>Ga0070665_100001737_pt1 | contig 24932 bp, 26 predicted proteins | sample KBSS13metaG_FD_65862 | JGI IMG/M metagenome (GOLD analysis project Ga0070665, IMG submission 65862) | Switchgrass rhizosphere microbial communities from Kellogg Biological Station, Michigan, USA - KBS S1-3 metaG | ecosystem: Host-associated > Plants > Roots > Rhizosphere > Soil ... | reverse complement strand
TGCCCGGCCCATCGTGGGAAGCGGCGGACCGGCACAGCGGCGGAGCACGTTGACCATTGCCTCATTGAGGGACGAGGCAACCAGCGGCTCCACGGCTGAGCAGGAAGATTTTGCTTCCGAGGCAGGACGTTGGGAGTTGGCGTGTGGATCAAATCGTTACCTCTGCCACTGAAGGACTGACGCGCCCCACCGCCAGCGTCACGCTGTCCAAGGCCGAAGATCCAGCGAACGCGACCCTGCTGTTTCCAGATCCTTCGTTCGTCCGGGAAGTCGAGCAGCCGTTTCTTCATGCGGATCTTCCGCGAACGAAGAAGCCCGGCGCGCTTGCCTCAAGAGCCTTGGATATCCTGTTCTCCCTCTGCCTCATCATCCTGACCCTGCCGTTGATGCTCTTCTGCGCGCTCGCCGTGCGGCTGAGCGGTCCTGGCCCGGTCATCTTTTCACAAAAGCGGATTGGCCGCTTCGGCGATGAATTCAGCTGCCTCAAATTCCGGACAATGGTCCAGGATGCGGAACAGGCCATGCCTGCCTTGCTGGAAGCCTCATCGGACGCCGGCTTCGAATGGAGCGCGACCCAGAAGCTCACCAACGATCCACGCGTAACCCGCGTTGGCCGCTTCCTCCGTCGCTATTGCCTCGACGAGCTCCCGCAGCTTTTGAACGTGCTTTGGGGCCAGATGAGCATCGTCGGCCCCCGCCCGATCGTCGCAGCGGAGGTCGTTCGCTATGGCCCCTTCTTCATCGACTATTGCTCGGTGAAACCCGGTCTCACGGGCCTCTGGCAGGTCAGCGGCAAGCATTTGCTGCCCTATCAGGATCGGGTTCGCCTCGACGCGGCCTACGCCAATTCGAAATCGGTGCGGACGGATCTGGCAATCCTTTGCCGGACGGTTCCGTTCGTGCTGGCCGGAAAGAACGTGTGACGATGAACAATCGGCGTCACATGATGAGCGGAGAACGGAACATGCGAGCCCTTCGCCTGGCCCCATTGCTTGGCCTCACTTTGTGCACGCCATCGGCACTGAATGCGCAGGTGGCACCGACGCAACCGATGGACACGGCGGTCGATATCACGGCGCCAAATCCCAACGCGTCAATCGCCCCCCTCGACCATCTCCAGGTGACCGTCTTCCGTGAGCCTGAAATGTCCGTCGAGGACGCTCTCGTCGATGAAAGCGGCACCTTGTCCCTACCCTTGGCCGGCTCGGTCACTGCGGCGGGCAAGTCGACCGCCGTGCTGTCTCAAGACATTGCCGCGAAGCTCGGGCACTATTTGCGCGACCCGCAGGTATCCGTCACGCTTAAGCAGGCCGCCAGCCGCCGGGTCACCGTCGCCGGCTCGGTCATGCAGCCTGGCGTCTATCCGATCGAGGGGCGTCTGACGCTACTTCAGGCGGTCGCCCTTGCTCGCGGCCCTGCCAAGGTCGCATCGCTCGATCAGGTGTTCATTTTCCGCACGCGTAACGGCCAGCGGAACGTCGCCCGGTTCAACCTCGGCGACATCGCCAAGGGCAAGGCGAACGACCCCGAAGTCATCTCCGGTGATACCGTGTCGATCGGCGCGTCGGGGTTCAAAACTGCATGGCGTGATGTCTTGGACACCGTCAGCTCATTCAGCCTTTGGAGAATCGTCCCTTAGCGTTGCTGGGGGCCAGGAGCCGGTCATGAATAATCTCGTCTTGTCAGGGCAAAGCCGCTTCGCGGACCTCGAGCTGGTTCCTCTCGAAAGGGAAATCCCGCAATCGACGGCGCTCGAACAGCTCTTTGCCGCCCTTTACCGGCAGCGTTATCTGATCGCGTCCTGTGTCGGGGTGTGCATGCTCTTGGGGGCGCTCGTCTCCCTGACGGCGGCACGCACCTACACGGCGTCTGCATCGGTACAGCTCGACCAGCAGACACCGCAGGTCTTTGGCAACAACGACCTCGACCCCACTCCCAGCGTCCAGGATTCCGACCGCTTCCTGCAGACCCAGCTCGATCGACTCCACAGCCGGAGCATTGCCGAGCGGGTGTATGAAGAGCTCGGAATCGGCAAATCGCCGGCAACGCTGAGAGCGCTGGGCGTCGAGCCTGCCGATCAGGCGACCAACGAGGCGCTGGGTGTCGCGGCATTGCAGGCCGGTATGGACGCGCGCCTCGGACTCAACACCCGTCTCGCTCAACTGTCCTTCACCAGCTACGATGCAAACGTGTCCGCTCGGGTCGCCAACGGCTTTGCCGACGCGCTCGCGGAGTCGAACATCGACGCCAAGCAGGATACGTCGAACAAGGCCAAGCAATACCTGCTCGAACAGCTCGCGCCGGCCAAGGATCGCCTTGAGACGTCAGAGCGTGAGATGCTCGCCTATGCACGCAAGGCCGACCTCACGACGACCGTCGTTCCGACCAGCGGCGACAATGACCGGGGTGGTTCGCTCCGCTCGCAGCAACTGGGCCAGATGACAGATTCGCTATCGCAGGCGACCACCCGGCGCATCGACGCACAGCAGCGCTGGGCTCAGGTCCAGGGCACGGCCGCCCTCTCGCTGCCAGAGGTCGAGAGCAACAGCGCGATCCAGAACCTGGTTGCCCAGAAGGCCCAGCTTCAGGCGTCGCTCGAAGAGAACCGTCAGCGCTACACGGACGAGTATCCGGCCGTCAGGGAGACGGCGGCCAAGATCAAGGAGTTGGACGGCCAGATCAACAGCTTCGCGTCCAGCATCCGGTCATCGTTCTACGGCCAGTATCTCGCCGCCGCCCAGCAGGAGCGCCAGATGCAGCAGTCCGTTGCATCGCTGAAGGGCGCCGCCATGTCGGAGCGGGAACGCAGCGTCGGCTTCAATTCGCTCAGCCGTGAGGTGGAGACCAACAAGGCTTTCTACGACGGCCTGCTCCAGCGTTACAAAGAGGTCGCGACCGCGGCCGGCGCAACCGCCGCCAACGTGACCGTGCTCGACCACGCCTGGCCGCCGTTCCTCGCCGACTCCCGCAACCTCGCGCGCAACCTCGCGCTCGGCGGGATGGCCGGCCTGATGCTCGCTTTCATGATCGGATCGCTTCGTGAGCGCATGCATTTCGTTGTGCGATCGTCTGACGACCTCGAGCGCCGAATGAACATCCCGGCCCTCGGCGTCGTGCCGAAGATCGCCGCTCCCGACGACAAGCCGGAAACGGTCGCGACGCAATTACTTGCTCAGTCGGAAGCCTATCACTCGATCGCGGTTGCGCTCGAAGATGCGTCATCGGGAACGCTTCCGAAAACCCTGCTGGTCACCAGCAGCGCGGCTTCGGAAGGCAAATCGACGTCGGCGATCGGCATCGCCCGCAGCCTCAGTGCGATGGGCAAGAACGTCCTGTTGATCGACGGCGACCTTCGCCGTCCGTCCGCCGGCAAGGTCGCCGTTGATCCGCTCGCCGATCAGGCAATCGAAGTGCAAGAGCCCTCGAACAGGGTGGTGGCTTTCTTCCGGAGGAATTTCGGTAAGATAACGAACCTCGTCAGGCGCGCTTATGGCGACCCTGAATTGGCGCCGATGGGCTTTGTAAAAAGCGCAGTCGCGGGCACGACCCGGGGCCGACGGAAAAATTCGAAGCCTGGCCTGTCGGACGTTCTCAAGGGCTCGACAGCGATCGAGAAGACCGTCCAGAAGAGCAGCAGCAACGAGTTCAATATCGTTCGTGCAGGCGATCACAATTCGAACCCCGTCAGCCTTCTGGCGGCCGACAAGATCAAGACGGTCTTCCAGAAGCTGGCGGCGGACCATGACATCGTCATCGTCGACGGTCCGCCGGTCATGGGCCTTGCCGACGCGGTGCTGCTCGCTCGAAGCGTTGACGCGGTCCTCGTCGTGACGGAGGCGAACAGGACGCTGCTCACCCAGCTCAATGTCGCGCTGTCCCGCCTTCCGGGGAGCAACATCATCGGCGGCATCATCACCAAGTTCGATGCCAAGGCGGCCGGCGTGCACTACGGCGACTACAATTACTACAGCTACGATGAACGTTCGTCCGCTGATGACGTCGTGCCCGCGTAAAGCCGGGCTCGAGTAGGTAAGGTGGCGACCCGAGTCAGTCTCCGGCGTTATCCGTCGCCAGTCGTCACGGGTGGTTACAGCGGACTGAATTCGGGCAATTACGTCGGCTGGTTCTTCTCGCTCGCCACCTTCATGGGGCTTCTGGCTGCGGTCGTCGCGCTCAACTCGTTCAAGGTCGGCGGCGTTCCCGTGCGTGCCTTCGTGACCGTCGGCGTGCTCGGCCTCATCGCAATTCTCTACTTCGACAAGGCCGCGGACGTGTTCCGTCGGAATGCCCTGTTATTGACCATGGCGGTCGCGCTGGCTGCCCTCGGCGGCTTCGTCAGCGTGATTTACGGCAGCGACCTCGGCGACATCATCAAGGAACTGATGGAAGTCCACATCCAGGCTGTGGTGACGATCTTGGCTGCGGGCATCCTGGCGCGCGTTTGCGGGCCAAGGGCCGCCGCCTTCGCCATCATTGCCGTTGTTGCACTAAGCGCGGCTGTCGCTGCCCTGCAAATGCTTGGATTCCACCAGGCCTGGGATCTTCGAAAGGCGCTCGGCCCCCTTCCGGCGGAAGCATTGGAAGGGGTGAAGAAAGGCGCGCTCAGACCCTCCGGATTGTCCTTCTCGCCGATCCAGCTCTCCACACAGCTCTGCCTCGCCTTTGCTGCGTTCGCCGCGGTTCGGGACAAGGTCCGTAAACCATCGAAGGCCGGCGTGAAGCCCGACCCTTTGATCCTGCTTGGACTGATCGGGCTTTGCGCCGCGTCCTTCGCGGTCGAGACCCGTGCGCCGGTCATCGGCGCAATGATCTTCCTGGTGATCTACGCGATCAGCCGGCGCTCGGCCGGGTTTGCGTTGCTGCTGATCATGGGCGGCGCCATCCTCTATTTCATCGGCCCGACGCTTCTCGCAGCGGTTCAGGGCAGCGCGCCGCGGATGGTCAAGGTTGACGACAATTCAGCGGTGGGCCGTTTCACCATGGCCTATTACGGTATCCGCCTCTTCCTCGATAATCCGCTCGGCTATGGCCTGGCGTTCGATCCAGCCGGCATGTGGGGCAAATATTGGTTCGACTTGTACACCATGCCCGCGCCGATGGTCGTGCAGGTTCACGACCTCCACAATTTCGTGCTGAGCATGATGAACATCTACGGCGTCGGGCTTCTGCTTCTCGCTCCGCTTGCCTGGAAACTCCTTCGGCAGTCCGGTGGCTCGCTGATCTTCTTCATCCCGTACATTTTCCAGATTCTGTTTCACAACTCCGGTCCGTTCTACAACGACAACCTGATCTGGTTCGTCATCGCGGCGATCGCCGCGGCGAACACCAATGCAGGCCCGGAAGTGCTTGCCCATGTCAGGGCCGGCGGACGCAAATTCGCCCTCGTGCGCCACACCCGGCGCACTGCGCAGCGCTGATTTAGCTAACTGGCCAGGCCGCCGGGCGACGGGTCCGGGCGGTCAAGTCCCCCGGCGCCGGATAGACGTGGTTGGCATATTCAGCGACCACCGGGCAGCTCGCGCCCGACCCGTAATAGCAGCCGATGTTCCAATAGGATTGGGCGAAGTGCGATCCGATCGACACGCCTGAAATGTCGACTATCTTCCTGCCGTCGATCCACACCCTGAGTGAACCCGCATTCGGGTCCAAAACGAGATTGTAGACCAGGTCGTGTGCTTCATCGAAGCTGACCGGCCCGCGAAAGCGGACGCTGCCATTGCCGTCAGCGTCCAGCTCGCCACGCGTCGTAATCAACAACTGCCCGTCATTGGTCCGCCGGAACGCGACCGCCGGCGATCCACCGAACTTCGACCCGATGTGGATTTGCCCGTGGACGCCGCCGTGAAGTCTCGCCATCCCCAAGGGGTCGGCCCAGCGGTGATGAATGAACGTCATTGCTCCCCACAGCGGGACGCCATTTGGCAATCGCTCGCGATTACCGCCCGGAAGACTCCCGCTCAGCTCGGAGCGAAGCTTCCCCGGCGGATCGATCTTCGAATGATCGCGCTCGGTGTTCCTGATTTCGAACCGGGCCGTCTTGGCGCCGAGCTGCAGGCAATAATCCATGCCCGCGTTCCACGTCGAACCCATGTTGCACCGCCAGGTGCGGTCCGCCCACTCGACCGTCTCCGGCGCAAATCCGCGCTCGAGGATCGACGCATAGGCTGCCCCTCGCGCCGGAGCAGCGCGGCAAGCGGTCGGCAACAGGATGGAGCTTGCTCCAACAACGCAGAACTCACGACGCGAAAACATGACTCAACCACTCCTCGGCGTCCTCGCGCGATCTTAGCTCAACAAGCGTCGCACCGCGATATTCGGGCGACCTTAAAAGTCGTCCATATTCGCGGCGCTCACGCAGCGTCTTCGGAATTCGCCCCAACCGCGTCGACCAGGTCGCATGGGGCCGCGGTTCGCGACGATCGTTACGGTGACGCCTCTTGCCCGCAAACCGGCGGAACAGCTGCGCGATAACCGTGCTCGCCGGATAGTTGAGCCAGACCACCGTGTCCGCGCGCCTCCAAATGGCATCGCGGACATCGCGATAGTGGCCGTCGATGATCCATTCGTCGGCGGCGACTGTTTTGCTCACCGCATCGGCAAAGCCGGGCTTCTGCCGAAGCTCGTCGAGTTCATGCAAAGTCAGCCCAAGCTTCGCCGCCAGCCGCCGCGCTAGGTGCGTCTTCCCGCTGCCCGTCGAGCCCACGACCGAGATTCGCCGCATGTCAGCCGCGACCAAGTTGGCAGCGACCGCATCGGCCACGACCTGCGTCGGCAGTGATCCATCGATCGACTGCACCTCGATTCCCGCCAGACGCGCCGCCGCGATCAGGCTGTCGGGAAGCGCGGACGTCCGGACCAGGTCCTCGTGGATTTGCGCGGCCTCGAGGCCGTCCAGCCGGCTGTTGCCATGCAGCCGCTCCGCAATTCTGCCGGAAGCTGTCTCTGGGTCGACCTCCAGGTAAACGATGCGCGCATCGATCCCTTCGTACATCGTGCGGATCAGCGGCGCCGCTACCGCCGGATCGACGGCCGTCTTGTGCGCTGCATAAAGAACCGACCAGAGTTCCTGCAGCAGTCCCTGGTCCAACAGGATCGCGCCATTGACCGAGCGCAGACGGCAGCTCTTCGCGAGTATCCGCGACAGGCGCGACAGGCTGTCGAAGCGAGCAACTCGCGCAGCCACCGCAAAGCGTATGACGGCGCCGACGCGCGAAGGCCGGGCATGATAGGCCGCGAGCGCTAGAGCCTTGCGCAGCATCGCCCGTGCCTTCCAGCGCCTGGCGACGTCATGCCGCGTCGAAAAGGCGGCTTTCTCCGCGACCGCATTGGCCAGGGTCGACTTGCCTGATCCGGGCACGCCAAAAAGCTCAACGAGCATTGGACTTCACTGCTTCCTTGGCTTCCCGCCACGCCGCGACGTAACGCTCCATGCTCTTCTCGCTCGAGAAGCGATCGCGGATCAGCTCACGTGCCCGTGCCCGCCGGGCTCCGGCCGCCCGCTCTGATTCACCCAGCAGCGCCGTCATCGCCGCCCCGATCGTAGCCTCATCTCTCGGATCGACGACCTGGCCGATTCCGGCGTCCGGAATCAGTTCCTCGATCCCTTCCGAATTCGACGAGATCACGCCGCACCCCGCCCACAAGGCTTCTTTCACGACATTGGGCAGCCGTTCCGACGGCTTGGTCGACAGCAGGACGAACACCCCGCCCTGCTGCAGCTCCGAGAACAACTGGCGACGCGATACATGCCCCGCGAACATCACCGCGTCCGCGCAACCCAGCTCGCGGGCAAGCTCCTCGAGCTTCGCTCGCTCCGGACCATCGCCGAAGATCCTGAGCGACGCACGCGGTTCGGTCTTGCGCGCGCCAGCGAATGCCCGGATCACGCCGTCCACATTTTTCGCTGACACGAGCGCCGACGCAGTCACGAAGCGGAAGCAATCGCGCGCACCATCATCGCGGATGTCCGGCAGCGGAATTCCGCGATTGACGATCCGCACCAGCGCTCCCTCCGGCGCCTTGCGCTCGACATAGTCGCGGTTCGCCTCGGCATGGCTGAAGATGACCTCGGCCGAATCCAGAGTCAGCCCAACCAGGAAATCGTCGGCAATCAGATCATAGGCGCCGACGAACGCGCTCCGCACGGCCGGTGCGCCCTCGCCTTCCAGCAGCGGCAGCACCAACCCGACGTGCCGCGACCAGAAAGCATGCGCCACGTCCGCACCCTGCACCCGTCGCGCAATCTCCAGCAAGCGCGGCAGGCACAGCATCGCCTGCGCCGCCGTCTTTGGAGCGGAGGGCACCGCTTTCACGATCTGCTCGATCAGCCGCGCCGCCGCCTTGCGCTCGCGCCACATCAACGCCGGCCAAGCCAGCGCCCCGCCTACGCTCGGCCGGTCGATCGTCAGATCTGCGGGCACATCACACAGCTCGCGAAGCTTCCGCTCATTCGAGGGCCGCGCCTTCACCGTGTACACCGTCACTCGATGGCCAAGCGCCATCAACGCGGCGATGTCGGATGCTGCAAACGTCTCGGTCGCGACAGGAAATTGCTGCAGCAAATATGCAATCTCGAGCGGCGCTTTCGTCATCGCGATTTGGCCGGCGACCAGGTCGCGTAAGTCTGCCCCCGCATTGCGCGGACCACGCCAGCCAGGGTCGCAAAAATGGCGAGCAGGATTTCGCGCACCGACGCCAGAGGCCCGCGCCGCGCCGCTTTCAATAAACTAAGGCCAATGAGGCCAAGAACCGCCAAAATCGCCGCCCCTGCGATCGACACCGTCGCCACCGCGGCCAGCGCAAAGACGCCGCCGAGCATGAGGAACAATCCACCGTACCAGCGCAGCATTTTGCGCGAGAAATATTTGAACCGATCGCGCCCCGACATCTGCCTGATCTTCGCCTGCATGCACTTATGCGTGTGATACGCGCGCGCGCCGATGCGCACCTTGCGCTGGAACTCCTCGTCCGACCGCGCGACCACTTTCTCATAGCCGATGACGTCGACCGCCTTGACCAGCCGGCGCCCGGCGAAAATCACGCTCATCGACACCGTGAAATCGTCCTGCACCGTGTCGGGGAATTGCGGGTACAGCGAACGCCGCGTGCTAAAGAGCCCGCCGGTCGCGCCCATCACGTTTCCGGTGTCCGACTCCAGCTGCTGCAGCCGGTCGTCCAGCCGCACATATTTCGATCCGACACTGCTGGTCGCGCTTCCCGCGGCGACCTCAGTCTGGATTGTGCAGCACAGGCCGCCGACTTCTGGATCGGCGTAATAAGGTAGGGCCCGCTCGATCGCATCGCTCGCGATGATAATATTGGCGTCGGTGAAGATGAGTATGTCCCCGCTCGCCTGCGCCGCCAGCTTTTTCATGCCCACCGCTTTACCGGTGCGACCGGCACCGCGAACGACCGTCAGCAAATCGGGATTCCCGGCGAGTAGCTCGTACGTCCCGTCGCTCGATGAATCGTCGTAGACGAGGATCTCAAGCGCCGGATGAAATCGCTTCAGCTCGCGTAGATTTTCGATCTTGGCTGGAAGGCACTCGATCTCGTTGTAGGCGCAGAACAGCAGCGAGGTGGAAAGGTCGGCGGGAGCGCGTCGTATCGGGCGCTTGCTCATCAACCGTAGCGCCACCGGATAGAGCAGGTACGGATAGACGAACAGCAGCAGGCAGGTGGCTGACAAAGCAACCAAAACCCATGTTGTTGCGATCAATTAATCCCCCAAACCCCTAGAGCGGGGTGCACGGAACCATTTGAATCGTCAACATTTATAAAGACAGCTCAGCATAAGCGTTCGGCTGAAACTGTCATAATTTAGGAACTATCTTCGGATAGGTGTTATACATGACCTCGAACGTAATCAGACGCTACGCTAGCCCGGTGTATCCGCTTGGAAGCATCGGCTTTAAGCTGGAGCCGCGCACAATCGACCAGCTACGAAGAGACGAACGGTCAGCCGACTTCGAGGATGAGTCCCTCGACACGGGGATCGCTATGCCCGTCGCCGAGGACGACCGCGCACCGCTCGCGACTCGCATGCGGGTTGTCTTCGCGCTGTCGGCCCTTTCCTGGCTTGTGGTCGCCCTCATCGCGTTTGGGATTATCGAGATCCTTCGCGCGATCTGATCCGGTTCGAAACACCGCAATCTCAAATCCTTGCCCGGTGTATACAAAACGGTAACGTTGCTACCGTCGCCTGAGGGAGCGGACGGGTTTGCGAACTGGCGGGTCATTAGGGTCACGGCTGGCAAAGAACATTGGCTGGGTGGTCGGCTCACGTGGTGTGAGCGGCATCATCAGCATTGCCTATCTCGCGGTCGCCGCGCGCGCGCTCGGTCCGGCGAAATTCGGCGTCTTCGCTTTGATCCTTACTTACGCGCAGATGATCGGCAATCTCGTCCAGTTCCAGTCGTGGAAGGGCGTGATCCGCTACGGCGCATTGCATCTCAGCGCCGGTCGTAACGACCGGCTTGGCAGACTTTTCGGCTTCACCTGCGCGCTCGATATCGGCAGCGCGCTAGCCGGCGCCGCAATCGCCCTGGTCGGCGTGCCGCTGCTCGCGCCGTTAATGCACTGGCACCGGGACGAGGAAACGCTCGCATCGGCCTTTGCCGCCGTCCTGTTGCTGACGACCGGTGCCACTCCGACCGGTATGCTCCGGCTCTTCGATCGCTTCGACATCGTCGCTTATTGCGAGTTCGTCGGGCCGATCGTTCGTCTCGGCGGGGCACTCATCGCATGGGCGCTCGGCGCATCTGTGGCGGTTCTTTTGTGGGTGTGGGCGATCGCCGGGGTCGCGCAATTCCTGGTCCAGTGGATTGCGGCGATCGCCGCGACCCACAGCCCGATCAAGCTGGGCATCAAGAGCTTCAAGGAAGCGATGCGTGAGAACGAGCGGATCCTGCCTTTCATGGTCCAAACCAACATCTCCAACTCGGTCAGCATGTTCTGGACTCAGATTGGAACGCTGGCGGTTGGCGCCGTCGCGGGCCCGGCCGAGGCTGGTGGATTCCGTTTCGCTCGCCGCCTTTCGAAAGGGATTTTACGGCCCGTCCAGCCGGCGATTCTCGCCATCTATCCCGAAATGACCCGGATGGTCGCGGAGGAGGACCATCGCCGACTTCGTACGATGGTCATTCGTGTCTCCGCCTTGGCGGCGCTTCTCGCACTCGGTGTCGTGCTCGCAACCTGGATTGGTGGGCGGCAGATCTTGCACCTGCTCGCGGGACGCCAGTTCGAATTTGCCTATCCGTTGTTGGTTTTGCTTATGGTCGCGAGCGCGATCGAGCTGGTCGGCTTCGTTTTCGAACCGCTTCAGAACGCGCACGGGCACAGCTGGAACGTGTTGCGCTCCAAGCTTTGGGCAGCCGCGATCTATTGCGCCCTGCTGGTCATCATGCTGCCGACTCTGGGTGCATCGGGGGCAGCATGGGCGGCTATCGTCTGCGCCTTGGTGTTGGTTGCGCAGCTCGCCTATCTGACGGTGAAGACAATTCGCGGGACTGGACCTGAGACGGCGGCGCCGGAAGTCGCCGGCTAACGGTTCCACCGGGCGGCGAGGTCGGTTCCGGCCACCTTGTCCGCCAGTTCCAGCTCCGGCTTGAAGATTTCCCGAAGTCTTCGCTCGGTCTCAGGGCTCATCTTCGGCTTATCGTCGCCATAGGGGCGATAGAGGATGTTGCGGATCGTCCGGTTGGTTTTGACCTTGCCGCGGATCCAGTTCAGCCCAAGCTTGCGCGCCAGCGTCGATAGTGTCTTGGCGCCGCCCGCGAGCGCCGTGCTTCGCGGGACACCGGCGGGCAGGACCTTTCCCTCAAGCTTGCCCGGCAGCGGAAGCGCCTCGACGCCAAGGAAATCGAAAATGCCTTTGGCGAAACCGCGCGGGTCGGTCGCAAGATCATCGAAGATCGCGATGTGGAAGCGGTCACGATCGAAATGCTCGAGGAATTGCGACAACTGCGTCCCGTAGCGGCTGCGGTTGATCAGTCCCGGATCGCGCTCCAGTTCCTCTTCGAAGGTCCCGCTCATCGACCCGTTCTTCACCCGGTCGAGATAGTCGGAGAAGGTTCGCTGCGTTGGGTCGCGAAGGCAGACCAGCATCCGGATGTCGGGCAGCGCTTCCTTGATCCGTCCCGGCGCCTTGTCGGACGCAAGGTAGGAATGCGAAATCTCGCCGACCGCCTGATGCTGTGGCTCGGGCTTGAAGTTGCTTACGTACCAATCCCAGCCTTTTTCGAACCGCGTTGAGAAGAAACCGAGGTTTTTGCCGGGATAAGCGTAGACCTGCGGATGCCAGGACAGCAGCTGGAACAGCCAGGTCGATCCCGACTTGCTGGTGCCGATGTAGAGGTAATTGGGCACGGCGGTCATACGCAAACTCCGAAACTCAGGCTTTTTGAGCGCCGTCGCAACTCAGCGAAAGTTAGCGGTGGAGAGGGAAATTGCACTGCTAAATCCGAGAGCCCGTCGTGGGCCTGACGAAGAGCCCGTACGCGCGCTTGACCAGGCTGGCCGCCGTCTTGGATGACTTATCGTCCCACAGCCGGTGAAATCCCCACTGCAAATTACCGACACCGCGTGCCGCGCGGCCGCTGAGGTTCTGCTCCGTCGCGGCCAGCCTCAGCGCGTGCTTTACCCTCACCGCCGGGCCGGAAATGAGATCGGCGGGAACGCGGATGCCGTAGAGGTTGGATAGGGCGATGGCCTGCAACTGCAGGGCGCCACGCCCCTCGCCCGATGAGAGTGCTCGCTTGAGCCGATCCCAGTCCAGTCCGCCCGGCGCCTTCGCGATATTCGCAAGATCGTGGAGGTGCCGGAGATCGATCCGAAGGCGCCAATAGTCGCCCTCCTTGATCATGTCGTGGACGATCAGGTGAAGCGCTTGCGAAGTCGCGTCGGGTACGCCGGCCGTCACCCCCTCCTTTTCGACGAGCGCGGTCGTGTCGCGCAGGTCTCCCGAGAAATAGCTGGCCGAGCGGCGGCTCGGGCGGTCGTGAAGCTCAAGCTCTCCGGCATCGTCCGGCCGATGCAACTCGCGCGGGATCGAGCCTTCGCGGTAGCCGAGCTTTGCCAGCGCGGCCTTGGTCGCTGCCATCTTCTCCGGCTCGATATTGATATCGATATCGCTCAGCATCCGCGCGCCAAGGTCTTCCTCACTCGAAGTGAAAAGCTGAATGCCGCCTTTGAGCAGGATAGGATGGATTCCAGCCGCATTTAGCGCACCCGTAGCCTCAATTAGCTGTGATTTAAGGCGCCGATTCCGCTCCAGATTCCGGTCATGAAGCAGTGCCAGGTAATCCCGCACCTCGGCCGGCACCCGCTCCAAAACCCCGTGCTTTCTCAACGAGATATAAAGCGCCGGCACCAACCACCCAAGGTTCGCGACTCGAATCAATTCCGGCCATAGCGTCTCTTCCGGCACCTCCCCCCCAAACACCGCGATCAACCGCCGCAGGTTCTTAGCCGATCCCCTCACGCGCACAGCCCATCGAGCGCGCGCACGCCGTCGAAGAGGCCGCTGTAGGTCAGCTTCGCGCAGCGAGCATTGTCGAGCGCGGTGACGAGCGCGCGGAACCCGGCGCGAGTCAGCTGCTGGTCGCGGGAGGTCGCCTCTGAAATAAGAGTGCCGAGCATATCAGCCGGCTCGACGTCTTCCAGTTGGGCTTCACCGTCGGGCTGGCGATCCAGGATGACTACTGCGCCAATCGTCCACGGCCCGGGCGCGGCAATTCGATCGGGGAGAATGTAGCGCACATCGAAGCCGTCCGGTCGGTGATAGCCCTCGCGGGCGGCAAGTTCCGGCCAGTGCCGATCGATCATTGGCCACGAGCTCGATTTGGCGGTGATCGGGAACGGCAGTCCGATGATCAGTCCGTCATCAAGCACCAGCACGACATCGTCGGCCGCTAACTCCCAACCGGCGCGACTCAGCGCCAATGACAGCGTGGATTTGCCAGCGCCGGGCGCGCCCGCGAGAAGCAGCGCTTTGCCGTTCCTGATCAGCGCAGCGGTGTGGAGTGCCACCTCGTACGTCGCCAAGCGCAACACCTGTTCGAGCAGGTCGGCCTTCAACGTGGCGACAAAGTCCGCCGGCTTGCATAGCCACATGGCTTTGTCGGGCGGATAAAACTCGATTGTCTCGCCGGCAGAGCGGGCGATGATCCGGCAATCGCTCTCGGAACGGTCGGTCCGCAGATATCCGAGCGTCCGAATGACATCGGGGACGAGATCCTCGGACAAGTGGACGTCAACGACCGAGGCATGCGGAATCTCGACGGTAACGGCAGTCAGGCCATCGATGGGAATGGCCGCGTTCAGCGGTTCGCTCTGCGCGCGCGCTGGATTCTGGGTGCTTCGCGGGATGGCCTGAAGCTGAGCCAAGGCCTGCGCCACCGCTGGCGTTGCTGAAGCCTCATCGACTCCCGCCCTGACCAGTTCGTCAACAACAGCCTCCGACGACATGCCCGCGCGCAGCGACTGCCAGACGAAAGCAGTCAGCTCATCGATCTCGTAAATGGCCTGGGTGGCTTCACTAAAAAGCAGCTTGCGCCCTCCAAGAGAGCGCAAGTCTGCATCGGGTGAAACGTCTTCGATCACTGAGGCACTCCGGTAGCCGATCGATGCGACTGCCGGAACTACGCGCATTTTGCGAACGAAATGCCTCAGGCACGACCAGTCAGGTTAGTGACTGCGCCCTTTACTCCAGCAACTAAGTCCTGGCTTAGCCGTGTCCGTGTCCGTGTCCCGGATTGTACTGGACGTGGCTCTTCGTGTCGGACGCGCCGTGGCTTCCCGGATTGCCAGGGCCGGTGCCATCACCGTCATTAACCTTCGGGTTTCCAGGCGGCTGCGGATCTGGGCCGTTGCCAACACCGTTATTGCCCTTCGGTCCGCCACGAGGCCCACCACCGGACTTCGCAATTGCTTGCGAGCTCATCGATGTGGACAACAGGAACGTGACCGCGGGCGGGGTGACGGCAGCGAACGTGCCGGCCTTCTTCAGAAATTCACGCCGATCGTCGTTATGCTCGGTCGGAGACGTCATACATCACCTCTCTTTGGACACGAATCGTTTTGTTAAATAGTTGTTAATTTTACGGTAGACAAGCGTTTATTGCGCAGCAGAAAACGCCCCTTTTCAAGGGTCATAAGCCCGGCGATTGCGATGGTGACCCCTACGGGACTCGAACCCGTGTTTTCGCCGTGAGAGGGCGACGTCCTAGACCGCTAGACGAAGGGGCCAGCGCTGAAAGCGAGGGCGGCATATGTGAGCGGATCGCCCGCTCGTCAATGCAGCTTCAGCCGCAGGAACCCCATTGCTCCGGATGGCTGGTGGCTGCCGTAGTCAGTAGCCAGCGCGTCGGGCAGGAAATTCACAGAGAAAAGGCCGCCCGCGCCGAGAGAGAAATGCCTCGCGATGTCGAAATCGCGAACGGCGCCTATCGAGACCTTGCCGACGCGATAGGCGGGGCCGCCCTCAAAGTCCGTCAGCTCACGGTTCTCCGTCCACTCGCCGCGGCTGAAGATCGTCCACTGGTCATGCTTCAGCGAGGCCTCGGCCGCGACAGCATCGTCGTTATGCCCATGAGCACTCTTGCGTCCCCAAGCCAAAGTAGACGCGGCCTTCCACCCGGGCGCGATCTCGCTCGCCCAGAGTGCGCTCGCCGACCAACGCTTTTGGTCAACTCCCGGCTCGAGTTGCTCGGGATCGACGAAATGGCCCCAGCTCCCCTGCAGCGATAGCGTCCGCGTTGGGTTCCAGGAGAGACGCAGCGACGTCGAGTCCAGCGGGCCAGTCTCGATATTCCAACGGTGTTGATCCGGCTCGCGCGCATTGAAGCGACTGAGCTCGATCTTCGCGCGATCGAAGACGACCCCCGCCGTTACCACCCCGAACGTGATGTGCGTGGAGTCGAGCCAGTGGTGGGTGATGGGCGCCTCTGGCGAATCCATGATGGCTTCGCGGTGCATGAATGCGGGAGGGCCGAATGCCGGCTCTCCGGGCAGGCCGCCGTAAAAGAAGACGCTGCTTTTCGGTCCAATGTTCTGTGACACCGAGGCGGATAGCTCCATGAAGAAGTCGTGCGGATGCTGCCGGTCGATCAAGCGGTCCGTGCCGTTCGCCGTCTCGCCACTCGCCAACAGCAGCGGATAGCCCTTCGCGCCCATGAGCGGATCGGGACTCAGCATCGCCTTGAACTGCAGCGTGCCATTACCGAGCGGCCGGCGCGCCATGCCCATAAGCATTCCGCTCGCAAACGCCTTGTCGTCGCCGCGTCGGCTGGACTGATGATCGTAAACCAGGTTGAGCGTGCCGTGCGCCATCAACATCCAGTCACCGCTCATGACCATCAGGCCCTGATGCTCGGACGTGTCCGGCTGCCATGCGGTGCCAGAGGCCTCGCGCTGCATCGGATAGGACCCGAGCGCAGCCTTCATTCCCATCTGGTCCATGCTGTGACCGGAATGCTCGCCCGTTGGCATCTGGCTATGATCCATCGGCACCTGGCCCATCTCGGAGCGATCCATCCCCGAATGATCCATCGGCGGCATCGGCTGCGCACCACTCGTAGCTGCGTCTCCCGGCATCGGTATGGACATTGCACCGTGTCGGGATTGGTTCACCGGCATCGGTATTTTGGAGCTGCGTTCAGTTTCCGGCGCCATTGGCATTGACATCGCGCCGTGATCCATCGGCATCGTCATGGATTCCGCTGACGCCCGAGGCTTGTGCACCACTGACCCGCTCTTCTTAACCATCGGCTTCTTATGCGCGTGGCTCGCCACTTTCTTGGACGTGCCCTTTTTGGCCGCAACCTTCTTCGCTGCGGGCTTCTTGGTCGTGACCTTCATTGCGGCTGGCTTTTTGGCCGCCGGAGAAGACTTCGCGGGCAATGGCATCTTCATGCCCGGCATGTTCATATTCATGTGCTGAGCTGTTGCAGGAGCGGCCAGCTGCGCAAGCGCAAGCGCGCTCACTGCGATGAGCAGAGTCGATTTCACTATTATTCTCCAATGAAGGAGGCGGCCGACGAACGCGCCGCCTCCCCGTTCGTGCCCAAGGCTAATTAGCCGGCGTTATCGCCATGCTCAGCTGCATGCCCCTCGTGCTTACTCATGTCGTCGCAACAGTCTTTGCAGCCATCCTTGCAACAATCCTTGTCGGCTGATTGGCTCTGCTGGAGCTGCGAATGCGTGTCGGCAGGGTGCGCCGAGGCGGCCGGCTGGGCGACGGCAGCGGCCGCCGCGATCAATAATGTCATCATGATTGTTCTCCTGAGTTCGAAATGAAGTTTCGAGGTCTCAGGCGATCCTTGGAGGCGGCGTTGCCGTTTCAGGGTGGAGTCCGTGAAGTAGCGTCGCGACAGTAGTCACTGCGGGGACAGCTATAATTGGTAGTGGCTGGTTCTGCTCCGAACTGATTGCCGGGAGCGCCGCCGAACACGCCATGGTGCACTCGACAAATCCAGACTTGTTCGTGGGTTTCGACCCTTGATCCGGACAATGCTGCATTGGCATCGCCTCGTGATGCTGATGTGGACCGGCCGCAGCAGGCGCCATGCCCAGCGGCATGAGCACTACGGCTACGAGCGCAAGCAATCTCCAGACTGTCGCCATGGCCCCGCTCCTATGCTGCTTCGTGCGAGGTCTCAATGACAGGCTTTCAACTCACGCTTGAGAAGCCAATAGTTGACCGGCCACGCAACCAGGAATCCTGCTGGAATTGCAAAGGCGAGGCCTCGCCAGAAGGTCCAAGCGAACACGGACTTCGCGCCCATTCCACCGAGCTGGTAGTCGACAAAATTCATCACGATTTCCATCACACCGATCGAAACTACCTCGCCAATCCAGATAATTTTGAGCGCGCTGATCAGCCCGACTTGCTGGTCCCGCATCACCGGGAGAAGGCCCAGTGTGATTCCGGAGAGATAAGAAAGCGCTGTAGCGAGAACGATCATCGGCCACGGCGACAGGCCAAGTACGGTTCCAATCAGCAGCCCCGCCATTTCACCGACGATACAGCCGGTGAGACAGTGCAGCGTAGCGTGGGCTGAGGTTTTCAATGCGTTGCCGCCACCATGCCCGTGATGGGAGTGACCTGAATGATGATCGTGTTCCGACATAGGCGGTCTCTAATGCTGGTCTCGAATAACGTCTGACCAACATAGCTGCCGTACTATGGTACGGTGTCAAGCGATCAGACTTCGCGATCGCGGTCGCTCAAATAGCGCATCAACTCCGCGAGCGTGCTTTCCATCTGGTCCTGCATCTGCCCGACCAGCTCATTCTCCCGCATGCCGACATGGTCGAGCGGCTTGGAATAGCTCTCCGAGAATGCCTGCAGATCTTCGCGGTCGAATACGCCCCGCGCAACGAGCTTGGCGAGTATCACCAGGAGGCCGTTCGTATTGGCGATGGTGCCGGCGACTAGGGCCTCATCGACCATCGACAATTGCTTGTCGTCGTCCTCCAGCTCAATTTCGATCTCTTCGTCATCGTCGTTGTCGGGAATCATCGCACTCCTTCTGGGCGGGCGGGCAAAATACGGCAAGCCTCGACCATGATGCCAGTTTCTCGGCGAACGGTCGCGTGTTCGCAGCGCTTGACGAAGGCAGGTCGATCAGCGTGAGCCCAACGGGCGGCCGACCGATCAGCTTGCGGCCAATCGTTGAGGACGTGCCCCCATTGAACGCGACAGCTTCGAGGTCTGGGAAATCGCGCAACAGATGTTCGATCCGGTTGTGCGCGGCATCACGGATCGCCTGGTCGAGGCTTCCCGGACGGTTAGCCGAAGCGATGACGTCCCACAGGCCGATCCGTCGGGCGGCAAGGCATTCCAGCCGCGCCTCGTAATCGAGCTCTTGTAGCTCTTCCTCTATCGCGGAGCCAAGCAAGCGCCAGAACTGGTTTGTCGGATGGGCATAATATCGCCTGGCGGCCAACGAGGCATCGCCGGGAAGGCTTCCGAGGATGAAGAGCCTCGCATCGCTCCGTGCAATTGGAGGAAGGCCGAATTTGACGCCCACGGATAAACCCCTACAGCCGCGCTCCGTGGACGCCAAAGAGCTTCGTGTCGCCCTGTTTTCGGGCAATTACAATTACGTCCGTGACGGCGCCAACCAGGCGCTCAACCGCCTCGTCGGATATCTGTTGCGCCAAGACGTGAAGGTCCGCGTTTATGCGCCGACGGTAGAGCATCCGGCCTTCCCGCCAACTGGCGACCTGGTCGATATCCCCGCCGTGCCGATCCCGGGCCGGTCCGAATACAGGCTACCGCTTGCGCTGAGTCCCCGCGTTCGCCGGGACCTTGCCGCGTTCAATCCAAACGTCGTACACATCTCGAGCCCGGACTTCGCCGGGCATCGCGCGGTGACGTGGGCGAGGAAGCGCAAGATCGCCGCTGTCGCGTCGGTGCACACTCGCTTTGACACCTATTGCGCTTATTATGGACTCGGATTCCTCGAGCCGCTCGCGCGCGACATCATGCGGCGGCTGTACCAGCGTTGCGAGGCAGTCATGGTCCCGGCGGAATCGATCGCCGCCATCCTCCAGGCGCAGCGAATGAACCGGAACATTGCGATCTGGGCGCGTGGCGTCGATCGGGAGCAATTCAATCCCGAGCGCCGCGACATGGAGTGGCGACGCAGTGTCGGCATCGCAGACAACGAACTCGTCATCGTATTTCTCGGCCGGATTGTGCTCGAGAAAGGCCTCGATGTCTTCGCCGATGCCATCAAGGGCGTCGAAGCTTGCGGGATCAAGCACCGCGTCCTTGTGATTGGGGATGGACCAGCCCGGCCCTGGTTTGAAGAGCAATTGCCCGGCGCCATCTTCCTGGGGCATCAAACTGGAACAGATCTGGCGCGAGCGCTCGCCAGTTCGGATGTCTTTCTCAACCCGTCGACCACCGAAGCTTTCGGCAACGTCACGTTGGAGGCAATGGCGAGCGGGCTGCCGGTCGTCGCGGCAGCAGCGACAGGCGCGACGACCCTCGTTCGGAGCGGAATGACCGGCGTCCTCGTCGATCCAACAGACATCGACGCTTACGCGGACGCGCTTTCGGCCTATTCGATCGATCCCGACCTGCGCCGCCGCCAGGGCGACGCAGGGCTGGAATTCGCCAAGACGATGGACTGGGACACGATCAACTCGGCCGTCGTCGAAATCTACCTCCGCGCCATCGCCAAGCGCGAACGGCTGACCCGGCTTACTGGTCGCTAGGGTCTTCGCGGGTCGGCTTGATCCGCTCGATTCGCTGCGCTGCCTCATCGAGGATGGCGGCGATATCGTGGAAAAGGTCCTCGTCGAAACCGTCGCGGCTGACACGATGGCTAAGTGCGGTCATCAAGTTCTTGACCGCGCGGCCAATTGCCGGACCCGCCGTCTGCCGCTCCGTCGGTTTCAGGTCCTCGAGGCGCTCGAACAAGCCTTCCGACTCTTCAGCGCGTTCTTCGAGATAGCTCCGGCCCTCATCCGTGGCCTGGAAGCTCTTGCGGGGGCCCTCGCCCGGCGCTTCCTCGATCAGGCCCATGTCCTGAAGCAGCGTCAGCGTCGGGTAAACCACGCCCGGGCTCGGCGCGTATTCGCCGCCGGTCATTTCCTCGATCGCTCGGATCAGGTCGTACCCGTGACGGGGCTCGTCAGCGATGAGCTTGAGCAGGACAAGGCGAAGTTCACCGGACTCGAACATACGGCGCGCGCGCCGGCCGCGTCGTCCGCCGCCGCCAAAGCCATCATTGTCGATATCGAAGTGAAATGGGCCCCAATTGCCCTGCCAGCCGCGACCGCCACGCATGGCGAGAATGGCTTCGGGCATATTGAATTCGAAACGACCACGCGGTCCGCAGCCATGTCCGGAATGATGTCGATGACGCATATCTTCTCCTTTGATGTGTCTAAGATATATCTTAGTTGCATCTACTGCAAGCGGCCTCGTGCATTTTCCCGCGCCAATTCTATGTTGGGTGTCGATGTCCGACCTGTTCGCCGACCAGGAAATTCCGGCCCAGGTGCCTGACGAGCCGGCAGCGAATGCGCCGCTGGCCGATCGCCTGCGGCCACGGTCGCTCGACGAGGTTGTCGGGCAGGAGCATCTAACCGGGCCGGACGGCGCCATCGGAAGGATGGTGGCGGCTGGCCGCCTCGCATCAATGATCCTGTGGGGACCTCCGGGTACCGGCAAGACGACGATCGCGCGGCTGCTTGCCGATGCCGTTGGAATGCGGTTCGTGGCAATCTCAGCCGTCTTTTCGGGCGTCGCCGATCTGAAGAAAGTGTTCGCCGAGGCGAAGACAGCTGCAAAGGCGGGACAGCAGACGTTACTGTTCGTGGATGAGATCCACCGCTTCAATCGCGCGCAGCAGGACGGCTTCCTGCCTTTCGTCGAGAATGGCACCGTCACACTGATCGGAGCCACAACCGAAAACCCCAGCTTTGAGCTCAATGCCGCGTTGCTGTCGCGCTGCCAGGTGCTGATCCTCAGGCGGCTCGATCATGACGCCTTGGAAGAAATCGTCCATCGCGCGGAGCAGCTCGAGGACCGCAAACTTCCCGTCACGAAAGAAGCCCGCGAGGCCTTGATCGCCAGCGCCGATGGCGACGGCCGCTTCGTGCTCAACCAGGTCGAGACCCTGTTCTCGATCAGCATTCCGAAGCCTCTCAGCCCATCGGAATTATCGGATCTGCTTCACCGCCGCGTGCCCGTCTACGACAAGGACCGCGAGGGCCACTACAACCTCATTTCGGCGCTTCATAAGACGATCCGCGGATCGGACCCGCAGGCGGCGCTTTATTATCTCGCGCGCATGCTCGTGGCCGGTGAGGAGCCGCTCTACGTGCTCCGCCGCCTCACGCGAGCGGCGGTCGAGGATATCGGCATGGCCGACCCCAACGCGCTGCTTCAGTGTTTAGCGGCGAAGGAAATGTACGATTTCCTCGGGTCCCCCGAGGGCGAAATCGGCATCGCACAAGCCTGCCTCTATCTGGCGACGGCGCCCAAATCGAACGCGACTTACGTGGCGCAGAAAAGTGCGTGGCGGAGCGCAAGGGAGACCGGCTCGCTGATGCCGCCGATGCACATCCTCAACGCCCCGACGAAGATGATGAAGAATGTCGGCTACGGCAAAGGCTACGCCTACGACCACGACGCCGATGAAGGCTTCTCCGGGCAGGATTACTGGCCCGAGGAAATGGAAGCGCAGGGCTTCTACGAGCCAACCGACCGCGGCTTCGAAGCCAAAATTCGCGAACGGCTTGCTTATTGGGAGCAGCGGCGAAAAGAGCTGCAACAATCGGACGGCGACGAGGGTTAGTCGTTCGATATTCAAAGGGAGCGGATCATGTATCAGGTCGACCAGGGCGCCTATTGGCAGGCTCAAGTAATGTTCTGGGGACCCAAGGTCCTGATTGCCGTCCTAATCATCGTCGCGACCTGGATCGTCGCTCGGGCTGTGAAGTGGGTGCTTCAAAAGGCGATCGATAAGAGCCCCGCGCTTCGCAAGCACGTCACTGGAACGCCGGAAGAAACCGTCGGCCACCAGCTTGGCACCATCGCCAAGCTGATCATCTGGCTGGTCGGCATCATGGCCGCGCTGCAGTTCCTCGGCATCGGCCAGATCCTCGCTCCAATCAATCGGCTGACGATCGAGATATTCGACTTCCTGCCGCGACTCCTTGGCGCTGGCCTCATTTTCTTCGTTGGCCTGATCCTCGCCCGCATCGTGCGGCGACTGGTCGAGACCGTGCTCATCGCCACCAATGTCGACGGCCTCCTGGCCAAGATCGGCGTCGGAAGCACCGAAGGAACGATCCGCACGTCTCCCGACGCCGTACCGCCGGGCGCGGCGCCAGGCGCGACCCGCGCCAGCCTGGCCCGCGCGCTGGGGATTTTGGCGTTCGCACTCATCATCATTCCCGTCGCTATTGCTGCGCTGCAGGTCCTCGGCATCGAAGCCATTTCCGGCCCGGCGACGGCCATGCTCAACGAGATTCTCGCCGCAATCCCGAACGTGCTCTACGCCGCCCTGTGGATCGGCATTGCGTTCATCGCGGCGCGCTTCCTCAAGACCTTCATCGAAGCGATCCTGCCGCCGACTGGGTTTGACGATGCGATTCGCTCTATGGGCGTGCTTCCGACCAATGCCAGCGCGTCGCGTATCGTCGCCAACATCGCGATGATCGCGATCATCCTCGGCGCATCGATCGAGGCGCTGCGGCAAATTGGCGGCGACGACATCGCGATCTTCCTTGCGCAGGTCACCGCGCTTGGCAGCAAGGTGATCTTCGGAACCCTGATCATCGTCGCCGGCATCTTCCTGTCGAACGTCATCGCGAAGCTGGTCGGCAGCGGCACGGGCGAGGGCAGTTTTGCCCAGACCATCGTTCGCTATGCGATCATCGCCTTGTTCACGGCGATCGGCCTCACGTTCATGGGCCTCGCCGACCAGATCGTGATGATGGCGTTCGGCCTGATCCTCGGCTCAGCAGCCGTCGCGACGGCGCTAGCGTTCGGACTGGGCGGCCGCGATGCCGCCGGCCGGATTTCTGATTATTGGGCGTCGCGTATCACGGGCCCATCGGCCCCGCCCCCCTCGCCGAAGAGGATCCGAAGCGCTCCGAGCGACAGCAGTGATAGCCAACCGCCCTTGGTGTGATGTGAACTTCGACGAGGCGGTCGCTTTCGCGCTGACCTTGCCGGATACCGAGCTGTCAACGAGCTACGGCCAGCCGGCGGTGAAGGTGGTGTCGAACGGCCGCGCCTTCATCTATCCGAGCCATGAAGCCGACTCCTCATTCGGCATTGCGATGGACCTCGACACGATCGAGATCCTGAAGGAGACCGAGCCGGAGACTTACTGGCAAACACCGCATTACGCCGGCTGGCCTGGCGTGCTCGTTCGGTACGACAGCCCTGACGAGGAGCGGGTGCGTGATATGATCGCCCGCTCGCGAGACTTCATCGCCGCGAAGCCCAAGACTCGTCCGCGCAAGAAGAAGTGAGCCGCTTCGAAAGCTACGTCGCGATCGACTGGTCGGGCGCCAAGGGGAAGCGCCACAAGGGCATCGCTATCGCCGAGGCGCGCGGATCGGCAGCCCCCCGCCTGATCCGTCCCGGCCACGTCTGGTCGCGTGAGGAAGTCCTCGGCTGGCTGCTCAAGCGCGCTACCAAAGAACCGACCTTGTTCGGGTTCGATTTCAGCTTCGCCCCGCCGATCGTCGAGCGCGGCGAATATCTCCCTGGCGAGCCCGACTTGCCGAAAACCGCGCGCGAGTTCTGGGCCTATGTCGATGCCAGGAGCGACGACGAGGATTTGGGCGCGGCGAGCTTCCTCGAACTCTCCCATCGGCGACATTTCTATTTCGGCATCGCCGACGGCGTGAAGGCCGGCTTCATGCATTTCCGCCAGTGCGATGCGCAACTGAATGCCCAAGGCGGGCGCAAGACGGCGTCAGCCTATGATGCGATCGGCGCGGCGCAGGTCGCGAAAGCCAGCTTCGCCGGAATGCGCTTTCTGCATCGCTTGGACGACAAGGTGGCGATCTGGCCGATGGACGCGCTGCCGGAACATGGAAGCGCCATCGTCGAGATTTACACGCGCATCTATCTGCGCCGCGCGGGCATGAGTGGCACCAAGCTGCGAACCCGGACAGCCCTCAACCTCGCGCTCGATGGCCTCGGAAGTCCACCCGTCAGGCTCCGCTTCGAGCCCAACGATCACCAGACTGACGCTCTGGTCACCGCCGCAGGGATGCGCGCGCTGGCGCTGCACGATCCGCGGGCGTTCGATCCGGAGGGTCTCACGCCCGAGATAGCTCGGAGCGAAGGCTGGACGTTCGGCGTGCTATAAAGCAAAGCGCGCCACTCGCCGGATTAGCTCAGTTGGTAGAGCAGCGGTTTTGTAAACCGAAGGTCGCGGGTTCGAATCCTG
>Ga0070665_100001735_pt1 | contig 24944 bp, 27 predicted proteins | sample KBSS13metaG_FD_65862 | JGI IMG/M metagenome (GOLD analysis project Ga0070665, IMG submission 65862) | Switchgrass rhizosphere microbial communities from Kellogg Biological Station, Michigan, USA - KBS S1-3 metaG | ecosystem: Host-associated > Plants > Roots > Rhizosphere > Soil ... | reverse complement strand
ATTTCTTCCGCTTTTATAGAAAGAATCGATGAAACTCATGCCAATGCATACAAAGCTTGGATAGACATGGGTCGGCCCGGTAGTTTGAGTCCGGGCGACGTTCAGGCCCTGGAGAAAGCATCAATGCTGGAAAAAGAACTAATAGAAGTGAAGTACGAAAATAACGAGGCATATATAGAAGTAACATTATCACCGCAGGCTACTGCCTGCATAACACTGGAGGTTAAATGAAGTCCACAGCAGAAAATATATTGCCCCTTTCAAATCCGCAAGGCACTGATGAAGAAATGCTATTGCGCCTGCAGCAGGAAACCTTTGCTTATTTTATAAAAGAAATAAATCCGGATAATGGGCTGGTTGCGGATAAAACAGAGCCGGGTTCTCCATGCAGTATAGCAGCAGTTGGCTTTGCTATTAGCAGCTATATTGTTGGTATTGAGCGTGGATTTATGACAAGGGATGAAGGCATTAAGAGGATACTTACAGTATTTAGGTTTTTCACTAATAGTCCTCATGGCCCAGAACCGGATGCAACTGGCTATAAAGGTTTGTATTACCATTTCCTGGATATGGAAACAGGCAAACGCGCCTGGAGTTCAGAATTGTCCACTATAGATACGGCCTTTCTTATAGCGGGTGTCCTTACTGCAACAAACTATTTCACCGGTGATAACAAAGATGAGCAGGAAATTCGTGAATTGGGGGATGCCATGTATAGGCGCGTAGATTGGACATGGGCATTAAATAACGGTACTACATTGTCGCACGGCTGGAAGCCTGAATCCGGCTTCCTTCCTTATCGCTGGAATTATGGATATAACGAAGCGCATATGTTATATGTGCTGGCACTAAGCTCGCCTACCCATCCTATAGGAAAAGAGAGCTACGATGAATGGCAAAGCACCTTTGAATGGAAGAAGGTATATGATATAGAATATCTCTATGCCGGTCCTTTATTTATTCATCAGTTCTCTCATGTATGGATCGATTTCAGGGGTATACATGATGCTTTCAATCGAAAACACAGTACTGATTATTTCGAGAACAGTCATAGAGCTACCAGGGTACAGCAGCAGTATGCTATAGAAAATCCCAAACGTTTTCCTCGCTATGGGAAAAATGTATGGGGTTTTACCGCAAGCGATGGTCCTGGTCCTGCTACGCTTGAGGTAAATGGCGAAGTAAGACAATTTTATAACTATACAGCACGCGGTGGTCCCTTTGGCCCCGATGATGGTACAGTATCTCCATGGGCCATTGTTGCTTCATTGCCCTTTGCTCCGGATATAGTGTTGGATACCTTACGTCATTTCATAGAGCGTCTAAATCTTATGAGGCATAGCGACAATGGCTTATATGCCAGCTTCAACACTATATATCCGGAAAGGAGCAGTCATGCCCATAGCTGGGTATCGCCATGGCGTTTTGGTATCAACCAGGGTCCCATTGTACTGATGATCGAGAACTTCCAGTCGGAACTTATTTGGAATATTATGAAAAGATGCCCGCACATAAAGGAGGGCTTGCGGCGTGCAGGCTTTAAAGGTGGCTGGCTCAATGCCGAACTTAAATAAATATAAAAATGGAAAAGGAATGTCTCGCAGGTCAAACGGCTATAGTAACAGGTAGTAGTTCAGGCATTGGTTTTGCGATAGCAATTGCATTGGCTAAGGCTGGTGCAAACCTTATAGTCAATTATCACAGTGATGATAAAGGAGCAGGGGATGCTGTAAGTCAGATTCAGCAAGCGGGCAGTAAAGCAATAGCAGTGCAGGCAGACATAGCTAAAGAAGAAGATGTACTACGTTTGTTTGACGAAGCGCGTAAAGCGTTTGGCACAATAGATATTCTGATAAATAATGCAGGTATCCAAAAAGACGCCGCATTTGTAGATATGACTTTAGAAGAGTGGCGCATGGTAATAGACACTAATCTTACCGGTCAGTTTTTATGTGCGCGTGAAGCTGCAAAAGAATTTATTAAACATCCTGAAAAGAAAAATGTGCGGGCATCCGGCAACATCATTTTTATTAGCTCAGTACATGATGTTATTCCCTGGGCCGGACATGCCAACTATACTACGGCAAAAGGAGGTGAAGCTATGCTAATGAAGACAATGGCACAGGAATTGGCCCCTAAGCGTATACGCGTAAATAGCATTGCACCAGGTGCTATAAAAACAGATATAAATAAAAAAGTATGGTCTGACCCGGAGCAACTTAAAACACTAATGACTATGATTCCCTATCAACGTATAGGTGAGCCTGAGGATGTAGCAAATTTGGCTGTATGGCTTGCATCAGATGCTGCCGATTATATAACGGGCACTACTATTTATGTGGATGGTGGTATGACACTCTTTCCCGCATTTGCACACGGCGGCTAAGATTATGACATAAGAAAAAAATAATTTACACCCCCTTGTGTCGTGATTTGCTGATTAGCAATGAGCTACTTAATTGCGTTTTGATTTTTTTATATACTCTTTGGTTCTATTGGTTCTGGTGGTCTGATATTTATTGTTTCCTTCTGTACTATCCAAAGAATAAAATCATCATAATAATTCTTTTCTAAAAAATTCAAATATGAGCAAGTCAGTTGCTGAATTCGCTATTGAAAGATTACACCAATGGGGTGTTAATCGTATATATGGTTACCCTGGTGATGGTATTAATGGTTTAATGGGGGCATTGCGAGAGGCAGAAGATAAAATAGAATTTATTCAGGTGCGGCACGAAGAAATGGCCGCTTTTATGGCATGTGGCCATGCTAAATATACGGGCGAAGTAGGTGTGTGCATGGCTACTTCCGGCCCTGGTGCCATTCATTTATTAAACGGACTATATGATGCAAAAATGGACCACCAGTCAGTAGTTGCCATTGTTGGCCAGCAGGCAAGGGCTTCGATGGGAGGTAACTATCAGCAGGAGGTTGACTTAATTAGTTTGTTTAAAGATGTTGCAGGCGAATACGTTCACATGGCTTCAGAGCCTTCGCAAATAAGACATCTCGTAGATAGAGCTATTCGCATAGCTAAGGCAGAGCGAACAGTTACCTGTATAATCATCCCTAACGATCTGCAGGATCTGGAATACGTAGAGCCGGCACGCGCGCACGGAACAATACACTCCAGCATAGGATATAATGCGCCACGTATAATACCGCATACAAAAGATTTGCAACGTGCCGCAGATATATTGAATGCCGGCAATAAAGTAGCGATACTGGTAGGTGCGGGAGCGCTTAAAGCAGGAGATGAAGTAATGGAGGTAGCGGAACTGCTGGGTGCGGGCGTGGCAAAAGCATTGCTGGGGAAAGCTGTACTGCCTGATGATCTGCCCTATGTAACAGGCTCTATAGGTTTGTTAGGTACCAAGCCGAGCTACGACTTAATGATAGAATGCGATACGCTGCTAATGGTAGGGTCCAGTTTCCCTTATTCCGAATTTCTTCCGAAAGAGGGCCAGGCAAAGGGAATACAAATAGACCTCGATGGTAAAATGTTAGGCATCCGTTATCCAATGGATGTTCACCTACAGGGCGATAGTGCAGATACATTGCGTGAACTGATCCCTTTGCTGAAAAGAAAAGAAGATCGTAGTTGGCGCCAAAAGATAGAAGCGGAAGTAGAAAGATGGTGGCGTGTATTGGAAACAAAAGCACACAGTAGCGCCAATCCTATTAATCCGCAGTACTTATTCTGGGAGCTGTCAAAACGTTTGCCTGATAATTGCATTTTTACCGCCGACTCCGGTTCCACTGCCGCATGGTTTGCCCGCGATCTTAAGATAAGAAAGGGCATGAAGGCAAGCTTATCCGGTAACCTGGCTACCATGTGCCCTGCGGTTCCTTACACTATAGCTGCAAAGTTTGCTTACCCTGATAGGGTAGCCATTGCACTTATTGGTGATGGCGCTTTCCAGATGGCAGGCATCAATGAAATGATAACAATTGCCAAATACTGGAAACGTTGGTCAGATCCAAGATTGATAGTGATGGTGTTGAATAACAGAGATCTGAATATGGTGACATGGGAGCAGCGCGCTATGGAGGGTGATCCTAAGTTCGACGCTTCGCAGGATATTCCTGATTTCCATTATGCCGACTATGCAAAATTGTTGGGCCTGGATGGTGTACGTGTTGACAGGCCTGAAGATATACCAGCATCTATCGATAGAGCTATGAGCTCTCGTATGCCATTTATACTGGAAGTACTTTCAGATCCTAATGTGCCTATGTTGCCGCCACACATCAGTTTAAAACAGGCTAAGGCATTTGGCTCAGCCATGATAAAAGGCGATACGGACGCATGGTCTGTAATAAAACAAACATACAAGGACATAATAGACGATTATTTTCCTGAACATAAATGAACTATAACCACAGATCGGCTTTAAAAGATGTTGCATTGGTCGATACTCTCCGGGTATCGGCCTATACAATACCTACAGACCTTCCGGAGTCTGATGGCACTATAGCATGGAACAGTACTACACTAGTATTGGTGGAAATGGAAGGTGCTGGCAAAAAAGGAATAGGTTATACGTATGCTACTGGCTCCGTAGCGCATTTTATAGAACATACTTTAAAAGATATAGTAATTGGCAGAGACATTATGAATATCTCCGCAATTACACAACATCTTATTCACGAGGTGAGAAATAATGGTGCATGTGGTATAGCCATGATGGCCATATCTGCAATAGATAATGCATTGTGGGATCTGAAAGCCAAAATTTTAGAATTGCCATTATGTGTTTTGCTGGGGCAGGCGAAATCTTCTATGCTATTATATGGCAGCGGTGGATTTACATCTTATTCTGATGCGCAGTTGCGAAAGCAATTTGAAGACTGGGCTTCAGATGGCATTAAGTATATGAAAATGAAAATAGGGCGTGATGTCTCAGCCGATCCTGCTCGTGTAAAGAATGCGAAAGAAGTGATAGGAAAAGAAGCCAGCCTGTTTGTAGATGCAAATGGCGGTTACACTGTAAAGCAGTCACTGCAGATGGCGGAGCTTTTCGCAGCGCAGGAGGTAGCATGGTTTGAAGAACCTGTTTGTTCTGATAATCTGAAGGGCTTACAATTTATTCGCGAGCATGCGCCTGCAAGTATGGATATAGCGGCAGGTGAATACGGTTATACATTGCCATACTTTGAGGCAATGCTGGATGCCGGCGCAGTAGATGTGCTGCAGGCAGATGCTACCCGCTGTGGCGGTATTACTAATTTTTTAAAAGCTGGATATCTTGCAGAGGCACGTCAGCTTCCTTTCTCATCTCATTGCGCACCGGCCTTGCATTTACATGCAGCATTGGCTTTGCCATCATTTTATATAGCAGAGTATTTCTATGATCATGCACGTATTGAAAATATGCTGTTCGATGGTGTTGTTAAAATTACTGATGGAGAATTGTTGCCCGACCTAAGCAGGCCGGGCTTGGGAATAGAATTTAAGCATACTGACGCAGAGGACTATAAAATTTAACTGACATGAATGAAAAAACACGCATTGCTGAAAAACATACAAACGGCCAAAGCAATGTATTGCCAAAGGGTTCTTTATTGCGGAAAGAGCAGATGGATTTGCGTTTCATCACGCCACAATCGGCAGGTGTAGACGCAAAAGGCCTGGAAAAGGAATTGAAGTTAGTTATTGAAGGCGAAGTTCGTTTTGATAATGGGACGAAGGCTCTGTATTCTACCGACTCTTCTAACTACAGGCAGATACCCATTGGCGTCGTGTTACCCAAATCAGAAGAAGATATTATTAATACCATAGCAATATGCAAAAAATATAGTTGCCCGGTATTGTCACGTGGTGGTGGTACGAGTCTGGCGGGGCAAACATGCAATGTGGCCGTCGTTATGGATATGTCTAAATACTACAATAAGGTATTAGATATAGATGAAAACAAACGCCTGGTGCGCGTGCAAACCGGCATAGTACTCGACCATATGAAGGATGCTACCCTTAAAGCATACAATCTCACTTTCGGCCCTGATCCATCTACGCATAATCACTGTACCATCGGTGGTATGCTGGGTAACAATTCCTGTGGTGTTCATTCTGTAATGGCAGCCTTCGAAGGTTATGGTGCCCGCATGTCTGACAATATGGAGTCAATGACTATTCTTACATACGATGGTATCAAGATGAAAGTTGGTGCTACATCAGATGAAGAATATGAACAAATAATAAATGAAGGTGGCCGGAAGGCAGAGATATATCACAAACTAAGGGCCTTTCGTGATAAATATGCATCGCTCATTCGTGAGCGTTTTCCTGATATTCCACGTCGTGTGTCCGGATATAATATTCCCGAGTTGCTGCCTGAAAATGGATTTAATATAGCTCGTGCTCTGGTTGGCTCTGAAAGCACATGCGTTACTATCCTTGAAGCTACATTGAAAATAATGCCCAATCCTAAGGCCCGTACATTGGTGGTTTTAGGCTATCCCGATTTATATAGCTGCGGGAAGCATGTAATGGATGTTATGGCCTTTAAGCCTATTGGCCTCGAAGGTATTGATGATTTACTCATTCAATACATGAAAAAGAAAGGGTTGAATGTAGAAGATATTCCTTTGTTGCCTAAAGGTAAAGCATGGCTGCTGGCAGAATTTGGTGCTGATACAAAAGAAGCAGCAGATAAGAAGGGTAAGGAGATGATGGATAAGCTGAAGCAGGCGGAGAATCCACCTACTATGAATCTTTTTGATGACCCTATACAGGAGCATATGCTATGGCAGGTGCGCGAATCTGGTCTTGGTGCTACTGCATGGGTACCTGGTGAACCTATAACAGAAGAAGGCTGGGAAGACTCTGCTGTGCCACCGGAAAAGATTGGTGAGTATCTTGTAGCACTAAGGGATCTGTTCAATAAGTTTGGCTTCAATCCTTCTTTATACGGTCACTTTGGCCAGGGCTGTGTGCATTGCCGTGTAGGCTTTGATATGCAAACTGCAGAAGGTTTGCAACACTACAAGAAGTTTACAGAAGAGGCTGCGAAGCTGGTGGTTAGTTTTGGCGGCTCTATATCAGGCGAGCATGGGGATGGGCAATCAAAAGCTGATTTGTTGGAGATTATGTATGGTCCTGAATTGGTAAATGCTTTTCGCGAGTTCAAAGAAATATGGGACCCTGAATGGAAAATGAATCCGGGTAAGATAACAGAGCCCTATGGTCAGTTGAGCAATATGCGCACAGGGGCAAACTATGCACCGATGGAACCCAAGACACACTTCCAGTTCCCGGATGAAGAATATAGTTTTTCACGGGCTATGCTGCGCTGTGTAGGGGTAGGGGAATGCCGTCGTTCAGAAGGTGGTACCATGTGCCCAAGTTACCGGGTTACGCATGAAGAGCGTGACTCTACCCGCGGCCGCGCCCGCATGCTTTTTGAAATGCTGCAGGGCGACGTGGTAGATGGCTGGAAAGATGAAAAGGTAAAAGAGTCACTTGACCTCTGCCTTGCATGTAAAGGCTGTAAAGGTGACTGCCCGGTAAATGTGGACATGGCTACATATAAAGCTGAATTTTTATCTCATTACTATAAAGGAAAAGCACGTCCACGTACTGCTTATACATTTGGGCTTATATACTGGTGGTCGCGTATGGCTTCTGTGCTACCGGGTGTGGCTAATTTCTTTACCCAGGCGCCTATTATTAGCGATGTGGTGAAGTTTATTGGTGGTATTGCGCCACAGCGTAAAATGCCGGAGTTTGCAAAGCAAACATTCAGGCAATGGTTTATAGATCGCAAGAAGAGTGCTGGCACCATTAATAAACCCCAAGTGATTTTATGGACAGATACCTTTAATAATTTCTTCCTGCCCGAGACGCTTATAGCTGGTGTAGAAGTGCTGGAAGCCGCCGGCTTTGAAGTAGTAATTCCAAGACAATCGCTATGTTGTGGCCGCCCGCTTTATGATTTTGGCATGTTGGATACAGCTAAAAGAATGCTCCGAGAGATATTGCATTCCTTACAGAAGGAAATACAGGCAGGTATGCCTGTCGTGGGATTAGAACCGAGCTGTGTAGCCGTATTCCGTGACGAGATGACCAATTTATTTCCGCACGACCATGATGCGCAGCGGCTTAAAATGCAAACCTTCACACTTGCAGAATTTCTCGAAAAGAAAGCGCCTGATTTCAAAATACCTAAGCTGAATAAAAAAATATTGCTGCATGGTCATTGCCATCATAAAGCAATCATGAAGATAAAAGATGAAGATACGCTGCTGCAAAAAGTGAGTGATGATTATAAGTTGCTTGACTCAGGCTGCTGCGGCATGGCAGGTTACTTTGGCTATGAAAAAGGTGAGCATTATGATGTGTCTATTAAAGTAGGTGAGCACGAATTACTGCCTGCAGTAAGAAATGCAGATAAAGACACCCTTATTGTAACAGATGGCTTTAGCTGTCGTGAACAGATAGACCAGGAAACAGATCGCCGGGGTTTGCATATTGCACAGGTACTTCAAATGGCATTACGTGAAGGCGAAGCAACTAATAAGGATGAAAAGTATCCAGAGTGGAAATATATAGATGACATGAAGCTGGAGAAAAGCAAAAAGCAAAAAAGAATTGAGCTTGCTTTAGGAGTAGGCGTTGCGGTGCTTGGTACTATTTTAGTAGCCTCTCTAATAAGGAAGAGAAAGAAATAAACTTATTATCATGGAAGCAAAGACGGTAACAAAACCTGTGGGCAAATTTGGTAGCGCAATAGGCAAGGGGCTTATTGCAGGGCTTGCAGGTACTGCGGCTATCACTGTATCGCAGATGATAGAGATGAAGATAACGAAGAGAAAGGGAAGCACAGTGCCTGCTGATGCAGCAACCAAAGCATTGGATATCAAGCCGGTAACTGCAGCAGATAAACAAAAATTCTCACAGGAAGTGCATTGGACCTACGGTACGCTCTGGGGAGTGGCAAGGGGCTTGCTTTCATTGGCCGGTGTGAAGCGCTGGACAGCTACCACTGCGCATTTTGCTGCTATACTTGGTACGGCTATGATTATTGAGCCTGCGCTTAAAGTTGCGCCACCTGTTAAGGAGTGGAGCAAAGAAGACATCTTAAAGGATATGTTGCACCATGCGGTATATGCCATAGCCGCAGGCCTTGTGTACGATGCTATTATGAATAACTGATGTGTTAATGCTTAAAAATAAAAAAGTAGTGCAAGAATAAGTGCACTACTTTTTGTTTTATACCTGTTATTGTATCTTTCTTATTATCACTCTTGCAGGCCCGCCGTCACTATCTTTTAATTTCAGTGGCAGGCATATCATTTCATATTCGCCGGCTGCTATGTCTTTTAGCATAAGTCCTTCTATTATTACTATAGAGGTACCAAGCACTGCCCTATGCACTTCAGTGTCATTTTCTTTACTACCTAACGACAGGTAATCAACGCCTATACAGTTCACTTCTTTTGCCACGAGATAATTTGCAGCATCAGTACCCAGATATACATAATCTTCAGTGAACGGTTTATTCGTCCAGTCTATATCAGAATTGCGGGTGCGAAAAAGTATTCTATCTCCTTTTTCTATAGGTACATCTTTAATCTCTTCCAGGCTTATTCTTTCCTTGTCCTTTATTTCTATTACCCGTGCATGGCCTATGAGTTTATCAAGACTTATTGACGCCACATCTGCACCATCTTTGAAAAAGTGCAGCGGCGCATCTACATGGGTGCCAACGTGGGCCGTGGTGGATATGCCCGTAACATTGGCTTCCGAACCTTTTTTGCCAATTTCGTCAGCTTTATATATATGTACTGCGGGATCAGTAGGCCAGCGGACCATCCCATCAAATATGGTTGCTGATACATCAAGCCATGACCCATTCTTACTGTTTTGCTTTTCCATCGTGTTATGTTAATCATGTCACATAGTCATTTGCTCATTCCACTTTTGTAACAATTATGCCACCAACCCCTTGTTTGTATAATTTTTAATATTTATTAGCAAATGCTTAAAGTCATTAAAATGCTTCAGCCTAATTAATACTTTTGTGCTTGATATTCTGTTTCCTAAAAGGTAATGTTTTATTATGTATTTGAAATCAGCATTAATTTTCCTCGCAATAACTACTATACTTTCCCAGAAGGCTCATGCTCAATCTTCGGATAAAAAGCAAAAATCTCTTAATAATGAAATCAATGACGAAGCCTCTTTGCAGATAAAACAGAAGAAGGTTTATTCACAGGTCCCATTTGAAGGTATAGATCAGGCATGGCAAAATGGTGCTGACCGCCGAGACTCTTCTGTGTTTCAGGGCAAGTACTTCACGCCTAATATCATTATAGATGCCAATGCATCCTATTCATTTACTAATCCTATAGACCATACTGTAGTTGGCTCTACCGCCATAGCCCGTGATAACGAAATGGAAATTTCCACCGCAGCTATTGGCGGAGATTTTACTTACAATAATGCTCATGGCCGTATCATGACGCAGTTTGGTACACGTTCCACTATAGTGCCACGCAATGATTTAAGTTCTTACCGCGGCCAGTATAATCTTAACGATGCTTACCGTTACATATCTGAAGCCTATGCAGGGTATCATTTTAATGTTTGGCATGGTATCAATATAGATGCGGGTATGTTTATGTCTTATATTGGACTTAATTCATATTACCAGGTCGAAAATTGGGAATACCAGGCATCGTTTACTTCCGATAACACTCCATGGTTTTTTAATGGTATTCGTACCCAGATATACCCTACCAACCATTTGAAGTTTGAAGTTTGGTTTATTAATGGCTGGCAGAGTTATGGTATGTTTAATGATATGCCCGGCATAGGCGGTAATATCACCTGGGTGCCTAATGATAACATGAAGTTGCTTACAAACGATTATTATGGCAGTGATGCGCCAAATCTTCCCGGTAGAAAAAGGTTTCACTCCGATAATAGTTTTCTTTTAAGATATTACAATCGTCCCAAGTCAAAGGGCGTGTCGAGAATGGCATTTTCAATAACAGGCGATTTGGGTTTTGAAAAAGGTGCCGGCGTAAATGCATTTACTGATGATGCTGCAAAAGGCCCGGCGCAATATTTTCTTAGCGCTATGGTTTATAATCGCGTATGGTTTGCAAAGAATAAGCTTGCATGGTGCATTGGTGGTGGCTGGATGACTAACCCTGGTCGTTATCTTGTACTAGCGCCGACCGGTGATGCAAGCCCATTCCCTAATCAATACAATCCAACGCAGCCCGCAGGTACACATCCATTTAGTGAAAACCCGGGAGATAAATTTTCAGGCTGGGACTGGTCAACAAATATCAGTTGGTTGCCCAATCAGAGCATAGAGTTCCGTCTTGAGTATGTGCATAGAGAAGCTAACGTTCCCTATTTTGCAGGTCATGGTGGTGTTACCTCTCCTACAGGGTACACTTACACTGCGGTGCCAGGTAGTTGGGCGCCGGATCTCATTAGTTATGAAAATAGGTTGATCATAGCAGCCTTATTCAGAATATAATTATTGCTGGGCAAGCGCTATAATGGCTTTGCCATCCACTACATCTTTTTCATAACCGCTGTTTACAATGTTTATCATTGCCAGTCCCAACTCATGGAGCGTGCAGAATCCGTTTGGCGCCAATGCCCTGCCTATAGGAAATAGCCAGCCAACATATTTGTATAGTGGATTTATATGCTTTAGGCCTTTTATAGGTTTTATAAATCCCGGCCTGAAGGCGTAAGCTCTCTTAAAGGGAAGTTTGCGTAGTTCATTTTCCGTTTTGCCCTTCACCCTTGCCCACATGCTTCTGCCTTTTTCAGTCGCATCAGTACCCGCGCCGGAAATATAGCAAAAGGTCATATCGCCATTATGCTTGCTCAGCTTCTCTGCTACATGCATGGTCAGTACATAAGTCACTTTATAATACTCCGGTTCCTTCATTCCGATAGAAGATACACCCAGGCAAAAGAAGCATGCATTATATCCCTTCAGTTGTTCCTCTATAGCACTAAGATCATAAAAGTCATTATGAATAATTTCCTTCAGCTTCTGGTGTGTCATTCCCACAGGCTTTCTCGTTAATGCCAGCACAGCTTCCACCTTAGGGTTTTGCAGGCATTCATACAATACACCTTCTCCCACCATACCGGTTGCGCCTGTTACTATTACACGCAGTTTTTCTTTTAACATTTATTCCTGTGTTTAACTGTATAAAGTTAAAGGACTTAACCATGCAATGAACAACTGGGATATTAATCTTCAGGCAGCAATTGTGGATTATACAATATCTCCCAAAGGTGCCCATCAGGGTCCTGGAAGTAACCGGAGTACCCACCCCAGAATGCAGTTTGCGCATGCTTTGTAATGGTCGCACCTGCCTTTTTCGCCAGTTCCATTATGGCGTCTACTTCTTCTTTGCTGCGCGTCATATAGCCGATAGAAAATTCGGTAGCTGATCGTTCCGTCTTTTTGAGCTTTGAATCCCATGCAAGGTTTGCTCTTGAATATATGGCTAGTTTCATGCCATGTTTTAGGTCAAAGAAGGCAGCCTCGCCATGTTCATATTCTTTTCCTATCATGCCGGGCGATGCAAATCCCAGGCCTTCATGATAAAATTTGAACGATTTTTCAATATCGTCCACTCCCAGTGTCAAAACAGTAAATCTTGGTTCCATATTTGTTGTTTTAGTGCCTATTTGCCCGAATGCTAATGATGTTATTAAAACCAACATACAGGCGATAACTGATGTTTTCATTTTAGCACGAAGGTAATAAGCCGGTCAATCAGCCGTTTTGTAAAAACGCGACAAAATTATAACTGGGAGGGGTGACTGCCTGTGTAGCGTTTTATATCCTTGTTTAGATGTGAATGGTCATGGTAACCGCAAATATTTGCAATATCCTGCAAAGGTAAATTACTGCGCTGCTGAATGATATTCAGCGCCTCTCTGTACCGTGTGATATTGCTTAGTTCTTTCGGCGATATTCCCACATGCTTCTTAAAGAGCCGTTCTATTTGCCTTGTTGTGTGGTAATGTTTTTCTGCAAGTTCAGTTATGCGTGCATTCCCTCTTTGCTGCTGTATATCCTGTACTATATTTAATACAGGAGGCAAATTATTATCCAGTTTGCCGTTAAAGAAATGATTTAAATCCTTTGGGCTGAATTTTAGTTTTTTTATTCCATGCAACCATGCATCTTCCAGCTCAATAGTTTGGTCCCTTAGTCCATATAGCGGGCAGTTTTTGCTGAACAAACTAAATGCCCCCGGCTTGAAGCGTACACCCATCAGGCGGGTTGTTCTGTGCATTAAGGTTACCTTATACTTAGTCATAGCGCCCACCACGTACATTTTGTTTTGCTTCATCACAAAGTTTTCACTTTCTACTCTGCAATCAGTGCCTGCATTCAATATAATGTCCACACATCCGTCCGGCAATATCTTTTCCTCAGTTGTTTTATTCTGTGTGCTACTCGCAACCCAGTAGGCGTCTATATAAGTCGCAAGTACTCCTTCAGGCTGGGTTTCTTGATAAAACATGATAAAGCATTAATAACCCGAATTTCAGAAAGTTTCAGGATATGTAATAAAAAAGTGTTTTGATTTGTTGGACCGCTTAAAATGAAAAACGCAAGCATCATGCTTGCGTTTGGTGGCCATGCCAGGAATCGAACCTGGATCTGGAGCTTCGGAAACTCTCATACTATCCATTGTACTACACGGCCATTTTAGTGGCTTCAAAGTTATTGCAATTAAACTTTTGTTTCAAGTCTCTATAAAGCAAAAAAGACAGCCATTGAGACTGTCTTTTCTTGTAGCACGTACGGGAGTCGAACCCGTCATTCCTCCGTGAAAGGGAGGCGTCTTAGCCGATTGACCAACGCGCCATTTCCTTTTGGGATTGCAAAGATACTATTCGTTTCCTTTCTCCCAAAAAAAAATCACATTTTTTTTATGCTTTTATCATAGCGTCTATTATACCTATAAATTCATCCGCCTTTAGCGAAGCACCACCTATCAGCCCTCCGTCTACATCCGGGCGTGCAAACAGTTCTCCAGCATTTGATGGCTTGCAACTACCACCATAAAGGATGCTCATATTTTCGCCTGCTTCCTTGCCATATTGTGCGGCTATTACAGCACGTATATGTGCATGCATATCCTGTGCTTGTTGTGCACTTGCCGTGCGTCCGGTACCTATAGCCCATATTGGCTCGTATGCTATCACTATATTTTTCAGTTGAGCAGCGTCCAGGTGAAAAAGGCTTTCTTTTATTTGTTTTTCTACATGCGCGTTTTGTGTATTGGCATCGCGTATTTCCAGCGGTTCACCACAGCAGAAGATTACTTTCAGTCCGTTAGCCAGGCTCTGGTCTGTTTTCTTCGCCAGCATGGCATTATCTTCCTTGAAATATTCCCGGCGTTCAGAGTGTCCTATAATCACATATGCTGCACCTACACTCTTCAGCATACCTGCAGATATTTCGCCTGTATAGGCTCCTGCAGCTTCGCTATAGCAGTTTTGTGCGCCCAGGTATATGTTTGCCTTGCCCTGCAGTTGTCCTGCAGTTTGAGCCAGGTGTACAAATGGCGGGGCTATTACTACTTCTTTTTGTTCATTTAGTGTTGGCATGCCTGCTACTATTCCATCTACCAGTTTTTTTCCTTCTTCCAGGTTCAGGTTCATTTTCCAGTTAGCAGCTACAATTTTTTTACGCATATTCTAGTATTAATTATTTTTTTAGTTGAATCAGCCTCGTGCAAAAAGGTCTCTCTGTTTCGCAGTGTTTTCAAAGATGTATTGATACATTGCAATCTCTTCTGCCGATAGTTTTTTTCCTCTTCTTGCCATCATGCGTCCTGCCGTTTCCATTGCCCTGTTAAAGTCATAAGTGGTCATGCTATCACTGCCACCCCAGCAAAAGGAGGGAATAAACTTTTCTGGAAACCCACCGCCATATATATTGCATGATACGCCTGTTACGGTGCCTGTATTAAACATGGTATTAATGCCGCATTTGCTATGGTCACCCATCAGCAGCCCGCAGAACGTAAGTCCCGTCTTCACTGATTTATTTTCATGCTCGTCCCATATTTTTATTTCGTCGTAGTTATTCTTCAGGTTAGAGCAGTTGGTATCTGCACCCAGGTTACACCATTCGCCTATCACGGCATTGCCCAGGTAACCATCATGCGCTTTATTGCTATTGGCAAAGAACACTACATTGTTTATTTCTCCGCCCACTTTGCAGCCTGGCCCCAGGGTAGTAGCGCCATATATTTTAGCGCCCATTTTCAGTACCGTATGCTCGCACATGGCAAACGGTCCACGTATCAGGCTGCCTTCCAGCACTTCGGCATCCTTGCCTATATATACGGGTCCGGTAGCTGCATTTATTATACAGCCAGCATACACATTTGCCCCTTCCTCTATAAAAAGCTGCGAAGGGTTGGTAACTATTACTCCATTAGGTACCGCAGCACTTCTGCGGTTTTTGGTCAGCAATGCAAAATCATCACGTATAGCCCGGTCATTTTCAGAAAATATATCCCACTTGTTATTCAGGCTGTGTATCGTCCCGCTATATTCTATCGCTGTTAGCTCTTTTGTTCCTGCTTCAAAATTGTCAAAACTGTAGGTCTTGTCGGTTCGCACAGCTATTGTTAGCCCATCCTTTGCAAGTTTCTGATTGTGCGGCAAGTGGGCTATGGCTGCAGCCAGTTCATAGCTGGCAAATACGCCCCCATTTATATACAGGTTATCGTTACCTGCCTGCTGCGGATATACCGGTTGCAGGTATGCTGCCGTCAGGCTGCTGCTTTCTGTAGTATTCAGGCAGCGCTCCCAGCGCTCACGCATGGTAAGTATCCCGCAGCGCACACCAGCCACAGGGCGTGTATGCGTAAAGGGTAGTAGGCGGTAGCGCCTGTCATCGTCAAATAGTATCACCTGCATAAATGAAAAAATCCCGCCAAAAGTCGGGATTTTTCATGCTTATTGCAAGTAATATTAATAGAAAGAGTTGAATTAGCTCTTTTTAGCGTAACGTTTGTTGAATTTGTCGATACGGCCTGCTGTATCTACGAACATTGCCTTACCTGTGTAGAAAGGGTGAGACATGTGCGAAATTTCCACCTTTACAAGAGGATATTCGTTACCATCTTCCCATACTGTTGTTTCCTTTGTAGGCGCTGTAGAACGTGTTAAAAAGCTATAATCGTTCGACATATCTTTGAATACTACTAAGCGGTAGCCTTCCGGATGAATATTTTTTTTCATTGTATCGTTTTTTGTAGCATGGATTTGGCCATGCGGATAAATAAGGTTGCAAAAGTAATGATTTTCTAAGATTTGACAAAAAGTTTAAAAGATAATGTCAAATATAGATTTGTCTTAATTTATTGAGCTATTACTAGTTTTTTAAGGTCTTCATCTGCCTGTTCTATACTGGTATATTTGCCTATCACCTTGCCATCAGGCCCTACCAGGAAGGATTGAGGGATAAACTGTACGCCATATATTACCGCCGCTTTCGATTGCCATCCGCCCAGGTCGCTCATGTGGTATGGCCATGTCAGGCTATCCGTTTCTATTGCTTTCAGCCATGGCTCTTTCTTTTGGTCCAGAGATACGCTTACCACGGTAAAGCCCTTCTTTGCTCCTTTGAATTTCCTGTCTTTATACTCTTTATAAGTACTTACCAGTGCCGGGCTCGATCTGCGGCAAGGGCCGCACCATGATGCCCAGAAGTCCAGTAGCACTACACGTCCTTTGTATACTTCTGACAGTTTTAGCTGTTTGCCGTTAGGTGCCGGGAAAGCTAGTTCTGGTGCTTTCTGTCCCACATTTATGGTTGTGTTTTCATATTGGGCATGTGCTGTAGATACGCTCAATGCCAGTAATAAGGCTGCAAATATTTTTTTCATTTTCCTATATGTTGTATTGTAAATTAACTAAGAAATCGGTTGATTATCAAATTTATAGCTCCAGTGTCAGCCCGTCATAGGCCAGGTGTATACCTTTAGGTAATTCCCTGCTTACTTCATCATGCAGCCCCAGTTGGTGGCTTATATGTGTAAAATAGGTATCGGGTGTATCCACCAGTTCAGCTATTTCAGTAGCTTCAGCAAGTGTATAGTGAGAGATATGTTCTTCCCTGCGCAGTGCGTTCAGCACAAATGCTTTCGAGCCTTTTATCATATTCAGCTCTTTAGGCGCTATATAGTTGGCATCTGTTATATATGTGAAATCATTTATCCTGAAGCCCAGTACTTCCATATGATAATGCATTACTCGTATAGGCAGTATTTCCAGGCCGTTTATCTTAAAGGGCTCATCCGGGTGTATGGTATTAAGGTTTATCTGCGGTATGCCTGGGTAGTTTTTGGCATTAAATACATAGTCAAATTCCCGGCGTAGTGCATCTTGTGTGTGCTGGGTTGCATATACATCCATAGCTTTCTGCTGAAAGTAATTATATGCCCGTACATCGTCCAGCCCTGCTATATGGTCTTTATGGCTATGGGTAAAAAGTATGGCGTCCAGTTTGCGCACGTTAGCACGCAGCATCTGGTAGCGAAAATCCGGCCCTGTATCTATTACTAAGCTTGCTTCCGGCGTTTCTATCCATACTGATGTGCGCAGGCGCTTGTCTTTTTTATTGGTTGATGTGCATACTTCGCAGTCGCAGCCTATTACAGGTACGCCTTGGGATGTGCCGGTTCCTAAGAAAGTTATCTTCACGCCTATAAGTCCATTTCAGTTTGTGTAGATGTGTCACTGCCCGGTGCAGACGTTTCTTTCATTTGTTTGTACCATTTCTGCATTTCCCCGCTTAGTTCTTCTTCATTTACGTCTATGGTAGGCAATATTTCCATCAGGGCATTAATTCTGCCTTCAGTGCTAAAGAATTTATTGATTACCACCACTCTCTTATCTTCCAGTATACAGTAGCCGGAGTTGAAGTTGCCACGCTCATAGCGTATGATGTAGCGCGCCTCTTCGAAGAGTTGTTCCAGTTTTTTCAGCGTGTTTGCTGTATATTTGAAGCTCATTTGCAATTTCCGGTTTCGATGGCTAAAATTAGAAAATTCGCGCTATTTATAGTGATTATCATTGTGTCAGGTGGATTTTTTAACAGGTTAAGCGCGCAGAGCAATTATTATGTAGAGGAACAGCGTGTGTTTTATGGCGGTTTAGTGGCAGGTACCAATTTTACCCAGGTAGATGGTGATTATTTTGCAGGTTATCATAAAGTAGGCATTAATATAGGTGGCATTGTCTATGCCCAGCTTGCCGAACATGTGGCGGCAAGTCTCGAAATTTTGTATTCACAAAAGGGTAGCAGGGCAGATGTAGCACGTGGTACCCTGGTAAATGGCCAGCCCGTTCTTATTACAAGTTATAATATAAATATCAACTATGCGGAAATACCGGTAATGATTAACTATTTCGATAAACGCAAAAGTCATTTCGGTATAGGCCTTTCCTATGCACAGCTAGTTAGTGGTACAGAAAGCCTTAGTACTACCCCCGTTGTACCTATTGACCTCACCAAATATCCTTTTAAAAAAAGTGCTATAGATTTTGTTGCCGGGGTGCAGCTCCACTTATGGGAGGGACTCTTTCTCAATCTTCGTTTTCAATATGGTATTATACCATTACGCACAAACATTCCGCCGGACTTTGCGCGCGCTACACAATACAACAATATGTTCGCACTGCGTTTGATGTACTTGTTTAAATAATGTTCTCAAGCTCCTTGAAATATCGTCGATAATAATTATAGCATCTTATTCACCACTTCTATTGCACTTTTCAGTGCGGCTTCCACTGTTCCCATTTCTTTTCCTTCATACATTCCCTCACCGGCAAAATATAGGGTATTATGTATAGGCGCAGTCAATAGCTGTCGTGCCTTAGCAGTTTCAGTAGTTGCATAGCTGTAGGAGCCTTTGCTAAATCGCTCACTGCTCCAGTTGGCAATGTTGCAGGAAATAAGTTGTGCCTTCAGGTCTTCCACGCTTATCTTAAATATATTCGCCAGCGACATAACCCCAAGTTCAAATATAGAATCGTCAGATGCATCTTTCAGCGTTGTAGCTTTTGGCCCACCCAGCCAGCCGGTCAGCAGTGTTGACTTTTTGGGGTATTGCGTCCACCAGGTAGGAATCTCTTGTTCTGAGATTATAAAGCTCATATCCTTCATGCTTCCTTGTTCATTTTCTATATTCTCCCAAAAGGCTTCTTTGAATAAGTACAGCAGCTTTATTATACCTCCATAGCCCATGTCCTGTACAGCCATAGCATGTCCCGGTATGGCCGGAGTAAATTTAATCGCTTCGGCTTGCAGCACACCCAGGGGTACAGTTATCACTATCTGCTTTGCCAGGTAGCTTTCTTCATTTTCTGTAAATACTGCTACACGCCCTTCCTGCCAGTGTATTTCTGTTACAACGCTGTTTAGTTCCAGCTCAAAGTCCCCTTTGTCACATTCATTCAGCAGGTATTCTATCATTTCCCCATAGCCATTGTTTATCCGGTATGTTTCTTCCTCGTCTTCATGCATCCATTCATCACGCAGGGCTATAGTGCTTGCTCTTGCTGTATCAGCAGTATCATATCCTTCTGCGTATCTGCGCACACTTTCACGCAGGCTGTTGTACTCATCTGCCCCAAACCATTGTTCCAGGAAGTCCGCTATACTCATATCTTCCTTCAGATCTTTTAATTTTTGCACCAGCAGGTCCCAGTGTTCTATAAAATACATTTCTTTTTTTAGCACACCATCCCTTTGCTGCCATGTTTTCCCCGCAATAGTATGGTAGGGTATCTCTGCTTCCTTAAGTAAGGAAAGGGTAGTTTGTAAATGCCCATGAATAAATTCGGCCCCTGCTTCTATACGGCCTCCCATAGGGCTGTCATAGATAGTGTAGATACGTCCACCTGCACGGTCTCTAGCCTCCAGCACACATACGCTTTTCCCTTTCTTCACAAGTTCCCTGGCAGCCATTAGCCCTGCTGCGCCTGCGCCTATAATAATAACGTCAATCTCTGCCATATATCTGATAAGGTTTAACTATTCTAACTAAAAATCATTCCGTCTCAACAGCATAAAGGTCTGTATTTTTTTAACTTTTCTAAATTACTACAGTCAATACTATTGTGGGTATTAATCCGTTAATCTTGGTAACTTCGATTTAGTATGACCGTAGGTCGCAACCTTGTTTTCCTCGCTTTTACACTATCGTTGCTCATGTGTGGTCTTTTTCAACCACTAAGAGCGCAGAATACTTATTTTTCAGATGAGTATCATACCTTTTATGGCGGTCTTGTTTTAGGGGCTAATTTTACCCAGGTAGATGGTGATACTTATGAAGGCTATCATAAAGTTGGCCTTAATGCAGGTGGTATTGTTTACATGAAGATTTCGCAGGATATGGGTCTCAGCATGGAGATGCTATATACACAAAAAGGTAGTCACGACAGGTCTCAATCTGAGTCTCCCTATATTGGTCCATATTTTTCAGAATATAAACTGAAGCTTAATTACGTGGAAGTACCTCTTCTCTTTCACTTCCTCACTTCGCGTCGCCTGCATTATGAGGTAGGTGCTTCCTACGCGCAGCTTATCAATTCAAGTGAAAGCCTGTTCAGCGACCCTGGCATGGTCATAGACCCCAATGTATACAGTTTCCGCAAGAGCGACATCTCTATACTGGCAGGCGGCAGTTACCAGCTTTATAAATGGTGGTTTCTTGAAGCCAGGTTCCAATATTCATTGGTCACAATCCGCGATGCTAATCGCATACCTTTCGGTGGGCCACAGCAATTTAATAACGTAGTTACGCTCCGACTTATACGTTTTCTAAACAAGACCGATAATTAAACATCTGTCTTTTCCTATATTCAAAGTTCAGTGGTGGCATGGTCTTTTAATTCCCTATGCTGTAACCATAAAAAACTTCGTTATGAGAAGCTTACTTTATTTGATCGCGATAATCTTGTTAATAGGATGGGTATTGGGCGCATTCGTTTGGAACGCCGGTAACATTATCTACATTCTCCTCGTTTTGGCTATCATCTCATTTTTACTGGGTGTTATCAGGCGCGGAAATGTTTAATAAGGATATTTAAATTCATAGAGCTATGGCTTATAGCTGTAGCTCTGTGAATATCATTCACACACATTTAAAAACAAAATACAAAAATGAAAAAGTTATTTTTTGCAATTACAGTTATTGCAGCTATAGGCACTACAGCCATAGCACAGGAGAAAACACACGTTGTAGAAAACAAAACTACAGTAAAGAAAACATCTACTGTACCGCAGAAAGTACACAATACTTTTAGCAAGCATAAACATTACAGCGGTGTAAAAGTGAAGCACAAGAAAGTAGTAGAAAAAACTGAAACAAAATAATTTACCGGAGTTACTGCATTATAGGTAATGCATAATTCAAACAGAAAAGCCGTTCTAAAATGAACGGCTTTTTCTTTTATTGCAATGGTTTAATGGCGGCTATAGTGCCTCTGTCCGCTACTCAGCGGTGGCCTGTGGCAACTGCTGAATGCAATCAGTCCTGCCAGCAATACAATTATAAGTGTGTTGTACTTTTTCATAAGCTATTTTTTAACTTGCAATAAATATAACTCAATTTCTCTTTATCGCTATGGCAAAACAAATTCAGCGTTTCGACTGGGCATTATTCTTTCTTCGGGTTAGTTTGGGCCTCGTGTTTACATTTATTACCGGTTGGGCTAAAGTAACAGGGGGTTCCGCAATGTGGGAAAAATTAGGGGCCAGCATGCATTATATTGGCGTTGATTGGAAGCCGCAGTTTTGGGGCTTTATGGCTATGCTGGCAGAGTTTGGTGGTGGTATTTGCCTGTTGCTGGGTATAATGGTGCGACCCGTAGCTGTTCTTTTGTTATTCACAATGTTCATTGCCACTTTGGCAAGCGTTCACAATGGAAAAGGCTTTTCTGGTTTGGCAGAGATAATAGTAATATTTGGCGGGCTTCTTTGCTTGTTGTTATTAGGTAGCGGAAAGCTTGGCCTGAGATACTTTATAAAAAGATAAAAAGGAAGGCCAGCAATGCAGGCCTTCCTTTTTATGCTGGTTCTTGTTCCGTTATTTGTTGCATTATTCGTTCATGTCTGTGGGCTGGCAATTCCTGTTTGGCTATGCCCAGCATCATATTTACCATCTGTTCCGGTAATCCGGCTTTTACCTTTTTTACAAATTCTACTATTTCCATATCGTTACAGCTGCGCATCATCCAGGTTACATTTACAACAGCTTTTTCAGGCGGTACACTTGCAGATATCTTTTGGTTCACCATTCCTATTTCCATATCACTGTAGTTAGCCCATAGCGTTTCATTCAGCACAGTTTCCTCCCTGTTCATGTGTGTCAGGTTAAAGGCTATAAAATCATTGAAGGTATAGAACAGCTTAGAGCCTGCTTTTATTCTTTCCATAGGTGTTTCGGCGGCTTTGTACCGGGCAATGCCATTTTTCAATTCATTGCTCAGTGCCTTGTCTGTTACATGTTCCTGCTCAAATGCCTCAGCCAGTGCAGGGTGGTAATCTTTTATAAGAGGCAATATATGGTTGTCCTCATGGTCTGCATGGTCATCAAACAGGTCCACTATCATTGCTACCTTAGTTAGCGCCTGCTCTGTATGAGCCGTATCTGCAAAATCAGCATGCTGCAGGCTTTGGGCAGCGTCATAAAGCATCGAGCGGAGTGCTTTATGTATCATGGAAAATCCGTTAAATCTTAAGTCTTGCATGTGTTAGTTTATATATTTTCAGCAAAAAGAAGATTTTTTTTCGAATTTCATAAGCGTATAGCTACGCATTGTTCTGATTTTCTTTCACAATTATTACAATGCTTATTTTTCCCTGAAACACTTGCATGTCACTATTCCACGCCAGCCAATAGTTATAATCTGAAATTTAAATAATAAAATATATTATTCATTGCCAATACGCGATAAAAATTAAATATTTCTTAAGAAAATTGTCAGGGCATGCAGCTTATCTGTTACAACTTTATCTCTGTCAGGCGTCCTATCGCAACAAAAAGGCAAATGCACAGTAGTATAATATTGTTGCGCACATTCTTAGGCTCATTAAGTTGCCTATGGCTCATGGCGGCTAATATCATAATAACACTCAATCCTCCCGCCGCCAGCGGTGTAAGTATAGGTGCTATGTGCAAGTACCACGGCAGTATTAAACCAAAGCTGCCCATTATTTCAGACAGGCCTATGAACCGTACCAAATGTATCGGAAGGTCCACCACGCCCGTCTGTTTGGTATCTATTAATTTCTGTCTTGAAAAAGTAGACTTTGCAAAGCCAATTACCAGGAAGGTGATAGCCAACAATATCTGTGCTATCCATAATGCTGTGTTCATATTATATCTTTTCTGCAAAGCTCTCTACACTACAGCAACTATCCTTTGACATTTATCAAAAAATCAGACTCTGGCTCTTATCCTGCTCAGTGTTTCCTGTGTTATCCCCAGGTAAGATGCTATTATGCCCAGCGGCACTCTATTAATTAAGCTTGGTTGGGTATTCATTAGCTTCATGTATCGTTCTTGTGCGCTGGCAAAATGCAGATCGTCAAATCGCTGTTGCAATTGTACCAGCCCAAAGCTTACCAGCAGCCTGCCAAGCCTTTCTATCTCATGGTATTGTGTATACAGATGTTCCAGGTTATTATAAGACACCGCACAAATATTGGAAGGCTCCAGTAACTCTACATTGCGTATATCAGGTTGCCTGGTTATAAAGCTTACTACAGATGCTGCAAAGCTTCCCTCCGCGCTTATCCAGTCAGTTATGTCTTTGCCGTCTTTATAATAATATGTGCGACTAAGCCCTTTTTCGATAAAATAAATATAATTACATACAGTGCCCGCCTTTATCAACAAATGCCCTTTAGGCAGCTCCTCTTCTCGTGCCACTGTACTAAAGGCCTCAGTAGCTGCATCGCTTAATGGACTTATTCGTTTCAATGCTTCCAGAAATGCTTTCATTTACTGCTCACTTTTGTTTCTCAATATACGTGTAGGAATGAAAAATATAGCTGGCAGCAGTATGAAAAGAAAGGTAGACAGGTAGATGTTTACAAAGCTCAGTGGTATACTAAGCCCATATACAAATGTAGATATCCAGTTCAGCCTGTTTATTTTTCTTCTTTCGTCATCACTCAGTAGCGCAGTATATTTATTTACCACATTTTGTAGGGTAGAGTAGAACACGGCTGTCAGGGTAAGGACTACTCCATAAAACAGGTGCGCATCTTTTGAAAAGAAGTTTTCACCAAGCGCCTTTGTAGGTAGTGGTATTAGAGACATCATAAACAAGAACATAAAGTTCAGCCAGGTAATGCGTATGCTCACATGCTCCACAGGTATAAATATATGGTGGTGATTGAGCCAATAAATAGCTATCACTACAAAGCTCAAGGCATAAATGGCTATATGCTGCAGCACAGGGGCAAAGCTTGTGGTGGTAAAAGGGTAAGGTACCTTTATCTCCAGCACCATCAGGGTAAGTATTATGGCTAATACACCATCACTTATCATTTGTAACCTTTCTTTTTTCATGTTGACTGCTTGTGATGCTAAGTTATTAATATTCATAACTATGAGCTTTAACACAAAAGGTTTCCCATTAGGGAAACCTTTTGTGGTTGTCAGCAGCGAGGAACTTTATATTACTTCATCCACCACTACTTGCCCATTTCTTAAGGCCAGTTCTTCATTTATTCGTTCCAGTGCGCGCGTTTCATTTTTATTTTTCACCAGAACGCTTACCCTGTATATCAGTATAGCACATCCCACTATTACTATCGATACCACGTATCCAAGTGTATCGTAGTGCTGTAGTGGGCTGCTCTTGCTGGGTTGGCTCACTATCAGCCCTGCGCATACGGCTGCTATAC
>Ga0070665_100001734_pt1 | contig 24952 bp, 28 predicted proteins | sample KBSS13metaG_FD_65862 | JGI IMG/M metagenome (GOLD analysis project Ga0070665, IMG submission 65862) | Switchgrass rhizosphere microbial communities from Kellogg Biological Station, Michigan, USA - KBS S1-3 metaG | ecosystem: Host-associated > Plants > Roots > Rhizosphere > Soil ... | reverse complement strand
CTTTCTTCCAAGGCCTTGTAATTAATGCCGACTGCCGCCTTGAAGGGGCTGATCAGGTCACCCACCACATATTCAGGCGCATCGTGCAGCAGCGCCATCAGCCGGGCCGGTCGCGACAGCCGCGGCTCCAGTTCGGCCACCAGCCGCTCCACTAGCACACAGTGCTGGGCGACTGAGAAAGCGTGCGCCCCCTTGGTCTGGCCGTTCCAGCGCGCCACCCGGGCCAGGCCATGGGCGATGTCCTCGATTTCGATATCGAGCGGGCTGGGCTCGAGCAAGTCCAGCCGCCGTCCGCTGAGCATGCGCTGCCAGGCGCGGGCGGGCACTTTCCTGCGGACCAGGTCAGGCACTCAGCAGCCTGAGGGAGACAAGAATCAGAGTTACGGCCAGCACGTAACGCAGAACGGCGTCGGGCATGCGTGGCGCGAACTGGCTGGAAAGCACGATGCCGGGCAGGGAGCCGCACAACAGCGAGACCAGCACGGTGAGATCCGTGCTGCCGGCTGCCAGATGTCCAAGCCCCGCAACCAGGGTCAGCGGCACGGCATGGGCGATGTCCGAGCCCGCGATCTTGACGATGGGAAGCTCGGGATAGAGCAGCAGCAGGGCGGTGACCCCGAGCGCGCCGGCGCCCACCGAGGAAATCGTCACCAGAACGCCCAGCACCAATCCGACGATGATGGTGGTGATACGGGTCTGCGATTCGGTGAGAACACCGACCCGCCTTGAATAGGTGGCCAGCAACCGGCGGCGGAAGACCAAAGCCATCGCTGTAAAGATCAGGGATACGCCCAGCACCTTGGTGACCAGGGTGCTGTAGGAGGCCGGGTCGACCTTCAACAGCCATAGGATCAGCATGGTGAGAAGCGAAGCCGGAAGACTGCCCGTGGCCAGCCGCCGCACCACGCGCCAGTCGATGGTCCGGTTGAGGCCATGGACCAGGCTGCCGCCGGTCTTGGTGACACTGGCATAGATCAGGTCGGTGCCCACCGCGGTCACGGGATGGATGTGAAACAGCAGGATCAGCAGCGGCGTCATCAGCGAGCCGCCGCCAACCCCGGTCATTCCCACCAGGAACCCCACGGCAAAGCCGGAGAGCACGAAAAGAGGCTGTATGGTCTCGAACAGGGCCATTCTTGGTTGCACAAATTTTGGCTGGGGCCGCAATCAAACACAAAGCCCGCTTTGGGACAATGCGCCGCTTTTGCTCCGTGTCCGGACGGCCGCAGGGTGGTATTTCCGGATTGCCAGCGGGGTCTTCCATGCCGCTTTAACGGCTTCTCCAGCAAGATTGACAAGAAATGAAAAAGACCAGGCGGTTTGCGCGCGACCGGCACCGGTAAGTTCAACGGCGCATTTAGGTTTTTCCACTAACAAAGCTGTTGGAACAGCAGCATTGCCGGCTTTGTGATGTCTCCCTTGATTGATCCTCTCCTCGCCGATCGCGGAAGGGGGCCAGGACTTGCTGCGGCGCTCGCCCTGTTCATCGGCGGTCTCGCGGTGGGGCTGGGCCTTTCCGCCAATCTGGGCCGTGAATTCATCGCTGGTCTCGTCATCCTCGGCGGCCTGTGCGGCATCCTCGCTTTGTTGCAGCGGGTGGCCGCCAATACCCGCCGGCGTCTCACCGCGGGCGAAACCAGCTATCGCGCATTTTTCGATCATGCCGTGGACGGCATCTTTCGCACCACGCCGGATGGCCACTATCTCGCCGTCAATCAGGCGTTATGCGACATCTATGGCTATCACGACCCCCAAGAGCTGATCTCGGGCCTGACCGACATCGGCGCCCAGCTCTATATCGATGCAGGGCGGCGTGACGAATTCCGCGCCTTGATACAGGCCAATGACATGGTGGCCCATTTTGTTTCCGAAATTCGCCATCGCTCGGGCCGGCGCCTTTGGATATCCGAAAATGCCCGCGCGATACGCGATTGGGCCGGGGAGCTGATCTGCTACGAGGGCTCGGTAGAGGATGTCACCGAGAAGTTCGAGCAGGATCGCGCCTTGCGCGCCGCGCTTCGCCAGGCCGAGATCGCCAACCGCATGAAGGCGAGCTTCCTGGCCGCCATGAGCCACGAGCTTAAGACCCCGCTGAATGCCGTTCTTGGCTTTTCCGAGATCATCCGTGACGAGGTGCTGGGACCCGCCGGGGTGACGGCCTATCGCGACTATGCCGGCGATATCCACAAAAGCGGCACCCGGCTTCTGACTGTCATCAACGATGTGCTGGATGTTTCGCGTATCGAGGGTGGGCTTCTGACCATCGAGATGCGCCCCGAGAATGTGCTGGACGTGGCGGAGGTCGCCATCAAGCTGGCGCGCGGCGCCACCAGCGAAAGGCGCGCGGTGGAGGTCGACGTGCCTGTCGGCATGCCCTCGCTGAAGATCGATCCGCGCCGCCTCGCCCAGGCGCTGGGCAATCTTCTCGCCAATGCCCTGAAATTCACGCCCGAAGGCGGCAAGGTCCGTTTTGTCGCCCGGCCCATGCCCGATGGCGGCGTGCATCTGATCGTCGAGGACACCGGCATCGGCATGGCCGAGGAAACCATTGCCGCGGCGCTGGAGCCCTTCCGGCAGTTGGACAACACGCTTTCCCGGCGCTTTGAAGGGGCAGGGCTGGGACTGTCGATCGCCAAGGCGCTGGTGGAGCTGCATGGCGGGGCCTTGAGCCTGAAGAGCGCGGTGGGCCATGGCACCACCGTGACCATTGCCCTGCCGTCATCCTGCGTCGTGCGCATGGCCGGTTCCGCCAAGGTCGCCTGATTTTCTGTTTTCGCGGGCGCCGCCCCGCGCTACACAGCCGCCATGACAAGCTCTGCCCTGGTCCTGTTTTCCGGTGGCCAGGATTCCACCGTCTGCCTGGCCTGGGCGCTTGCCCGTTTTGCGCGCGTGGAGACGGTCGGCTTCGATTATGGCCAGCGCCATGCAGCCGAGCTTGGGGCGCGACCCCGTATTCTGGCGCTGTTGAAAGCGGACTTTCCCGATTGGGCCGGCAAGCTGGGCGAGGATCATCTTCTGCCGCTCGATTTGCTGAAAGCGATCGGCGGCAGCGCCTTGACCGACGACATGAAGATCGAGATGGGAGCAGAGGGCCTGCCCACCAGCTTCGTTCCGGGCCGCAATATCCTGTTTCTCACTGCGGCGGCGGCGCTGGGCTATCGCCGCGGCATCGCCGATCTGGTTGGCGGCATGTGCGAGACCGATTTTTCCGGCTATCCGGATTGCCGCAACGAGACGATCCAGACAACGGCGCGGGCACTGTCGCTGGGCCTGGACCGGACGATAACGGTGCATACACCGCTGATGTGGATCGACAAGGCCGCCACCTGGCGCATGGCGCAAGAGCTGGGCGGCGACAGGCTGGTTGAGATTATCGTGGAAGAAACGGTCACCTGTTATGAAGGCGACCGCACCCACCGGCACGACTGGGGTTATGGCTGCGGTAAGTGTCCCGCTTGTGAACTGCGGGCAGGTGGCTACCAGAAGTACAAAACCGCATGACGTATTCCGTCAAAGAAATCTATTACACCTTGCAAGGCGAGGGCGCCCATGCCGGCCGCGCCGCGGTCTTTCTGCGCTTTGCCGGCTGCAATCTGTGGAGCGGGCTTGAGAAAGACCGCGCCGAAGCCACCTGCCGTTTCTGCGACACTGACTTCGTGGGCACGGACGGGCCTGGCGGCGGCAAGTTCGCGGATGCTGGCGCGCTGGCCGAGGCCGTGGCGGCGGAATGGCCGAAGGGTAATGCCGGCAACCCCTATGTCGTCTGCACCGGTGGCGAGCCGCTGTTGCAGCTGGACGAAGCCGCGATTGCGGCGTTGCATGCACGCGGCTTCGAGATCGGCATCGAGACCAATGGCACCCTGTTGCCGCCGCCGGGCATCGACTGGATCTGTGTCAGCCCCAAGGCCGATGCCGAACAGAAGCTCACGCGCGGCAACGAGTTAAAGCTGATCTATCCGCAGGACGGCGCGCCGCCGGACCGCTATGCCGGGCAGAATTTCCAGAACTTTTTCCTGCAGCCCATGGACAATGACGCCCGCGCCGCCAACACCGAGGCTGCGACCCAGTATTGTCTTGAACATCCCCAGTGGCGGCTGTCGCTGCAAACGCATAAGCTCATCGGCATTCGCTGATTTTCGCCCATCGCGCCGCTTTTAAAATAGAGGGAGTGTGGCTGTGAAAAAAGTCATTGGCCTTTGCCTGTCCGCTTTCCTTGCAGTTGTGCCGGCCGCGCCGGTACTGGCGCAGCGGCCCAATCTGGCCCCGATTCCGACCTATGAAGTGCATCGCGCCAAAATCGCGCCGCGCATCGACGGCAAGCTCGACGATGCCGCCTGGAAAGCGGCGATGCCCGTGACCTTCGTCTTCCCCTGGCCCGGCCAGACCGGCAAGAAACAGAAGACCACCGCCCGGCTGCTTTGGGACAAGGACAATCTCTATGTCGCGTACGACTGTGAGGATAGCGACGTCACCGCGGTCTATACCAAGCACGACGACCCGACTTACAAGGACGATGCCGTCGAAATCTTTATCGCGCCGCCCGGTGTCAAGAATCTGTATCTGGGCATGGAAATGAATGCCCGAGGCGTCCTGTATGATTATCTCTACCCGTTTCCCCAGCGCATCATGAAGAACTACAACCTGCCGGGCGTGCGGCTGGCCACCTCGATCAAGGGCACGCTCAACAATTCTAAAGATCAGGACCAAGGCTGGAGCCTGGAAGTGGTGATCCCCTGGAGTTCGTTTGCCGATCTGGCGGATAATCCTGTCCCCAAGGTTGGCGACCGCTGGATCGCGAACATGAATCGCTGGGACGGGATAGAGCCCAACCGCCGGCTTTCGCAATGGTCGGATTCAGGGCTGGTGAAGCCGGACCCGCACTATCCCGACCGTTTTGGCCATCTGGCCTTTGCAGAATAATCGAAGCGGAGCAGGGTTGCGTTTCGCGCAGATTGAAGAACCGGCCGAAAGCGCCATCTCAGGCGTCGTTCGGAGGGTTCCATGGATTCCTGGCCTATTGCTCTTTCCAGCGCGGCGGTTGCCGCCGCTCTTTTTGCCTACGGATTTTTGATCGCGGTCTAAAAAACCGTAACAATCTTGTCCATGTCAGGACGGGGCCGCTCTTCCAGCTCATCTTTGGCGGTGCCGATATAGACGAAGCCGGCGACGCGCTCGCCCGATTTCAGGCCCAGCCGCTCCTTCACCACCGGATGATAGGCGTACCATTCGGTAACCCACTGGGCGACAAAGCCTGACGCCGTGGCCGCGATCAGCATGTTCTGACAGACCGCGCCCGCGGACAATTCCTGCTCCCACACCGGAATCTTGTGCTGCTCGCGCGCCGCGGAGATGACGGCCACGACGACCGGTGCGCGCAGGAAGCGCTCGCGCTCCTCTTCCACCTGCTTGGCGCGTTCGCCTTCGGCCTCCATCACCTCGGCCAGGATGTCACCGGCGCGGGCGCGGCCCTTGCCCTCGATGACAAGGAAGCGCCAGGGAAACAGCTTGCCGTGGTCAGGCGCGCGCGCGCCCGCTTTCAGGATGTCAGCCAACTGCTTTTTGGACGGGCCGGGCTCCGTCATCGCTTTGGCTGAACCGGAGCGGCGGCTGAGCAGCAGATCCAGCGCCTTCGGCGCGGGATGGTTGAAATCGCCATGCTTTTTTTCGTGAGACATAGATGCCTTTTTGGGGGGCCTTTTGGGGGCTTGGGAAACGGAGAGTGAGCGCCCATCTTAAGAGCAGGTAGCCACGGAATTTAAGGAAAAAAGGCGCCGCCGGCAGGGCCTTTGGCGCGTTTTGAAATTCCACAGACTTCCGTGGTAAAAGCTCGCCATAAAGGATTGTCATGGCTAACCCCCGCGAAAAAGTTTCCTCCGTTGATCCGATCTGGACCGCGCTGCGCCAGGAGGCCGAAGCCATGGCCGGCCGCGAGCCGAGTCTGGCGGGCTTCGTCCATGCCACCATCCTGCAGCACGACCAGTTGGAGCAGGCGCTGTCCTATCATCTGGCGCACAAGCTGGGTGGCGATGACCTCTCGCCCCTGGCCATTCGCGAGATGTTCGACGATCTGGTAGCGGCCGAAGATGACTTCGGCCAGGCGGTGCGCGCCGACCTTTCGGCCGTGTTCGAGCGCGATCCCGCCTGTCATTCCTATCTGGACGCCTTTCTCTTCTACAAAGGCTTTCATGCCCTGGAGAGCTGGCGCGTTTCCCACTGGCTCTGGCGCGATGGCCGCAAGGCCATGGCGCTGTTCCTGCAGAGCCGCATCTCCCAGCTTTTCGCGGTGGACGTGCATCCGGCCGCCCGGATCGGCCGCGGCATCATGTTCGATCATGCCACCGGCATCGTGATCGGCGAGACAGCGGTGGTGGAAGACGATGTCTCGATCATGCAGGACGTGACCCTGGGCGGCACCGGCAAGGAAAGTGGCGACCGCCATCCCAAGATCCGTCGCGGCGTTCTTCTGGCGCTGGGCGCCAAGGTCCTGGGCAACATCGAGGTGGGTGAATATAGCCGCATCGGCGCCGGCTCGGTGGTGCTCAAACCAGTGCCGCCGCACTGCACGGCGGTGGGCGTGCCGGCCAAGCTGGTCAACTGCGATTGCGGCGAAAATCCGTCACAGCAGATGAACCATTACATCGAGGAATTGCCCGACAATACGGGCTGACAGCCTGTTGCTGGCGGCTTGACGGGTAACGCCCGGCATGCGAGTTCAACCGCCCCAAACCACGAGGATCCGGCCTTGACCCGCAGCGAAATCTGGCGCCTGGAAAAGTATCTGCGCAATCAGTTCCGCCTCGACACCATCACCATTGTCGAGCGTCCCAAGCAGCCGGATTCCGTGGAAGTGCATATCAATGGCGAGTTTGTCGGCGTGCTGTTCAAAGACGAGGAAGACGGCGAAGTTTCCTATGCCTTCAACATGGCCATCCTCGAAATGGACCTGCCGGAAGCGCCCGCCAGTCGCACCTAGAACAGGCTCAAGTCTTTTCGAAGCGTGCAATCAGCCCATCAACGCCGCCTGACAATTCGCGCCAGCGCGCCAGCCAGGCGCGTTTGAAGCGGAAGGAATAATTGACTCCATCGGCCAGCGGCCGGTCCGTGGCCTGGCAGTTGGGACTGGGCAGGTCCGCAGCCGGTCGTCCGCAGAGAAGGAGCAACAGGCCCTTGCCGCTGCCGCCGACAAAGAGATCGGTTTTCTCGTAACCGGAATCGGCCGCAAAGCCGTACTGGCGAAGCCCGAACGGACCGGTCACGCCCTCCAGCGCCGCCAGATTGGGCCGGTAGATGCGCGCCAGCCGCGTAGCGGCGCCCATGGCGTTGGCGTCGCGGCGGATCAGGATCCGCACCACCGCGGAGTTGGGCGCGTTGCCCTGGAACTGCCGCGCCAGCTCCGTGGAATAGCCCTGCCAGGAGGGAAACAACGCGGCCAGGGAAAGGCTCTCCTGTGGGCCGCCCGACCGGGCTGCGGGATTCTGGATGTAGTTTGTGGGGACCCGAAGGCTGAGACCGCCCAGGGTTACGGGTACGAACTCGGATTGGCCGGTGAGGGCGGCAGGCGCCCTGAGACCGGGTCGCAGATACCAGCCCAGCAACAGTCCCGACAGCAGCATGATGGCAAAGACAAAGCCGGCCGGAAGCAACCAGCCGGAATGCTGGTGAACGTTCTCTCTTTGCCCGCTCTGCGCCATTTCTCGCCGCCACCGGCCTTTTACACCGGCGAGAACGCGGGCGGGGGCGGCTGGCCGCCAACTAGCCCAATTCTTGCGAGGCGTGACCCGGAAACATCAATCCGCGCCATTTCGGCACATGTCACATATGGTCAACGCCTCTGCTTTCGCCGCTTTTGCCACCGGTTCCGTGCCGGCTGGCTCGCATCAGCACAGCCCGCAGCCGGAGCCGCCCTCCGCCAGCAGGAAAGGCTGAGCGGCCATGCGCAATTTCATTCTCCTGCTATTCGCGTTGGCTGCCGGGCTGACCATGTCCGGCATCGCCGCCAACCTCTACCGGGTGGTGGCGAAAAAGCCGTCAGGGACCGCAGCAACCTACGCGCACTACATCGTGATGGTGCTGGCCGGACCCAGCATCCTGTTCGAGAACGCCACGCGCTCCTTCCGCAAGAAGGAATGCAGCCACGCTGCTTACGGCTTCGCGCTAGGCCTGGCGCTCTACTGGGCCTTCATGCTGGGCGCCATCGTCATCCATATGGTGCGCTAATTCCCCCTCCGGACTTCGCAACTTTGCTTGACGCCTTTGCGGTCGCAAAGGCGCCTGTGCGCGTTCATACACTGCCGCTATGAACCGTCCACCTCTCCCTATGCAAGCGCGCTGACGCGCGCGCCGGGGGAGGTGGCCGAGCCGTTTGTCAGAGCACCGTCAGCATGGACGCCACCAGCGGGTGACGAACGATGTCGCCTTCCGCCAGGCGCACCACCGGAATATCCGGCAAAGTCTCCAGCTTTTCGGCGATGTCCTTGAGACCCGAAATGCCCGGCAGCAGATCGGTCTGGTCCGGATCGCCGGTCAGCACCATGGTCGAGCGCCAGCCCAGCCGGGTCAGCAGCATCTTGATCTGGGTGTAGGTGCAGTTCTGTGCCTCATCGATCACCACGAAGCATTCGCTCAGGGTGCGGCCGCGCATATAGGCCACAGGCGCGATCTCGATGATGCCATCGGCCAGCATTTGTTTGAGGCGCTTGGTGCCCAGCCGCTCGGTCAGCGCGTCGTAGAGCGGGCGCAGATAGGGCGCCAGTTTTTCGGTGAGATCGCCGGGCAGAAAGCCCAGGCTTTCGCCGGCTTCCACCGCGGGGCGCGATAGCACGATGCGCTGCACCTTGCCCGCTTCCAGCGCTTCCACCGCCTTGGCGATGGCCAGATAGGTCTTGCCGGTGCCGGCCGGGCCCAAGGCCAGCACGACGCTCTGGGCGTCGATCGCGTCCATGAAGCGCTGCTGGGCCGAACTCATGGCCCGGACATTTTTTACATATTTGCGGTCCCGGAATTGGCCATCGGGATCATGCGGCGTCCAGCTCTTGTGTTGATGGTTTGGCCGGCCGGGAAAAAGCGGATGCACATTCACTTCGGCAAAGGAAAGGTCACGCGACTTCGAACGCATGGAGCGTTTGGCCATGAAAACTCCCGATGGGTGCTGATGGGTGAGTGCGAGGGGAGGGTTGTCCGGCGAGCCGGCCCTGATTTTCGTGGCGAACGCAGTGCCAGATGCACCAGTGCCCTTACCCCCGCAGTTAGACGAATCACTCCGTCTGAGTTCAGGGTATCGTTTTTTGCTCTGGCGTGTGTGAAATTCTCGCGACTGAAACTGTTAAGGAGTAACGCGTGCCGATTTATGCACTCGATGGCGCCGTGCCGGAAATCGGGGACGACTGCTTTATCGCGCCGGATGCGGTGCTGATCGGCAAGGTGCGTCTTCACGCCCGCGCCAGCGTTTGGTTCGGCGCGGTGCTACGCGGCGACAATGAATGGATCACCGTCGGCGAGGATTCCAACATCCAGGATCACAGCGTCATTCATGCCGATCCGGGTGAACCCGTGCTGATTGGCAAAGGCGTCACCGTCGGACATCGCGTCATCGTGCATTCGGCCCAGGTCGGCGACAGCGCGCTGATCGGCATGGGCGCCATTCTGCTCAACCGCGCCCGGATCGGCGCGCGCTCGCTGGTGGGGGCGGGTTCCCTGGTCACGGAAGGCAAGCATTTCGAGGACGGCAAGATGATCCTGGGCGCGCCGGCGCGCGTCATGCGCGATCTTGCGCCGGAAGAGATTGCAGGACTTGCGCGGTCGGCGGCGATCTATGTCGCCAATGGGCGCCGCTATGCCGCGGGTCTCAGCCCCGCTTGACGCTGCGCTTTTCCGTGCCGGAAAATTCCACCGGCTTGCTCCACATCTTGCGGATGCGGGTATCGGCCTCGGGCCCGAAATTGAACCAGGCGGCCCTGTCATGGGCGGCATCCACGATGAAGAGCGTGTCGATCTTACCCAACTTCTGCATCAGCGCATTGCGCACGATATTGATCGGCGCTTCGCTCAACAGCACCCAGGCCTGGGGATTGAAACGGTAGGCCGCACCAAGCTTGGATATCTCGTCATCGAGACCGGCGATGGAGCCCGATTTCATGTCGGCCACGATCACGAAATGGGCCCGGCCGCCGTTATTCGCGTCCGTTTCGGCGCGCGCGCCGAAACGATGCGGTTGGGCCGGCTCGCTGGCTGGCGGGTTTTCCACTTCGCGCGGCTGATCGGAGCGAAAGAGCGAGGCAAGAGTGGGGTCTTCGCCGGCAGGATGAAATAGCTCTTCATCCCCGCGTGAGACGAGGGAATGATCCGCCAGCCGGTTTTCAGCCCGGAAGGCTTGCATCTGCTCAAGCGTATAGGGGCCATACACGCGGCCACCGACGCTGATTGTCCAGGTTTCGGCCATGGCGCTTCGGCTGGTAACTTCCAGCGCGAAGTCTAGGGCTCAATGGTTACCCAAAGCTTGCGGCCCAAGGCGGGAATGGAACGAAAAACCCGCAATTCCACGATGTTTTGCGTCTCACTAGCAGCGGTTTGAAGCGCTAGCGCCTCACATGAATTCCCACTCACCGTCTCTCCGGCGGCACGCCGTGCCGTCGCGATCGAATTCCCGGCCGCGGCGGTAGACCACCTGCGTGAAATCGCGGCAGAGGCGGCGGCCGCGATAATATTCGCGGTTGGTGACGATATAGCCGCGGTTGGGGCCGCGATGCCATTCATAGCGCCGGCCGACCGGGCCGTGGAAACTGTCCTCATAGGAACGTACGGCATAGCTGCGATCTTCGCAGTCCATGTCGCGCGAGATGGCATTGCCGGCAAGGCCGCCCAGCAGCGCGCCGCCGACGACCGCGCCGCCATTGCCATGGGTCACTGCACCGCCGAGCACGCCGCCGGCAAGGGCGCCGAGAATCGTGCCGCCGGTATGATCGCGTCCGCTGCAGGCATCGGCGAAAGCACTGCCAGAACCAAGTGCCAGCACGGCACAGGCCGTGGCGGCCATAACGATTGGCTTCATGGAAATCTCCGCTTCACAATCCAGATAAAGATAAGGGCCGGAACACATCGGGGAACAGATGGTTCCGGCCCCATACTCTAGTCCTGCGTGCAGCGGGAACAAGGGGCGGCTCCGAAGGGATCGAGCCACCCCTTTTCTCAGTCAAACCGCCAATGACCGGTGCCGATGTCGCGACACGCGGAACCGGTACGGGTGAAGTTTTGTCCGCGGCGGTAGGTGGTCTCGGTGAAATCGCGGCAGACCATGCCGCCACGGCGATATTCCCGCACCGAGGTGAAGGTGCCGCGATTGCCGCGGTTGCTCCATTCATAGGGCCGGCCGACATCGCCGTTCAGGCTCTGGCCATAGACGCGGAAGGCCACCGGCTGGTCTTCGCAATCGATGTCGCGGCCGATCACGTTGCCAAGCAGGCCGCCCAGCACCACACCGCCCACAACCGCGCCACCATTGCCGCGACTAGCCGCGCCGCCGATCAGACCGCCCGCCAGCGCCCCAAAGATCGTGCCCGCGGTGGCGTTGCCGCGGCGGCAGTCCGCCTCATAACGGCCCTGCTCATAATAGGTCGCGGGTGCCGGAGGAGGCGGCGGCGGACCATAATCGCGATCGCGATCGCGATCGCGGTCGAAGCGGCCCATGCCGCGCATGCGATGATAGCGGCCGTCGCGGCCGTAATAGCCGTCATGGTCTCTGTCGCTGTAATAGCCGTCGGGGTCGTTGCCGGGCGGCACCCAGCCCGGCTGCGCCCACACCTGACTGGTGAAAAGCGTTGTGGCCGTCACCGTGGCCAGCACGATGTTTCTCAATTGCATGTCGTCCTCCCTGTCATCCGGCGCTCCTGCCGAAGTCGAACCCTGCGTTCCGCAAGCTGAACTGGAACTGAACGGATTGCGGCGTTTAGTTGACGGTATAGTCCGTGACCACCCAGCCACCATTATCAAATGCCAGGGTGACCGTTTCCACCGTCTGGGCCTTGCGCGCGAACACCGTGTCGTACTTGACCACGGCAATATCGGTGCGGCCGAGATCGATGGATTTGAGATCGCGGCTGGCCACCGCGCCCAGGGTGCCGCGCTTGTCGCCCGTCGCCGCGGCCCAGACATCCGCCTTCTGCTTGGCCTGGAAGGCCTTGCCGGCCTGGCTCCAACTCTGGGTGTAGTTCTTGTCATCCACGAGGATCAGCCATTGCCGGGCCCGGTCATCGGGCGTGGGCGTGGCGGCCGTAACAGTGGATTTTTTAGCCGGAGCGACCGTTACGCCTGGTTTGGGAATCTGATTGGGGGTCTGGTCACGCGTCTGCGCGAAGACCGGCGGTGCTGCAACGCACAGCAGCAGGATAGAGACGGGTGCCCAGCGAAAAATCATGGTGGCCTCAAATGCGCATAATCAATCGAAAAGAAAACGCGCGACGGCCCGGCTGGTTCTCCGGTCCTAGTAGGTCCGCGCTTTTGGCGGGATATATTCGATATCGTTGGTCAGGGTGTAGGTATGAACCGGACGATAGTCGATTCGCGTCTTGCCGGTCCCGGTATCAAGCCAGGCTAACGTATGCTTCATCCAGTCGGCGTCGTTCCGCTCCGGATAATCCTCGCGAGCATGGGCGCCGCGGCTTTCCTGCCGGTTGACCGCGCCGGCCACCGTCACCACCGCCTGCTGGATGAGATTGTCGAATTCCAAGGTCTCCACCAGATCGGTGTTCCAGATCATAGAGCGGTCCTTGATGCCGATATCGCCGCGCTGGGCATAGATGCCCTCGATGCGCTTGAGGCCCTGCGCCAGGGAATCTCCGGTGCGGAAGACGGCGGCGTCTTCCTGCATGGCCTTCTGCATGGCCAGACGCATCACCGCCGTCGGGGTCGAACCCTTGGCGTTGCGGAAATGATCGAGCCGAGCGATGGCGTCATCACCGGCATTCTTCGGCAGTTCAGCATGGGTACGCACGCCTTCCAGCGCCTTGGCCGCTTCCACACCGGCTGCCTTGCCGAATACCACCAGGTCGATCAGCGAGTTGGAGCCCAGGCGATTGGCGCCGTGGACGCTGACGCAGGCCGCTTCTCCCACCGCCATCAGGCCTGGCACCACCGTGTCGGGATTGCCGCCCGACAAGGTCAGCGCCTCGCCGGTATAGGCGCAAGGAACCCCGCCCATATTGTAGTGGACCGTGGGAAGCACGGGGATCGGCTCCTTGGTCACATCCACGCCGGCGAAAATGCGCGCCGATTCCGAAATGCCGGGCAGGCGCTCATGGATGATCTTGGGATCCAGATGCGACAGATGCAGATGGATATGATCCTTGTTCGGGCCGACGCCGCGGCCTTCGCGGATCTCGATCGTCATGGCGCGGGAGACCACATCGCGCGAAGCGAGATCCTTGGCATTGGGGGCATAGCGCTCCATGAAGCGTTCGCCTTCGGAATTGGTGAGATAGCCGCCTTCGCCGCGCACGCCTTCCGTGATCAAGACGCCGGCGCCGAAGATACCGGTGGGATGGAATTGCACAAACTCCATGTCCTGCAGCGGCAGGCCGGCGCGCAGCACCATGGCGTTGCCGTCGCCGGTCTGGGTATGCGCGCCGGTGCAGGAGAGATAGGCGCGGCCATAGCCGCCGGTGGCCAGGATCACCTTGTGGGCGCGGAAGCGGTGGATGGCGCCGTCGTCCAGATTCCAGGCCATGACGCCGCGGCAGGCGCCGTCTTCCATGATCAGATCAAGGGCGAAATATTCGATGAAGAAATTGACCTCGTGCTTCACGCACTGGCCGTAGAGCGTGTGAAGCATGGCGTGGCCGGTGCGGTCGGCGGCGGCGCAGGTCCGCTGCACGATGCCCTTGCCGTAGTTGCTGGTCATGCCGCCGAAGGCGCGCTGGTAGATCTTGCCTTCCTCAGTGCGCGAGAAGGGCATGCCGAAATGCTCGAGCTCGTACACCGCGTCGGGCGCGTTGCGGCAGAGATATTCGATGGCGTCCTGGTCGCCCAGCCAGTCCGACCCCTTGACGGTGTCGTACATGTGCCAGCGCCAGTTATCCTCGCCCATATTGCCCAGGCTGGCCGCGACGCCACCTTGTGCCGCCACGGTGTGGCTGCGGGTGGGAAAGACCTTGGTGATGCAGGCAGTCTTCAGGCCCCGCTGGGCGCATTCGAGGGTGGCGCGCAGACCCGCGCCGCCCGCGCCGACCACGACGACATCGAAAGTATGGTCCAAGATAGTGTAGGCGGGCATTTCGTATCCTATAGGGCGGTGATGCGCACGATGGCGACCAGACTGGCGGCGTAGATGGCGATGACGGAAAAGCGCACCACCAGCATCAGGAATATCTTCATGCCGGGTGTGTGGACGTAATCGTCTATCACCACCTGCAGGCCGAGATAGGCGTGCCAGAGCGAGAAGCCGACAAAGGCGCCCATTAGGATGGCGTTCCACGGGTGGGCCAGAAACTGCAGCGCGGTGACTTCGCTGGTGCCCGACAGGCCCATCATCACATACAGGAACCAGAGCGACAGCGGGATCAGCGCCACCGCGGTGACGCGCTCATGCCAGAAATGGCCGGTGCCGGAATGGGAGGCGCCCAGACCCTGCACCTTGTGCAATGGGGTTTGTCCGGTGCTCATCTCAGATAGCCTCCGTGACCGGTCCAGCTGAGACCGAAAATCGCCACCGCGCCGATCACCGAAAGCACCAGGATGATCATGCTATTGCGTTCGGCGGTGCCCTTTTCAAAGCCATAGCCCAGATCCCAGGCCAGATGTCGCACGCCATTGAGAAAGTGATAGACCAGCGACCAGGTCAGTCCCAGCAGCACCAGGGCCCCGATCGGGGTGTCGGAGATGGCGTGGAAAGCCTGCCAGCCTTCCGGCCCGTTGGAGACGGAGACCAGCCACCAGGCCAGCACGATCGCGCCCAGCGACAGTCCAACGCCTGTCACCCGGTGGGTGATGGAAGTCAGCATCGTGGCCGGCCAGCGATAGATGGTGAGATGGGGAGAAAGCGGGCGCGTGGTCGCCACGGGGCGCTGCGGATTATCCGCCATAGAGGGAAGGCCTTTTCGAAAAACGCGAAGCGGAGGGCGAGTTTAGGGGTGGAAACCTTGCAGTCAACCGCGGTTCCTGAAGCCCTGCTATCGCTTTAATCCGCGGCTTGCGGCAAATTCCCGCGCGGTGGGGCAAATGCGCGAATCAGGGGCGAGGACAGGATTTCGGGCGCTTCCCGCCATGCCCGTCCGGGGCGCGGGCGCGGTTGCTACCGGGCTCGTCATCCTGAGTGTGATGTTCCTGTCGGTTGCCGTCTGGAACGGTTTTCCCCTGATTTTTTACGACACCGGGGCCTATATCCTGGAAGGGCTCGGCCACATCTTCCTGGTGGAGCGCGCGCCCGTCTATGCCGACCTGCTGTTTCTCGCCGGCGGCGATTTCAGCCTATGGCCCATCGTCATCCTGCAGGCGCTGATGATCAGCTATCTGATCCTGGAAGTGGCGCGCGCCGAAGTGCCCGGTCTCAGTCTTCTGGGCCTCAGCATGATCGGGGCAGGGCTTTCGCTCTTCACTGGCATTGCCTGGTATGCCGGCCAGGTCGAGCCGGACATCTTCACGCCAATGGTGATCCTGGGCTGCTGGCTGCTGCTGTTCCGCAGCGAGCGGCTGGGCAAGGCGCACCTGCGCTGGGTGCTGGGCATTACCGCGCTGGCAGTCGCTGCCCACCCATCGCATCTGGGTCTTCAGGGCGGACTTCTGATTGCTGCTTTGCTGCTCAAGCTCTCGCGGCGCTGGCAGCCGTGCTTGCCGCGGCCGAACCTCAAGCGCGGCGTGATAGGGCTCGTGTCGGCGCTGGCATTGATCGTGGCGGGCAACTTCGTGCTCACCGGCAATTTCTTCATCAGCAAGTCTGGCTCGGTCTTTCTCTTCGCCCGCCTGATGCAGGACGGTATCGTGCAACGGTTGCTGCGTGACACTTGTCCGCCGTCCGGTAACGCCACGTGGCGGCTTTGCGCCTACAAGAACAGGCTGCCGCGCAACGCCAATGCCTGGCTGTGGGGCGAGCGCAGCGGTTTTCACGCTCTGGGCGGCTTTGCCAACAAGGAACAGCAGCAGGAGGATGCCCGCATGATCGGGATGAGCCTCTGGCGCTATCCGGTGATGCATCTGCGCACGGCGGTCGCGGACTCGGTGTTGCAGTTTTTTCAGTTCAAGACCGGCGATGGCATCGAGCCGCAACTCTCCATCCAGGAACCGAATTTCCGCCGCATGATCCCAGGGCAGTTGCCGGCCTACCTCAAGGCGCGCCAGCAGCGCGGCCTGATCCGTTTCAAGACACTGAACCTGATTCATGTGCCGGTGGGGACCATGTCCCTGCTGGGGCTTTTGCTGCTGCTCCAGCGCGGGGTGGTGCGGCGGGCCTGGGACGAGGCCAGTCTGCCGGCCCTGGTGCTGCTGGGATTGATCGGCAATGCCGTCATTTGCGGCACTTTTTCGAACCCCCATGACCGCTATCAGTCCCGGGTGATCTGGCTGCCCACTTTGGTGCTGCTATTGGCAGTTTCCCGAGATCGCCGGGCCTTACAGCCTGTGGCCGACGTCCAAAGTTAACGGGCCCGGCGACTCATTTGTGGTCGCGCGGCCCCCGGGGCGCGATAGCGCCCGATTTTGAATTGGCGTCTTCGGCGCCATGGCTCGCTTTCGCTCGTCTGGCCGATGCTCCGCGCGCCTTGCAGCCGGTGCCAGAATCCGGCACTTAACACCATGGCCAGGCCCGTTTTAATTGCTCCCTCAATCCTTTCCGCCGATTTCTCAAAGCTGGGGGCGGAGATCGAGGCCATTGAGGTTGCCGGGGCCGACTGGATTCATGTGGACGTGATGGACGGCCATTTCGTGCCCAACATCACCATCGGCCCGCAGGTGGTAAAGGCGCTCCGGCCCCACGCCAAAAAGCCGTTCGACGTCCATCTGATGATTGCGCCGGTGGATCCCTATCTGGAGGCCTTTGCCGAGGCCGGTGCTGATGGCTTGACCGTGCATCCCGAGGCCGGCCCGCACATTCACCGCACGCTTCAGCACATCAGGAAGCTGGGCAAACGGCCCGGCGTGGTGCTCAATCCCGGCACGCCCGTGGATGCGCTCGACAATCTGATGGATCTGGTGGACCTGATCCTGATCATGAGCGTCAATCCCGGCTTTGGTGGACAAAGTTTCATTGAAAGCCAGCTGAAGAAGATAGAGGCGGCGCGCAAACGTATCGATGCAACCGGGCGCGACATCGCGCTGGAGGTGGATGGCGGCATCACGCCGGAAACGGCCAAGCGCGCCATCGCCGCCGGCGCCACCGTGCTGGTCGCCGGCACCGCGGTGTTCCAGGGCGGTCCGACGAAATATGCAGCGAATATCCAGTCCTTGAGAGCCTGACATGCAGGCGGGCGAGTTGCTGCCGCTGCTGCAGGATATGGGCCGGGTGGTTCTGCGCCGGGCCGCGACGCCCGCGCGCGTCCGATGGCGAAGCAACTGGTTCTATCGCCGCCTGCTCAAGGGTCCCCTGGCCGACCGCCTGGTCTTCGAGCCCTGGGACGGCGCCCCCCGCCGGCTGGAGGAGGCCGATAGCCTGTTGCGCGGCCGCTTCCGCTTTCATGGCGTTCAGCTCGATGTGTCCGAGGGGGCCTCGGTCTTCGATCTGCCGCCGCCCAATCGGGACTGGCAGGAGGCGCTTCACAGCTTTGCCTGGTTGGCGGCGCTGTCGAACGCGGGCGGCGACAATGCGCGGCGTCTGGCGACCAATCTGATTGGACAATGGATCGCGCGCTATCGTGTTTATTCCGAACCGGCCTGGCTGCCGCACATCATGGCGGCAAGGCTCGCCGCCATCTTCAGCCATTCGCGGCTGGTAATCCTCAATTCCGAGATGACCTGGCGGTCGCGGCTGTTCGTGTCATTGCGCGAACAGTCCCGCATGCTGGAGCGCATCGCGGACGAGGCGCCTGACGGATTGCCACGGCTTCAAACCGCCGCGGTGCTGGCGCTGTCGGGCATCTGCCTGAACGACAGCCCCAAGCGCCGCGAAGCGGGCCTGGCGATGCTGGAACAGGAGGTCGAGCGCCAGATCCTGCCCGATGGCGGTCATGTCAGCCGTTCGCCTGAGGCGTTGCTGTCGGCTTATCACCATCTGGTGATGGTGCTGGAAGGCCTGAACATCACCAACGAAGAACCGCCGCACGCTCTGCGCAACGCTCATGACCGCATGGCGCCGATGCTGCGCTTCTTCCGTCATGGCGATGGCGGCTTGGCGCTGTTCAATGGCGGGGCGGAAGGCGATCCGCGCATGATTGCGGGCCTGTTGGCGCGCGACGATGTGCGTGGCCAGCCTTTCCATCATGCCCGTCACAGCGGCTATCAGCGTCTGACGGCGGGACGCAGCTTGCTGGTTCTGGATTGCGGCAAGACGCCGGAGGGCGCCTTCTCGCTGGCGGCGCATGCGGGCGCGGGCGCTTTTGAATTTTCCTCCGGGCCCGACAGGATCATCGTCAATTGCGGCGTGGCCGGCCCTGGCAATGAGGCTTGGAGCGGGGCACTGCGCGCCACCGCTGCCCATTCCACGCTCACGCTAGCCGATACCTCCAGCGCCCGCATCCTGCCGGCGGGATTGATGCGCGATCTGTTGGGACCGCGGCTGCTGGATGGACCGGCGGAGCCAGTCTCGCGGCGGGTGGAAACCGCCCAGGGCTGGAGCGTGGAGGCCATGCATGATGGCTATCTCGCAGCCTTCGGTCTGCGGCATGAGCGCCAGATCACCCTGTCGCCGCAGGGTCTGATGGTGACAGGGCGCGACCGCTTGGTGGCGGATCCCGGCAACCGGAGCCGGCCGGCCGGCGGGCTTTCCTATGCCGTGCGGTTTCACATCCATCCCGATGTGCGGGTGTCGCGTCTGGATGGCGGCGGCATCCTGCTCAAGCTGCCGGGCGGCGAGGGCTGGCGGTTCCGGTCGGGCGGCGGCCATCTGGAGCTGGAGGAAAGCGTTTATTTGGGCGGCCCAATCGTGCGGCGGACCGAACAGCTGGTGGTGAGTGGAATCATCAAGGATGCGCCCGCTGAAATCGCCTGGGTATTCGAGCATGTCTCCTGACCCGGGCGGGGCGGATTCCCGCGCTTTTGGCGCAAATCTGGGCGGCCAATTGCAGGGTTGTTGACAGTCTGTGCGCTGGCTATGTTCCGGACGAATAGCGCAAATCACCCGGATTCAGGAGTTTTCATGGTCGAGTTGATGCTGCCCAGGAACAGCCGGGTGAAGAAGGGCAAGGTCTGGCCGGCGGAAAAGGCGGCCAATGGCAAGAAGCCCAAGCGCACCAAGGAATTCAAAGTCTATCGCTACAATCCAGACGAGGGCGATAACCCGACGGTCGACACCTATACGGTCGACCTGGACAGCTGCGGCCCGATGGTTCTGGACGCGCTGATCAAGATCAAGAACGAGATCGATCCGACCCTGGCCTTCCGCCGCTCCTGCCGCGAAGGCGTGTGCGGCTCCTGCGCCATGAACATCGCCGGCGGCAATACCCTGGCCTGCACCAAGGCGATCAACGACTGTTCCGGTGCGGTCAGCGTCTATCCGCTGCCGCACATGCCGGTGGTGAAGGATCTGGTGCCGGACCTCACCAACTTCTACGCCCAATATTCCTTCATCCAGCCCTTCCTCAAGACCAAGACGGCGGAGCCGGAAAAGGAATGGAAGCAGTCGCCGGAAGACCGCGCCAAGCTGGACGGTCTTTACGAGTGCATTCTCTGCGCCTCCTGTTCGACCTCGTGCCCGAGCTATTGGTGGAATTCCGAGCGCTATCTGGGCCCCGCCGCGCTGTTGCAGGCCTATCGCTGGCTGGCCGACAGCCGCGATGAGGATACGGGCGAGCGGTTGGACGATCTGGAAGATCCCTTCCGGCTTTACCGCTGCCATACCATCATGAACTGCACCAATACCTGCCCCAAGGGTCTTAATCCCGCGGCGGCGATTGGCGAGATCAAGCAGATGATGGTCAAGCGGAAAGCTTGAGTTCACGCTCCTCACCCTTCGACAGGCTCAGGGTGAGGAATTGAGAAGTCCTCATGCTGAGCTTGTCGAAGCATGAGGTAGCTCTGATGCACGGAGAGGCATGTTTCCCGAACGGCTGACCAAAGGTTACCGCGCCTTCCTGGAAGGGCGGTTCGCGGTGGAACGCGGCCGCTATCAGACCCTTGCGGGATCGGGCCAGAGTCCTTCCATCATGGTGATCGGCTGTGTCGACAGCCGGGTGTCGCCGGAAGTGATTTTCGACGCCGCCCCCGGCGAGATTCTGGTGGCGCGCAATGTCGCCAATCTGGTGCCGCGCTACGAGCCGCCGACCACCGCCGAGACCGACATCAGCCATCAGCATGGCACCAGCGCGGCGCTGGAATTCGCCGTGCGGGCCCTGAAAGTGCGGCACATTGTGGTGCTGGGCCATGCCTTCTGCGGCGGCATCAAGGCTTTTGCCAGCGATGATGCGCCGCTCACGGCCAGCGACTTCATCGGCCGCTGGATGCGCCAGATCGCGCCGGCCGCCGAGGCGATTGGACCGCGGGACGGGGAGGGTGAGGAAGGCTATCTGCGCAAGCTGGAATTCGCCTCTGTCGAGCTCAGCCTCAAGAACCTGAGGAGCTTTCCCTTCGTGAAGGCGGCCGTGGAGGCGGGTGAACTGGAACTGCACGGCGCCTATTTCGGCGTCGCCTCTGGGCGGTTGCTGGTCCGAAATCCGAGGACCGGCCAGTTCGAGCCGACCGACTAGATCGAACGGGTTTCCAGGCGCCGCCAGAGCATGATGCCGGCCAGCTTGGCCAGCCAGCCATGGGGATTGGCGCCCACGGCCTTGATCACCATCTGCACCAGCTTGTCGATATGTTTGCGGTGGTAGGCGGCCATACTGGCCTGGCTGGCGAGCTTCGAGAATTTCTTGCGATCGTAAGGGGTTGTCGCCTCCTGCTCAGGCGGCACATTAGCGCAATAATAGGAGTAGGCCAGCTCGTCATCGTCGCTTTCCCGCACCCGGCCGACAGCGATGGAGAGCTTTTTCCAGAAACCCAGCTCGGGCTCCGGCTGGGCATGGTGGATATCGTAGAACAGCTTGTAGTGGCGATATTCGTCGGCGGCGATGCGGCCAGCAATCTCAGCCAGCACCGGCTCCTCGCTGGCGTCGCGGATGGCCGAGTAATAGGAGGAGGTGCCCGACTCCACCACACAGCGCGCGATCATCTCGCCCCGGCGCGAACCGCGCACAGAGGCCTCGCCCGCGTCGTTGAAATGATCCGGCCTATAGCCCTTGCGGAAGCGGGCAAAGGCTTCCTCCAGCCTGAAGCTGGGATCGGCCATTTCGGCCCAGCGGCCCAAGGCGCGGCCATGCTGGGCTTCCTCGCGGCCCCACTGCTCGATGGCTGCGATGGTTTCGGCACTGGCGCTGGCGAAGATCCGTTTCAAATAACTGACATAATCGGGTGCGTTATATTCCACCAGGGCCGCGGCCTTGACCGTGGCCAGCAGCGAGGGTTCGATCCTTGTCGGATCGAACAGCGACCAATGGACGTCGTCCAAGGTCCAGCCCTGCCTGTAAACGGGCGCGACTGTCATGTTGCTGTCGTTCCCAGATCCCATAAGCGCTTTATATCAAACCCCGCGGTGAGGGCGAAGTGCCCATCAGGACAGCGGCTTAGCCTCCCTGACCCCGGCTGTCCATTGTGGAGCTTGCAACAATGAAGCTCTAGGTATACGGTGTATACCTATCATGAGCCAGACAACCCAAGCTCGAATCTTCGCCGCCGCCCGCGCTTTGTTCGACCAAAACGGGGTGGAGGGGGTCTCCATGCGCCGGATCGCCGACAAGGTCGGGATCACGCCCATGGCGATCTACAGGCATTATCCCGACAAGGACGCGTTGCTGAACGCCCTGATGCTGGACGGCTTTGCCGCCTGGGAGGCGCGGGTGGAGAAAATCCGCGAGCCCGAACCGCTGGGCTGGCTGCAGGTGATGGGCGAAGCCTTTCTCGACTTCGCGCTTGGCGAACCGCGCCGTTATGAGGCCGCCTTCCTGCTCAAGGCCAGCGCCGCGCGCCGTTATCCCGGCGACTTCGTGGCGGGCCGCTCGCCCGTGCTCTCGAAGTTCATGGCGCGTGTCGAGGAAGCCAGGGCGCGGGGGCTCATCGTCGATGTCCCCACCATCGACATCACCATCCATTTCACCGCGCTCACCCAGGGCCTGGTGGAGATGTATCGCGCCGGCCGCTTCGCCGGCGAGGCGGAATTCCGCGACGCGTATCGCAAGGCGCTTGGCCAGTGCATCCGCTCTTTCATGGAGAAACACTCATGACCGCCTTACTGTGTGCCGTGCTGGGCGGCGTGATGTTCTATCTTTCCCAAGGCCAGGACGATGTCTGGTGGCTGACCTGGTTCGCAGCCGTGCCGCTGTTGTGGCTGGCCTATGGTCCGGCAAAGCGCTGGCACGTCTTTGTTGCCGCGCTCGCGGCCAATGCCTGCGGCCAGATCTATGTGGTTCAGACCTATGGCGACGCCATGCCGCTCGCGGCGATGGCGGTGATGGTGTTCGGCTGGGGCGCGCTGTTTGCGGGCGCCATCCTGTTCGCGCAGACAGTCTGGCAGAGGCTTTCGCCTCCGGCGGCGCTGCTGGCCTTTCCCGCGATCTGGACCGCCATCGAATATGGCATCAGCCTGATATCGCCGCATGGCAGCTGGGGCGCGCTGGGCTATTCGCAGGTCTCTTTTCCGGCCGCGATCCAGATCGCATCGCTGTTGGGTTTGTATGCGATCACCTTCACGCTTTGCCTTTTCGCCAATGCGCTGGCGCTGATCGCGCGCGGGTCGTGGAAGGTTGCGCTGCCGGGGCTGGCCGCCGTCGCGCTGGTGTTGATGTTCGGCTGGATTCATCTCGGCCAGCCGCGGGGCGAAACGATACACGCCGCCATGCTTTCGGACTGGGACGCCCGGCAAAAGGCGGTCAGGAAACTGGATTTCACCGCCTCGCACACGATGGCCGAGCAGTATGCGGCAGCGGCGGCCCGCGAGGCGGAGAAGGGCGCAAGATTTGTCGTCGTTCCGGAGGGCGCTCTGGTGGCCGACCCGGCATGGCAGGAGCAGGCGTTGGCGCCCTTGGCCGATGTTTCGCGCAACAGCCACGTCACGATCGTCGCGGGAGTGGTGCTGGTGAAGCCCTGGCGCAACACAGCCGTTTCCTTCCTGCCGGACGGCTCGCAGCATAGCTATGACAAGCGCCATCTGCTGCCGCCGGACGAGAACAAGTTCAAGCCCGGTCCCGGTCCCGGCCTTCTGGGCGATGGACGGGCGGTTGCGATCTGCAAGGACCTGGATTTCCCCCGCACCCTGCGCAGCGACGCGCAGAACGGCATCCGCCTGATGGCGGTGCCGGCCAATGATTTCGTCAAGGATGGCTGGATCCATGCCCGCATGGCGGTGATGCGTGGCGTCGAGAACGGTTTTGCGGTGGTGCGTTCGGCCTTCAGTGGCGTTGCCACGGCGTCGGATGCGCAAGGCCGCGTGCTGGCGCGCGCCAGCACCTTGCAGCCGGGCATGATGCGGCTGTCGGCGGACGTGCCGCTGGGGCCGGGCCCGACGCTCTATACGCGGATTGGTGACGTCTTCGCCTGGCTCTGCGCAGCGCTGAGCCTGGGGCTAACCGTGGTGCTGCTTAGAAAGCCGCGCGGACAAGCTTGAGGTCGTCCACCGTGAGGCCGGGCCAAAAAGCGCGCCAGTGGCGCGGGTTCCCGGCCGAACGCCCGCATAGCGGGCAGCGGTCTTAGAATGCCGCTCTCACAAGCTTTAGATCATCAACAAATTGAGCGGCCTTCTGCCGGTCCTCGTCGGTCTTGGCGGCGATCTCATCGTCCTGGGCATCGGCGATGCGCTGATCCAGCACCGCCAGGTCCAGCTCGGTCATCGGGATGGCTTCCTCGGCCAGCACCGTGATCTTGGTGGGTCCGATTTCGGCAAAGCCGCCGCGGATGAAATAGCGGTCGTCCTTGCCGTCCACGGCCACGTCGATCATGCCCGCGCGCAGGGTGGAGACGAGGGGCGAATGGCCCGCCATCACGCCCATATAGCCTTCCGTGCCCGGCACGGTGACCATGTCGGCATTGGCCGACAGTAGCAGCCGCTCCGGCGAGACCAGATCGAAAGCGATCTTCGCGGCCATGATCAGGCGGCCTTGGCGCTGGTCTCGGCGGCCATCTTCTGGGCCTTGGCGGCGACTTCTTCAATCGCGCCGACCATGTAGAAGGCCTGCTCGGGATACTGGTCGCACTCGCCGTCCACAATGGCCTTGAAGCTGCGGATGGTGTCGGGCAGCTCGACGAACTTGCCGGGCGAGTTGGTGAACTGCTCGGCCACGAAGAAGGGCTGCGACAGGAAGCGCTGGATCTTGCGCGCGCGCGCGACCGTCAGCTTGTCCTCTTCCGACAGCTCGTCCATGCCCAGGATGGCGATGATGTCCTTGAGCGCCTTGTACTGCTGCAGCACTTCCTGCACGCGGCGGGCGACGGTGTAATGCTCATCGCCGATCACCTGCGGGTCGAGAATGCGCGAGGTCGAGTCCAGCGGGTCGACGGCCGGGAAGATGCCCAGCGAGGCGATGTCGCGCGACAACACGGTGGTGGCGTCCAGATGCGCGAAGGAGGTCGCGGGCGCCGGGTCGGTCAGGTCGTCGGCAGGCACGTAAATGGCCTGCACCGAGGTGATCGAGCCCTTGTTGGTGGAGGTGATGCGCTCCTGCAGGTTGCCCATTTCGGTGGCCAGGGTCGGCTGATAGCCGACGGCGCTGGGGATACGGCCCAGCAGCGCCGACACTTCCGAGCCGGCCTGGGTGAAGCGGAAGATGTTGTCGATGAAGAGCAGGCAGTCCTT
>Ga0070665_100001731_pt1 | contig 24963 bp, 38 predicted proteins | sample KBSS13metaG_FD_65862 | JGI IMG/M metagenome (GOLD analysis project Ga0070665, IMG submission 65862) | Switchgrass rhizosphere microbial communities from Kellogg Biological Station, Michigan, USA - KBS S1-3 metaG | ecosystem: Host-associated > Plants > Roots > Rhizosphere > Soil ... | reverse complement strand
CCTGCGAGTGGTTCGTGCACTCCGGCGAGAACCACCCGAGGTCCGCGGAGGCGATCCGGCGAGGGTCGAACTGGCTGATGTCTGCGCAGACGTGAGAGGTCTCCGGGTGGTTTGCGTTGTGGACGTCGACCGCCTTCTGCCAGTGGTTGAGGGCGTAGGTGACCTGCACGCCAGCCACCTGTGTCGCGCCGGTCGAGGAGCCACCTGCTCCCGCGAATCCGTCGTGCATCGTGATAGTCACGGCCGGTCTCCGACGTGGTTCGTGTCCTCGTGGGCGCGGACGTCGACCGGGAACACGCGCTGCCCGCACCCGAGGCGACAGCGCGGCCCGAGGAGCCCGTCGAGGAAGTTCGCCCATCGCGCCCTCATGACGTGGCGTCCTCTGCGGTCACGGCGATCGGCCGCTGGATTAGGTCGAGAGGGACGTCGATGACTGCCTCGGGCTGCAGCGGCTCGAATGCCTCACGCGGGATCCGGATCCGGACCTTCACGACGACGCATCCGGGCGCCGGCTCGTCGGGCTTCGTGTTGCTGTGCTTGACGACGATCGGGTTGAACCCCCACGACCTCCGGTTGTCCCGGAGGTGCAGGTACGTCGTGACCTCGCTCATGACGCTCCCTCGAGCGGCAGCTCGGTCGTGGCGGGGTCGAGGTCCGGGTGCTGGCGGAGGAAGTCACGTCGACGCGTGGCGATCGCCACCTCGAGCTCGACCTCCTCGGTCTCCGCCCGGAGCGCGTCGCGTCGGGCCTCGAGGCGTTCCACGCGGCGCTCCTCGACGCCCAGCGCCTCTTCGGCGCGCTCGCGCGGCGTCTTGGTCCGGCGGCTCATGACTGGCCCTCAGAGGCGGCGTCCTGGGCCTTCACGGCGGCGACGTAGTCGTCCTCCGGGTCGACCTCGACGACCTCCTCGGTCGTCGTCTCCGTCGTCTCGTCGACCTGTTCGGCCTCGAGCTCGGCGGCGAGCCCGGACCGGACGACCTGGCCCTGCACGACGTTGGAGCGGTCGAGCTCGGCGTCGACGAAGAGCCCGGACAAGTCCTGCGGGAACGCTCGGCGCAGGGCGAGGGCCTCGGCGCACTTCGCGAGCTGGCCGGCGGGACGCTGGTCCCACATGCGGGTGACCCGGAGCTCGCGGGTCTGGCTGTCGACCGTGGTCTGGACGTACTCCCGCCACAGGGCGACGCCGGGGAACTCCTGCCCGTCGCGCGTGACCACGACGCGGGCCGCGGACGGGTAACCGTCCTCGAGCCAGACGTCGCGCCACTGGCCATCCGCGCCGCACCATTGCGAGGCGCCGATCGCGAGGCTTCCTCCGGCCGCGTCGGTCGCCCGGCGGGCGACGAGACGGTAGCCGTCGATCCCGGTCTGGATGACCATCTTTCCGTCGCGGGGGACGAGGTGGATCTGCCGGGCGAAGGGGTCGAGCCCGGTCCGCTGGGAGACGTGGAAGAAGACGGCGAGGTCGCCGTTGTTGGCTCGCTCGGCGCCGAGCTGGCGGATCACGGCGATCTGTCCGGCGTTCCAGAAGTCTTGGCCCTGGACGATCGCGAGGTCGCGGCCGGGGACGACCTCGACCGCCACGTCAGGGGTCTGTCGCTGCTGCTGGCGGGCCATCAGTCCTCGACCCCCAACCACCCGAGAAGGGCATGCACGCTCGGCGCGAGGTAGTCGGCGGCCCGATACATGAGCTCCGGCTCGACGGGATCCTCGAGGAGGATCGCCGTCCGCTTCTGCGCGCCGATCGCCCACCCGAGCTCGAGGTGTGCCGACTTTCCGCAGGGCAGGACCATCACGAACGTGTCGGCCTTCTGCATCGCCGCGAAGTCGGCGTCGAACCCCTCGATCGCGCGAGGGTGCTCGATCATCCGCAGGTACTCCGGGACGAGCTCCCAATCGGAGCCCTTCGCCTTGATGGCGCGAGGGTCCTCGTACTGGCGAGACCGCGTCTCGCCGAGGATCTCGGGTCCGCCCGGAGTCTTGACCTCGCGCCAGGAGAAGCCGGTGCCGCCCTCGGGGTTGCGGAAGTCGTAGTGCGGGATCCCGGCGGCCTTGAGGATGGCGCAGACGGCGGGCTGCATCGGGTTGCGCCAGGAAGAGGCGACGTACACGTACTCGGGAAGGTTCATGATGCGAAGTGCTCCTCGTGCTGGAAGTCGTCTCGGAGCGCCCACGGCGGCAGCGAGACAGTGGTCCACCGGTCGACCCGGCCGTAGCCCGGCCAGGTGCCGGCCGCTGTGCAGTCGCGGAAGATCTCGGCCGCGCGGGACATGAGCTCGCGGCCGCGTGCGATCGCTTCGTCGTCGAGCTCGATGACCTCGACGAGGTAGGGCGGTTCCTTCTCCTGGACGATGAACGCGAACCCGGCGACGTCGAGGTCGTTGGCTGCGCACAGGTCGAGGTAGTTGGCCGCGCTGATGTGGTAGCCGTAGGCGGGTGCGGTTACCCGGGCGAACACGTTCGGGTCGGCGGAGGTGCTTGTCTTGTAGTCCGTCACGATCCGCGGCGAGAGCCAGTCGAGGCGGCCACGGACGCCGACTCCGGCCTCGTGCTGGGCGAACAGGGAGACCTCGGGCTCGCCCTCGGAGAGGAGCCGCATCGCGAGCGTGTGGCTCGCGAGTTGGTCCGCCATGGCGTCGATCTGCGCGACCTCGTCGCTCTTGAGCGGCACCTGCCCGGCCGCCCGAGCTCCGGCGATGAACGCTTTCGCGGCGACCGTGGAGGCGGCGCCGTTGGACGCGAGGACCTCGTCGGGGATCGCGACCGCGGGCTTCCCGACGCCGAGGACCTTCGTGTGCGCGGCGTGGCCGAAGTCGAACGCCTTGGACGTCTTCGGGTGGTCCTGCCGATGGCGGAACAGGGCGGGCGCCTTGAGGAGCAGCTTCGCGCCCGACGCGGAGAGCGCCGGGTTGGAGTAGTAGTCCTCCTCGGGCAGGTTGCGGACGATGGCGGCGCGGATCTCGTCCCACCCGGCGAGCTCGGTGGTGCTCATGCCTGCGGCCTGTCGGCGATCGGTCGGCGCGAGAGGAACCCGGCCTCCGCCAGGTCGCGCTCGTCGACGTACCGGATCACGACGTGGGCGTCGACGTTGTCGCAGATGACCACGGCGACCCGGTCGGCACGTTCGTCCTGCTCGGCGGGGACCGTGGTGAGCAGACGCGGGTTCTCCCACCCGAAGAGCCGAGCGCGGAACAGGACCGCGTTCTCCGCGCTCATGCGGCTCGCGTAGGTCTCGGTGCTGGACACGGGCTCGCCGTTGCCGCCGATCTCGCGCAGGTGGAACGGCTGGTCGGCGTCGGTCTCGGCGATGACGAGGTGCCCGAGGCCGCTCATGACGCGATCGCCTCGAGGTGGCGCCCGCGGGCGAGGACTAGGGCACCGACGATCGCGTCGAACGTCAAGTCGTCGACGTCGGTCAGGATCGCGCCGAGCCGGACCGCGTGGCTCGGCCGGCCGAGGGCGATGAGGACCTGGACCAGGACCTTCTCGCCCGTGGAGAGGCGGGCGATCTCGGCGTCGGGGATCCGGACCTCGAGGGCGATCGGGCGGGTTGTGCCCGGGGAGGTGACCGGCGTGAACGTGCCGATCTCCTGCAGGCGTGACGCGGCGGGCGCTGAGAGCAGGTGCTCGGCGGCCTTCCGGGCGTTGCCGTTGAGGTAGAGCAGGGTGCTAGTGGCGGTGATGGTCATGGTCGAACTCCTGGTCTGAGGTGGTGGACCGGGCCCGTCCCGCCTCGGCTGTGGACGACCGAGACGGGACAGGCGCCGGGTGGGGCCCGGATGCTGCTCTTCGGGGCCTGGACAGGACGGCGCCCCGGGGATCCGGGCCCCGGCTTTATGAGCCCGAGCCGAGGAAGACGGTCGCGGTGGGCTCGACGGCGGCGCGGATGATGTCGACGACGTCGGTGAACGCCGACCGGACGACGTCCTCGGGACGCTCGAGCTTGTAGCCGAGCCGCAGGACGCCGTCGTTGATCCGGTAGCGCAGTCGGGCGGTGACCCGGTAGGGATCGGCGCCCTCGAACGGTGCGACCGCGATGTCGAAGTCCTTCGGGATCTCCATGCGCCCGGCCTGCCCGGCGCGGGCGTCGACCTGCTCGCGATACTCGAGCTGACGCTGGCCGGAGTCGAGCAGCTTGGACGACTCGAACTTCACCCCGATCGTCGCCTCGAAGGTCTGCGCGAGCTCGAGCATGTCGGCCGCGACCGGACGGACGACGTCGACCATCCGCTCCTCGATCAGCTCGGCGAACTCGCCCTGGCCCATGAGCTTCCCGTCGTGGGCGGCCCACACCTTCCACGCGGGCGTCTGCTGCACGACGTAGTGGAGGCGGTGGTCCTCCCACGCTGCGCCGTTGCTGCCGTGGGCGTTGATGATGGCGGTCACGTAGAGCCGGGCGAGGTCGGCCCACACCTCGGTCGCGGTGTCGCCGTGCTTGTCGACGTAGGCGATGAACGAGGTGGAGTCGGCGACGTGGTAGTCCCCGGTCTTCCGACGCGGCCCGTCGCCGTGCTTCTCGATCAGGTCGAGGACGTCGACCGTCTGCAGGGTGGCGCCCTCGGGAACGGTGAACGCGACGAGCCCGTCGTTGATCCGGTCGCCAGCGGCGGCAGCCAACGCCGTCTGCACGACCGTCAGGAGCTCGTTGGTCTCGGGGGTTGACTGGATGCCCTCGAAGCTAGGGCGCGGTGTCGTCATGCCTTCTTCTCCTTGATCTCGCCGGTCGTCGTGTCGACGACGCCGGTTCCGGGCACCTCGCGCAGGGAGTCGAAGGTGAGCTGGTTGGGGTCGGAGCGGCTGAGGTTGCCGTTCTTGTCGGGGAAGAAGAGCGAGGCGGCGCGCTCGTGCTCGGGGAGCTTGAGCTTGATGACGTCGCTCACGACGAGCGCCCCGGTCTCGTTGCCCTTCACGGGTGCGACCGTGACGGTGAGCTGCAGGACGCCCTTCTTGCCCGTGTCTTGGACGCGGGCGATGAGGTCGTGGAGCCCTTCGGAGAGCTCCTCGTGGGTGTGGCCCTTGGACTGCTCGCGGAGCCAGTCGGCGAAGGGACGCACCACGATCTCCTCGGCGTCAGCAGGTGGCGGTGTCGCGGGCATCTGACTCCACCTCCTCCTGCGGTGCGTCGAGGTCGGCCTGCGCCGCCGCGAAGAGTTGCTCGACGGCGTGGCCGAGAATCTGGCGGGCGTCGAAGTAGGCGTCACCGGCGGTGTTCTGCGGTTCGCCCTCCCACGCGATCGCGGGGTCGCCGTCGCCGAGGAGGACGATCTGGCCGACGTGACCGGCCTTCGTCTTGGCCGCGGTGATCCCGAGACAGAACTGCCTGTCTCCTGGGCCCGGTGAAGCGAAGTCGTGCATGCGATGCTTCCTCTCGTTGGCCCCGCCGGATCTCTCCCGGCGGGGTTGCTCTTTGGGTGGCCCGATGTGGGGTGTCGGGTTGCATGGGGGGCAAAACCCGACAGAAGGGCGGACGCTCGGGCCAACACGGCCGCCCCGGGGGAGATCAGTCCGGCTCCGGCGGCCGGCGGTTGTAGCACTTGAGCCCGAAGAGGTCGCGGTGCTCTCGGAGGAACCCGCGGACGTTCGGACGGACGCCGTTGCGGCAGACCGGGCAACGGACCTGCCCGGGCTTGAGCGTCGGAGGCTCTTCGTAGGGACGGCTGCCATGTGACGGTCGTCGGCCAGCGCCGACGCTGTGAACGTGGCCGCGCTCGGCGCGACGTCGACTCGTGGCCCTCATGAACGGCCGACCCATCGGCGCACCGGGTACGGGCGGCCGTCGTTGCCGGACGGCGACCCTTCACAGGTCTCCCACTGACCGCGGAGGCGGACCATGGGGCGACCCGGTCCGGTGAACCGGGACCAGAACGACGAGTAGCGGCGGGGCTCGAGGTCCTCGCCATCGAGGAGCGCGCGGACCCGGTTGACCGAGACGAGGCCGCCGTGGTGGCGGGCGTCGCGCTCGCACGCGGTGAGGAACAAGGCGACCGCGTCGGAGCCGACCGGAGACTCGACGTCGGCGACGAGCGCCAGGAGGTCGTGGGTCTGCTCGTCGGCCGTGGAGTAGGGGAGTGCGGCGAGGCTGCTCATGACGCCACGGCCTTGATGGCGGCGACCTCGGCGAGATCAAACGTCCATTTCGTCTCGCGCCCATCACTGCGGCCGATCAACTGCGCAGAGTCGAGTCCCGATCGGGGAAGGGAGTCGACCCGGCCCGGCCCGAGGACCGCACCTCCGCGGAGGTAGATCTCGACCGTGGCACTGCAACGGCGCCAGTCGGCCAGGATGAGGGCCCACTCGCTGGGGAGGACGTCGCTCATGACGCACGCCTCCGGCTCCGGACGATCGGTGCGGGCCGCAGGAACTCGACGAGGTCGTCACGGTGGACCCGCCACTCGCCGACCTTCTTCGCCTTGAGCTCCCCGCTCTTGCACAGCTTCTGGACGTAGCTCCTCGACCGCCGCATGACCGCGGCGGCCTCGTCGGTCGTCAGGAACTCGGGGAGCGTGTCGGACATCTTGGCTAGGCCACCTTCTGCCGGGAGCGGACCACAGGTCCGCTGTCTGCGGATCCCTTGGGCGTGAAGAGAACCTCGAGGGGGACGCGGAGGCACCTCGCGATCGACTCGGCGACCTGGGGGGTGCAGCTCGTCCGCCGGCCGTTGACGAGGGCGCTGATGAACGAGCGTCCGACGCCAGCGAAGTTGGCGACGTCGGCGTTGCTGTAGTCGTACTGATTCATGAGCGCCCGGAGGGTTTCGCCGCTCGTGAGTCGCATCCACGTGCCTCTCGGCCATCGTCGTTTCATGGGGTGGGAGTTCCTCTCCATCTTCGGCGTCTGCTGACTTGGTGTCAAGCATCTGCGGATAACAGTGACAGAGATGGTGGACACCTGGCAAGGAATGACAGAGATGTTTTTCCGCAGTTGAGCCGGATTCGGGCATCATGTGACGGTGGAATCTGGTGGACAGGCGCGGGACGATTCGGGGTCGGAGGCGGTGGACAGCGCCCGGTCGGGCTCGGTTGCCGGGCCTGACAGCTCCGGAGACGCTCGGTCCATGGGGAATCTGTGGTCGATCGTGCAGGGGCACATCGACCGGTACGGCGTGCTCGAGGCGGAGATCGCACGCCGGATCGGGACGAGCCCGCAGACCCTCAACTCGTGGAAGAACCGGGGGATCCGCGAGGTCCCGTCCAGCCGCCTGCTCCGCAAGCTCGCCGACGTGACGGGCCAGCCCTATCTGCTGGTGCTGACCGCGGCCCTGCTCGATGCCCAGAGGATCGACGCGGAGGAGGCGGACGAGCTGACCCGGTCCGTTCGTTGGCGGGCATAGTCCGTTCGGGCCATGTCCGCTCGGGACCCGTGACCCTTGCCCGAAGAGCCGTTAGGTGGTTCGCGCGCGAGAGGGAGATGATCGCCGGAAGCCTCCCCCCGGCTTGACCCGATCCGTTGCCCGGATCCATCTCGCGACGTGTCGACCCCGTCACCCCATGCCGCCGGGAGGTAGGGCGAATCTGTCGAGGCGCGAAAGGCGGAGAGAACGGTGGCACGGGGATATTCGGGAAGGTATGTCGAGGTGCCGGTCACCCTGGCCGGGCTGGTGGCGATGTGGACCATCGCCGTGTGTCTCCTCACGTGGGAGACGTTCGAGGGGGGACCGCAGGGCGCGGCCGTCTGGGGTCTGTTCATGACAGGTGTCGCGATGGTCTGGACCGTCGCCTACCTGCTCGGGCGGTACGTCGAGATGCTGCGCTATGCCTGGGAGATCGGGCGCGGCGAGGACGGCGAGCTGGTCACGCTTCCGGATCGTCGGAAGTGAGCTCGGGAGGCGGTGTCCGTCGCATGACGAGGGACGCCGCCTCGGCCGCTTCGTAGTCGAGTTCGGGGAGCAGGTGGCCGTACCGGTCGATCGTCGTGCTGATGTGCTCGTGGCCGAGCCTGGCCTGGATGACCGGGAGCGGCCGGCCGGACGCCACGAGCCACGCGACCTGTGTGTGGCGGAGGTCGTGGATCCGTGGCTGCGGGTCGAACCCGACTCGCTGGACGGTTCGTTTCCAGATGTCGTAGACGGTGCGGTGCCGGAGCTCGCCGCCCTTCTCGGCCAGGAACAGGCGATCGCGCTTCGGCCTGCCCTCGGCGAGCGGCGCCAGCTCGACCATCACCTCCGGCGGCAGCGTGATGGTCCGCCGGGACTTCTTCGTCTTCGTCGGCCCGACCTCGCGGGTCGCCTTGCTCGCGTTCCACTTCGCGGCCTTCGTGATCCGGACGACCCACCGGTCGGCGGTGGTGCCGTCTCGGAGACGGAGCGGCTGCTGGACGACGTCGCCGACCGTGAGGGCCTCGGCCTCGCCCCATCTGACGCCGGTGCCGACGAGGAAGGTGAAGAGCGGCCGGTAGTGCGCCGGCAGCTTGTCGTGGAGCTCGGCCCACTCGTCGTGGGTGAGGAACCGCATCTCGGTCTCCTCGTGCTCGGTGCGACGGGGGAGCCGGATGCCGACCGCGGGAGATGCCGGGATGAGGTTGTCCCGGACCGCGACCTTGAGGCAGGACGAGAGCACGCCGAAGGCATTGCGCACCGTCTTGTCGGAGCGGGTCGCGCTGAGTTGGTTGACGACGTCGGCGATGTCCTCACGGGTCAGGAGCCGCAGCGGGACCTCGCCGATCGCGGGGGACCAGACCCGGGCGTAGGTCCTGCGGTAGGTGACGCGCGTGCCCTCGGTCAGACCGGTCAGGCTCCGGAGGTAGCGCGCGAACCACGCGTCGAGGGTCTCGGAGTCCTCGAGCTCGCGGCGGTCGAGGTTCGCGTTCCACCATGCGACGGCCCGATCGGCCCCGAGCGCGTCGAGCAGGCGGCAGAACTCGCGGGCATCCTTCTCCGCGGTCGGGCCGTAGAACGGGAGGGCGCGCTGCTTGCCGCCGTGGCGGTAGCGGATCCGCCAGTACACCTCGCCCGTCTTGTCGTTGACGTGACGCCGCGGGGTCCTCACGGCTGCGCGCGCTCCCGGATGCACTCGCGGCACTTCGTGGTCGCGGTCTCCACGGTGCCGTGTGGGCACCTCGCAGGGCGGCGCTCGGCCCCGTGCTCGGGGCACTCGGCGTCGCCTGGCCAGTCGCAGGTGCAGAGGACGCCCATGGCCGAGATCCTACGCCGCGAAGTGGGTACGACCGGGTATGACCGAGATCACACGCCTTGTGTTTCCGCAGGTGAGAGACGTGTCCGAGGGGGGACTTGAATACGATTCAGACGGTACCCGTGACCTGCCGGTTTCCACGTTTCCGCAGGTCAGCGGCATATCTCAAGGTCTCGAAAGATCCCGAAACACGTCCAAAACCTTTGCAAGTGGGTACAACGTACCCAACCGATTCCCACGGTAGAGTCCCGGCATGCGGTTCACTTCTCGGCTCCTCGCCGCGGTCGCGGCGCTCCTGGCTGTAGTCCTCGTCTCCGGCGGCTCGGCGTCGGCCAAGCCCTGGCTCCCCTGGACGATCGACCCGCACCCGCCGATCGTGGCGTTCGTGCCCTGCGCGTCGGCGCCGGACTACCCGTTCGGTCCGACCTGCGCCACTCCCGCGCTGCAACAGGAGACCCGGGAACGCATCCTGGCCGGCCACACTGTGCAGGCACAGACGCGCTACAAGCTCTGGTACTACCTCGGTAGCGACGGCGGCGCGGTCATCGTCGATCCCGCGAGCGAGGGATTCTACGCCTCGCGCTGGTCGCGGTGGCGGACCGTCCCGGTGGGCTAGAACGAGAGACTGCCGCCCCCGCCCCGAAGGGCGGAGGCGGCAGCGGGTCGGCCTGAGACGACGTCAGGTCCGACGCTTCGTGACCCCCCTGGCGGCCTTCGGGCGTGCGGGCGCGACGTGCTTCGCGGCCAGGTGCGGGACAGCGGCACCGGCCAGCACGGCGAGCACCGTGAGCACGTCGTGGGCGTACCCGGTCGAGAGGAACCCGGCGGCGACGAGCGCCGGCAGCACGACGCGGGCGGACTTGTAGACCCGGCGGCGGTGCGCCGGGACGCTGGCCCACGCGAACGCCGACCGGACTCGGGCGAGGACTGTGCGGATCATCGGGTGCTCCTTCGGGTGTTGACGACGTTGTGGGTGTAGGGGAAGCGGTGAACCGCCTTGCGTTGCCGCTCGGTGGTGCCGCCCCACGGCCCGTGTTCCCCGGTGGCCATGGCGCGCTGCAGGCACTCCTGCCAGACCGGGCAGGTAGGGCACACCTGCTCGGCCATCTGGTGGGCGGCCGGGCCGCCCGGCCGCGCGAACGCCGCGTCGACGAGCTCGAGCAGGTCGGCGCACGCCTCGCGGTTCCTGCGGTCGAGGGCAGCGAACCCGGCCACGCTGGGAACGGCGGTCACGTCGTGTCGCCGTGGATCCTGTTGTGCTCGAGGGCCTCGGCCAGGAGCCGCTCGAGCTGGCCCTGGCTGATGCCCGACCCGGCGAGCTCCATGCGGCCGGACCCCTGCTCGTTGGGCGCGTGGTACGTCAGGACGAACCCGACCTCCCCGGCGCCCTCGATCAGCTTGCCGATCTCGACGACGCGGTCGACGATCGCGGTCTCGTCGACCGTCCCGGCGTAGCTGCTCACGGCTTGCCCTGCAGGCGGTCGGCGCGGCGCTGGACCATGGCCAGGAAGTCGGCCCACGGGAACGAGGGCCCCGGGTCCCAATGGGTCGACTGGTGGAACGCCTCGGAGACGTTGACGTGGCCACAGATCCCGTGCTGGTCCTGGGCGACCTGGCCGGTGGTGAGCTTCCGGATCGGGACGCCCTTGGACAGGCACAGCCGCGCGGTGATCCGGGCGGCGTGGTGGAGCATCGACTGGTGCGGGGCGTCGTGCCAGCGGCCGGCGTGGGCCTTGTCCCACGCCTCGCTCGCGAGCGGGTCGCACAGCTCGATCCCGATGCTGTGCAGGTTCGGCGGTGCGTGCTCGGCGACCTGTCCGTCGAAGACGTCCTGCACGACCGCCTCCGGGTCGGCGATGTAGTGGCAGGACGCCGACCGTCCGGCCGGGTTGTTGAACAGGCGCGCGATCGCGTAGCGGCCGCCGGGCACGCACGGCGAGACGGTGCAGTGGATGACCACGCGGTGGATCGGGTCGTTGTCGAGCGGGCGGCCGGCCGCGTCGTGCATGACGTGGGGCGACGGGCCGACATACTCCGGGTTCGGCGCGTGGACGACCCGCGGGTGCGGCTTCGGTGCCGCCGGGAGCTCGACCGCGCACGCGAACCCGAGGTGGTCGCTGTGGCCCTTCGGGAACTCCCGAGGGTGGCTCACCTTGAGGTTGGTGAGGATGCCGCCGGTCGGGTCGTGGCTGCCGCCGTGCCAGGTGAGCGCGGTGGCCGACTCGAGCGCCACGATCGTCGCCTGGTTGCGGTCCAGTCCCCACACCTGGGGCTCGTCCTCGTGCTCTCGAGCCCACTCTCCGGCCGTCTTGAGCTCGGCGGGGATGAGCTTGCGATCGCGCTTCGGGAAGATGTGGATGGCCACGTACCAGACGCCGCCGAGCTTGACGCCGATCAGGTAGCGGGCCCGGGTGTCGTGGGCGCGACCGACGAACAGGCAGATCGTGTCCTCGACCGGGCCGAGCTCGGTGCGGAACAGGACCGCGGTGTTCGCGTGGCCGTTGTTCTCTCCGGCGTCGAGCTGGTGGGCGGTCCATCCCTTGTGGCCGCGAGCGAACCGGGCCAGGTCGAAGTCGACGAGCTCCTGCAGGATGACGACGTCGGCACCTGCGATCCGGTCCTCGAGGTCGGCGGTGATCTTCGCGCGGTTGTCGAACTGGTTGACGTTGAACGTCACGACCGTCTGTGTGGTCGTCATGGGGTGCCTCCTGGGCGTGGCGAAGGTCCCGCGGTCGCGGGGCCAGGTGGGGAAGGGGTCAGAGGTCGGTGCCGTCGTCGAGGTCGTCGACGGTGGTGTCGCGTCGTTTGGCGACCTCGCCGATCGCGTCGAAGACCTTCGCCTGGGCGACGTGGCCGAGGCTGCGTTCGATCTGGTGACCGGCCTCGATCGCGGTGAGCCGCTGGCCGTGCTCGGCGACGGTCTGCTCGATCGCGGTCAGTCGGGCTTCGCGCTCGACGAGGGCGTCCACGGTGGACCGGATCCCGGTCATCTGCTCGGCGAGCGGCGGGATCGCGGCTGCGGTCTCTCGACCCCACGCGTCGAGCTCGGCCGGCTTGCCGTTGATCGTCTGGTCGACGCGCGTGACGAATCGGAGGATCGCCTGCCAGGGGCCGCGGAGCCACTTCCGCCAGCCGGCGAACACGGCGCCGGTGACGAGGACGAGGCCTCCGGCGATGGTGACGAGCTGCCCGAGAGTGCTCATCACCCCTCCATGTCTGCGGCGAGCTGGATGATGTCGTTGACCGCCCACGCGATCGGCGCACCGTTGGTCAGGTAGGGGTTTGCGCCTGTGGCGTTGAACGACAGCCGCGCCTGGTTTCCTGGGGTCACGATCTGCCCGACGCCGAGCCAGTTATTTCCGGTCGCGGCTTGCCGGACGGCGACGCTCGAGTTGATCGCCTGGGGCGTCGCCGGCGAGCTGCCCGGCAGGGTGAGGGAGTAGATCCCTGATCCGACGTTGAGCCCTGCGCCGCCCCATGTGATCGTGATTCGGAAGCGGACGTCCGCGCCGACGCGTAGCTGGTTGCCTACCGAGGACCCGCCCGTTCCGAGCGTCGGGTTCGTAGTGACCGCCACGAGCGACGGCGTAAAGGACGTCCATGCGGCCTGGATCCCGGTCAGCGCGTCCCGGATCTCCGCGTTCATCTCCGCGGCGGTGACGACCTCGCCGGAGACCCACGTCCGAGGGGTGGTGTTGAGACTCATGACCCCGCCTCGAAAGCGTCGACGTGGGTCGGGAGACCGCAGTCGCGACACACCTTGACGCCGTCCGCGTCAGCCTTCCTCGGGTAACGGTGGGTGTGTCCGTGCCACTTCGGATCAGCCCACGACGGCGGCGGCTCGAGCAGCACGGGCCCGGCGGTGAGGAGCTCGTTCTCGGTGCGCAGGTCGCCCGTGGTCTCGCCGGGCTGCCAGTTCCGGAGGGCACGGTCGGGGCGGGCGTCGAGGAGCTCGCCGATCTCCTCATGGTCGGCCGGCCAGATGACGCGCCGGTACTTTCCCTCGTTGCCGACGTTGCCGCAGTCGACGCATAGGAAGCGCCGGTCGGCCGGGTGCGCGAGGAGCGCGCCGCCACAGTCCGGACAGGTCACGATCCATCGGCCGTGGTTCGCGGTGACCGCGACAGCGTCCCCGCCGGTGGCCGCGGACGGGTTGAGCGGGACCGTGGCGAGACGCGCCGCTGCGAACGCGGCGAGCTGCTCGACCGGGACCTCGACGTCGGCGACCACGGCGTAGTGGGTTGCGTCGCGCACAGGCTTCCCCTTCTCAGACGTAGAGCTTCGTAGTGACGCCGAGGACGCCGTAGACGGCGTCTCCGAGGACCCATGCGCTCCGCGCGGACTGCATGGAGACGTTGAACGTGAGCGACCACACCGGCTCTGAGCCGCCGGCCTGGATCGTCTCGGTGATGCTCTCGACGAGGACGTCGAGCGTTGTCCCTGCCGGGGTCTGGATCGGCATGCCCGACGCGCGCAGGAAGCTCGTCAGGTCGAGGGTCATCGCCGCGGCGAGCGTCGGGGCATCCATGGACAGGAGGTCGAGGACGAGCTGCGTGACACGCGGGCGGGGCACGCTGTAGGTGCCTACCGTCCAGTTGACCCGGTCGAGCGCCTGCGCGTCGGTCGACACGTTCCACTCGAGGTCATCGGGGTAGCTGCCGTGGTTGCCGGGCGGCCCGATCGACGATTGGTTCGCAACCCTGAAAACGTTCTGCCTCGAGGAGGCTTTCCCGGTGGCGTCGTTGACGACGCCGAACATGTCGCCCTCGACCCTGGTCTGCTCGTCGATCCAATTCGCGTCGAAGACGACCGGCACGGTGCGGCCGGCGATCGTGGTGCCGGCGACGTAGGAGACCTTCCCGTTTGCGTCGCCGAAGACGTCGCCGAAGTCGGCAGTCGCGATCTCGTTGAGGACGTCGAGGACGCTCATGCCGTCCTGCCCGGCGGGCCCGAGGATCGTGTCTCCGGCGGTGTCGATCGTGCCCGGCAGAACGTTGCTGTAGCCGAGGACGCGTGCGATCCGGGTGGCCGGGGTCTCGTTGGTGAGGTCGGTGAGCGCGGCCAGGTGATAGGCCGAGATTCGGGCGTCCGAGATCTTCGGTCCTGTACTGAGGTCGGCCACCACGACCGTCTCGCCGCCGGTCAGCCCTCCCTGGCCGGGGGTGACGTTGACGCTGTCGTGGAACCACGTGAGGGCCACTCCGGCGGTGCTCGTCTTGACGCCGTCGATCCACGTGTCGGCGCTCGTGGCGTCGACCTGAACCGTGACGATGTGGCGCTTCCCATCGTGGAGGTTCGCGCCGACCGAAGGCGAGACGCCCTGCAGGGAGACGAACCCGCCGACCCCCGTGGACTGCACAGTCAGGTTCTTGAAACCGGCCGACGTCTGGATCTGGCACAGGGTCAGGGAGTTCGTGCCCGCGTTCGACTCGAAGACAAGCGTGAGGCGGACCGAGGAACCCGACACGAGGGCCGGGTTGCTCACGAGATTCACGTTGGCCGCCGCGAACTGAGCTCCCGACGATCCGTCAGGCAGTCCCGTCTCCGCGCCGAACGTCGGCATCGCACCCAACACGAAGCCGCTCGAGGAGACCAGAGACGGCCGCCCTCCGGCGATGTCTGCGGCCTGTGTCGCGCCCTGCCCCTCCCCGAACGGGTAGAGGACGACCGGGGCGTCCTCGAGCAGCTCCTGCAGGAGAGCCGATCGAAGCTTCTGCCTCGCGAGCGTGGCGAGGACGTCGATCGCGGTTGCCGCCGAGACGGCGAACGTGTCGTCGCCCTCCGGCCAGGCGACCGGCCAGTTCTGCACTCTCGTGGTCCACCGGGCCTGCCCGTTGACGAGGAGCCTGATGCCCTGGTCGTTGAACACGAGGAACGACGGTGCGACGCCGACCTCGAGCTGGGCGAGGTCGAAGTTGGCGACGTCGGTCCCGCCGACATAGGACGTGTAGAACGCCCGGACCCGCGCCCATGCGGTCGTCGCCGGAGCGACCCCCGAGCTCGCGGCGCGGACCCACGACCCGATCGGCGCGCTTGTCGCGTCGAGGTCGACGACCGTGGACGCACTGCCGAGGCTCCCGAGCGCGGCGTTGAGCCATTGCACGTCCACACGGATCGTGCCTGCGCCGGCAGCTCGCTTCGCGTAGAGCGATCCCACGTAAGCGATCCCCGGTGTGGCGGCGACCATGTCGGCCTGGAACCCGAGGTTCCCGACGTCGCCCCCGAGCGGTGCCACCTTGATCGACCGGGCGCCGGTCAGGAAGGTCGCCGCGTCGAACGACCACCGGGCGGGCGTGCCGACCTGGCCGCCCGTCGTGAACGCCGACTCGAAGCTCGGGTTCGGCTGCAGGTTGACGCGCCCGAGGGTGAACGCGGCGTCGCTGTTGTCGAAGGTGATCGCGACCGAGCCGGGCTGGTTGTCGGAGTGCTCGTCGCCACGGCCCCGCGTCCACGACAGCGACTCGGGGAGGCGAGCGACCGCGGTGACGTCGTAGGGGAATGCGCCGGTTCCGTCGTCGAGCTTGACGGTGACGGCGGGGAGCCCGGTCATGCCAACCCCAGCGAGAGGCCGCCGTTCTCCCGCTTGAGCTTGAGCAGGAGCCGCTGCACCACCCGACCGTCGAGGCGCAGGTCGACGGCGAAGACGCCGAGGATCCCGCCCTCGCTGGTGTCGACCCCGCGTGCCTCACGCGCCGACAGCGGCCGGACCGACGCACCGGCCGGGAGCGTGAGCTGCTCGAGGCCGCGATCGCCAACGATCACGGAGCCGGAAGACATGAGGGTGCCGCCGGCCGCGAGGTGGTGAATGTCGGGAGTCGAGATCGTGAAGCCGCCCACGTGGTGACCGAACGCCGAGACACCGGGGACGGTGAAGCTCAACCCGTTCCAGATGTCGATCACGCCGTTGATCGCGGACCGGAAGGAGCTGGTGATGCCGCCCCACATGCCGGCCGCGGCCGAGTCGATCCGGCCGGGCATGCCGGTCACGAACCCGACGAGCTGGTCGAGCTTGCCGTGGATGGTGCTCACGGCGGAGCCGGCAGCCCCGGTGATCTGGTGCCAGTGGCCGACGATGAACAGGGTGGCGAGACCGAACGGGCCGGTCAGGATCGCGAGGAGCAGCGGCCAGTGGTCGTGGACCCATCCGTAGGTCGACGCGGCGCCGTGCTGCACACCTGCGAGTGCGGCCGTCGCGCCGTGCCACAGCTTGCCGAAGGCGCTGCCGAGGAACCCGGCAGCGGCTCCCATGTCGTGGAGTGCGCCGGACACGATCGCCCGCCCGAGCTTGGTCTTGGTGAAGAAGATGACGAGCCCGGCCACGAGGGCGGCGATCGCGATGACGAGGAGCCCGACCGGGTTCGCGTCCATGGCGGCGTCGAGCTCGGTCTGAGCGACGGTCTCGGCCTCGGTCGCCGCGGTCGCCGTCGCCTGCGCGGCGGCCTGTGCTTCGGTCGCCGCCGCGGCCATGATCTGCCGGTTGGCCATGATCTGGGTGAGGGTCCCGACGAGCGCGAGCCCGACGCCGGTGGCCTGCAGGACCGGACCGAACTTCGCGCCGAGGATCGAGATCTGGTCGTGGACCTTGGTCTCGAGCACGTGGAGGTGGCCGGAGAACGAGTCGACCGAGGCGGACGCCTGTCCGTCGAGTCGCGAGGACAGGTCCCGGAACCCGGCAGACGTCGAGTCGGTGGCGTCCTTGACCCCCTGCTGCGCCTTCACGACCGCGGCCTGGTCGGTGGCCAGGGTGCCGGACGTCTTCGTCAGGTACGCCTGCGCGGTCGAGAGCGCGTCGGTCGCGGCCGAGCCGGTGAGTGCGCCGGACCGGATCTTCGCCTGGACGTCGGCGACCCCCTGCTGCGCCTCCTTCACGAGCTCGGCCTGGTTCGTGACCGCGTTCTGCGACTTGACCAACGCCGAGTGCGCCGAGGAGACCGAGGAGACCTGGATGCCGTACTGCTTGAAAACCCGGGTGCTGCCGTTGATCGCCTTCCCGACGAGGGTGGCGGCGGACTGCAGGCTGATGTGCTGGGCGGCTGCCAGGTTGGCCACGAGACCCATGTGGTCCATCGCCTCGGCCGGATCCTTCGTGGCCTGAGTCAGGGTGGCGAGAGCGGTCTGCGTGTCGGCGGCGGAGTGGTTGTAGTTCTCCTGCTCCTTGATGACCTCCTCGATGCGCTCCTTGTAGTCGTCATAGCTCTTGCCGGTGGCGCCGATCGCGGCCTCGAGGGCGTTCGCCGCTTCCTTCTCGTGGCTGCCGAGGATCGACAGTCCGGCGCCGAGTCCGGCGATGCCGACTCCGGCGCCGGTCATCTTCTCGCCCATGGTCGCCGAGCCGCCGCCGAGGCTCGAGAACATGTTTTGGACGTGGTCGACTACCTCGCCGACCGGGCCACCGATCGCCGACCCGAGCCCTGCGAACGCGTGCTTGACGATGCTGGACGTCTTCTGCGCCTGGGTGCCGGTGCCCTTGATCGTCGACGACGCCGACTTGTCCTCGCCGAACAGGAGGTAGCGCAGCGAGATGTCGGTCACGACCGCTTGCCTCCCCTCGGTTTCGGTTGTGTCTGCGCGGCGCGCATCGTGTCGACGGAGTCAGCGAACGCCCGCCACTGGCTGTAGGTGACCTGCCAGACGTTCCACGGCGTGATCCCGGGCCAGACCCGCATCACGTCGAGGAGTCGCTCGTTGACCGACTCGCGGAGCTCTGCGGCGGTTAGCCCGCGGTGGAGCTTGCGACGGCTCGCGCGGCGCCCCGACCGGAACCCGAGCGCGCGGAGGCGCTCTTCTTCGCCGTCGTCTTCTTCGCCGTCCGGGGCTTGCGAGGGGACTGGTGATCCTGCGGGCGAGCTCGCGGAATGTCGACCGGGACGAAGTCGGCCAGACTGGCGTCGATCGCGGTGGCGAACGGGACCTGGCTGGCGAAGTCTCCGGAGTCGCGGAGCTTCTTGACCATGCCGAGCCAGATGGTGATGGCGAGCATCTTCGCGGCCTCCGGGTGGACCTTCGCGTCGCCCATGGAGAGGCTCTCGAAGAGCTCCCCGAGTCGGACGATCTCCCCCATGTGGATCGTCCACCCGAGGTCCCGGGTCTCCTGCTCGAGGACCATGAGGTCCCGGAGCGTGATGTCGGAGGCGCCACCGACGTCGTACACCTCGCCCTTGAACATGAACCGCTGCAGGCTCATCGGATCTCCGCTCCGAGGGCGGCCGCGGCGGCGCGCATCGACTTCTCGACGGCGGCCGTGACCGTGCCTCTGTTGTCGTAGACGGTCTTGAAGAAGTACCGGTGTCCGGCCTGGTCGACCCACACCTCTCGATCGGCGAAGACGGGGTGCCGGAACTTGTCGTGCTCCCACACGTTCGCCATGCGTTGCTTGCCCTCGGTGAGCCCCTGACCGGTCGAGACGATCCGGACTCCGGCCTGCCGGGTGGTCGTCGCGATCTGCAACCGCAGACCTCGAGCGATGCCCTCCCGGAGCCCGGTGTCGTTGGCGTAGCTGCCGGATCGGACCGCGTCGGCGACCTTGCTCATGACGCCCTTGCCGGCCGTCCGAATGTCCCGGCGCAGGTTCCGCGTCAGGACCTTGTCGAACTGCCCGGCCGCCTTCATGAGCTCCCGGAAACCCTTCGGGTCGAAGGAGACGACGAGGCTCTCGCTCGCCGCCGTGCGAGAGCCACTCACAGGGCGGTGTCTGCGGTCCGGGTGACGACCCACAACGGCTGGGCCGCCACGAGGTTGTCGAGCCCGGTGAACCCCATCCCCTGGACGATCAGGTCGGTCCCGTTCGTCTTCGCGATCTCGTTGTCGAACTTGATCTCGGGGACGATGATCTGCAGGGTCTCCACCCCGGTCGACAGCGCGCCGGCCGTGAAGTTGAGGAGCAGGCACATCGGGGTCTCGTTGAGCACGGCGTCACGGAACGTCGTGGAGTCGTACTCGATGTCAAGCTTCCCGGTGATGTTCCGCTTGCCCGTGAGCTGCTTCGCCTTCCGGCCGCTGCCGCCCATGTTGAACCGGTCGTTGCGGAGGTTGTTGACCACGGTGAGCGAGCCGCCACGGACGTCGGCGACCGGGGTGGCCGCCGACCCGAGCGCGGTCGCCGTGGGCGGGGTCAGGGCGCCGGTGGAGATCGACCCGTTTGCGAAGTGGAACAGGTTGACGGGCTCGGCGGCGTAGGCCGCGGAGGCGAGCCCCGCGGCGACCGACAGGTCGGCGGCGTCGGCGGTCACCTTGAGGGAGACGATGTCGGCGTTCGGGAAGTCGATCTCGAACTGCTGGACCATGCAGCCGAGGAACGAGTAGGCGTCGACGGTGCCGCCGGCCTGGGGGAGTCCCTTCTGCTTGGTCAGGCTCGCCGGGTTGTCGCCGATCGTGTGGACCTGCTGGAAGGTCGCCCCGGAGACGAGGGTCGACGTGCTCGAGCCGAGGCACGCCTGCAGGAGCAGCCCGAACCCCTTGCTCGCCCACTCGAAGGTCATGTCCCCGCCGCCGTCCGCGGTCGGCACGACGCGCCGCGGAGACCGGTCGACACGGCGGCCGACGCGGAGCCCCTGGCCCTGCTTCGTCGCCTTGTTCCAGTCGAGCGACTCGTCGGTGAACTCGAGGAACCGGGTGGGCGTCTGGAACGTCTTGAACGTTCCCTCGACCGCGTGGCCGAGCTGGGCGTCCTGGGTGCTGGCCATCGGTCAGCCCTCCTTCGTGATCGCGGCCAGGAGCTCGGCCTTGGTGGTCGCGGACTCCACGTCGATCCCGTGGATCTGCGCGTACTTCTCGAGCTGGGCGTTCTTCCACTTGTCGGTGGGGTCGCCCTCGGGGAGCTCGACGACCGGTCCGCCCGGAGGTGTGAGCAGCTCGCCGGAGACGTGCTCGTAGTTCCCGACCTGGGCCAGGAGCCCGGCGCCCGGGTGGGAGCCGTCCTCGGCCGGCGGGTACCCGGCGATCTCCGGCGTGGTCTCGAACTCCTCGTTCGGGACGAGGCAGCCGGATCCGGGCTCGCCGTGCTCGGCGTCGACGACCTCGTCGTGGGTGTGACGGTCGTCGTCGAGGAGATCCGGGTGGTCAGGGTCGCACTTCTCGCACGGGGCGAGGTACGGCGCCGGACCCTCGCGGCGAAGGATCGGCACGTCGACGAAGCCGAGCGGGTTGACGTTGCGCAGGACGACGGACATGAGCGGTCTCCTCAGTAGCGGACATACACGGTGACGGTGGCGGTGATCTCGGCGATCCGGCCTGTCGGAACAGGCGGGATCTCCGGGTCGTCGAACGCCTGGGTGGCGATCGCGACGTTGAACGTGAAGCCGGACATGTAGGCGTCACGGGCGTTGCCGGAGAGCTTCTCGTTCGGGCTCGTGCGGACCCACGCCTCGACCGTGGCGAACAGGTCGAGAGCGCCGTCGTTGGCGGCCTGCTGCACGGTCTCGTCTCCGGCGACGTAGACGCTGATGACCGAGTCGATCTCGAGCGTCGCTTCGCGGGACCGGGTCGGGGCCATGGTCGGCCGGACGGTGACGTCGCGGACGGTCATGGCCACGCCGACCACGGAGGCGGGCTGGAACTGGCCGGGGTCGCCGAGGGTGACCAGGACGGGTTGCCCGTCGCTGCCCTGTTTGTTCGCGAGCGCCGCGCGGACTCCGGCGAGGTACGCCGTGACAGCGCCCGCGATCGTGGCGGTCACGCGAGTCCGATCTCTCGCACTTCGGCGCCGAGGATCTCGATGACAGCTCGAGGGACAGCGAACCCGGACGGGGTGAGCGCCATCGGGTTCGCGTCGGGCTGGCCCATGGCCGGCCGGAACGCCTGCTGCTCCTGCTGCCACAGGTGCCGGATCAGGCGCCGAGCGCCCTTGTAGATGTTCGGGGAGACGACGGAACGGCCGGCCGTGTAGGTCACGTGGACGTTGCGGCGCCCTCGGGGGAACACTCCCGCTCGACCGACGACCCGGCGCTGCACGAACCCGTCGACGAGGTCGACGGTGAACCCGTAGGCGCTGAACGGGCCAACGTCGAGGACGTCCTGCGTGAGGTTCCTCGTGAACGACCCCCACGACTCGACCACGGCCGTCACGGAGATCAACGGGGCGTAGAGCACACGGACGACGCCCTGGCCCCCGTCGTGCCACTCGTCGCAGACGCGAGGGATGATCGGGCCCACGAGGTCCTCGAGGATGGGGGTCGCCTCGGAGATCGCAGTGCGGAGGTCCTCGTCCTTCGCGGTAGCGGCGGCGGGGACGTTGCCGAGAGCGCCGCGCGCCTCGGCCAGGGAGATCAGGAGACCGGGCGCGGCCGGCGCGACGTTGAACACGTCGGCGTAGGTCTGCGCGTTCGCTCCGGTCGCCACCCACCGGACGCCGTGGCGGCCGGCCTGGGTGGTCACGAAGGTGGCCGTGTAGACCCCGACGCCCGCGTGGACGACGGCGGGCTGGATCGTCGAGGCGTCCGGCAGCGTCACGGTGAGAACGGACGCGCCCGCGTCCGCGGGCGCGCCGTTCCCATCGGTGACGTTGAACGTCAGGACGACCGGGTCGCCGAGGTCGATCACAGGTCAGCTCGTCGCCGCGGTCTGTCGGCCGCCACGACCACGACGGCCGGTGCTCGCGGTCTCGCGCTCGTGGTTCTGCGGCTTCTCCTCGAACCGGTCGAGCTGGTCGCCGATCTCCTTGATCCGCCGATCCCTGGTGGCGTCGGCGACCGGGTTGCGGTCGGCGCGGGCCTTGAGCCCGTCGAGCTCGGTCTGCAGCCCGTTGACGTGCGCCTGGCGCTCGGTCGCGCCTCCGGGCCAGGGGTTGACCTCGACCTCTTCGTCGTCGTCGTGCTTGCCCATGTTGGGCTCCCTTCGGTGTGGTGGCGGGTTATGCCCGGCACGCGGCCGGACCCCCGGGAAGAGGGTCCGGCCGCGACCGCTCAGAACCCGGCGGCCGGGATGACGCCGGTTCCGCTGATGACGGAGATCGACGTCGGACGCCGGTTCGGCATGAACGCGGCGTAGTTGTAGACCTGCAGCCGGACCTGCAGCGTCCCGGAGAGGACCTCCTGCAGGACGCGGGTGCGCATGGCGCCCTCCCACAGGAAGAGGTCCTGCCAGCGAGCCGTGATCACACGGGTCTCGTTGGTGCCCGCCCCGAGGTTGCTGGGCAGGTTGCCGTCGAGGAACGCCGGGAGCCCGTAGGTGAACATGCCCGCGGGACCGTCCGTCTCGAGCAGCCCGGAGTCACCCATGCTGTTCATGACGTTCTGGTTGGGCAGGATCAGCGGACGACCGGTCGTGTCGAGCTGGGACAGAGCCCAGTACCACATCGACGGGGTCATGACCACGCCGGTCGCCGGGGCGACCTTGCGGCCCTTGGCGATCAGCGAAGCGGACTGCAGGAGCGGAACCCACAGCTCGGGCAGGGTCGGGGTCGCGTCGGTGTAGGTGACCGCGTTGATCCCGGCGGTGCCGAGGATGCCGGAGAGCTGGGTGCCTCCGGCGCCGTTGGCGACCTGCGTGTCGAGCTGCGAGTTGTAGTCGGCGATCAGGTCAGCGAAGACGACCTCGTCGAAGCTGATCGGCGACTGGTCGAGGAGCTGGATGGCGATGTCCTGCTGCCCGGCGATCGTCTTCACTCCGGCGCTCACGGAGGTGTCCGTGAGGTCGGTCGAGGAGACGGCGCCGTTGTCGGCCTGCGCGGCGGTCGTGGTGCCCGTGGCCACCTTCGGCAGGTTGATGGTGTCCGTCCCACCGGGGAGGTCCATCTGCTGGCAGAGGTTCGCCGTGGTCCGCCCGAAGCGCGGCAGGTCGACGTACTCGTCGACGAGCCACAGGGGCGGGACGAAGTTGCCGCCCTGACCGTCCGTGCGGTTCGGGTTGACGCGCTTCTCGAACATGTTCTCGCGAGCACGCTCGGAGACGCCGTGACGCCGGCCGACGAGACCGTCCGCCTGCCGCTCGGCCGCCTGGTCGCGACGGGCCTCACGGGCAGGGAGGTCGACCTCGAGCTCCTTGAAGTGACGCGCGAGCCGCGAGCGAGCCGCCGAGACGCCGCCGTCTCCGTCGCCCTGGCCGAACGTGTCGCGAGCCAGGTCGAGGAAGTAGCTGTGCCGGGCGAGCGGGTCGTAGGTCCGCGGCTCGGACAGCACGCGCACGGGCGGGCGGCCCTGGTCGTCGGTGTCGCCCTGGCCGGTGCGGGACTGCACATCGGCGGCGGCCTGACGGCGGGTCTCCTGCTCGCGCGTGACGCGCAGGCGCTCCTCGGTCTCGCTCCGCTCCTCGGTGCGAGCCTGGATCTCGGCGTTCGCCGCGGCGGCCGCCGTGCGGTCCTCGGGGATCGGCGCCGCGATCAGGGTGTCGATCGTGGTGTCGAGCTCCCGAACGCGGGCCTCGAGGATCTCCACCGGCGAGGTCGCGGTGGCGAGCTCCATGAGGTGGCCGGTACCCCAGCGCGCGGAGGCGTTGGACCGGATCTCGGCGACCTTGTCGAGGATCGCCTGGTCGAACATGATCGCGCCGACCTGAGTGCGGTGGGCGAGGCGGCTGGAGAAGCCGCCGGAGTGGCGCGGCATGCGCTGGACGATCGGGAGCCACAGGGCGAACACGACCGCCAGCGCCAGCGCCAGGAACAGAACTCCGTGCATGACGGATCTCCTTCTTGGGTGGGTGGGGTGTTGCGGTGTCGCGGCAGGTGGTGTCCCGGGTGGTGCGCCCTGGTGGGCGTCCGGCGCGGGCTCCGGCGTGCTGCTGGTTGTCGGTCTGGTTACCGACTGCGCTGCGTCTGCAGCTCGTGCTGCAGGCGCAGGCGCTCCCGGACGGCCACGGGATCGGGGCCGGTCGGGATGCTCTTGGACTCCGCGTCGACGTCGGCGGAGTTGGTCTCGGACGACGTGTCGTCGCTCGAGGTGGACTCGTCGTCGGCGTTGGGGTTCTCGACGCCCATGAGCTCGGAGAGGACCTCCTGGGCGGCGTCGACCGCAATGTCAGCGTCGGCGATCAGGTCGAGGACCTCCTGGAGCGTGGACATGGTCGCGGTCGACAGCGTCGCGCCAGCGCGCTTCTCGACTCGGGCGCGCTCGGCAATCAGGGCCGGCACACGCGACCGGGCGATCGCGTTGGCTGCCCGGGTGCGGAGGGCGGTGGTGCCGGTCGTGAGCGGGTTGGCCGGGAAGGTGACGACCGAGTTGTCTCCGCCGTCGAGGTCGACCTCGACGATGTTGCGCTGCATGTAGTCCGGCGACCACGTCTGCCGGGTCACGTAGAACGCGAGAGACATGGCGTTGAGCTCTCCGGCGTCCATGCACGACTGGACCCGGTAGACGTCGTCCCGGGCGCCGTCGAGGTCGGACTCGTTGGCCAGACCGGTCGAGTCCTCGGTCATCCGCATCGTTCCGGCGATGGTGCGGGCCATCGGCGCGGACTGCCAGTCGTGGTTGAGGCAGAAGATCGCGTCGGGGTTCTCGCCGAGCGTCTTCGTGAACGCGCCCGCGTTCATGACCTCCGTGTAGTCGCCGAGCCAGTCCCACATCATGTAGCCCTCTTCGGTGACCGAGGCGTACCCGGTGAAGAGGAGCCGGGTGCCGCCAGTGCCGTTCGGCTTGGCCTTGAGCTCGACGTCGCGGAAGGGCAGGTCGAGAGTGTTCACGCCGGACGCCTGGCGGACGAGGGCTCGCATGGCGCGCGGCTCGCCGTCGAGCACGCGCCGCTCGAGCTCGGCGAGGCCGCCCGAGGGGATGCGGCTGCGGGTGAGTGCTCGCGGAACGTCGATGATGCTGTTCACGCTGGTCCTCCTTCGCTGGGCCCGGGTTCGCCGCCGGGCGTCGGCTGGTTGTCGGCGCCGCCCATGGGGGAGGCGTTGGAGTTGAGCGGGGCG
>Ga0070665_100001727_pt1 | contig 24986 bp, 23 predicted proteins | sample KBSS13metaG_FD_65862 | JGI IMG/M metagenome (GOLD analysis project Ga0070665, IMG submission 65862) | Switchgrass rhizosphere microbial communities from Kellogg Biological Station, Michigan, USA - KBS S1-3 metaG | ecosystem: Host-associated > Plants > Roots > Rhizosphere > Soil ... | reverse complement strand
CTTGCGCTCGGACCACGCGACCCCGCGGGCGGCCACGGTGAGGTCGAGGAGGACCTCCCCGGCATGCCTCCGGTGGAACGTGATCTTCGCGTCGCGCCCGCCTCGGTGCACCGTCACCGACCAGGTGTGCGCCGCGGACGCCGCTCGCTCGGCCGACGCGGGAGCCACGGTGGCGGCTGCGGTGACGGCTGCGGTGGCGGCCAGGGCGAGTCCGGTCAGGGCGGCTCCGGCACGTCGGGCGGACGCGTGGATGGATCGCATGTCAGGGCTCCCGGGTCGACGAGGATGGCGAGGGCGTCATCGCATCATCGCCTGCGCAGGCGTGGTCGTCACCGTCGGTCGCCGTTAACGACCGCTAACCTGAGCGGGTGAACCGCCGCGACCAGATCCTCGCGACGGCCGCGGACCTCTTCGCCACCAAGGGATTCCACGGCGTCTCCGTCGGCGAGATCGGCAAGGCCTGTGGCATCTCGGGTCCGGCGCTGTACAAGCACTTCGAGTCGAAGGACGCCGTGCTCGCCGCGATGCTGGTGGGCATCAGCGAGCGGCTGCTCGAGGAGGGACGCACGCGCGTCGCCGCCGCCGGCTCGGCGCAGCAGGCACTGGAGTCACTGGTCGCCTGGCACATCGACTTCGCGCTCCGGCACCGGTCCCTGATCGTCGTCCAGGACCGGGACTGGCAGTCGCTGCCGCCCACCGCGCGCGAACGAGTCCGTCAGCTGCAGCGGGAGTACGTCGACGTGTGGGCCGGCCAGCTGCGCCGGCTCCACCGAGGCCTGCACACCGACCGCGCGCGTGCCATGGCGCACGCGGCCTTCGGCCTGATCAACTCCACTCCGCACAGTGGCCTGATCGCCGACGAGGCGATGCGCGGCGTCCTCCAGCGGATGACGATGGGCGCCCTGGTCGCCTCGTGAGCCGCACCGTCCGTCAGTAGTCACCCGGCGGCGAGACGAACTCCCAGTCGTCGCCGTTGCGCCGCTCGACCCGGCGGATGAACACGCGCGGCGAGCGATGACGCTTGATCTCCTCCGCCCAGGCCAGCGCCTCGCCGTCGGTCGCGAGATCTCTCTGGTCGATCACCTCTCCCCCGCGGTCGAGCAGGCGATAGGTCGTGGTCGTGGTCGTGGTCGTGGTGTTCCCCGAGTCGGTCATGGCCCCACCCTCACACCGCCCACCGACAGCCGCCACCCAATAGTCACAGCAGGTGGGTGATCTCGGCCGCGGCGTCGTCGGCGAGGGCGACCACGCGGGCCGCGCGGACGGCGGCGTCCATTGCCACGGCCAGGTCGTCGGCCTCGGTGTAGGGGGCGGCGTCGGTCGCCGCGGCCAGCTCTGCCTGGAGGTCGTCGGGCGAGAGGCCACGCAGCCGGAGCAGCACCCAGGGGTCGCCGTCGACCAGCCAGGCGACCTGGAGCATCAACGCCAGCGCATGGACGCAGGGATCGACCCAGGCGCCGCAGGGGCACGCCGAGCCCAGCTCACCGCCGTAGGGCAGCAGCTCGACGCCGGCCTCCTCGGCCTGCTCGACCAGCCGGTGCGGCAGCTCGCCGGCCATCAGCGCGGCGAGGTGCCCGGACTCGCCGGCGACCACCTCGACGAAGGCTCGGCGGCTGACCGGGTCGAGCTCGGGGACGGTCCCGCTCACCGGCCAGAGGTCGGCGCGGTGGTGGACCTGCGCCACGACCGTGCCGTGGTCGAGGGTGATGCCGCCGATGCCGCCGCTGCGTGAGAGACCGCGGGCGGTGTGCAGGTCGGAGTCGGCGTACGACGCCTCCTCGACCGCCCTCACCCAGGCCCGCCCCCACCACGTGGCGGCTCGCGACGTCGACCTCCGGGGCGGGATGCGGGAGTAGGTGACGGCCGTCGTCGAACGCGCGCTCACGGCACCCTCCGCAGCGAGACGAGGTCGTGGAGCTCGTCGTTGGAGAGCTCGGTCAGCGCCGTCTCACCGCGCGCGAGGACCGAGTCGGCCAGCGACCGCTTCCGCCGCAGGAGCTCGGCGACCCGTTCCTCGACGGTGCCCTGGGTGATCATCCGGTGCACCTGCACCGCACGCGTCTGGCCGATCCGGTGGGCGCGGTCGGTGGCCTGGTCCTCGACGGCGGGGTTCCACCAGCGGTCGATGTGGACGACGTGGTCGGCGCGGGTGAGGTTGAGACCGGTGCCGCCCGCCTTGAGCGACAGCAGGAAGACCGGCACCTCGCCGGCCTGGAACGCCGCCACCATCGCGTCGCGCTGCCGCACCGGCGTCCCGCCGTGCAGGAACTGGTGGGGTACGCCGCCGCGGCTCAGGTGGTCCTCGAGCAGCCGCGCCATCGCGACGTACTGGGTGAAGACCAGCACCGAGCTGTCCTCGGCGAGGACGGTGCCGACGAGCTCGTCGAGAAGGTCGAGCTTCTCCGACCGGCCACCGAGCCGGCCGCCCGACTGCTTGAGGAAGTGGGCCGGGTGGTTGCAGATCTGCTTCAGCCCGGTGAGCAGCTTGAGCACCAGCCCACGTCGGGTCTCCTCGTCGGCGCGCTCGATGCGCGCCATCGTGTCGCGCACGAACGACTCGTAGAGCACGACCTGCTCGCGGGTCAGTCCGAGCAGGTGGTCGGTCTCGGTCTTCTCCGGCAGCTCGGGCGCGATGCCGGGGTCGGTCTTGCGACGGCGCAGGAGGAAGGGCCCGATCAGGCCGGCGAACTGCCGCGCCTTGGTCGGCTCGAGACCCGACTCGATGGGTCCGGCCCAGACCTTGCGGAAGGCCTGCCGGCTGCCGAGCAGCCCCGGGGTCGCCCAGTCGAGGATCGCCCACAGCTCGGTGAGGTTGTTCTCGACCGGGGTGCCGGTCAGCGCGACCCGCGCCGACGACGGCACCGCCCGCAGGGCGCGAGCGGTCGCCGACCGGGCGTTCTTCACGTGCTGGGCCTCGTCGGCCACGACCAGTCCCCAACCGGCACCCGCCAGCGTGGTGGAGTCGCGGCGCAGCGTGCCGTACGTCGTCAGCACGAACCCCGGGTCGGGTCGCCGATCGGTCGGCTGGAGATCGTCCAACGAGCGCTGCCCGCCGTGGAACCGGCGTACGTCGACCCCCGGCGCGAACCGCCGGACCTCCGCCTCCCAGTTGCCGAGCAGCGAGGCCGGGCAGACCACGAGGGTCGGACCCCGGCGGAGCGCGACCCGCTGGAGGTGCAGCGCGATCAACGTGACCGTCTTGCCGAGGCCCATGTCGTCGGCCAGGCACGCCCCGAGCCCCAGCGACGTCACGCGGTCGAGCCAGGTGAAGCCCTGCCGCTGGTAGTCGCGCAGCGTCGCCGCCAGGCCGGGCGGCGACGGGAGAGGCGGGGCGGTGGCCGCGCCGAGCAGCTGCTCGCGAAGCGTGAGCAGGCTGGCGCCGACCACGACCTCCGCGGGTGCGTCCTCGACCTCGACGACACCGGTGAGGGCGGCGGCGACGGCCTGGGCCGCGGGCACCGTACGGATCAGCCGCTTGCGCGCCTTGCGGGCGATCGCCGGGTCGACCACCGTCCAGCCACCGCGCAGCTTGAGCATCGGTGAGGACGCCCTCGCGAGCCGGTCCATCTCCTCGTCGGTCAGCGGATCACCCCGAAGCGCGACCTGCCAGTTGAAGGCGAACAGCGCGTCGCCGCTGAGCACGCCCTCGACCAGCTGGGCCTCGCGCTTCCCTGGGGCACGGTCGAGGGTCGCGGTGGCGCTCAGGTCGCGACCGAGGCTGCGCGGCCACAGCACGTCGACGCCGATCGCCCGCAGCGCGCCCACGCCGTCCTCGAGCAGGCTGACGAGGTCGTCGGCGTCGAGAGTGAGCTGATCGGGCACGCGCTGCTCGAGCAACCGCTCCAGCGGCGGCCAGGCGGACGTGGCATCACGCAGCGCCAGGATCGCGTGGGTGCGGGCTCGGTCGCCGAAGCCGTGCACCGACGGCGGGTCGCTCCACAGGCCGGCGGCGTCGCTCACGTGGAGAGGGTCGCGCTCGTCGTGCACCTGGAGCACCAGCCGACAGGAGCCGGCGACCAGCTCCTCCTCGTCCGCCTCGACGCGGAGCGAGAGGGTGACCAGCTGGGGCAGGTCCGAGCGCGCGCCCCGATGGCGGGCGACGAGGTCCTGGAGCCGGTGGGCGAAGGCGTCGTCGACGTGGGCGCGGCGGGGCGTCACCGTGCCCGGTCTCGGCCGGGCGGCAGCAGGCGACGTGCGCGGCATCGTGTCGACCACGGCGTCGACGACCCGGCGTACGACGGTCTCGGCGGCGTCGGCGGGGAGCCCGTCGTAGGCGCGGGACTCGGCCAGCCGGCGCACCCGGTCGGCGTCGTCACGGTCGAGCGCGGACAGCCGCCAGGCACCGTCGCCGGGCTCGAACTTGCCGGCCGCGACGAACCGCATCCCCAGCAGCGAGGCGGCCGCCAGCAGGGCGACGGACGGGTGGGCACCCTCGGCTGCACGGGCCTTGGCCAGGACCGGCAGGGCGGCCCGGATCGGCAGCCTGATCGTGCGCTGGCCACTCGCGGCGTCGGTGAACTCGACCGAGCCGTCCCGCGCGATCTCCGCGGCGTGCAGGGTCGCCGGCCCGGTCAGGGGCACGAAGCTCACCGACACCTCCCCCACGATCGGACCGGAATCTCTCGGTCCACTCGATCGTTGTCGACGGTAGCGACCCCCGCCGACTGCCTCGGCGGACACGGTTGCAAGAATCCTTTCGAAAGACTACTTTCGATGCATGCCGACGGGGAAGGGAGCGCGCCGTGACCACACGACGCAAGGGTCAGTCCAAACGACGAGCGAAGCGCCGCTCGAGGCCGCAGGAGAAGGGCCACAGCAAGGACCGTCGTACCGACGACTGAGCGACCCCCGCGAGCTCCAGGCGCTCGCCCACCCGGTGCGCCTCGGGATCATGGAGCTGCTCACCGTCGACGGCCCGCTCACGGCCACCGAGCTCGCCGACCGGCTCGACGAGACGCCGGCCAACTGCTCGTGGCACCTGCGCAAGCTCGCCGAACACTCCTTCGTCGAGGAGGCCGGCGGCGGCATCGGCCGGCAGCGGCCGTGGCGGGTGCGGTCCATCGGGCTCGCCTGGGACGACGTCGACGCGACGCCCGGTGAGCTGCGCGCCGGACGAGCGCTGGAGGAGATGCTCCTGCAGCGTCAGGTCACCCGGTTCCAGCGGGCCCGCGCGCAGCTGCTCGACGACGGCGAGCGCGACTGGGCCGAGGCCTCGAACAGCACCCAGTTCGCCAGCTGGTTGACCGTCGACGAGCTCGACGAGCTCAACCACGAGATCCGCAAGCTGCTCGAGCGGTACGCCGAGCGGCTCATCGCCCCGGACCAGCGCCCGGCGGGCTCGCGGCTGTGCGAGCTGGTCGCCTGGGGCGCCCCGCTGCTCCTGCCCGGCGTCGAGGCGGTGCCCTCCGGGTCCGTCGAGCCGGACGACGAGGCCGCAGACGCGTCGTGAGGCGGGCCTTCCGGCAGCCCGGCTTCCCCCGCCTGTACGCCGGGCTCACCGCGTCGATGTTCGGCGACTCGGTGATGCTGCTGACCTTCTCGATGTGGGTCAAGACGATCACCGGCTCCAACGCGATGGCCGGGCTCACGTTCTTCTTCATGGTCCTGCCGGCCCTGTTCGCGCCGCTGCTCGGCATCTGGATCGACCGCGTCAAGCGCCACCCGCTGCTGGTCTGGGGCCATGTCGCCTCCGGCATCGCGATCCTGCCGCTGACGCTGGTACGGGGTGAGGGGCAGGTCTGGATCATCTGGTGCGTCGCGGCGGTCTACGGCGTCTCGTTCATCGTCCTTCCGGCGGCGCTCAGTGGCCTGCTGAAGGAGCTCGTCCCCGACGAGATGCTGGTCGACGCGAACGCGTCGCTGCAGACCACCAAGGAGTCCTTCCGCCTGTTCGGCCCGCTGCTCGGGGCCCTCCTGTTCACCTGGCTCGGCGGCTGGGCCGTGGCCCTGCTCGACTCGGCGTCCTTCTTCGCGGCCGCGGCGGTGATCGCGACGCTGAAGGTGCGCGAGGACGCTCCCGTGCGCGAGGAGACCCACTTCTGGGTCCAGCTCACCGCCGGTCTGCGCCACCTCGCCGGTGAGCCGGTGCTCAAGCACGTGCTGATCGGCTTCGGGCTGTGCATCCTCGTGCTCGGTTTCACCGAGTCGGCGATCTACGCCCTGCTCGACGGCTTCGACAAGCCGGCGACGTACGTCTCGGTGATCGTCTCGGTGCAGGGCGTCGGCGCCGTGGCCGGCGGTCTCAGCTGCAGCGCCGTGGTCAGGCGCATCGGCGAGGTCGGCACCTGCGTCGTCGGTCTCGTGCTGCTGGTCGTCGGCATCCTGGTCATGGCGGTCACCCACAGCTTCGTGGTCGTGTGCCTGAGCGCTGCCGTGTTCGGCGCCTCGCTACCCCCGATCACGATCGCGTTCATGACGCTGATCCAACGACGTACGCCGCAGCCGATCATGGGCCGCGTCTCGACCGCCGTCGAGATCGTGATGGCCACACCGCAGGCGATCTCGCTGGCCGTGGGTTCCCTGCTGGTGGCCCTGCTCAGCTATCGCAGCATCTTCGTGGTGATGGCCGTCGTGACGGCGGCGGCCGCTGCGTACATCGCCCTGCTGCTGCGCTCCCAGATCGCCTCCGACGTACGCCGACGTCACGATCCGCCCGCCCCAGTCGTCACCGCACCGAGGGAACACCCGATCGACATCGTGGGTTCCCAATAAATTCGACCGCTGTCGGCGGCGGTGCCTAGGGTCGACAGCACAGTCACGTACAGGGGAGCAGATCAGATGAGTACCGAGATCGGCAGCCCGGTCGGTGGCGCCGCCACCGCCGGAAATGGAGACGACGGCAAGCTCGACCGCCGGGTGATGGTGGTGGCCGGTGTGGTCGTCCTCGGCGCGATCATGTCGATCCTCGACATCACCGTCGTCGCAGTCGCCCAGCGCACGTTCCAGGACATCTTCGGCAAGACGCAGGCGCAGGTCGCCTGGACCGCCACCGGCTACACACTGGCCCTGGCGACCGTCATCCCGCTCACGGGATGGGCCGCCGACCGCTTCGGCACCAAGCGCCTCTACATGCTGGCGATCGTGCTGTTCACCGCCGGGTCGGCGCTCTGCTCCACCGCCACCAACCTCGAGATGCTGGTGACCTTCCGGGTCCTGCAGGGGCTCGGTGGCGGCATGCTGATGCCGTTGGGCATGACGATCCTGACCCGCGCCGCCGGGCCGGAGCGGCTCGGCCGGGTGATGGCGATCCTCGGCGTGCCCATGCTGCTCGGCCCGATCTTCGGCCCCATCCTCGGTGGCTGGCTGATCGACATCGCGTCGTGGCACTGGATCTTCCTGATCAACGTCCCGATCGGCATCATCGCCACCGTCTACGCCTGGCGGGTCCTCGACCGTGACGACGTCCACCCGTCGGAGAGCTTCGACTTCGTCGGGATGCTCCTGCTGTCCCCGGGCCTGGCGCTCTTCCTCTACGGCGTGAGCTCGATCCCCGCGGCCAAGCAGGAGCACGGCACGATGTTCACCAAGACGGTCGTGATCAGCAGCGTGGCCGGGATCGTGCTGGTGGCGGCGTTCGTCGCCTGGGCCCTGCGCCGCAAGAACATCCACCCCTTGGTGCAGCTGCGCCTGTTCACCAACCGCTACATGACCGTCGCCGTGGTCACGATGACGCTGTTCGCGATGGCGTTCTTCGGCGCCTCGCTGCTGTTCACGCTCTACTTCCAGCAGGTGCGGGGCGAGTCACCACTCAGTTCGGGCTGGCTGGTGGCTCCCCAGGGCTTCGGCGCGATGGCGACGATGCCGGTCGCCGGCTTCCTGGCCGACAAGATCGGGCCCGGAAAGGTCGTGCTCACCGGTCTCGTGCTCGACACCGTCGGCATGGGCATGCTGATCCCGGTCGACGACAAGACGTCGTACGCCTACATCATCACCTCGTTCGTGGTGATGGGCCTCGGGATGGGCTCGACGATGATGCCGGTCTTCACCGCCGCGCTCGCCAGCCTGAAGGACCACGACATCGCACGCGGCTCCACGCTGATGAACATCACCCAGCAGATCGCCATCTCGATGGGCACGGCGCTGTTCTCGGTGCTGCTCACCAACGCCTACAACAACCACGCGTCCACGGTGACGCCGACACTGGCGATCCAGAACGGCGCCGATCCGGCCTCGGTCGGGGTGAGTCCCGGCGACGTGCAGTCGACGGTGGCCCAGGGTCTGCACTTCATGGGCCAGTCGTTCGGCGGGGTCTACCTCGTCGCGACGGTCCTGGTCGGGTTGTGCCTGGTGCCGGCGTTCTTCCTGCCGCGCAAGCCGGCGGAGAAGTCCGTCGACCCCGCCCAGGTGATGGTCGGGTAGCCGGCCCGTATCCTGCGCCTCGTGCGCCGACCCCCCCGTCGTCTCCTCGCCGCGACCCTGTCCGCGGTGGTGGGCGTGCTGGGTGGGGTCGTCACCGGGTCGCTCCTCGACCATCACGAGGCGCCCGACCCGCTGGGTCTGGGCGTCTCGATGGTCAACCAGCCCTGCAGCAACCAGAGCCTGGTCGTCACGATCGCCGGCTCGTCGGCCGCACGGCTCGCCTCGGCGGTCGCCGAGGATCCCCACCACGTGCGCTACCTCCACATCGCCGACTCGTGCCCCACCGTGTGGACCAGTGGCGGCACGCGCTCGCACGGCTACGCGACCTACCTCGGCCCCTACCCGACGGTGGGCGCGGCGTGCCAGGTGCGGATGACCGCCGAGCACCGCGGCGACCTGGTCACCCGCCTGAGTGACGGGAGCCGGGAGCCCGTCCAGTGCCTGTGCTACCTCGCCTACCAGACCATGCCCCAGCTCAGGCCGGGGATGACGGTCGACGCCCTCGACGGGATCTACGTCTTCGCGCTCCAGGACGTGCTCGCCTCGATCGGACTGAACCCGACCGACCACCTCACCGGGACGTACGACCAAGCGACCATCGACGCGGTCAAGGCGTTCCAGCACGCCCGGGCGCTACCGGCGAACGGCGTCGTCGACGCCGCGACCTGGCACGACCTGCAGGGACCGGGCTGTCAGAACCGGACGGACTGACCCGCTCCGTCGACGAACGCCTCGCCGTCCAGGACGGGCACGACGGAGCTGACGTCGGCGGAGGCCGCGATCTCGACGTCACGCGCGAAGCCGCCCGCGACCAGCTCCCGCCCGCTGGCCGAGTCGAGGAGCGCACGCTCGAGCTCGTCGCGCACGGCGTCGAACGCCGCCGCAGCCGACCGTGCCTCGGGGCTCCCCCCGTCGGTGCCACGGGCGGCCAGCACCGCACCGGCACCCCAGAGGTCCTCGACCGCCGGGCGCAGGGAACCGTCACCCCAGCGCTCGCCGGCGGCGATGACGCTGACGACTCCCGCGACGCCGGCCAGCCGGCGACCGACCGCCGAGGCGTTGCGCAGGCTGGCGCCGACCACGGTCACCCCGGACTCCGCCAGCGCGAAGGCGATCGTCGAGCCGTTGGGAGAAGGCAGCACCACCCGCGCGATCCCGGTGACGCCCTCGAAGGACGCCGGCGAGAGGCTCACGGAGCCCTCGGCCGACCCCACCCGCCGACCGCGTGCCAGCACGGCGCCGCGCTGCGCGGCGTACGCCGGTGCCTCCTCGGCGGCCCAGGGGAAGGGGTGCACCGCGATGCCCTGCTCGACGGCGACCGTCAGCGTCGTCGTGAACGAGAGCACGTCGACGACCACCGCGACGTCACCGGGCCGGGCGTCGGCCACCAGTGCCCGGGCACCGGTCAGGCCCCAGTCGAAGCGCACGCGGTACGCCGACTGGCCGTGCTCCTTCACCAGATACGGACGCGCGCGTCGGGCTCGAGCCACAGGCCGTCGCCGGGCTCGGTGCCGAAGGTCGCGTGGAACTCGTCGAGGTTGCGCACGACGTTGGCCCGGAACTCCGGCGGGCTGTGCGGGTCGATGGTGAGGTACTGCTGGTCGAGCTCCTTGCGGCGCTTCGCCCGCCAGCAGTAGGCCCAGTTGAAGAACAGCTTCTGGGCGTCCTCGAGGCTGACCTCGCCCCCGCGCGCGATCGAGTAGGCCGTCAGCGCGATGGTGAGGCCGCCGAGGTCGCCGATGTTCTCACCGACGGTCAGCTCGCCGTTCACGTGCTCACCGGGCAGGGCGCGCGGCTCGAAGCCGCTGTACTGCGCGATCAGGGCCTGTGACTTCTCCTGGAAGCGCTCCTTGTCCGCCGGCTCCCACCAGTCCTCGAGGTTGCCGGCACCGTCGTACTTCGCACCCTGGTCGTCGAAGCCGTGGCCGATCTCGTGGCCGATGACGGCGCCGATGCCACCGTAGTTCTCGCTCAGCTCGGCGTCGGGTGAGAAGAACGGCTTCTGCAGGATCGCGGCCGGGAAGCAGATCTCGTTCATGCCCGGCCGGTAGTAGGCGTTGACCGTCTGCGGCAGCATGAGCCACTCGCCGCGGTCGACCGGGGAACCGATCTTGGCCAGCTGGCGCCGGGTCTCGAAGGCGTTCGCGGAGAGCACGTTGCCGAGCAGGTCCTCGGGCTTGAAGTCGAGCTCGGAGTAGTCGCGGAAGCTGTCCGGGTAGCCGATCTTCGACCGGAACATCTCCAGCTTCGCGTACGCGCGCTGCTTGGTCTCCTCGCTCATCCAGTCGAGGGCGGAGATGGACTCCCGGTAGGCGCGCAGGAGGTTGCCGACCAGCTCCTCCATCATCTGCTTCGAGGCCGGCGGGAAGTGTCGAGCGACGTACTCGCGGCCGACGGCCTCGCCGACCGACCCCTCGACCACGGCGACCCCGCGCTTCCAGCGGTCCCGCAGCTGCGGTGTCCCGCTCAGGGTGCGGCCGTAGAAGTCGAAGTTGGTCTCGACGAAGGCGGCCGGGAGGTACGGCGCGGCGGTGCGGACGACCCGCATCGTCAGCCACACCTGCCACTGCTCGATCGGCACCTCCTCGAGAGCGGAGGTGAGGTGCTCGAGGTAGGACGGCTGCCGCACGCAGACCTCGGCGATCGTCTGCTCCGAGCCGCCGAGGTTGCGGATGAACGCCTCCCACTGGAACGCCGGGCAGAGGTCCTTGAGCTCGGCCAGCGTGAGCAGGTTGTAGGTCTTGTCGACGTCGCGGGTGGCCGCGCGCTCCCAGTGGCCCTGCGAGAGCCGGGTCTCCACCGCCATCACCGTGGCCGCGTCGGCGGCGGCGTCCTGGCGACCGATCAGCGAGAACATCCGGGTCAGGAAGTCGACGTACTTCTCGCGGATCTCGGCGAACTTCTCGTCGTGGTAGTAGCTCTCGTCGGGCAGCCCGAGTCCGCCCTGGACCAGGTTGAGCAGCGAGCGGTCGGAGTCCTTGGCGTCGACGTCGACGTACACACCGAACGGCCCGCTCCCCCCGACCTGCTCGAACTCGCCGAGGAACGCCGCCAGGTCGTGCAGGTCGCGCAGGCTCGCGACGGCGTCGAGGAGCGGCTGGATCGGCGTTGTGCCGAGGCTGTCGACGGTGCCCTCGTCCATGAACGACGCGTAGAGGCAGGCGATCCGCATCGCGTCGCCGTCCAGGCCGTGCTCGCCGGCGACGACCTTCTCGGCCAGCTCCTCGATGATGTCGCGCACCTGGACCTCGGCAGCGTCCGCCAGCATCAGGAACGGACCCCAGCTGCCCTTGTCGGCGGGGATCTCCGCAGTCTCGTACCAGTGGCCGTTGACGTGGCCGAAGAGATCGTCCTGGGGTCGGACGGACAGGTCCATGCCCTCGCGGGCGTCGTCGAGCGTGCTCATTCGCAGGAGCCTAGGTGATGCTCACCTGACGTGGACGACGCTCTTGCCGAGCGTGCGGCGGTCGGCCATGTCCTGGAGCGCGCGACCGAAGTCCTCGAGGTCGTACGTCGCCCCGATCGGCGGCGCGACAATGCCGGAATCGATCATCGGCAGCAGCGTCTCCCACTGTTGCTGCATGTACCCGGGCCGCACCATCGCGTACGCGCCCCAGCCGACCCCGCGCACGTCGATGTTGTTCAGCAGCAGCCGGTTCACCTTGACCTCCGGGATCCCCTGTCCGGCCGCGAAGCCGACGACGAGCAGTCGCCCCTGTTCGGCGAGACACCGCAGCGAGTCGGTGAACGCGTCGCCGCCCACGACGTCGACGACCACGTCGACCCCCCGCCCGTCGGTCAGCTCCCGGACCGCCTCCTTGAACCCGTCCGCGAGCACCGTCTCGTCGGCCCCGGCTGCCCGCGCATAGGTCGCTCTGCCGGGCGTTGAGACCACGCCGATGGTGCGGGCTCCGAGCCCCTTCGCCACCTGGAGAGTCGCCGTACCGACCCCACCCGCCGCGCCGTGCACCAGCACCGTCTCGCCGGGCTGCACCTGGCCACGCTCCTCGAGCGCGAACAGGGCGGTGAGGTAGTTCAACGGCAGCGCCGCGCCTTCGTCGAAGGTCAGCCGGTCGGGCAGCGGGAAGACCGACGAGGCCGGGATGACGACCCGTTCGGCGGCACCACCGTAGGGCACGACCCCCACCACCCGTTCCTGTACGAGGCCGTGCCCCCGGCCCGGAACCACCGTGCCGGCCACGTCGACGCCGAGCGTGAAGGGTGGCTCCGGCTTCAGCTGGTACTCGCCCCTGCTCAGCAGCAGGTCGGGGAAGGAGATCCCGACGCTGTGCACCTCGACCAGCACGTCACCGGGGCGGACGAGTGGCGTGTCCACCTCCACGACGCGCACGTCGGCGGGGCCGGTGGGCTGCAGGACCTGGACCGCTCGCATGTGGCCCATCATCTCCGACCGGAACCGGGCACGCCGTCCGGCCGTCCGACCCACGTGAAGCCGCGAACGCCCTGGGCCATGACTCTCCTGATCGCCCCTCTGTTGGCCGGCTGCGGCTCGCACGACGCGACCACGTCCCACCGCGCGAGCGGTCTGCCCGACCCGACCCCGGCCATCGCCTGCTGCCTTGCCCCGAGAGGCACCGAGGTCTCGGGTGTCCTGGTGGGAATCGGCGGTCCGAGCAGCGCGGACGTCCAGCACTGGGCCGGGACGATCCGCGCGCACGGCCGCGTGCTCTCGACCGTCCCCACGGACTCCCGCGGGCACTTCTCGGTGCGGCTGCCCGCCGGGAGCTACCGCTTCACCGCCACCAGCCCGTCGTACGACGGAGGGCGCGTGGCGTGCCGGGCGACCCAGGTGGTGCGTGTGCTCCCCCACGAGCCCTCACACGTGCGCGTGATCTGTCAGCTCAGGTGATCCGCAGCTTTCGGGTCGTCCGCCTGAGCGGGTGCTCTTGTACCCAGTGGAGCGGACGACCCGAGGCTGCCACCGGTCGTCCGCCTGGGCGGGTGCTCTTGTACCCAGTGGAGCGGACGACCCGAAGAGGACCGGCACCACTTCAGCGAGCGTGCACGATCCGGTTCAGCTCGAAGTGCATCGGGTCGGTGTAGTGCCAGGTGCCACCCCAGGTGAAGCCCCAGCTCTCGAAGATCGAGACGACCTGCCGGTTGATCAGCCCCACCGTCCCGCGCTCGTTCTCCGGGACGTTGACGTCGAAGGCCAGCCCGAAGGCGTGATTGGACAGGGTCGTGGTGCCGGCGATGAAGCGCGGCACGAAGCACCCGCCGTACTGCCCGGGATGGATCGCCGACGCGAGTCCGTCGCCGATGATCTCCTCCAACGCCGCCCGCAGCTGCGGGAACATCTGGGTGTTGCAGGTCATCGGTCCGATGATCGGCATCGTCTCGGTCGAGATGTGCGACGCGACCCAGGCGGGCTCGGGAGCGATCCGGCCCCCGCCGAGCACCGAGTAGCTGTAGGACCCCACCGCGTCGGCTGCGCTCCCGACCAGGAACGCCGTCTGCTTGGCGGCCGGGTCGAGGCCCAGCCGGGCCGCGACGTCGAGGCGCTGCACCGACGCCGCGTGGCCGACGATGCGCTGGATGGGCTTGCGGATCGACAGTGGCGTCCGGATGCCGGTGGAGACCAGCAGTGCGTTGCCCGGCCGCATGCCGAGGGTCTTCACCCAGCTGTCGTTCACGACTGCGTCGACCTGCGGGATCTGCGGCGCGTAGGCACCGACGTGCACCTGTGGCGCGTCCGCCCGGGCGCCCAGCCGGACGAATCCGTCCTTCGCGACCTGCTTCCGGAAGCTCCTGCGGATGGCCATCTCGCCGGCGGCGACGCGGTTCCACTCCGGCTGGAACTGAGCGACGGCGTCGGGGTTGAAGTTCCGGTACGTCGCGGGGTCGACCGCCGCGACGTTGATCGCGTGGTCCTCGATGCTCACCTGGGCCAGGCTGAACCGCTCGATCCGGGAGACCCCCCGCACGTGCTCGATGCGCCGGACCATCCGATCGCTGAGCGGCTGCTGGCGGAAGATCAACATGTCCGCGGTGTGCAACGGCGCCCGGAACGGCCCCGGCTTCCCGACGGCGTGGCCGGTCGGGTCCGTGGTGGGGTCGGTGGTCGGGTCGGTCGCGTTCGCCCGGCTCGTCGTGGCCGACGACGGCGGCACCGCGCCGCTGGACGCGCCGTCGCCGCAGGCCGAGAGCAGCAACGCAGGTAGCAGCAGGAAATACGACGTCAGCACGACGGCGCGGCTCCCTGCCCGAGCGTGCCCCATGGGTGGCAAGGGTAGTGCGGCGGTGGGCGGCCCCGGACGGGGTCAGTGACCGCGGTTCGGGCAGTCCAGCTGGTGGCGCGACGACACCGGCTCGCGCTCGTCGTCCGGTGCGACCACCGGCCCGTGGGTGATCGTCAGCCACGAGACGACTCCGCCGACGGCGAGGAGGACCGCGCAGATCAGCATCGCCTTGCCGTAGGCATCGTCGAAGGCGACCGGGTCGGCGTACTCGTCGCCGGAGAGCCCCACGGCCACCGGCAGGGCGGCGACCGCGAGCAGCGAGCCGGCCCGGGCGACGGCGTTGTTGACGCCGCTGGCGATGCCGGCCCGCTCGTCCGGCGCGGCCGCGAGCACGGTCATCGTCAGGGGCGCCACCATCAGCGACAGACCGAGCCCGAAGACGACGACGGGTGGCAGCACGCCGGTCCAGTACGACGTCCCGGGGCCGACCAGCGACAACCAGGCCACGCCGACGGCCATCACCATGGGGCCGACGGTCATCGGGATCCGCGGCCCGATCCGCGCCCCGAGGGCACCGCCCCGTGCGGCCAGGAACAGCATGATCACGGTCAGCGGCAGGGTCGCGATCCCGGCCTCGAGGGCGCCGTACCCGAGCACGGTCTGCAGGTCGATCACCAGGAAGAACACGATCGCTCCGAGTGCGGCGTACACCAGCAGCGTCATCGCGTTGGCGGCACTGAAGTTGCGCGATGCGAACATGCCCAGCGGCATCATCGGGTGGGCCGTCCGGTGCTCGACCAGGAGGAACGCGGCGCCCGCGACGATGCCGATCCCCAGTGCAGCAAGGGCGTACGTCGTACGCCACTCGATCAGCCAGTAGGTCAGACCGCCCAGGAAGACCGCGGCCAGAGCGGCGCCCGGGATGTCGAACCGGCCCTCGCTCTCGGCCCGCGTCTCCGGCACGAACTTCAGCGCGACCACGATGGTGATCGCGGCGATGGGTGCGTTGATCAGGAAGATCCAGCGCCAGTTGGCGTACTGCACCAGCCCGCCCCCGATGAAGGGGCCGATGGCGGCGGCGATGCTGCCGAGCCCGGACCAGGAGCCGATCGCGCGACCCCGGTCGCTCGGGGTGAAGACCGCCTCGATGATCGCGAGGCTGCCGGGCGTGAGCAGCGCGCCGCCGATGCCCTGCAGCACACGGGCGCCGATCAGCGTCGTCGCGTTGGGCGCCAGGCCGCACAGGATGGACGCGGCGGCGAACCAGACGACGCCGACGTTGAACACCCGGCGCCTGCCGAGCCGGTCTCCCAGGGCGCCGCCGAGCAGGATCAGGCTGGCGAGCAGCAGCAGGTATCCGTTGGTGATCCACTGGAGCTGGGCCAGGGACGCGTCGAGGTCCTTGCCGATGGTCTTCAGGGCGACGTTGACGACGGTGCCGTCCAGCATCGCCATCCCCGACCCGAGGACCGCGGCGAGGACGACCCCGCGGCCGGCGGCGGAGGAGTACTCGATGGTCCCGGCGCTCACCCTCGCGACCCTACGGCGTTCAGGCGCGCAGCGTGCGGCTGCAGATCCAGGCGATGTCGTCCGCGGTCGCGGCGGGCTTCCCGATCGGGTGCACGACGTGAGAGAGCACCAACCGGACGATCATGTCGATCGCGGCGTCGAGGTGTCGGTCGTCGATGCGGACGTCGTAGGCCGTCACCCGCGCTCGCACCGCGCCGGTCGCGGTCAGGACCAACGCGTCGTTCCGGCTCGTCAGCAGGGGCAGCAGCTCGGTCTCCGCGCCGTACGACGCGGACACGACCGCCTGGAGCAACGCATTGCTGCGCGCGAGGTCGAGGACCCCGCGGCACGCACCCCGGATCGCCTCGACCAGGTCGCCGGGCTGTGCGTCGAACGACGCATCCACCACGGCCAGGAACTTCGCGAGCTCGGACAGGACCATCTCCTCGGCGAGCTGCGGCTTGGAGCCGACCTCGTTGTAGACGGTCTGCCGGGAGACGCCCACCCGCTCGGCGAGCTTGCCCATCGTCACGCCGGCCCAGCCGACCTCGAGCGTCAGCTCCGCGGCAGCCGCGACGACCCGCTCGTGCGTGGTCAGGGTCGGGGCGGTGGTCACCCGGCCAGTCTAGGAAGCACGTTCGTGCTCGACGGCCACGAAGTCGACCTTGTCGCGCACGCCGCAGTCGGGGCAGCACCACGTACCGGGGATCTCCGACCAGGCGGTCCCGGCCGCGAAGCCCTCCCGCTCCTCGCCGGCGACCACGTCGTAGGTGTAGCCGCACCCGGGACACCGCCAGGCCAGCGCCTCGTCCTCGGTGGTTGAGGAAGGCGCGCCAGCGCCTGTCTCGCAACCACCCCTGCCGGTCGAGCGGTTTCGAGACGGTTGCTGCGCAACCTCCTCAACCACCGGGTGGCCGTACCTCGACAAGATCTCGTCCCGCTTGCGCGGTGAGATGTTCGCGCGCGAGATGTCACCCCCGAAGTGGGCCAGCACGCGCGGGTCCATCACCCGGCGCCACACCGGCGGCACGATCGCGAGCACGATCATGCCGGCGTACCCCGTCGGCAGCACCGGGCTCTCCTCGAAGTCGCGCAACGCCTGGTAGCGCCGGGTCGGGTTGGCGTGGTGGTCGCTGTGTCGTTGCAGGTGGTAGAGCAGCACGTTGGTCGCGATGTTGTTGGAGTTCCACGAGTGCGACGGGTCGACGCGCTCGTAGCGCTGCCGCTCGCCGACCCCGACCTTCTGCCGGAGCATGCCGTAGTGCTCCATGTAGTTGACGACCTCGAGCAGCGAGAAGCCGACGACCGCCTGGATCACGAGGTACGGCGTGATCCCGACGCCGAGCACCACGATCAGCGCTGCCCACAGCACCGCCGACATCAACCAGGCGTTGAGCACGTCGTTCGAGAGCCGGAACGGGTGCTGCCGGCGACGTGCGATCCGCTTCTTCTCCAGGTTCCACGCCGACCTCAGGGAGCCGACGACGGTGCGCGGCCAGAACTCGTAGAAGCTCTCCCCCACCCGCGCCGACGCCGGGTCCGCCGGGGTCGCGACCCGGACGTGGTGGCCGCGGTTGTGCTCGATGTAGAAGTGGCCGTAGAAGCTCTGGGCCAGCGCGATCTTGGACAGCCAGCGCTCGTTGGCCTCCTTCTTGTGGCCGAGCTCGTGGGCGGTGTTGATCCCGATCCCACCGATGCAGCCGATCGAGACCGCGATCCCGACCTTGTCGATGATCGGGAGCCCACCGCGGGCCACGAGGTACATCGCTCCGAGGAACCCGGCGTACTGGATGGGCAGGAAGGCGTAGGTGATCCAGCGGTAGTAGCGGTCCTTCTCCAGCGCCTCGATCACGTCGTCGGGCGGGTTGGACCGGTCGAGCCCGGCGACCAGGTCGATGGCCGGGACGATCACGAGGATCACGACCGGGCCGATCCAGAACCACGCGCCCCAGCCGGTGAGCCGCCACATCGTGATCGCGATGAACGCCAGCGACGGGACCACCAGCCCGATCAGCCACAGGTAGCGCTTGCGGTCACGCCAGTCGTCGGTCCCGGATGTCATGTCGGCCTCCTCGCAAGGTTTACATCACGATACGATTTGTAAAGCAAGGCCGCAAGGGTCCGCACATATCGGGAGGTTGCTCCGCGCGGCCGACACGGGGAGATTGGGCCCATGAGTGCGCATGCTTCGGGCCTCCCGTTCGGCATCGACTTCGGCGGCAGCGGGATCAAGGGCGCGCCCGTCGACCTCGAGAAGGGCGAGCTGACCGACGAGCGGGTGCGCGTCGAAACACCCCAGCCCTCGACACCCGACGCCGTGGCGAAGGTCTTCGCCGACCTGCTCGCGCAGTTCCCGGGGTCCGACGGCCCGGTCGGCGTCACCGTGCCCGGAGTCGTGGTCAAGGGGGTCGTGCAGTCGGCCGCCAACATCGACAAGCACTGGATCGGCGAGAACGCCGACCAGCTCTTCACCGACAGGACCGGACGCGACGTCCACGTCGTCAACGACGCCGACGCCGCCGGCCTCGCCGAGGTGCGGTACGGCGCCGCGAAGGGCCGCCGCGGGCTGGTGATCGTCACGACGCTGGGGACCGGCATCGGCTCGGCCCTGGTGTACGACGGGGTCCTGGTCCCCAACTCCGAGCTCGGCCACCTCGAGATCGACGGCCACGACGCCGAGAAGCGGGCAGCGTCGAGCGCCCGCGAGCGCGAGGACCTCTCCTGGGAGGACTGGGCCAAGCGGCTGACGACGTACTACCGCCAGCTCGAGCGGCTGTTCTCGCCCGAGCTGTTCGTGGTCGGTGGTGGCATCAGCAAGAAGGCCGGCAAGTTCCTGCCCCTGCTCGACATCGAGACCGAGATCATCCCGGCCGGGCTGCGCAACGCCGCCGGGATCGTCGGCGCCGCCCTCTACGCCACCGAGAGCTGAGCGCTCGGACCGCGCCTCAGGCCTCGGGCTCGGCCAGCGCCTTCTCGATCCGAGGGCGCAGGTTCTCGGGGTCCTTGGTGGGCCCGAACCGCTTGTCCACGCGGCCGTCGCGGCCGATCAGGAACTTGGTGAAGTTCCAGCGGATGTCCTTGCCCAGCACACCCGACTGCTTGCTCTTGAGCCACTGGTAGAGCGGGTGCGTGTCGTCGCCGTTGACGTCGATCTTGGCGAACATCGGGAAGGTCACCCCGAAGGAGCTCTCGCAGAACGCCGCGATCTCGTCCTCGGTGCCGGGCTCCTGGTGGCCGAACTGGTCGCAGGGGAAGCCGAGCACGACGAGTCCCTGGTCGGCGTAGTCGTCGTAGAGCTGCTGCAGCCCGGCGTACTGCGGGGTGAGCCCGCACTGGCTGGCGGTGTTCACGACCACCACGACCTTGCCGGCGTACGACGCGAGGTCGACGTCCTCCCCGTCGATCGACGAGGCGTGGAAGTCCGAGATCGTGGTCATTGCTCTGCTCCTCTGATGGCGGCGGCGACGGCCTTGGGCACGTCGGGGTGGAACACGGTCGGGATGATGAAGTTGGCGTTGAGCTCCTCGTCCTTGACGACGAGCGCGATCGCCTGTGCCGCCTTGAGCAGCATCTCGGTGGTGATCTCCTTCGCGCGGGCGTCGAGCAGGCCGCGGAAGACGCCGGGGAAGGCGAGGACGTTGTTGATCTGGTTGGGGAAGTCGGAGCGTCCGCTCGCGACGACGGCGGCGTACTTCTCCGCGTCGGCCGGGTCGACCTCCGGGTCGGGGTTGGCCAGGGCGAAGACGACGGCCTTCTCGGCCATGTCGGCGATCCACTCGGCGGGCAGGATGCCGGGGGCGCTGACGCCGATGAAGACGTCGGCCCCGCGCAGGGCCTCGTGCAGGTCGCCGCGCATCCGCGAGGCGTTGGTGCGGGAAGCGAGCTCGGCCATCGCGGGGCTGAGGGTGTCGTCGTCGGCGGAGAGGATGCCCTGGAGGTCGCAGACGACGACGTCGCCGGCGCCGCCCGCCAGCAGCAGGGTGACGATCGCGGAGCCGGCCGCACCACCGCCGGAGACGACGATGCGGACGTCGGCCAGCTTCTTGTCGACGCACCGCAAGGCATTGGTCAGGGCGGCCAGCACGACGATCGCCGTGCCGTGCTGGTCGTCGTGGAAGACCGGGATGTCGAGGCTCGCGCGCAGCCGGCGCTCCACCTCGAAGCAGCGGGGGGCCGCGATGTCCTCGAGGTTGATGCCGCCGAAGCCCGGGGCGATCATCTCGACGGCCTTCACGATCTCGTCGGTGTCCTGCGTGGCCAGGCAGATCGGCCAGGCGTCGATGTCGGCGAACCGCTTGAACAGCGCGGCCTTGCCCTCCATCACCGGCAGTGCGGCGCCCGGTCCGATGTTGCCGAGCCCGAGCACGGCCGAGCCGTCGGTGACGACCGCGACGGAGTTGCCCTTGATGGTCAGCCGCGACACGTCCTCGGGGTTCTTGGCCAGAGCCATGCTGACCCGCCCGACCCCGGGCGTGTAGGCCATCGACAGGTCGTCGCGCGTGCGCAGCGGGACCTTGGACCGCACCTCGATCTTGCCGCCGATGTGCAGCAGGAAGGTGCGGTCACTGACCTTGTGCACCTCGACGCCCTCGACCTGCCGGACCGCGTCGACGAGCACCTCGGCGTGGTCGGCGTCGGCGGCCGAGCAGGTGACGTCGACGACGAGCCGGTCGTGGCTGGAGTCGGCGACGTCGATCGCGGTGACGATGCCCCCGGCCGCGGCGATCGCAGTGGCGACGGCCCCGACGACTCCGTGGTCCGGCGCGGTGTGCAGTCGCATCGTGATGGAGTACGACGACGGGGTGGCCGACATGCTCCTCACCCTAGCCGCGAGGTGACAACCCTCCATCAGCGCGCCGCGGCCTGAGCAGGACGCCGAGCAGCAGCACCAGGGCGATCGCCTGGGCGGCGACGACCCCGCCCACGAGGGCGCCGCGATGACCGTCGTACAGCCAGCCGGCCAGTCCGCCGCCCGCCAGCGCCGCCACCGCCTGGAACGCCGCGAACGCGCCGTACGCCGTGGCCAGACGTGTCGCCGGGACCAGGTCCGCGACCAGCGCCTTCACCGTGGAGTCCTGCACGCCGGTGGCGGCTCCCCAGAGCAGGACGCCAGCCACCGCGACGCCGGTGTGGTCGGTGAAGACCAGCACCGGCACGGCCGCCACGACCAGCGGCAGGACCAGCAGCGTGCCGCCGCCGACGCGGTCGTAGGCGAAGCCGGTCGCCAGGGACGCGACGGCGTCGGTGCCCATCGCCGCGGCGTACACGACCGGGACGACGGCGGCCGCGACGAGATGCTCGTGCACCAGGTGGAACGAGATCACCCCGAACGTCATCAGCCCGACCGTGGTCAGGGCGCAGGCGACGGCGTACACGTAGAACGTCCGCGGCAGCACGTCGAGCGGAGCCGACTCGGCCGTGGGCTCTCGGTGCGGGTCGCCGACGTACCGGTGCAGGCGCGCGAGGACGACGAGGGCGACGAGGCCGGGGATCGCCAGCACGAGGAGTCCCGCCGACTGGTGCGCGGTGACGGCGATGACCGCCGCGACGAGCAGCGGCCCGAGGAAGGCCCCGGTCTGGTCGAGCGCCTTGTGCACGCCGAACCCGCGGCCTCGGCCGACGTTGCGGGCCGCCACGGCGAGCAGCACCGACTTCGCCGGACTCCGGATCGCCTTGCCGGTGCGCTCGAGCAGCACCATCGCGGCGCCGAACGCCAGGCCGGCCGCACCGAGAGCCGGAGCCAGCGCCATCAGCGGCACGCAGAGGGCGGTGAGCGCGTAGCCGACCACCATCCAGCGCCAGTAGCGGCCGGTGCGGTCGGCGCCCGGTCCCGAGAAGAGGCGGAAGCCGAGAGCGGCAGCCTCCCCTGCGCCGGTGACCAGGCCGACGGTCAGCGCCGACGCTCCGAGCGAGGCCAGGAACGGGCCGGTGATCGATCGCGCTCCCTCGTAGACCAGGTCGACCAGGAGGCTGACGATCCCGAGCCAGAGGACCGTGCGCCAGCCGTCCCAGCCCCGGGTGTCGGTGGTCCCGCTCATCGCGGTCACGCGTCGCGGCTGCGACGGTGCCAGGCCCAGAGCAGCCCGAGGGCGATGAACGCGACGATGACGCCGCTGGTGTACCCGAGCGCCTGGGTGATCCGGCCGATGGAGTGGGCGGCGAAGTAGCCGAGGAGGACGCAGGCCGTCCCCCAGGTCACGCCTCCGATCACGTTGAAGAACAGGAAGCGGCGGTACTCCATCCGGCTCGCCCCGGCCAGGCCGGGCATGACGGCCCGGAGGAAGGCAGTGAAGCGGCCCATCACGACGGCGCGCCCGCCCCGCCGTCGAAGGTAGGACTGGGCCTGTTCGATCCGATCGGGGTGGTTGCGCAGGACCGGGGCGCGCACCAGCCGCGGCCCGAGCTTGCGGCCGACCTCGAAGCCCACGCTGTCGCCGGCGACCGCCGCGACGAACACGATCGCCAGCACCAGGACGACCGAGACCTTGCCCGCGTCCGCCAGGACACCGCCGTAGACGACCGCGGTCTCACCGGGCAGCACGAAGCCGAAGAACAGGCCCGCCTCCCCGAAGACCAGCGCGGCGATGATCAGCAGGGCGATCCAGGGCGGTACGTCGAGCAGCGTGTTGACGACGTTCTGGAGCATCCCTAGCCCACCAGCTGCGCCCGGACCCGCGCCCACTCCCCGACGGCCACGGTGTTCTCGTGGTCGCGGAGGTTGATCTCCACGTCCCGGTCACGCAGCGTCAGGAGCAGGGTCGACGGGCCCGCCTCGGCGACCTCGCCGTTGATCACGTACGTGCCGTCCTCCTGCTTGTCGAGGGCTGACCCCTCCGACCCGGACTCCACGTCCTCGACGGCGATGCCCACCAACGTCGGCCGGCGCAGGCGCCCGCCGAGCCGCCACGACAGCATCAGCATGCCCGCGACCAGGAGGTCGGCCACCACGGTGATGATCAGACCGGCCCAGCTGCGCACCTGGCCGTCGGCCCGGAAGGCACCGGGGTGACCCTCGACGACGCGGACCGACAGCTGCTTGGTCTGCGTGGCCCGCCGGCCGACGTCGCCGTTCACCCTCACGGTGCGGACCGTCTGCTTCTCGTCGATGCTCCTGGGGAGCCGGAACGACACGTCCGCGTCGTTCCCGGCCGGGGTCACGCCGACGACCGTCGCGGACACGCGGACCCCGCTGGTGGCCGCCCGGTGCAGCTGGTACTCGTGGAGCGCGTACGGCACGTTGATCACCACGAGGACGAACAGGACGAGGATGATCCGCCCCCATCGCACGCCGTCGCGCCGCTGACTCATGCGCGCCAGTATGACCGGCGGACCCGGCGTAGGCTCCGCCGGCGTGACCGCCGGCGAACCTCGTCCGGACCCCGCACTCGGGGTCTTCGACACCCTGCTGGTGCGCGACGGGGTACCCGTCGATCTCGAGGCCCACCTCGACCGGCTCGCGCGCTCGGTCCGAGAGCTGTACGGCGTGCCGGTCGACGTGGCCGCGTTGGCCGGGCGGCTCGTCGCCGACGTCGGCGGTCTGGGGTGGGCTCGTGTGCGCACGTCGTACGACCCGGGTGCCCGGCAGTGGGAGATCGTCGCCGCCCGGATCGACGTCCCGGGGCTCGACCCCCGCACCCTGACCCTGCGCCGGGTGGCCGGTGGACTGGGGGCCCACAAGTGGACCGACCGGCGGCTGGTCGCCGACCCCGTCGAGGCCGACGACGTGCTCCTGGTCGACGAGCAGGACCAGGTGCTCGAGTCCGGCACGGGCAACGTCTTCATCGTCCTTGCCGACGAGGTCGTCACGCCCCCGCTGGACGGCCGGATCCTGCCCGGGACCGTCCGTGCTCGGGTCCTGGCCGCCTTGCGTTCGGACCGGCACCCCGTGGCCGAGCGCGCGGTGGCGGTCGCCGGGCTCGCCGACGCCACCGAGGTGTTCACGACCAGCTCGATCCGCGGCGTGCAACCGGTGACGGCCTGCACGGACGTCGGGACCTGGGCGGTCGGGCCGGTGACGAGCCGGCTCCGCTAGCGGCCCCCATGCTTTGCCAGGGCCGAGGCAAGCCCTGGAAAACTTTCGGGCAACGTCTTTCGCGACCGCAAGATCTGTCGTTGAATCTACTCAGTGGTCACGATCTTCGGATCGGAGCCACCGCCAGTCCGAACAACCGGGGGGAAGTCCGGACTGATGGAGGTCCGCTACCGCCCTGGGGGGGAACGGTAGGCGCCACGGCCCCCGCTCGCATCGCGAGCGGGGGCGCCTCTCATTTCGGGAGATTCTTCGCCACACACCCCTCTCGGCACGCGATCCGACAGCGATTTCGAGATTTGTCGAGAGATTCGTCGCCATTCGCGTCATGACCCACTGATCCAGTCGTTTCCTAGACATCGAAGCGAGGTCCCACGGATCGCTCTTCGAGTGCAGCCGGATCGCCCGGGGGGACGACGAGGTTGTGGGGGGTCCGCTACCGCCCGGGGGGGACGGAAGCCGGCGCCAGTGCCCCCGCTCGCATCGCGAGCGGGGGCGCCTCACATTTCTGCGGATGCATCGCCCGGAGACAGCGAAGGCCCGGCCGGAGCCGGGCCTCGAACTGCTGGTGCGCGAGGGGGGAGTTGAACCCCCACGTCCTTTCGGACACACGGACCTGAACCGTGCGCGTCTGCCTATTCCGCCACTCGCGCCAGAAGCCCGGCAAGGCTATCCCAGCCCGCTCATGCGTCCCAAACCGGAGGCAGACGTCAGGTCGGCTCGCGCGCAGGCGCGCTTCGCCGCTCGCTGCAGCCGCCCGCCCGGGCTCCGCCGGGTCGCTGGGACCTCGCTCGTCCCCGATACGATCGGCGGCAACCCGACCACGCTCGGGCCACGTCCCACGAGGGCGGGTACGGGGGAGACCACCGGAAGCGCGGACCACGGGGCGG
>Ga0070665_100001724_pt1 | contig 25012 bp, 23 predicted proteins | sample KBSS13metaG_FD_65862 | JGI IMG/M metagenome (GOLD analysis project Ga0070665, IMG submission 65862) | Switchgrass rhizosphere microbial communities from Kellogg Biological Station, Michigan, USA - KBS S1-3 metaG | ecosystem: Host-associated > Plants > Roots > Rhizosphere > Soil ... | reverse complement strand
ACGTGGGAGAAGGACATCGACAAGGCTCAGGCGCGCAAAGTGCTCGACGGCAAGGTCGAGGTCGACTTGGACGAGCACACCGGGAACCTCGCGCCGCTGCAACCGCAGCACGCGTAGGAGCGCGAGGAGGAGCCATGCGATTCGGTACCGAACTCATGCGCCAGGCCGACGCGCTCGGCCTCTTCAGCGAGGACCTGCCGCAGGTGACGCGCACGTACCTCAGCGCCCAGCACAAGGAGGCCGGCGAATACCTGATCGGCCTCATGCAGCGCGCGGGCATGGAAGCGGGATTCGATGCGCTGGGTAATATTGTCGGCCGCTATGTTGCCGTCGATCCCGATGCGCCGGTCGTGATGACGGGATCGCATCAGGACAGCGTTCGCAACGCGGGCAAGTACGACGGTCTCTTCGGCATCATCACGGCGATTGCCTGCGTGCGGGATCTGCACGAGCGCGGCAAGCGGCTGCCTTACACGTTCGAGGTGGTCGGATTCGGCGACGAGGAAGGTGTGCGATTCGGTGCCACGCTGATCGGCAGCAAGGCGATGGCCGGCAGCTTCGACCCGGCATGGCTCGACAAGACCGACGATCAAGGCATCACCATGCGCCAGGCGCTGATCGATTTCGGCGGCGATCCCGACGGCTGGCGCGGCGTCGACCGGCGGGGGAAGAACGTGGTCGCCTACGTCGAGTCGCACATCGAGCAGGGCCCGGTGCTGCTGAACGAAGGGCTGCCGGTGGGCGTGGTGACGGCTATTGCAGGCGCGTCGCGTCTCCGCGTGCGCGTCAAGGGACTGGCGGGCCACGCCGGGACCGTGCCGATGGGAAGCCGCCAGGACGCGCTGACGGCCGCCGCTGAGATGGTCCTGTTCGTCGAAAGATACTGCACGGAACACGAGGGGCTGGTCGGCACCGTGGGCAAGCTGTCGCTTCAGCCGGGGGCGATCAACGTCATCCCCCAGGATGTCGAATTCAGCATCGACGTTCGCTCCGGTGACGATGAGCGCCGACGCAACGCGGTAGAGGCCTTCCAGTCCGCGTTCCCGGGCATTGCGCAGAGGCGGGGCGTCAGCGTGGACGCAGCGCAGTTCTACGCGGCCGACGCCGCACCCTGCGACCAGACCTTGCAGCAGGCGCTTGCCGGTGCCATCACCGCGCACAACATTCCGGTACGGTGCCTGCCAAGCGGGGCAGGACACGATGCGATGGTGTTTCCGGCTGTCGCGCCGACGGCAATGCTGTTCGTGCGTTGCGGAAACAACGGCATCAGCCATCATCCCGACGAGACGATGACCGCTGAGGACGCCGACATTGCCACATCCGTCTTCCTGCATTTCCTCGAACACTATCAACCCACACGATGACAGCGAAGGCCATGACTGACTACGACCATCTTGGCCAGTTCATCGATGCCCGGCATCCGGAGCAGGTCGAGTTTCTGCGGCAGATCGTGCGCGTGCCGTCGGACACGCCGCCCGGAGACAATGCGCCGGCCGCGGAAAAGGCTGCTGAACTGCTGACAAAGCTTGGCTTCGACGTCGAGCGCCATCCCGTTCCCACAGAGTTCCTCCGCGGGTACGGGATGAAATCCATCACGAATCTCATCGTGCGTCATCGCTTTGGCGAAGGCGGGCCGACGATCGCGCTGAACGCACATGGCGACGTCGTGCCGCCGGGCGAAGGCTGGACGCGCCCGCCGTACGAGGGGTTGGTCGAGAACGGCCGCATGTATGCGCGTGGCGTGGCCGTATCCAAATCGGACATCGCTACGTACACGTACGCGCTCTGCGCGCTGCGCGAGCTTGCGAAAAGTGGCGCGGCGCTACGCGGCGCCGTCGAATTGCATTTCACTTACGATGAGGAATTCGGCGGGCTCGCCGGGCCGGGTTTCCTGCTCGAGCGCAAGCTCACCGCTCCGGATTACGCCATCGCCGCGAGCTTCAGCTACGCGGTGGTGACTGCGCACAATGGCTGCCTGCAATTCGAGGTGACCGTACACGGCAAGTCGGGCCATGGCGCGATGCCCGAAACAGGACGCGACGCCTTTCGCGCGGGCACGGCGATCCTGCAGGCCATCTATGCCGAGGCGGACAGTCTCAAGACGATCAAGTCAAAGGTATCGGGAATCGACCACCCGACGATGATCGTCGGACTGATGAACGGCGGCATCAACACCAACGTCGTTCCCGACAGGCTCACGCTTCGCATGGATCGCCGCATGATTCCGGAAGAGAATCCCGCCGAGGTCGAGTCAAGGGTGCGATCGCTGATCGAGACGGCAGTCTTGGGTCACGACGGCATTCGCGTCGAGATCCGGCGGCTGCTTCTTGCGAACGCGCTGACGCCATTGCCGGGGCACGAGAAGCTGGTTTCCGCCCTTCAGTGGCATGCACAGCGCGTTTTCGGCGAGAACATTCCCGCTATCGGCGTGCCGCTCTACGCCGACGCGCGTCTCTACGGCGAGCACGGCGTTCCGATCGTCATGTACGGCGCAGGGCCACGAACGATCGCCGAATCCAACGCCAAGCGGCCTGACGAGAACCTGGTACTGGAAGACCTGCGGCGCGCGACGCATGTCGTGGCGTGCACCGTTCACGACCTGCTCGCGCGCTGATCCTCGTCTGCTCGTTCAGGTGCGCGGCTCGCCGTTGCCGTTGACGGTGATCGTCGGGCCGGGCGGCGCGCTGGTCTGCATGTGATGTTCCACGCCGCGGAAGTTGTAGGTCACGTCCCAGAAATCCGGTTGCGCGTCGTTGGGTGCGTTGGTGCAGCGTTGCACGTCGCGCGTTTCGACCGGACCACCGCCGGAGCGATTCACGTTCGCGCCCACTGCGGCGCCGGCCACTGCGCCGCCAGCCGTCGCGATGTCGTTGCCGCGTCCGCTGCCGATCTGGTGACCGAGCACGCCGCCGATCACGGCGCCGACGATCGCGCCGGGGATGTTCGCTCCGCCGCCGCTTGGCGCAACCTGCTGACGCTCCACCCAACAGCGCTGTTCCGGCGGTCCAACGACAGCACGCACGGAAGTGACCGGCACGTCATACAAACGCTCGTCCGGCCGCCGGCTGTAGTCGGGCCCGGCTTGCGCAACGACGTAGCGTTCCTGGTTGTAGCCGGCCCGGCCGTCGACGGCGCGTACCGACGAGATGCGATCGTTCAGGCCGACGGTGCTGAGGGTCGGGTACTGTCCGGGAACGAGAACCGCGCATCGCCCACCAAAGCCCGGGTCCTCGCAGACCTGCCATTGGCCGCCCTCGACTACGGCGGATGATGCCCGGTCGCCAAACCCCGCGCGTTGCATATTGCCGACGGGGCGATCGGTGTTGAAGGAACGTCCGCGGAAATCCTCGCGGTCGTAAAAGGTCACCTGCGCGGCAGCCTGCGTCGCGACAACGACACCGGCAATGCCCATCATGGTTCGTAACGTTCGCTGCATTGAATGCCTCCAGTCAATCGCGCACATCGACGTCGCGTGGCGCTGCGGTATAGGAGCCTGAACAATAGCCCGCGAAGCCGGAGCGATATGTAGGAAGCAGGGGCGAGCGGATGTCGGACATCGTCCCTTAAGCGGCACGCGTCAGGTGACGTGCCCCGAAAAGGGATGGCGCGCAATCCAGTGACGCGCGATGTCGATGCGGCGCGTCACCCATACACGGTCGTGCCGTTCGAGGTGATCGAGGAATCGCTGGAGCCCGGCGAACCGCCCGGGACGGCCCAGCAGCCGGCAATGCATGCCGACGGACATCATCTTCGGATGGTCTGCGCCTTCGGCGTAGAGGACGTCGAAGGTGTCCTTGAGATATCCGAAAAAGTGGTCGGCCGTATTGAAGCCCTGCGGCGTGGCGAACCGCATGTCGTTGCAGTCGAGCGTGTACGGTACAACGAGGTGCGGGAGCCGTTCGCCATTCGCGTCGACCTCGGTCCAGAACGGCAGGTCGTCACCGTAATAGTCGGAGTCGTACACATAGCCGCCGTGCTCGACGACGAGCCGCCGCGTGTTCGGGCTGTCGCGACCGGTGTACCAGCCCTGTGGCGCGGCACCGGTCATGCGCCGGATGATGTCCGTGGCGATCCGCATGTGCTCGCGCTCGGTGGCTTCGTCGACATTCTGATAGTGAATCCAGCGCCAGCCGTGGCATGCAATCTCGTGCCCTTGCGCAACGAATGCGGCGGTCAGCTCCGGGTGACGCTCGAGCGCCATCGATACGCCGAACACGGTGAGCGGCAGTCGCCGCCGCTCGAATTCGCGCAGTATTCGCCAGACGCCCGCACGCGATCCGTATTCGTAGATCGACTCCATGGACATGTGTCGCGCCGGAAACGCCGGCGCGCCGATGATCTCGGACAGGAACTGCTCCGAGCCCGCATCGCCGTGCAGCACGCAGTTTTCGCCGCCTTCCTCGTAGTTCAGGACGAACTGGACGGCAACGCGCGCGCCGCCGGGCCAGTCGGCGTCAGGCAGGTTGCGGCCATAACCGATCAGGTCGCGTGGATAGTCCATGGCGGGTTCCTTTTCGTGTGTGCGCGAGGCGACCCGCGCGCGATCACAACGGCAGTCGGCGATCCAAAGTGTTGCGAACACGCAGCGACACGCTTATTCACGCCGTGAATTCCTGTCATTACCCGGGGCCTGTAGACACGAATTCGTGCGTCGATATGCTTCCCCCCAACGTTCGCTTCGACGGACGAGGCCGCATGTCGGGCAGACATTGCACGCCCGACCTTTTCCACGGTTGACGAGAGGGAGGCATCATGAGCGCTATTGGAAAGACATGGACGCGGGCATTGTCGCTGGCCGCGACGGCGATGGTGATGGCGGCGACACCGATCGCGCTCACCGCGCAGACGGTCGACTACCGGCCTGGCGTGCTGCCGGACAAGTGGTTCAGCGGCGGCCCCCAGTGCGCGACCTTCACGCAGGATTTCCAGGTCCAGGAATACAACAGCGATTTCTACATTCTGCGCGAGTCTGGCTGCGTTCATACGGAAAAGCCGTTCCTGTACCTGTTGTTCGGGCGAAACAAGGCGATCCTCTTCGATACGGGCGCCGGCAGCAATACCGATCCCACCACCGGGCGCAACCCCGACGTGGTCGGGGCCGTGAACGCCGTCATCAACCAGTGGCTCGCCAGGAACAACCGGTCATCCATTCCGTTGGTGGTATCGCATTTCCACTCGCACTTCGATCATATCTGGGGTGACCCCCAGTTCGCGAGCCGGCCCAACACCACCTTCGTGCCGCCCGGAGACGTCCCCGCGCTGCAGGCCATCTTCGGCATCCGGCGCTGGCCCACGGACATCGGTTCCTTCGATCTCGGGCAGCGCGTGCTCGACATCATTGCGGTTCCGGGGCACGACGAGTCGCACATCGCCGTCTACGACCGCCAGACCGGCGTCCTGATGACCGGCGACACCCTTTATCCGGGTCGGCTCTACATCAACGTCGCCGATCCCGACGTGTTCGAGGACAGCATCGACCGGCTGGTGGATTTCACGAGCACGCGGCTCGTGACCCACGTGCTGGGCACGCACATCGAGCAGCGGGGCCCGTACGTCGACTACGCCATCGGCACGCACTACGCGCCGGACGAAATTCCGCTGCAACTGGGCCGCGCCCACCTGCTCGAGCTGCAGGAGGCCGCGTCGCTACGCACGCCACCCCACGCGGCGCCCGGCAAAGGATCGGGGAAGCGGATCGTGCAAAAGGCCTATCGCGACTTCACGACGTGCGGACCCTATCCGGAGTGCAATCCCGTAAACGCGGACCCGAGGTAGGGCGACGTTCTGCAATCAACTTAGACGGCACGTACGACGCCATCGTCATCCCCGCGAAAGCGGGGATCCATTCTCTGCCTCGGATCAAAATGGATTCCCGCTTTCGCGGGAATGACGTTATGGGCTGTGTCGGGACCTAGTTTTGGCGCGGATGACGCTACTTGGGAGTCGGACTCCCAGTTTTGCGGCGAATGACATCGCCGTCTACCGTCTATTCGGATCCTGCATTTGCCGTAGCGCCCGCTGCCGCGATCGTGGCTCCCGGTCGGGAGTGACCACCTCTGCCTGTCAAGCCGGCTTGTGAATTTCGGCTGGCGTGCGCGTGAATGTCCTGCGCCCTCGCTTGAACCCGAACAGCGGTATCGCGAGCTCCGCCACACCCGCCTCGGGTGTCGTGCAATCGAGCACGACAAGATCGGCGGCGTTGCCCGCCTCGACGCCATAGCCGGGAAGGCGCATCAGCTTCGCCGCCCGGCGCGTAACCATGTCGAGGGATTCCTTGAGGCCCGCGCGCGTGCCGACGTGGCAGACGTTCGCGTGCAGGTTGGCCATGCGTACGAGGGAGCAATCGCCGAACGGGGTGAACGGATTCAGCACGTTGTTGGTGGAGAGCGAGCAATTCACGCCGTGGTGCAGGAGATCGTGCGCCGCGACCACGCCACGTACGACGCTGTGGCGCTGGCCGCGCCCCATCAGGAACAGATCGGTCGACGGCAGCACGGTGACGGCGACACCGGCATCGGCGAGCCGCTTCGCCAGCGCTTCGAAGCGCGCGGGAGGCAGCAGCGACATTTTCGTGACGTGGCCGATGGCCACGCGCCCGCCGTAGCGATGTCGCTCGGTCATCTCGCATACGTAGTCGACATCCATCCTCTCGGGCGAATCGCCCAGGTCGAGATGCATGTCGATATCGACGTCGAAGTCGCGCGCCATGCGAAAGACGCGCTCGATCTGCTCGCGCGGGTCGGGATCGGTGTACGGCGCCGCGCCGACGACCCGAGCGCCGCGAGCGAGCGCCGCGCGCATCAGCTCCTCGGTGCCTGGATAGTTGGTGAGCCCTTCCTGCGGAAAAACGCAGATCTCGATATCCACGGCCCAGCGATAAGCGTCGGCGAGTTGAACGATACCGTCGAAGCCGCGGAGACCGACGCCCGGGTCGACCTCGACGTGCGTCCGCACGTGCGTCGTGCCGTGGACGATGGCCTTCTCGAGCGTCCGGCTCGCGCGCGCAAAAACGTCCTCGACCGTGAACGCACGCTTCAGGCGCGACACTTCGGCAATCGCCTCCGCGAGCGTGCCTTGCTCAGACGTGAAGCGGTCGAGAATGCACGACTTGTCCAGATGGATATGCGTCTCGACGAAACCCGGCACGACCAGGCGTCCGCCGAGATCCATTTCGGCGCCGGTCGCTGCAAGGTGGGGCGCTATCGCGGCGATCCTGCCATCGGCGATCCCGATGTCGCATGCCGGCGTGCCGTCGCCCCGCGACGCGTTGCGCAGGATGAGGTCCATCGCGATCAGGCGTGGCCGAGATACGCGCGCTCGAGCGCAGGATCGTTCCTGAGCTCATGGGCCACACCCGCATGCACGATGGCACCGGATTCCATCACATAGCCGCGGTCCGCGACCGCCAGCGCCAGCGCGGCCATCTGATCCACGAGCAGGATCGTCATGCCCTGGTCGCGCAGCTCGGCCAGCACGTGGAACAGCTCGTTGATGAGCGCGGGCGCGAGTCCGAGCGAGGGCTCGTCCAGCAGCAGCACCTTCGGCTTCGCGATCAATCCGCGTGCGATGGCGAGCATTTGCTGCTCGCCGCCGGACAGGAGCCCCGCGCGGCTCTTCCTGCGCCGCTCGATCGAGGGAAAGCGTGCAAGCATCGCGTCTACTTCGGCGGGATCGAAGTCGCTGCGCGAATACGCGCCGAGGCGCACGTTGTCCGTCACCGAAAGCTCGGGGAAAACCTGCCGGCCCTCGGGTACCAGCACGAGGCCTCGGCCTGCGATGCGATGGGCCGCGAGCGAGCTGACGTCGGCGCCCGCGAACAGGATCGTGCCGCCGACCGGGCGCAACAGTCCCGAGAGCGCGCGCATCAGCGTGGACTTGCCCGCACCGTTGGCGCCGAGCACCGCCACGAGCTCGCCTCCGTGGAGCGAGAGTCCGACGCCCTTCAGCACGTTCGCCGCGCCGTATCCGGCCGTGAGGCCTTCGACGGCGAGAACGGCATCGCCTTCGGGCTTCCATGCCGCGGCTCGGGGCCGGGCGTCGAATGCCGCGCCGCCCAGGTAGGCATCGATCACCGCCCTGTTGTTGCGGATCGCCTCGGGCCTGCCGTGGGCGATGCGCTTGCCGGCGTCGAGCACGATGACCTGGTCGGAGATGCCCATGACGAGGCTCATGTCGTGCTCGATCAGCACCACCGCGAGGCCGCTGGCGGCGATGCGTCGCAGCAGCTTGGCGAGCACCGCCTTTTCGGTGTGATTGAGGCCTGCCGCGGGCTCGTCGAGCATCAGGATGCTGGGGCGCAACGCCAGTGCGCGCGCAATTTCCAGCAGCCGCTTGTCGATGTGGGGCAGGTCGCCCGCCAGCCTGTGCACGCCGCCGGCGTAGCCGACGTAGTGCAACAGCGCGCGGGCCTTCTGCGCGGGCGCGCCCGTCGGCATGTCGGACAACTCGGCGAAAGGCGACCCCAGCGCGCCGCGCTGCATCGCGACCAGCAGATTGTCCAGCACCGTCATCCGCTCGAAAAGCTGCGGCGTCTGGAACGTGCGCGCGATGCCAGCCCGCGCGACGCGGAACGCCGGAGCGCCCGCCAGCTCGGTTTGGCCAAGACGCACCGAGCCCGATTCGGGTCGATAGAAACCGCAGATCACGTTCAGCACAGTCGTCTTGCCGGCGCCGTTCGGGCCGATGATGCTCGTGACCTTGCCGTTCTCGACCTTCACGGACACCTCCGATACGGCGCGGAGCCCGCCGAACGAGATGCTGATGTCGTCGACCTCGAGCGCCTGCGCGGCGGTGCCGCCGGCAACCAGCAGTTGCGCGGAAACGGGAGCGGGCGCCTGCTCGGGCGCGGACCGCCGGAAGCGTCGTGCGAGCGCGCCCGCGATGCCGCTCGGCGCGAACAGCAGCACCGCGAGCAGCAGCACCCCGAAGAGCAGCACGCGGTATTCGGCGAGTCCGGACAGCGCTTCGGGCAGCCCGACGACGATCGCCGCGCCGATGACGGGACCGTAGGTCCGCTCGGCGCCGCCGATGATCACCACCAGGACGAACAGGATCGATTGGAAGAACGTGAACGTGCTCGGCGCGACGAACGTGGTGGCGCTCGCGAAGAACGATCCCGCGATGCCGGCCAGCACCGCGGACAGCGTGAAGGCCAGCGTGCGGATCGCGAGCGGATTCACGCCCATGGCGCCCGCCGCGATCTCGGAATCGCGCACCGCGCGCATCGCCAGTCCCCATCCGCTTTGTGCCACCCGCTTGTACAGCGCAAGCACGAGAGACATCAGCACGATGGCGGCGACCGCGATGCCGCGCGGGCCGATCGACCAGCCGAAGAGCGAGGGGTACGGAATGTTCATCAGTCCGTTCTGGCCTCCGGTCACGCTCTCCCATTCGACCGCGGTGAACTCGACCACGAATCCGAAGGCGATCGTGACCATCGCCAGATAGGGTCCGCTCACGCGCAATGCGACCAGCCCCAGCAGCGCCCCGATGATGCCGGTCAGCACGGCGGCCATCGGGATCGTCCACCAGAAATTCCAGCCGAGCTTGGTCGTGAGGGCAGCGGTCACATAGGCGCCGAGCGCGTAGAAGCCGACATGACCGAACGACACCTGCCCGGTCAGGCCGATCAGCACATTGAGGCCGACGCCTACGATCACCATCAGGGCGCCGAGAATCAGGAGGAACAGGTAGTACTCGTTCGCGAACGCCGCGTAGGCGAGGGCGGCCGCGGCAAGCGCGAGCAGCAGGGGATCGCGCAGCGTCTTCATACCTTTTTCACGCCGGCGGTGCCGAAGAGGCCGTGAGGCTTGATGGCGAGCGCGACGATGACGAGCACGAACGCCAGGATGTTGGTGTACGCGGAGCCCAGGAACGACGTGATGAGCGCCTCTCCGACGCCGAAGACGAAGCCTGCGACGACGACGCCACGGGCGCTGTTGAGGCCGCCCAGGATCGCGACCGCGAACGCCTTGATGCCGAGCAGCGTGCCCATCTCGGCGGACACGGAGAAGAGCGGCGCGATCATGATGCCCGCAATGCCCGCAAGCACCGTCGACATCGCATAGCAGTACATGATCGCGCGCGTGACATCGATGCCCATCAGGCTTCCCGCCTGCGGGTTCTGCACGATGGCGAGCAGCGCCTTGCCGTACTTCGTGCGCGTCGCGAACGCTTGCAGGCTCAGAGCCAGTCCGATGGCGACCACGAGAATCGCGATCTGCAGCGGCGACACGGCAAGACCACCGAGCGTGAACGCCTCGCCGGAAAGCGGCAGCACGAGCGAGCGCGGCTCCTTGCCGAACGTGAACATCACCACGTTTTCGAGGATGATGCCGGCCGCCACCGTCGACATGAGCCATGCATTCGACTTCGCGCGCACGAACGGCCGCACCGCGACGCGCTCGATCAGCATCCCCCACGCCGCACACAGCGCGAGTGCCGCGACGACCGCGAGCGCGATCGGCCATCCCCAGGTGACGGAGAACACGTAGCAAAGCACGGCGCCCAGCATGAGCGAGGTGCCCTGCGCGAAGTTCACCGTGTTGGAGACGGCGTAGGTGATGTGGAACCCGAGCGCGAGAAGCCCGTACATGCCTCCCATGCAGAGCCCCGATACGATCGCTAGCGCGAGCAAGGTGCGTCCTCCTTCAAGCCGGACAGAAACGACAACTCAAGCAGCGGCCACGGCGCCGTCGGAGCGCGGGTCGGTGGCGCCCGCGATCACGCCGGATGGATGCCGCACGAGCGCACCCGCATGGCCGACGAGATCCGAGTACGCCTCGACCACATCGACATCGTGTCCCGCGTCACGCAGCGCGGCGATGAGCGACGGCTCGAACCGGCTCTCGATTTTCAGGTTCACGCTCATCGTGCCCCAGGTGCGGCCCAGCAGCCACCGCGGTGCGCTCACGGCCTGCTGCAGATCCTGGCCGAACATCGCGTAGCGGCTGAACACCGCCGCCTGGCTCTGCGGCTGGCCGTCGCCACCCATGTTGCCGTACACCATCTCGCGTCCGTCGGACAGCCGCGCCAGCGCGGGATTGAGCGTGTGGAAGGGCTTGCGTCCGGGCGCCAGCGCGAGGTGCGACGCCGGGTCGAGCGAAAAGCTCGCGCCCCGGTTCTGCCAGTTGATGCCGGTATCCTCGAGCACCACGCCGGAGCCGAATTCCCAGTACACGCTCTGGATGTAGCTCACCATGCGTCCGTCGCGGTCTGCCGCGCCCATCCACACGGTGTCGCCCTTGATCGCGGGCTCGGGCCAGGTGCGCGCACGCTTGGCGTCGATGGCGCGGGCGCACTCTGCAAGGGTCGCTTCCTGCAGAAAATCTGCGGCGGGAACACGCATCGCATCCGGATCGCACACGTGACGATTGCGCACGAGGAACGCCTGCTTGGTCGCCTCGACGATGCCATGCGCGTGCGCGAACGTCTCGGCCCTGACGCCGTTTCGAATGCGGTCGAAGATCGCCAGGATCATGAGCGACGCGAGACCTTGCGTCGGCGGCGGCATGTTGTAGACGGTCCCGACCGACAAGTCCACCGCCAGCGGCGCGACGATCGCCGCATGCTGCCGCTGCAGGTCGTCCTGTCGCACCGGGCTGCCGAGCCGCGCGAGCTCGGCCGCCATGGCATGCGAGAGGTCGCCCCGATAGAAATCGTCCAGGCCATGTTGCGCGAGTCGCTCCAGCGTGGCCGCCAGCGCAGGAAAACGTTGCAGGGAATGGGCCTGCGGCGCCCGGCCGTCGCACAGGAAGGTGTTCGCAAAGCCGGGCTGCGGCGCCAGCTCGTCGAAAAATCGACCGGTGTAGTCGACCTGGCTCTGCGTGACCGGTGTGCCCGTGCGCGCGTACCCGATTGCATCTTCGAGAAGGCGGGCGACGGGCAATCGACCGCCGGCATGGTGGAGAGCGGCGATCCACCCGGACACGGCGCCGGCCACGGTGTTCGCCGCCAGCGGGCCACGCGAGGGAATGCTGGCAAGACCCCGCTCGGCATAGAAGTTGAGCGTGGCGAGGCCTGCCGTGCGGCCGCAGGCATCGATGCCGACCGGCGCTTTTCCCGGCTGGCTGATCAGCCAGAAACCGTCGCCGCCGATGCTGTTCATGTGCGGATAGACGACGGCGATGGTCGAAGCGGCCGCGACCATCGCCTCGACCGCGTTACCGCCGTCGCGCAACACGGCAGCGCCCGCCTGCGCGGCAAGGTGATGCGGTGCGGTCACCATGCCGCGCGGTGAAGTGAGCGCTCTCAGCATGGATCGAGCGCGCCTGTACGCCGCGCCAGCGCGAGCACGGCCTTGGAAAAGCACGCCATCGGCGACCGTACGATGCCGGCGCCGATCTGACCGACGCCGGCGCGCTTGTGCGCGATGCCGGTGGTGACCGCCGGCCGAATGCCGTTGTCCACCACCTTGCGGATGTCGATGCCGCAGGGCGCTCCGGTGAAATCGAGATTGGGCAGCGACATCGTCGGATTTTTAGAGACGGTGATCTCGTGCATTTCGCGCGAGTACGCGACCGCCTCGGTGACCGTTCCGCCCACGAGCTGCACGAGCGCAGGCGATGCGGCGAGCGAGAAGCCGCCCAGACCGGCGGTCTCGCAGATGGCGCTGTCGCCCAGGTCGGCGTTGGCGTCCGCCTGGACGAAGCCCGGAAAATACAATCCGACCGGCATGTCCGAAGGCGATTCGAACCATTCGCCCCCCAGGCCGCTTACGCGGATCGCCGTGGTGACACCGTTACGCGCGATCGCCGTGACGACGCTGCAGTCTTCGATGCCGCACGCGGCGTCCATGGTCGCCTTGGCCGACGCCATCGAGAGATTGAGGAAGAACTGCGAGTTGGCGGCGATGAACTCGAGCGACTCGCGAACGGCGCGGCGATCGATCTCCGCGTCGGCGAGCGGCACCGCGATCGCGGCGAGGAATTGCAGCGTCGCGGCCGCGTTGCGACTGTGCACCTCGTCGCCCATCAGCAGTGCCTGCGCCTGGATCGCCTTCAGGTCGATGCCGCCCGCGCTCTTTCGCACCGCCATCTGCAGCGTCGGCGCCAGCACCGATTCGATCCAGCGCAGGCGCGTGATCACGTTCGGCCCATTGGCGCCGAAGCGAAGCACCTGGCCGATGCCTTCGCTCATGTTGCTGTAGGAGACGTTGCCGTGCGTCGCGTTGCGCACGACGAAAACCGGCATCGACGGCGAGATGATGCCGGACATCGGTCCCACCGCGCCGAAGTCGTGGCACTGGGCGAAGCGGATCTCGCCCCGCGCGAGCATCGCTTCCGCCGCCTCGGGCGTGCTCGCCCAGCCTTCGTACATCACGGCGCCGATCATGGAACCTTGCATGGGTCCGCACATGCGCTCCCAGGCGATGGGGGCGCCCGCGTGCAGCAGCGTGCGCTCCAGGGTGGGCCAGACATCGCGCGCGTGCAGCGCGACGTCCACCAGCACCGCCTGCGCCGCGATGATCCGCTCGACCGCCAGCGCATTCGCGCGGTCGATGCGCGAGCCGGCACTGGCGGGATCGTCAGCGTCGCCTGCGAGCTGTGCGAGCGCCCACGCGACCTCCGGATCGCCGTCGCCGGGCGGCTGCCACTCGATCTGCAGCGCCGATCCGCCCGCGTCGCGCACGCTCCTTGTGAACGCCTCCACGCCGACGTTGATGACCGACAATTCTTTCGTGTCCAGCAACGAGATGTTCATTCAATAACCCTCCGCGCTTCGCGCTCCGGGCCAATTCGCGCTTGGGAGCGGTCCGGCGCGCTCATTTGTCCACCCGGAAGTCCGGCAACGCCGCGGTCCCGATGGCGCCGGTGATGAAGCCGGCCAGCATGTCGAAGCCGGATGAATGCCCGATTGCCGTCAGATCGCGCGCGGCGGCCTGCGCCGGCTCGCCCGCCGCGAGGCACTCGGCGAGCCGATGCAGCGGCGCGAAGCTGTGCCCTTCGGCCAGGTCGCGGAAGAGCGCTGCGCCGATCGCGTGGGTCCGCGTCGATGCCATGTCGATGAGCCGCAGCGTGGCAGCGGTCCACGCGCCGTCCATGCCGAACAGCCGCCGCGCGAACAACGCCGCGCCGACGAAGTCGTCGCCCGACGGCGTGAGCCCGGGACCGAGGCCGAGAAGCGGCAGCGCAGCCGCATAGGCCAGGTGCGCTTCGTCGCGGTCGATGGCACGCGCCAGCAGACGCACATACGGCACCGCGCGGTCGAGCGGGAACGCCGGCGGCCGTCCGGCCAGCAGCGTGGCGAATCCGGGCGGAGGGTCGTCGCAGCCAAGCGCGCCGAGCGCGAGCGCGGCGCAGCCTTCGCGCAACCTCCGGCTGCTTGAGGTGTCGAGTTGCAGCCGCGGCGCGCGCCACGGCTCGATCGTAGCGAGGCGCAACGGGCCGATTGCCGCCGAATGCGTTTCGAACACGACCGCCCGCGGATGCATCGCGACGTCGCCCGTTCCGATCCAGATCGGCTCGCCGTCGGCCAGCCGATACGCCGAGTCGCCGAAGCGAGGCAGGTCGCCGGCGCGCGCGCCTGGATTGCGCACGAGCGCCGCGTGCGCCTTCCAGCCGATCGCGCGCACCGAAGCGCTCACGCGACGATCCGCGTGCCGGCGCTGCCTTGCAGCGCGTCGTAGGCGCGGTCGAGCGACGTGATGATCACCTCGCCTCCGCCCCCTTCGAGATAACGCAGCGCCGCCGCGATCTTCGGCCCCATGCTGCCCGGGGGAAACTGGCCGTCGGCCAGGTGACGCCCCGCTTCCGCAGCCGTCAGGCGGTCGAGCCATCGCTCGGTCGGCTTGCCGAAGTCGAGCGCCACCCGATCGACGCCGGTCAGCATCACCAGCGCCTCGGCGCCCAGCTCCGCCGCCAGCATCGCGCTCGTCAGGTCCTTGTCGATCACGGCCGAGACGCCGTGAAGATCGCCGTTCGCGTCCCGCATGACGGGAATGCCTCCGCCACCTACGGTGATGGGGATCACGTTTGCGCCCAGCAGCGCTTCGACAGCCGCCATCTCGAGGATTCTTACGGGCGTTGGCGAAGGCACGACGCGGCGGTAACCGCGGCCGGCGTCCTCCACGAATTGCCAGCCGTGCTCGCGGACGAGGCGATCGGCGTCATCGCGCGAGAAAAAGCGCCCGACCGGCTTGGTCGGGTTCGCGAACGCCGCGTCGTTCGCGCTGACCTCGACCTGCGTGACGATCGCGCTCACCGCCATCTGCACGCCCTCGCGATGCAGCACGTTCACGAGCGTCTGCTGCAGCATGTAGCCCATGCCGCCCTGGGAGTGGGCGACGCACACATCCATCGGCATCGGCGGCAACTCGTTCGCCGTGCGCGCCATGCGGAACAGGATGTTGCCGACGACGGGACCGTTGCCGTGCGTGAGAACGAGCTGATAGCCCGACTGGATGATGCGCACGAGATGGCGGCACGCCTCGGCCATCAACGCGAGCTGCTCGGAGGCCAGGCCCTTGATCGTCGGCGGGTAGCTCGCATTGCCGCCGAATGCGATCACGATCCGCCGCTGCGCCGCCACGCGGCGCTTGCGCTCGACCGCAGAAGGCGCCGGACCGGCGCGCGTGCTCCGCCGCACGCGTTCGCGTACCAGCGTGCTCATCGCGCGGCTCCGTGCGCCGGCGCGAACGTGACCTCTTGCGCGGCGCAAAGCGCGATCTCTCCGGCCAGCCGCGCCGCCGCGGTACTGCTCGCCACAACGAGCGCGCCCGCATCGCGCAGTCGCGCCTGCTGCAACGACAACCGCTGCGGGTCTTCCTCCGTGCCGCAGACGAACGTCACGACCGACAGGTGACGGCCGTTCTTCGCGCAGGCCGCCTTCGCCTGCGCGATGGCCGGCGCCAGCGCGCCGGCGGGATCGGCATGCGCGCCGTGCCCGAGCACCACGTCGAGCACGAGAACGGCCGTGGACGCGTCCTGCGCCGCCGCGGCGATGCGATCGATGCGAATCCCCGGATCGATCATCGGGTGTGGCCGTCCGACGGTGAATTCGTCGGCGCCCAGGTCGATCGCGGTGTGCTCGCCGCCGCGTACCTTTTCGTTCAGTGCCAGATCCTTGTCGACAGGTGCATTGGAATGTACCCGAAGCCCGACGCCGCGCCAGAGGAGCTGTGCCTCGGTGCAGAACGTCCCGCCGGAATAGAGGCCACGGATATAGCGTTGCCCGGACGCAAAGCGTCCGGCTTCGCGCTCCGCGCTGCGCGATGCCTCGTCGTCCCGTGTCGCGGCCTCGAGGCGCGACCCGTCCGCCAACGCGACCGTCGCCGCAGCGACGTCGTAAAGCGTCGCGACCGGGACCAGGTTGGGCGACAGCCGCTCGACGGATGCGTCCGCGCCGAGGAACAACACCACGACGGGCTTGTCGATTCTGGCGGCTCGTTCGAGGACCTCCCGGGCCACCTCCGGCGCCGGTGGTTTGGACACGATCCCGATCACCCGCGTGCCCGGATCCGCGGCGAGGATCTCGAGCGCCTGGTGCAGAGTGCTGCCGCCGATCGCAGCGGAGACGTCGCGGCCGCCGGTTCCGATCGCGTGACGGATGCCGTGCCCAAGCGCGTGGATCTGGCAGGTGACTTCCTGCAATCCGGTGCCCGACGCACCGACGAGGCCGATGTTCCCTTGGCGCACCACATTGGCGAAGCCAAGCGGCGTGCCGTCCAGGATCGCGGTGCCGCAGTCGGGGCCCATTACCAGCAGGCCCTTGGCCCGCCCGAGCGACTTGATCGCGCGCTCCTGCTCCACCGGCACATTGTCGCTGAAGAGGAACACGTGCAGCCCCTGCCGCAGCGCCTTCATCGCTTCGGCGGCGGCATAGGGACCGGGTACCGAGATCTGCGCCAGCATCGCGTCGGCGCCCCGCGCCCGCGCCATGGCGATGGAGCGCGGCGGATTCTCGCGCGCCTGGCCGGCCTGCTGCGGGCGGGGCTCGCCTTCAAGGAGCCGGACCACATCGGCGCTCGCCGCGGCAAGCGCATCGTCGGTCGCTGCATCGATCACGATCATCAGGTCGCTCGGCCTTGCAGGCTCGAAGTCCGCTCGCAGCAAACCCGCTTGCGCCAGCATCTGCTTGTTGGCGGGCGTACCCATCAGGAGCGTCGCGCGGCGCACGCCCTCCCGCGCCAGCGCGGTCTGCGCGATGCGCATCAGCGCGACCGAATCCTTGTACAGGTTCGTCTTGATCGAGGCCGAGATCGGCACGTGCGTCCTTTCCTTGAAGTCCCGGTCGTTGCGGAACGGTGCCCAATGTAGCAGCGGCAGACAATGTGTCCATACCGCCGATGGGAATGGGTAAGATTCATGCCATGAATAAGGGTCTGAGCCTCGCCGCGCTCGATCTCAACCTGCTCGTGGTGTTCGACGCGCTCCTGAAGGACCGCAGCGTCACGCTCGCGGCGCGGCGCGTGGGATTGTCGCAGCCTGCGATGAGCAGTGCCCTCGCGCGCCTGCGCAAGACCTTCGGCGATCCGCTGTTCGTGCGCACGGGACGCGGCATGCAGCCGACGCCCTACGCGCAGCTCCTGGGGCCGCCGATCCAGCGTGCCTGCGAACTGGTCGCGACGTCGCTCGAGATCGGCACGGCCTTCGATCCGCTGCGGGCGACTCGCACGTTCATGTTCTATATGACCGACATCGGCGCGGGCATCTTTTTGCCGAAGATATTGAATGCCCTGGAGGCCCGCGCGCCGCGCGTCAACGTGAAAGTGCTGCGGATTCCGGAGCACGGCGAGCAGGCTGCGATGGCAGCTGGCGAGGTCGACCTGGCGATCGGGCTCTTTCCCGATCTCAAAGCCGGATTCTTTCAGCAGCGGCTCTACCGCGACACGTTCGTCTGCCTGTTGCGAGCCGATCACCCACGGGCGCGGGGGACGCTCACCGTGAAGCAGTTCGCCGAGATGCGACACGCCGTCGTCGCGTCGGCGGGCACAGGGCACGAGGCGGCGGTCGAGCGCGCTTTCGCGGAGCAGCGGCATCGCCGCAGGATCGCGCTCACGATTCCCCATTTCATGGCGGTGCCCATCATCGCGAGGGAGACCGACTACATCGTCACCGTGCCGCGGCGTCTCGCGCTCGCATTCGCCACTCTACCGGGCATCAGCATCATCGAGCCACCGATCCGGATCGCGCCGTTCGAGATCAAGCAGCACTGGCACGAGCGCTACCACCACGACGCCGCGAACAAGTGGCTGCGTGCCCTGATCGCCGAGCTGTTCCTGGAATGACGCCGGACGCGTGCCAAGAAAAGCCCGGCATTCGCGCCGGGCTTGGTGAGGATCGTCCGTGGGAACATGAAGACCTGGCATTCGTTCACTCCACGCGCTTGCGCGGGATGAAAATCAGGATCAGCACGATCGTAAGCGCTTCGATCACCGCCACCGTCAGGAGTCCGGAGGTGAACACGCCCGTCTGCGTTTTGACCGTGCCCAGGAACCACGGCGCGCCGAAGCCTGCGAGGTTCGCGATCGAATTGATGAGCGCGATGCCGCACGCCGCCGCCGAGCCCGACAGGAACAGGTTCGGGAGCTGCCAGAACACGGGAATCGCGCTCATCGTGCCGACGATCGCGAGCGCCAGCGCCGGCAATGCGAGGACGGGAACGTTGCCGATGAAGGCGACCGCGGCGATCCCGACGGATCCGAGCAGGGCCGCCACCCCGCAATGCAGCCGCTCTTCCTTGGCATGGTCCGAATGGCGGCCGTTGAGGATCATGCCCGCAGCGCCGCAAAGATAGATCGCAGCCATGATCCACCCGATGGAGAGCGGATCGGTGAATCCCAGGCCCTTGACCAGCGTCGGGGCGAAGAAGGTGAGCGACGAGTTCGCGGCAATGATGCAGAAGTACACGAGGACAAGCAGCCAGATCTTCGGATCCTTGAGCGACGCGAGGATGCCGTGCTGGCGATCGCCGAGCGCCGCCTTGTCGCGCTGCAGCTCGGCATGCACGATGCGCTTTTCGTCCGCGGTGAGCCATGTCGCCTGCTCGGGCTTGTCGGTCAGATAGGCCCACGTCACGAAGCCCATCAGCACCGACGGAACGCCTTCGATCAGGAACACCCACTGCCAGCCGGTCCAGCCGTTGACCATGTGCATGTGATTCATGATCCAGCCGGCGAGCGGGCCGCCGATGACGCCGGCCAGCGCGGACGCGGACATGAACAGGCCGAAGGCGCGCGCTCTCCGCACCGTCGGGTACCAGTAGGTGAGGTACAGGATGATGCCCGGGTAGAAGCCGGCTTCGAAGACCCCGAGCAGGAAGCGGAGCGCGTAGAACTCCGTGGGCGTCGAGACGAACATCTGCAGGATGCAGACGATGCCCCAGCCGATCGTGATCCGCATGATCGTCTTCTTCGCGCCGATCCGCTCGAGAAGCAGGTTGCTCGGCACCTCGAAGAAGAAATAGCCGAGGAAGAAGATGCCCGCGCCCAAGCCGTAGATCGCTTCGCTGAACTTGAGGTCGTCCAGCATCGTCAGCTTGGCGTAGCCGATGTTGACGCGGTCGAGCCACGCGAGGATCCACAGGAATGCGAGAAACGGAATGAGGCGCCAGGAGATCTTCGAATACACGTTCTCCAGCGCGGAGTCTCGGGGCGTCGCGCCGAGCGGGTGGGTGGTGACGGCCTGGGTCATGATGCGATTCTCCTGCCCTTGTCGGGGATCGGGTGGCACATGGAATCGTGCCGTTGAGCATGCATTGTGCAGCCGTCTTGCGCGGCTTGGATAGCGGGCGTCTAGCTGCCGCGGTACGTGGCACAGCTCCATGGCGTCGCCAGCATCGGCACATGGTAGTGCTGCTTCGGATCGAACACCGAGAAGCGCACGGGCACCTGCTCGATGAACGAAGGTCCTTGCGGCAGCGTGCCCTGGGCACGAAAGAATTCGTCGACGTGAAACAGGAGCTCGTAGTCGCCGACCTTCGTGTCGTCGGGCTTGAGCATCATTTCGTCGGTACGTCCGTCCGCGTTCGTGCGCACGCTCTTCACCAAGCGCCAGCGGTCGCCTTCGCGGACGGAAAAATCGATGCGCATCCCGACACCCGGCGCGCCGGTGACGGTGTTGAGCACGTGGGTCGTGATTCCGGCCATGGCATTTCTCCTGCGGAAGTTGCGGGGGATGCGGGTCAGCTGCCGCGGTAGTACGCGTAGCTCCACGGACCGAACAGCACCGCAATGTGATAGCGCTGCGCCGCGTCGGCCACGTTGAAGCGGACGGGTACGACCGAGAGGAACGATGGCGACGGCAGCTTGGCGCCGAGCGCGGCGTAGTACTCCGCCACGTGCATCGCGAGCTCGTAGCGCCCGGGCCTGAACGTTGCGCCCTCGAACAGCGCACCGTCCGATCGGCCGTTCGCCGCGGTGTCGAAGAATCGAACGGGTTTGTAGCCGCTGCCATCCTGCATCGAGATATCGACACGAAGCGTTCCGATCGTGGCGCCGTTCCAGGTATCGATCGCGTGGAACGTGAGGCGACCGGGTGTCCCGCCCGGTACCGCCGCTGGCGGTGTCGCCGCGCTTTGGGCTGCCGCGCGGGTCGGCACCACCACAGCCGTGGCGAGCGCCGTTCCGGCCTTGATGAAGGACCTGCGTCCTGTGGGCACGAGGGCCATGGTTGCTCCTCCGGGTGATGAGATCAGGCTGCCGCGGCGACGCTCTCGAACGCGCGCGCGAGACGCATCCGCGTGATGGCGAACACCTGCTGGAGGTTGGCGGCGACCTCCGTCTCGGTATCGCTCTCGAGGCGACGCCCGAGCTCGTGCAGGATGCCTTCCTTGCTGTAGTGACGCACCGCGATGATGAAGGGGAAGCCGTGGCGTTGGCGGTACGCGGCGTTGAGCGCACCGAGGCGCACCATTTCGTCGCGCGTCAGGCGATTCAAACCCGCGCTCGACTGCTCCGCAACCGAGTCGTCGGTCATCGAGCCTTCCTGCGCTTCCCTGCCGGCGAGCTCCGGGTGCGCCCGCAGCAAGGCCAGCTGCTGGGCGCGCGGTGCGGCCTTCACGGCTGCCGCCATCGCGGCGTGAAGCGCATCGACCGTCACGAAGGGTCGCGCATCGAAGCCACGCTCGGCCACCCACGGCGAATGCTCGAAAATGCCCCCGAATGCGGCGACGAACTCGGTGCGGTCCATCCGGTTGGCATCATCCAGGTTCATGTCCGGCTCCTCCTTTGCGATGGCCGGATTCTAGGAGCGCCCGACGGAAAAAAAAGGGGCCGATTGCTATACTGGGTATAACAGTCGGCATTAGGCCCATGTCGCGAGCCGAAGACCCGTTCGACACCTACCTGTTGCGGGTGATGTGCACGTTGATCGCCGAGCGGAGCGTGTCCCGGACGGCGATCAAGCTCAATCAGTCGCAGCCGGCCATCAGCAGCGCGTTGAAGCGCCTGCGCGATCTCGTGCACGATCCGCTGCTGGTGCGCGACAAGGGCAGCATGGTGCCCACGCCGCGTGCGCTCGAGCTCCTCGGCTCGGCACGTTCGGCTCTCGGCGAGATCGAGCGGCTGGTGGCGAAACCGGATGCATTCGACCCAGCAACCGCGCAGTGGACGGTTCGCATCGGCGCGCCGGACTATCTCGCCGTCGCGTTCCTGTCGAACGTCGTCGAAACGCTACGGCGGGAGTCGCAGGGTTGCCGCCTGGTCGTGCACCCGCTAGGCGCCGAGTTCGACTACGAAAGGGCGCTCGCGCAGGGCGATCTCGACATCGTCATCGGCAACTGGCCGCAGCCGCCCGAGCATCTGCACATGCTGACGCTGCTGGAGGACGACGTGGTCTGCCTCGTGAGCCGCGAGCATCGATTCGCGCAGAAAGGCATGACCATCGAGCAGTATCTGCGCGCCTCGCATGTCGTGCCGATGCCGTATTCGGTGGCGCATCGCGGCGTCGTCGAGAGCCATCTCGCGTCGATGCGGGTCAAGCGTGACGCCACGGTGATGCTGCCTTCGTTCGCGATGGGCCCGTACCTGCTTCCCGGCACCGATCTCGTGTTCACGACGAGTCGTCACTTCGCGAAGTACTACGCGGCGATCCTTCCGCTCGCGATCGTGGCCTCTCCCATCGAGTTTCCCACGATGCGCTTCTACCAGCTCTGGCACGATCGCGCGCATCAATCGGAGGCGCATCGATGGCTGCGTTCGATTCTCGTCGCCGCGAGTCGCGGGCTCGGGAGCGCGGAGACGGTTCGCGCAAAGCCGCCCGGAGCGCGGCGACGGTGACCGCGAGCTATCGCTAGAACTTCGCCAGTCCCGCGCGTACGAGCAGGATCTCCGCGCTGTCGTTCCACACGTCCATCCGGACGATCTTGCCCGCGCGTACCACGAAGCGATCGAGATAGCGGTTGCCCGAGAACGGCTGTCCGTCCGGCCACTCGCCGTAGAGCGTGCCCGTGTTGTAGACGACGACCTCGTCGTCGGTGTCGCCCACGGCCGCGTCGGTGCGCTCGAACTTCTTCTTGACCCAGCGGTAGCGCGCCGCATTGAACGCCGCTGTTCCCGCCGGATCGTCGAAGGGGCGCCCGCCGGTGAACGTGATCTTCACGCCGGGCGCCATGTAGCTTCGCGCCCGCACGGGATCGGGGACCATCGAGGCCTCGAGGAAGTCCTCGACGATCCGCTTGGCCCTGACTTCGGCGGACTCCGTCCGCGCAATTTCCTCGATCGACATGGCATCCATCTCCTGGCGGTTCGCGATGCGCGGCATGTTAGCAAGAACGATTGGCGGGTCCTACCGTGGGCTACGGGCGGACCCTAGAGGCGGGCGGAATGCGGCTGCGCTTGGCATGTCCCTTGCGCGGCCCGGTTCGTGCGTCGACACGGGGCAGGGCGGCTCGATTTCGGTGCATCGGTATTCATGTGGTGAATCTCGTGAATCGACGGCATGATGATGGACACGCGACGGGTGTGGCGCTATACATCTTCGCGATCCCGGCCGCGACGGCGTGGCGTGAGGCAGTGCGCTTCCGTCCAGGCAACGGGGCTTACTTGGTACGCATCTCATTTCAGGCAAAGGAACCCAGATGATCGACTCATTTCGTGGCGTCTCGCGGCGCTCGTTGCTACTCCTGGCGTCGGCCGTTGCCGCCCTGGCTGCTGCGGGACCGCTCGTGGCCGCCGAGCCCATAAAGATCGGCCTGGTCACCGCACTCTCCGGTCAATCGGCGAAGGCCGGCGAAGCGCTCACGCGCGGGCTCACGATCGCCATCGACGAGATCAACGCCAAAGGCGGTGTCCTCGGTGGTCGCCAGTTCGAGCTGGTGCGGCGCGACGACGAAGCGAATCCCGCCAAGGGACAGATCGCTGCGCGCGAGCTCATCTTCAAGGAGAAGGTCGCCGTGCTGTTCGGCGGGCTCGACACGCCGGTGTCGCTCGCGATAGTACCCATCGTCAACGAACAGAAGGTGCCGTTCATGGACCCGTGGGCGGCCGGAACGCCGATCACGCGCAACGGCGCCAATCCGAACTACGTGTTCCGCGTCTCGGCTGTCGACGACATCGTCGACCAGGCAATGCTGCAATATGCGCAGAAGAACTACGGGGCCAAGAGTCCCGGCATCATCGTCGTCAACAACCCCTGGGGTGAGTCGAACCAGAAGGGTCTGACGGCGGCGCTCAATGCCAAGGGCGTAAAGCCAGCGGGCATCGAAAAATTCGAGCCGAACGACGTGGACGTCACGCCGCAGCTGTCGCGACTCAAGTCGTCCGGCGCGGACGTGCTGCTCATGGTCGGCAACGTCGGTCCCTCCGCACAGGTCGTGAAGTCGCTCGATCGCATGGGCTGGAAGGTTCCGATCGTCTCTCACTGGGGTCCGGCCGGCGGCCGCTTCACCGAACTGGCAGGTCCTAACGCCAAGGACGTGGTGTTCGTCCAGACCTACAGCTTCTTCGGCAAGCAGACGCCCGCGGGCGCGCGCGTGCTGGCGGCGCTGCAGAAAAAATATCCCGACATCAAGGGTCCGGGCGACGTCACGCCTGCGGTGGGCGTGGCCAATGCCTACGACGCCATGCAACTCGTGGCGCTGGCGATCGAAAAGGCCGGCAGCACCAACGGCGATGCCATCCGCGAAGGTTTCTACAAGATCGACAAGTACGACGGCCTGATCAAGACCTACGTCAAGCCGTTCACGCCCGACAACCACGACGCCATCAACGAAAACGACTACGTGTGGACGCGCTTCATCGGCGACCAGATACTTCCGGTGGAAATCGCCGCCAAGTAGCTGCTTGATCGGTTGCCGGGGTCCCCGCACCCCGGCACCGACGCCCACGCTCCGCATGCGGCATTTTCGCCAGGCCGCGTGCGACTTGCCATGCCATGATGTCGACCTGTCGGCGCGCGCCACGATCGACCCGAAGCGCGTGTACATCATGGGGGCAAGCTATGGTGGCTACGCCACGATGATGGGCCTTGCGCGCGATCCGGAGCGCTGGCGCTGCGGCATCAACTGTTTCGGTGTCACCGACCTCGACCTGTTCTTCGACGTCTCGTGGTCGATTACGTGTACGGCGACTGGATCAGGTACGCGGCCAAGGACATGATCGGCGACCCCGTCAACGACGCGGCGATGCCGAAGGCGGTATCGCCGCTGGAAAACGCGGCGAAGATCAAGGTGCCTGTCCTGATGGCGTACGGGCTGCAGAACCGGCGCGTCCCAGTCGTTCATGGCGAGAAAATGCGGGCGGCGCTGGTGCAGCAAGGCGAGCCCGTCGAGTGGCTCTCGTACTCAGACGAGGGCCACGGTCTGTCGTTCGAGGCCAATCGCTTCGATTTCTACCGCAATGTGGCGAAGTTCCTCTTGACGCACAATCCGCCGGACTGAGCGGATTGCCCGGAACTTGCCGTCTGCGGCGGTCGCTCGCGCCGCCGGCGGGAACGGTATCGTCGCCGCGCGGTCACAAGCGTTCGTCAATGCCTGGAAATGATCGCATCGCGCTCGCCCCACGCGCGTATAATCCGCGCCTTTCCAGCCCGCCCACCACCTCGCGCGCCTCCGAAGGGGCTCCATGAAATTCCGC
>Ga0070665_100001722_pt1 | contig 25062 bp, 32 predicted proteins | sample KBSS13metaG_FD_65862 | JGI IMG/M metagenome (GOLD analysis project Ga0070665, IMG submission 65862) | Switchgrass rhizosphere microbial communities from Kellogg Biological Station, Michigan, USA - KBS S1-3 metaG | ecosystem: Host-associated > Plants > Roots > Rhizosphere > Soil ... | reverse complement strand
CTTCCGTCCGGGCTACTACGACGAGGACGCGCCCAATGACGTGGCCCGCGTGATCGTCGAGAAGAATCGACACGGTCCTACCGGCTACGTGGATGTCCATTGGAACGGCGGCACGATGACGTTCCGGGATAGGCATGGGGAGACGGAAAGCCAGCCGTCCCGGCCGCCCGTCTACCACGGCATGCGCACATTCCCGAGGTCGTCATGACCACCTTCATCCTGAAGGAGGACAACGCGCGCGATCGCATGGCCGCGGCTTGGAAGTTTGCCTGCTCGTTCCTGGAGCTTGGCAAGCCGTGCAAGGTAACCATCGATGAGGCCAAGCCGTCTCGGACACTGGACCAAAACGCCTTGTTCCATGCCCTGTGTGGCGATCTCGCCGCCCAGAAGCAGTGGGCTGGGCAGCGGATTGATACCGAAGGATGGAAAAGACTCCTGGTCGATGCCTGGGCCAGGGCCGAGAACAAGTCGCCCGGCCATATCGTCCCGTCGCTTGATGGACAGTCGGTGGTCGCGCTTGGAATTCAGACGCGACGGTTAAAAGTCGTGGAGATGGCCGAACTCATCGAATTCACCTATTCCTACTGTGCTGAAAACGGTGTGGTCACCTACGAATCTCGGAGAGCCGCGTGAAGCGCTCCCGACCACGCTCCAGCGGCATCCGACGCGCCGCCATGGGTCAGCCATGCATGGTCCGTCTCCCAGGCTGCGATGGGGGAGGGGAGACGACGGTACTTGCACACTACCGGCTAGCCGGCACCTCAGGCATGGGCCTCAAGCCCGATGACGAGCAGGGCGCGTTCTGCTGCGCCGTGTGTCACGACATCGCCGATGGGCGCCGCCCGCTGCCGATGGGCTATACGAGAAACGACGTGCGGCTTGCGCTGGCTGAGGGCGTGTTCCGGACGCAGGCGTTGATCCGCGGGGAGGCCGCATGACCCGCAAATCGAAGAAGGATGCCAACCACAACGAGATCGCTCTTCGGTTCATCCAGCTGGGATGCTCGGTCGTTCAGGTCCACGACGCCGGAATTTCCGGACTACCTGACCTGGTGGTGGGGTGCATCGGAAGGAATTTCCTCGTAGAGGTGAAAAATCCGGAAACACGGTATGGGCGCGCCGGGCTCAATGGCAACCAGACGGCCTTTGCGCGCGACTGGCGGGGCGCAGCGGTGATCCATGTCTGCTCGGTCGATGAAGCTACGGCCGTCGTGCAGAACTGGAGGCGTGCGGCATGAACCCGGCCAAGCCTACCGGTTACGAGAACACGCCCCTGGCTGAGCTGCGCCTTCTCCGCGGCAATGCTCGCCGGGCCAGGTCCGACGCCCAGGCCACCATGGTACGGATCGCCCGGGAGTTGAAGCGGAGAAACGGTGGTCCGCGGGAGGTGCGCGATGGCCGCACGCGCCCTTGAGCCATGCAGCAAGAAGAAATACCCAAGCGCTCGAGCCGCCAAGCGCGTACTTCACGATCTTCAGCGCCGCCGCCGTGGCGAACAGCGCGCCTACCAGTGCGAGTACTGCAAGCACTGGCACCTGACCAGCCAACTGAGGGGATGGCGATGACCGAACTGACGCTCCTTGAACGTAAGCCACGGCGGGTTATACGAAAGCATGAGCGTCCGAATCGAGGCGCACACCGGCAACTCACCCGTTCCATGAAACCGATAGGAAGCGTCATCGGCGCCGACATGAATGTCCTTACCCAGACCATCCTGCGCCGGATTCGCCAGCATCGGCATGCGACGAATGGCGGAAGCTACGTTCTTGGCGATCAGGCTGGGAACGTTTACGTACTTCCGATCGTCGTTCCCACCACGGCGCCCGCGCTGGCCCTTCATGAGAACTGGCTCTTAGGCTCCTATGCCAGTGGGATCCGGTGTTCCTACCCTCTAGAGAAGGACCTCAAGAACGACTTGATCCAGCATTTCCACGATCTTCGGGTGCTCACCCTTTCTCCAGAGATGGCCGCGTCGATCGAAGGCTATCGGCAGGTGGGGCCATGCTGAAGGCCCGGGCGCGGTACGACTGGAGTGACGGCCATTGGGTATCGCCACTGTCTCCTGATCAGTGGCTTGGCTTGCAGATCGCTTTTGCCCTCATGGGAGGGTGGTGATGGCTATTAACGCCAAGACGACCGACTGGGAGCGCATTGAGGCCGATTACCGGGCCGGGCTCCTTTCTGTCCGGGAGATTGCGTCAGCCAACGGGGTGAGCCACGTAGCGATCGCCAAGCGCGCCAAGCGGGACAGGTGGGAGCGTGACCTAACGGCCCGCATCAAAGCCAAGGCGGAGGCGCTGGTTACCAGTCGCACGGTTACCAAGGAAGTTACCAGTGAGCGGGCGGAAGCCGATCGAGCGATTGTCGAGGCCAATGCAGAGGTCATTGCCAGCGTTCGGCTTGGGCACCGCAAGGACATTGCGCGGGGCCGAACCCTCGCCATGGCCCTGCTGCAGGAATTGGAAGCACAGACCGGAGACGTCGATTCGCTGCAGCTTCTGGGCGAACTCATGAAGGATCCGGATGAGAAGGGCCTGGATAAGCTCAATGAGCTTTACCTGAAGGTCATTAGCCTTCCCGGGCGCACCAAGACGCTGAAGGACCTCGGTGACACGCTCCACAAGATGATTGGCCTCGAGCGCGAAGCCTATGGCATCCAGCCGGGTGACCAGAGTCCGAATGGAGGCGCCGCGCCGCAATTCATCATCATGCCGGTGGCGCCCAGGCCGGAATGACCTACTTCGCCCCTCAGATCCCCATCCAGATACCGGTCAAGCTTCTCTCGGTGCTAGAGCCCCGTCGCTTCAAGGTTTTGCGCGGTGGTCGCGGTGGAGCGAAGTCCCATACGGTGGCGCAGGTGCTTTTGGCGATGGGGGCGCAGAGAAAACTCAGAATCCTGTGCGTCCGTGAGGTGCAGAAGTCCCTTGCCGAATCATCGATGCAGGTACTGAAGGATTACATCGATCGGATGCAGCTTGGCGGCTTCTATACGGTCCTGAAGACTGAGATCCGTGGCGCCAATGGAACTACCTTCTCCTTTGCCGGCTTGCGGGACCATACCGCCGAGTCGATCAAGTCATGGGAAGGCGCAGATATTGTCTGGGTGGAAGAGGCGCACAGCGTAAGCGCCCATTCGTGGCACATCCTGATCCCGACCATCCGCAAGGCTGGCTCGGAGATTTGGGCCACCTATAACCCGAATCAGGAAGACGACTACGTCCACAAGCGGTTCGTCATCGACGGCGATCCAGACGCCTTGGTCATCGAGATCAACTGGCGCGATAACCCCTGGTTCGGCCAGGAGATGGATGCCGAGCGCCGAAAGCTGAAGGCGATCAATGACGACCTTTACGAGCACGTATGGGAAGGGAAGTGCCGGAGCCTGGCGGGCTTGTTGTTCAAGCGCCGCTGGTTCCGCTACTTCGACGCCATCCCTGAGATCAGCCATTACATGGCCAGCGACTATGCAGTTACGGAGGACGGCGGCGACTGGACCGAGCATGGCGTGGCGGGGCTCGATGAGCATGGCGAGCTGTATTTCGTGGATTGGTGGAGTGGCCAGACCGAGCCCGATGAATGGATTCGCGGCGCCATCAGCCTGATAAAGCGCCACAAGCCAAGCATTTGGTTTGACGAGAACGGAGTGATTCGGCGGTCTCAGGACGCCGAAATTACCCGGATCATGCGCCGCAACAAGGCCCTCGTTTACCGGGAAGGCCTTACGTCAGCTGGCAATAAGGCGGAGCGTGCCCTTGGATTCGCCGCGCGCGCATCCGTCGGAGCTGTGTGGCTTCCCGACCCAAAAGTATTCCCAGAGCATAAGGAATGGGTAGAGCGCCTTGTCAACCAGCTGTGCAGTTTTACGGGTGAGGACGGTCGTGTCGACGACATGGTCGATGTCTGCAGCCTTATGAGCCGCGGGCTTGATCGTATGCACGATGCAGAGCCACCCAGGACCGGCAAGGAAAAGCCCGTAGTGCCATTCAGCCGCGAACACATTGAAGGCCTCGATCGCATGCGCGCGCGCGAGGAACAGGAAAAGAAGAGGTATTACCGATGAGCACGCCCATGGATACGACTCCAGCCCAGCCGTTCTCCGCCGGCGTGCTATCCGCCGCTGAACCTTATGAGGATCCGCAGGCCAAGGCGCAGGAATGCGCCGATGTGAAGCGCTGGTTCAAGAAGATCGAGACGGCACGGAAGTTCGACGAGAACGCCCGTAAGCAATACGCCACGGATCGTCGATACGCTCGCGGGGATAGCGGCGAATTCGAGGTCGACGTGCCCATCGCGGCCTCCTATATCCAGGTCCTGCAAACCTTCCTGTATGCCCGCGACCCTGACCTGGATGTGCTTCCAGCGCCGGCTACTGAGCCACCTCCGGCCGACGAAGTAGCGCGCATGGCCCGCCAACGTCTGCAGCGGGATCCAGCTACTGAGGCGCAGCTTCATCAGGTTGGTGACGATGCCGCCAATGCGGCCGCTAACCAGAAAGCCGCGATGGTGGCCCAGCTAACCCCCATCGCCACACATGCCATCCAGGCTAACGGCGGCCAGCTACCGGACCCGAGCAAGCTGCCGCCGGTTCCGCAGCCACCTGACCCCCAGGCTGCCAGTGAGACAGCCATTCGGGGAAAGTTCGACGAGCTGGTCAAGTCGGCCACGGACAAGCTGGCTGAGCCGTACCAGAAGCGCCGGGACGATGCGAAGCAGTTCGGAACCACGCTCGAGCTGGTCATCTCCCGGTTGTGGAAGAAGGCCAGGCTTAAGGAACAGGCTGAACCGTTCGTGGCGTCCGCGCTGACCATCGGCATTGGCTGGCTGAAGTCCAGCTGGCAGGAGCGCCGCGGCCGCGATCCCCTGATCGAGAATCAGATCAACGACCTTCAGGACAATCTAGCGCGCGTTGACGCCATGCGCGCCGAGCTGGCCGATGGCGACGTGGCCGATGTTGACGCCCAGAAAGCAGCCATCGAGCAGCAGATGCAGGGCCTGGTCGCAAAGGTCGAAGTGGTTCTCGCGCGTGGCCTCGTCATTGACTTCGTGAACGCCGAAGACATTCAGGTCGCCATCCCGGTGCGCAATATCTCCTGCTACAAGGACGCGCCATGGATCGCTCATCGGACCTTCAAGCCGATTGACGACGCCAAGGCCATGTGCCCCGAGCTTGGGGACAAGCTGTCGAGAGCAACGATCTATACCGCCCGCAAGCCGGTGGATGCCGCCGAGAGGCGCGACGTCGGAGCTATGGCGGCAGTCACACCCGAGGACGCCGACGCCTACAAGAAAGGGGCAGGCGGCAGCGTGGCCGGTCCTGAGGACGGCGACGTCTGTCTCTGGGAGGTATGGAACCGCGACTCGAACATGGTTATCACCCTGATCGAGGGCCTGGACTGCTACGCCGTAGCGCCCTATGCGCCGAGCCCAGGGACGACAAGGTTCTATCCCTTCTTCCAGTTCACGATCGGCATGGTGGACGGCGAGCGTCATCCCCGCAGCCTGATCACCCGCTCGCAGCGCCTGCTGGACGAGTACAACCGGACCCGGTCGAATTTCGCTGAGCATCGCCGCCGCATCAAGCCGAAAACGGTCTTCGACTCGAGCAACCTTGACGAAGAACAGGCGACCAAGATCGAGGGCGGCGGCACCCAGGAAATGGTCGGCGTTAAGCCGCTGCGCCCTGGCACACCGATGCGCGACCTTCTGGCTCCGGTTGCCTATGCCCAGATCGACCCGGCTCTCTACGACACCGCACCCATCCGTGCCGAGTTGGAGATGGTTTGGGGCGTGCAGGAAGCCCTGTCATCGTCGATCCAGACCGCCAAGACTGCCACCGAGGCTGAGATTCAGGACAGCGGAACGAAGTCGCGCACCAGTTACATGCGCGACGGCCTGGATATGGCGATGGGCGAGTTGGCCGAATACAGCGCCGAAGTGTCCATCCAGATGATGACCCGAGAGGATGCCGTGCAGATCGCCGGTCCCTATGCCTTGTGGCCCGAGGGCATCGGTATCGACGACATCGACTCGCTGGTCACCGTGGACATTCGTGCCGGGTCCAGCGGCAAGCCCGACACCGCCCGACAGCGGCAAGCCTGGGCAACGGCCATGCCGCTCATCCAGAACGCCATCCTGCAGGTGGGCCAGCTTCGGCAGTCCACGCCGGCGGACGTAGCTGACTGCGTCGAGGAACTGATCGGCGAGACCCTGGAGCGCATGGGCGATCGCCTGGACGCGACCCGCTTCCTGCCGTCCGCGCCGGACGCGACCGCTACCGCAACGCCGGCAGTCCCAGCGCCGGCGCCCGCACCCGTGCCGACGGCCCCGCCTCCCGGCATTCCCATGAACGATCCTTCTGGAGCAATCGACAATGCCAACGCCGCATGATCCCAATGGCGCTGCCGCGCCCGACGCCACTCCGACTGACCAGCCAGTAGCCGATATCACGACCCAAGCTGCGGTAACACCGGCTGCGCCAGATGATCCGCCCCAGGCGCCGCCCGTCGACATCGAGGCGGCGGCGATCGCTGCTTTCGATAAAGGCATTGAGGAAGCTTCCGTCGCGCCAACCGCCACTCCGGCAGGAACAGTGTCGGAGCCGCACATTGCTGCGGATGTAGCTGCAGCCGCCGCCGCCACTGTTGCGGCAACCAGCACGACCGCCGCGCCGCCGGCTGCCGCGGGTGCTCCACTGGTCGTGGACCATGCCGCTGCGCCTGGCGCCACGCCCGGCACGCCGCCGGCCATCCCAACACCAGCGCGTGACGCCGAGACCGATGCTGCCGTCACCGAGCTTGGCCTGAAGGGCAAGGCGGAGACACGCTTCCGCGAGATGGCCAGCACGATCAAGGCCCAGGCGCAGGAGTTGGAACCGCTTCGTGCTGACGCCGAGCGCGGCCTGCGTTGGGAGGCGATGGTTCTTGGCACCAAGGCACCTCCGGAGCAATTCGGTAACGCGCTGGGCTACCTTGCGGCTGTGAATTCGGGCGACCCGGCCCAGATGAACAAGGCCTTCGACACGATGGTCAACGAGCTGGGCTGGCTCGCCCAGCAGCTTGGGCGGGAACTGCCAGGTGTCGTCGACCCTCTGGCTGCTCACCAGGACCTGGCGCAAGAAGTCCAGAACGGCTACATCACGAAGGATCGCGCGCTTGAGCTGGCCCGCGTTCGGGCGACCGACGCTCGTCGCACCGAAGCCGACCAGCGGAACAGGCAGGAGGACGAGCAGAAGCGCGTCTATGACCAGTCCATGTCTGATGTCGCCGCGCTGAACAACAAGCTGAAGGCCGAGGATCCGGACTTCGACCGCAAGTTCCAGCTGCTGCTGCCCACCCTTGACGTGATCCGCAACAGCACACCGCCGGCACAGTGGGTGGCGGCTATCCAGCGAGCCTGGGCACTCGTACCAGCACTTCCTCCCGCTGCACCGCCGCCGGCGCCTCCAGTGAGGCCGCGTGTCGGTGCCATGCCTGTCCGCCCAACCGGCGCCAGTCAGTCCATGCAACGCCAGCCGAAGTCCGATATCGAAGCCTTTGATATGGGTGTCGCTTCGGTTTCAAGGTAGGCCTTGACAGTATCTCGCGGTGCGGCATGTTGCCTCTGCGGCTGACACCCGCACCGCGATAGCTGATGAGCCAGGGTCGCGCCCTGGTAGCGCTGAATGAGCCTCGCGCCCTCGAACGCGGAAAGACAATCGGTCCCTAGGGCCGCCTTTCCCTATTCGAGAGAGCATCCCGATGCCTATCAACGCAGCCCAGTTAGCCGCTGGCGCGAACTACCAGATGCAGTCGTACAACACCGACGATCCGATGGATCAGGTGAACACCGACAAGCCCTTCATGAAGTGGCTGCTGGACAACCGAAAGGACGCCATCTTCGGTAACGGCATCTATAACGAGAAGGTGCGCGTCTCCAACGACAGCAATTACCAGAACTATTCTGGTGACGACCAAGTCACCTACAATCGCAAGAACACCGTCCGCCTGGCCCCGTATCAGCATTACGAGGCGCACGACGGCTTCGGCCTGAACGAAACCGAGCTCGCCAACAACGGCATCATCCTCACGGATGACCGCGAGGCGGTGCCGACGGACGCCGAGAAGGTCCAGATCGTCAACCTCATCAAGGAAAACCGGGACACCCTGAAGCTCGGCTTCCAGGAGAACTGGGACCTTGAGGTGCATCGCGACGGTAGCCAGTCCGCCAAGGCTGTTCCTGGCCTGGATCTGCTTGTGAGCACCACGCCGGCTGTCGGCACCATTGGCGGCATCGACGCCTCGACCTCGCTGTACTGGCGCAACAACGCCGACTTGAACATCTCCACGGCCAGTACCGGCACGTTGACCTCCGAGATGGAGAAGATGTGGCGTGCCTGCACCACCTATGGCGGCCTGATCCCTGACTTCATCGTATGCGGAGCGGCGTTCTACGACGCTTACCGCAAGGACGCCAACCAGACCCAGAACCGCCAGGTCATGACGAATGGCAAGGGTGGCGTGAACGCGGATTCGTCCACGGACAACGTCTACTTCAAGGGCAAGCTGGTGGTCTGGGATCCGTCCTTCGAGAAGCTTGATGCCATCCTCGGCGCGATCACCTATCCCTGGACGAAGCGCTGCTACTTCCTCAACAGCAAGACGCTGCGCCTGCGCCCCTTCAAGGGCCGCTGGATGATCGACCGCACCCCGGCCCGGATATACGACCGCTACACGCATTACTTCGGCGTGACGGCTGACTACGGCCTCACCATGAACAAGCGCAACGCGAACGCAGTGCTCTCGATCGCCTAACCCACAAGGGCTGGGTGCTTCGGCGCCCCGCCTGGAGAACGAAATGGCCAAGATGCTCCTTCCACTCGCTACCGCCGTCGACCTCACCGCTGTCGCGGCCGGCGCTGGTGTGCGCTGCAACGTTTCGCCCTTCCTGGGCGGCCAGGGCCATAACGCCCTGTTGATCAACAACGCCGCGATCGGCGGCTCTGGAGTGGTCAAGATCCAGGGGCACGATTCGTCGGCCTCCACCGCTCCTGCCTCCGGTGACTCCGGCTGGTACGACATCGTATCCCTCAATGCGGCCGCGCCGCTTGAGCAGGAGATCGTCCTGTCGAACTGGATGCGCGCAAACGTCACCACCGCCGGCACCGGGACGGCCAGCATCCAGCTCGAGGGGATACAGTAATGGCCGACGAAACCAACAAGACCGACGCCGCCGATGAGGTGGAGCAGGGCGAGAAGATGGAGATCACCCAGCTTATCGTCCTGATCGACCGCGACGCCGGCACCAAGCTGCCGGCGACCATTTTCGACTACGAGCTTCCTGTGCTGCAGGAGATTTACGGCGAGGAACAGATCGCCGAGATCGAGGAAGACCTGGTCGAGGTCGATGCCTTCACGGCGAACGATGCATTCGACGCCCTGCGCCGGAAGTACGCCCAGCATATGGATGCGGTCCTTCGCGCCTATCCCCGCGTGCAAAACCTCGCCAAATCCTCAGGCTTGAAGTACGTGGCCGATCAGGACAACGGCAAGTTGAAGCAGTCGCAGATCACCGATCACGCCAAGACGCCGGCACCGAAGAAGACGGCCGCCAAGAAGACGGCCGCCAAGAAGACGGCCGCCAGCAAGTAAGCGGTCCCCCTGCCGCTTTCCCCACGCGGCCCGGCGCAATGTCGGGCCGCTTTTTATCAGGACCATCATGGCTGACGCGCTCGAACTGAACTGCGAATGCGACGACGATTGGCCGTCAGAGACGCTACTCGACCTGCGAAAATACCTGATGACGCGGCTGGGGTTTGCCGCGATGCTCAATACGCCGCCGCCTGGCATGGTTGGGCTGTGCAACTCGTTCATCGACGATGCTCAGAAGCTTCTTTACCGGCGTTATGCCGTACTGCGGACCGGACGCTGGTTCACCTGGAACATGACGGCGGGAACCCGGTTCTACGACCTCGGCGACAATGCTGACGCGTGCTCGAAGAAGCTTGATCCGAGGCGCGTGTCCTGGGTGGGGATTTCAAAGGGCGACGATGTCTGGCAAACGCTGCTGTGTGGCATCGATCCCACGGTCTATTCCAGCCGCATCCAGAGCTTTCCGCAGCGATACGAGATCAGGCAGTGCATCGAGGTGTGGCCGGCTCCAGCGGACGACACATGGCTGCTGCGCGTAAAGGGTGATTTCGGCCTGACGCCGCTCGTCCAAGATACGGACACTACAACCATAGATGCCGACGCCATCAAGCTCCTGGCCCTGGCCAATGCCAAGGCCCACTACGGCCAGCCCGACGCGCCGAACTATATGACGCAGCTGACGACGTTCCTGGGCGACCTCAATGCCGGAAGCCATCTGACTCGCCGGTACATCCCCGGTGAGCGCAGATTGCCGAATGCCGTCCCTCCCAAGCTCGTTGGAGGCTATCAGCCGTGAGGTCCGTTTCCCTCTCTGCGGTGAAGGCGGGCATTACCCGCCTGCGCGACAAGGGCGGCGCTTCGCCGGACTCGCTCTACGATCTCCTGAATGGTCATGTGGACGCATCCCGATCGCCCGTTCAGCGGCCAGGGACGGCGGTCGACGCGATCCTTCCGCCCGGGACCGTGGGGCTGTGTGCATTCCAGGGAAAGCTGCACGTCTTCTCGTCAAACTTCGTGGACCCGGGCGACGATCGCTATGTCGTCGACATCCTCCGGCATCCCAACGTTGATTATGCCGGTGGCCTATCGCGCATCCATTTCGCCAAGCCCTTCCTTGGTTTCCTCTACGTGGTCGCTGAGTTCGAGAATGGCGACGTATTCCATTACTGGCTGCAATTCAAGGGAAATTGGCTCCCGCTGACCTTCTACAAGATCGACGATACCGTCAAGCCGAGCACGCCGACCGGTTTCTTCTACAAGGCAACGAGCGTCGATAACCCTCCAGCGTGGAACCCGTCGACCAAGTACGCACTCGGTGATGTGGTTCAGCCGACGGTCTACAACGGTTACAAGTACACGGTGGTCGAAGCGGATGGAGATAATCCTGCCAGCGGGACCACCGAGCCGACCTGGCCGACCACGGATGGCGCGCAGGTGACTGAGGATGTCGACCTGTCCCAAGCTCCCGCTACGACAACGACCGATGGATCCACAGGCTCACCTGCTGGTGATCGCTACGACAACCTTCCGGGACTTAGCAGCAAGATCCAGACCGAGGGCGGCCAATGACGGCGCCCTGGCAAGCTGGGAAAACCTACGTCCCGGGATCCCTCGTCAAGCCACTGACGACGCCGCCTGCAGTATCTGCAGCGCCGACGAATCCTGGGTTTGAGACGGGCAACTTCACTGGTTGGACCGCTAGCGCCGGCTGGAGTGTGGTTGGTGGGTCGCAATACGCCGGTACTTATTGCGCGCAACTGGCGGCGGCCGCCGGCGACAATCTTGAGCTGATCAATGCCAACCAGGTTCCTGTTACCCCGGGTCAGGTGATCAACTGTTCATTGCGCGTGAAACAGGGAGCTGCAGGCTCTGGCAATGCAGGCGCACTCGTCCGGATCCACTGGTACGATGCCTCGCACGCCGAGATCGGGCATAACGACGGCGACGCCGTATTCAACGGGGGCGGCTCATACAAGACGGCCTATCTTCGCGCCGTGGCTCCCGCGGGCGCTGCGTTCGCCGCCTTCGGCGTTGGCGCGTGGGACCATAGTCCCAGCCACCCTATGTGGGTCGACGATGCTGCCTGGGATTACACCTACGCCGGGCCTGTCGCTGGCCTGATCTACAAGGCGGTGCAGGACGCACCGGGTAAGAGCGGATCGACCGAGCCCGCATGGCCTCCGGTGAACGGCGAGCAGGTCATAGACAACCAGGTGATCTGGGAAGCTGTGCTGGCTACGCGGCTGGTATGGCAGGCCTCTCCCCTGATGGTGTCCGGGACCACCGAGCCTGAATGGCCAGAGGTCAACGGCGGCACCGTACGCGATGGTTCCATCGACTGGATTGCCCAGACCACCCAGATCCTCGACGTGAACTGCCCGCATTCGAAGATCGTTGCCATCGCCGCTGGCAAAGTTTACGCGGCCGACGACGACATCATTCGCTATTGCGCTACGGTCAATCCACTTGACTGGACGAGCAAGGATGACGCCGGCTATCTGCCCTTCGGCCTTCAAACGTACGGCTCCAATCCCGTGGCTGCCATGGGGCTCTATCGATCCAACCTCGTCGCCTTCAATACCGAGGGCTTCCAGATGTGGCAAGTGGACGAGGATCCAGCAAGTACGGCGCTTCTGGATGCGCTGCCGATCGGCTCTTCACAGAACCGGGCCTTGGCGCCGGTATCGAACGACCTGTTCTTTCTGGCGTCGCAGGGTGTGCGCACCGTAGGTATTGCCGCTGGGTCTACCAACCTGCAGGCCGGCGATGTCGGCATGCCCGTGGATGCGTTGATCAAGGACGCCATGGATTCGGCTGATGCGCCGCCCATAGCCACGTACGTGCCGAGCCAGGGTCAGTATTGGATTGCCTTCAGGAACTGGCCACCAGATGCCGTAGCGATCTCTGGGCACCTGATCAATGGCGTGGAAGGGCAGGCAATCAATCCCTACGCCTATCTCGTTGCCGGCGGTTACAAGCCGGTTCTCTGCACCATCACCGATGGAGCGTTGCCGCCAGGACTGGTCATGAACTCGGCGGGTGTCGTTTCGGGAACGCCGACGGCAGCGGGCGATTTCACATGGACGGTGACGGCCACTGATGCCCATGGCAATCAGGCCCACCTGCCCGATAGCGCATCGGTGATCGCCGCTTCCTACGACCCCAACATCACGCTAACGAAGTATCTCCTGATCCCACTCGACGATACGACGGACCGTTCAGCTATCGATTTTGATGATAGTGGATGGCCGCTAGGCAAGATGCCACTTGGTACTTCTGACCGTCCCGATGCCGCCGCCTTTGGCTTCCCGCCAGCGATACAGACGGCATGGCCGCTGACGCAGAACTGCTGGTTCCGGGGAAAGTTCACGCTATCGGTGACGGAAGGTCTTCAGCTTTCGATCTATTTGGACGACTACGCAAAGGTATGGATCAACGGGCACTTCGTGTTCGAGGGAACGGCCGGCGGTAGCCCGATCAACTACTACTTTACGCACGATATCGATCCCGGGGTTTTGGTGGATGGCGAGAATGTTGTGGCGGTCCTGTGCCGGGGTGACCTTTTCGGCATCAACAACTACGTGTCATTCCGTATAGGACTTATCCCATGACGGTCAGCACGATCTTCGTTTACACCATGAATCGCGTCGGTGCCGTGGGTGCATGGTCTCGGTATTTGTTGCCGTTTCCCGTTGATGATTTCACTCAACTGAATGACACCCTCTATATCCGGAGTGGCGACGATGTCTTGCGCGTGGACGAGTCGGTCGTGACCGACTATGCCGGCGACGCACGCGAAATGCCCTTCGATGGCCTGATCCAATGGGCGTGGCTGGATTTCGGGCAGCCGGGATCGCTCAAGCAAATGGTGGGGTTCGATATTGCCGGAACGGGCGTTCCGACCATGGAATTTGGATACAACCAGGCCGACAAGGGGTACTTCACCGAACCGTTCGATGTTCCCGAGGACACCGTGCCAGGGATGATTATTCCCATGCCTTTGATGGCTCCGAGCTACAGCGTTCGCATCACCTACGCTGGCGGCCAAAGGTGGAAGTTCGACGCCTTGAACGTATACCTCTCCGATCAAAGAATGACCGCATGATCGCGCCATCCCGCCCGCCGTCCAACGTCGTGAAATGTGCCAACGCGCACATCCAGTTTCTGTGCGAGCGGATGCGGCCAGATGAGATCGAGCAGTGGGAGGCTCTCAACGGCTGCGAGTTCAATGCCGACGATGCTGCCCGAGGCTTGATGAACCTTGGCGGGTTGAAGTTTGCCGTTATTGGCGCCGATGGACTGCCAGTAGCCGCCGGCGGGTTCTACGAAGATATTCCGGATGTTTGGGGTGGATGGATGATCGGTTCAATGGAGGGATGGGACACGCACTGGCGGTCAATGACCAAGGCGGCGCGCTGGCTATGTGCGCGCCTCATTGCCGGGGGCGCCCGTCGGCTATTCATCAAGTCGCTGGTGAGCCGAGCCTGCGCCATTGACTGGTATGGCCGCGCCCTTGGCTTCACGCACGAGGGAACAGCCTTCCGATATTGCTTTGGAGGTAAGGACCTTGGTTGCTACTCCCTGATTCCTGGGGGGCAGCCATGAGCGGCGGCGACGACTCGGCCAGCAAGCAGGCCCAAAAGAACGAGCAGCAGCGTCAGCAGGCAATCGCGTCGGGCACTGCGCAGGTCAACCAGATATTCGACGATCCTAATCGGACCAGTCAGTATCAGAAGCTGGCTGGCGATACGACCGCCTACTACACCAATGATCTGAATCAGCAGAAGGCTCTTACCGACCGCAACCTGAAATTCGCCCAGGCGCGCAATGGACAGATTGGCGGCAGCGTCCAGGCCGACCAGGCGACCAAATCGGGCGAGGACTACCTGAAGGGTATCCTTGAGGCCAACCGACGGGGTCAGGCCGCTGGCGCCAGTCTCCAGGCGTCGGACGAGACGTCCAGGGCCAACCTCATCGCCAGTGTTCAGGGCGGTCTCGACGCCACAACGGCTGCCAGTAATGCGGCTTCCGCGCTTCGCAGTAACTTGGCGAGCAGTCAATCGACGTCTACTGCAAATCAGCTGGGCGATACGTTCGGCGATTTCGCCAACATCTACCAGCAGTCGAAGGACGCCGCCGCGCTTCGAGCAGGTCAGAAGTACGCCTACAACACCCTCTACACACCAAGCTTCGGATATGGAGCGCCCGCAACATGACCGAGATCATGGAGTTGCCGCCGCGGCCTACCCTGGAGCAGATTCAGGCGTTTGAGAGCATCCTGCGCCAGTTCCCGCAGGTCGATTGTCCAGTAGACCATTTTTTCGCAGATGGACTCTATGGGCGACTCGTCCTAATCCCTGCCGGAACCACGGTTACCGGCAAGATGCATGCTGGGCGCCATCTCAACGTACTCCTGGCTGGCACCATCAAGGTGACCACCGAGCAAGGCGTTATCGAGCTGACGGCGCCGCACGTCATGGTGTCGGAAGCGGGCGTGAAACGGGTAGGGCATGCCTATACCGATACCCTCTGGTTGACCGTGCATGCATCCGACAAGACCGACATCGCCGAGCTAGAAAAGGAACTCATCATCCCCGAGCATCCGGCCCTTGAAGGGGAAAGCCCATGAGCTGGATCGCCGTAGGTGCAGCGGCAGTTGCCGCGGTCGGTACTTATTACAACAACGAGCAAGTTGCCCACAAACAGGACCAGAACCTAGCCGGGCAGCTTCGCCTTGAGGCCCAGAAGCAGCAGCAGGCAGACCAGCTCACCAACCAGCTTATCCAGAAGACTGCCTCGTCAACGCCGGGCGCGGCAAAGCAAGGCGCGCTCGACCAGTACCTGCAGACCATCCAGGCCAGTAAAGGTAATGCGCTCAGTCCGCTTCACCAGGTCGGCGCGACCAGCGATGCTTACAAGGCATCCGGAGCTGATGCTGCATTAGGCATCTCGGATTACGGCGCCAAGGCGGCCGATCTGATGAGCAGCATTGACGCTCCGACAATCCAGCGCGCCCAGGAGGCCGCTAACGACGTCCGCTTCAATACGGCTCTCGGTGCGATCAAGCGTGCTTCGGCCGGCGATGACTTCCTAGCCCAAATGCGCCTGCGAAATATCAAACTGAACCCATGGATCAGTGCGGGAACGAGCATCGCTGGCGGATATGCTCGAGGGGCTGCTGGCGCTTCCGGTGGCGATTATGGATACGGAACCGGGACGGGCACCGGTGGCAGTACCGTGGTGAATGATGGCTACACCACGAATCTACCCTTCTAGGTGAACGACGATGGCTGACGGCTGGAATTCGTTGGGGGCGGCGCTGGGAGGCGGCGGCGGGCTGCGTCAGGCGCAGGCCTACCAAGCTGGCGCCACGGGCATTGCGAGGCTGGAGGGTCTTCTCGCAGAGGCTCGCCGCAAGCGCGACGAGGACATGGCTTTCTCGCAGATCACGCCAGACGCTATCGCCGCAGCCAATACACCACAGGGCTCGGCGAGCCTGGTATCGGCCTTGTTCCATGCAGGACGAAACCCTGAGCAGCTTAGTGGCTATCAGCGCGAGGATCTTGGCACGGATATCCAGCGTGATGCTTATGGCCAAGTCAAGGCTGGAGCAGGCATCGATGCCGTCAATCCCCTTCTTGCCGTCATGGCGGGCAAGCCGGTGGAGCTATCTAACGTCAAGGATGGGGTCTCCTACAACCCTTATGTGACGCCGACGAACAACGCGTTCGATCCCACCCAGGTCGGCATGGCCGACATCCTGGCCGCCCAGGCGCGAGCCCACGCCTCCGATGCGAGCGCAGTGTCGAGTTATGCCAGTGCCGAGAACAGCCGAGCCAATGCCGCACGCGCACGCGCCGCCATTGGCACCGATCGGGCAGCCAACTACGACATCACCGACGACAACCAGGGCCACGCCGTGCGCGTGAACAAGCTTACCGGCGAGGTAACGCCGCTGATGGTCGGCGACGCGCCGCTTGTGCGGGCCATGAAGGGCGGACCTGGCAGTAAGGCTCCCAACAACGACCAGACCAATGCTGCTGGCTTCGCTGAGCGTATGGTCAACTCTTCCGCGGAACTCAGTAAGCTCGAAGGCAGTGGCTACGACCCAACCAATTTCCGTGACCGGTCTGGCGCAAGCATTGGTGGATACCTCGGCAACTCCTTGACCAGCGACCAGGGTCAGCAGTATCGCCAAGCGGCCACCAACTGGGTGCGTGCCAACCTTCGCAAGGAGTCGGGCGCCGCCATTGGCAAGGACGAAATGGACCAGGAGATCGAGAACTACTTCCCGAAGGCGGGTGATTCCCCCACGGTGGTGGCGCAGAAGGCCGCCAACCGGAAGATCGTCGAGCAGAACATGATCCGCAGCGCCGGACCGGCCTGGACAGGCGCGACGCCAGCCGCGGACATTGCTGCCCCAGCCGCCGCACCGGCGCCGGCCGCAGTGGCTCATCCAGTCGGATCGGTATTGACCATCAACGGCAAGCAGTATCGCGTTGCCGGAGGCGATCCGGCCGATCCTGACTTGGAGCCGCTGTAATGCCCAAGCTGTCAGAGATCCTCGCACAGCAGGTTAGCGCAGCACCTGACGTGGAACCGGCCGTCCCAGTGCCCGACGCAGCGCCCGTCGCGCCGATCGTCGTTCGTCCCACGGTGAAGCTGTCCCAGGTGACGGGCACGCCGGCCCCTGGGTCATGGGGTGCGATATCGGCCTCGCCTGATTTCCAGAAGCTCGACCCGAATGCCCAAGAGGTAGAGCGCGCGCGGTACTTCCGGGAAGTCATTGGCCCCACATTGCCTGCCGGTACTGATCGGGTTGGCGCAAAGCGGCAGTTCGACGAGCAGACGATAGGACTCGACCCTGATACCGGCGTCGACAGCCTAGGTCGTACCCGGGAAGCGAGGCAGAAGATCGTCGCGGACGCCGCGATGAAGGACGCCTATGCTAAGGCCGCCAATCCCGAGCCATTGGCCAGGACCGCTGGGGAGAACATCGCCAGGGCGCCGATTTTCTTGGCGCGCGACGTGGCGCACGGCCTTGGCTCCATTCCCGGGCTCGTGATCGATCCGATCATGGCTGGCGGAAACAAGCTTCTGGAGGCCTTCGGCTCCAATGCCAGGTTGCCTTCGACCAGCCAGTCCATCGACACTGCACTCGGCGATATCGGGGTGCCAGAGGTAGCGCCGGAGAATCGGCTGGAGCGATATCTCTCGACGGGCACCCGTGCGCTTACTGGAGCCGCCTCGGGAGCTGGCTTGGCTGGCACCCTAGCCAAGGGTGCAGCTATCACTTCCGGCGTCGCTCCCACGGCGTCGCAACTTACTACCGGGCAAGCCGTTACCGACGCCCTGGCCGCCAACCCTACTGCCCAGCTCGTCAGTGCCGGCGCCGGGAGCGCCTCGGCGCAGACGGCTGCTGAGGCTGGTGTTGGACCGGTTGGTCAGACCATTGCAGGCGTACTGGGCGGCCTGGTGCCTTCGGCCCCAACCCTGGCCGCTTCCGGTGTGCGCGGAGCTATTCGCGGCGGCGAGGCAGGTCGGCAGGCGGTGCAGGACGCCATCAACGATTTTCGCGCCGCAGGCAGTGCGCCAACGGTTGGACAAGCGACGGGAAGTGGCGTGTTGCAGGGTGCCGAATCCATGCTGGCTAAGACCCCTGGAGCCGCTACGGTGATGCGAAATGCATCCGAGCGTCAAGGCGAACAGATATCCGCAGGCGCCGACGCCATTGCGGACAGCTTGAGCAAGATCAAGGATCCGGCAGGGGCCGGACGAACCATTGAGCGCGGAATCTCCGGTGCCGGCGGTTTCATGGATCGCTTCAAGGCCGAGTCCAGCGCGCTTTACGACCGGCTCGACCAGCACATTCCCGGTGATACCAGGGTGCCAGTCACGGCTACGGCGGACGCCCTGAAGGATTTGACGGCGACCATTCCTGGCGCGCCCGCACTGTCGAAGTTCTTCCAGAATGCAAAGATCGGAGCTCTCAAGGGCGCACTTGAGAGCGATACGCAGGGAACAAAAGCAGTTCTTGATCGTCCTGGCGTTCCTGAGCAGGTCGATGCCATCAAGGACGCGGCCGCCGCGAAAAATGCACAGATCAAACAAGCCGGGGCAGAAGATGCGGCCGCTCTTGATCGAGACAATATCATTCGAAAGGCCTTGGGGATGAAGCCAAAGGCGGGTAATCCTCCGGCTGTTGTGGACCCTAGCAACGATATCTCCGGTCTGCTCGAACAGATGGTCGATGGCAAGCTGCCTTATGAGGCCGTGAAGAAGCTTCGGACATTGGTGGGCGAACAGGTCGCTGATGCAGGCCTCGCAAGCGACGTTCCACGCAGTAAATGGAAGGCGCTCTACGGTGCGTTGTCCTCCGACCTAAAAGAGGCTGCTGTGGCCCAGGGTCCGGAGGCGCAACAGGCATGGAACCGTGCAAACACCTACTACAGGGCCGGGCAGGCGCGAATCGATCAGCTTGCTCGCGTCGTCGATAAGAACGGCGGCCCGGAAGCCGTCTTCAATGCCGCAACGTCCGGGACGAAAGACGGGGCGACCACGCTGCGCGCCACTATGCAATCACTCAAGCCCGATGAGCAGAAGGTCCTGGCCTCGGTCATGGTTCGGCGCCTCGGCAAGGCAAATCCGGGGCAACAGAATGCCTCTGGGGACGAGTTCAACCTTAATACCTACCTGACGAATTGGAACAAGCTGAGCCCCGATGCGCGTAATGCGCTATTCAGCCGCTTCGGTCCGGACTTCGCCGAGAGCATGGATGGTTTGGCGTCCGTCGCTGATACCGCAAGGAAAGCGGCGCGCATCGGGGCCAATCCGTCGGGGACGGCGCAGGCCGGCGCTCAGATAGGCGCCTGGACCGCTTTCCTTGGATCACTCGCACATGGAAACCTCGGCGCTGCCACGGCGATTGGCGGAACGATGGGCTCGGCGAACCTAGTTGCAAGGCTAATGACGAATCCGCGCTTCGTGACCTATCTGGCACAGCAATCGAAATCGGCGACGCCACAAGCTGCAAACATCGGCCAGTTGGTGAACATGGCCAATAATGCCGATGATCCGGACCTAAAAGCTGCGGCTGAAGGATTACGCGAATATCGCGTGCAAGGCGTACAAAATGGCACCCAGGGCCAGTAGCGGCCACGCCAAGAGGAAGGCTCCGGCGGCCGTAAACTTCATGTTGTCCCAGCGGGACAATTCGTGGCCTAGCCGAAGCGATTCGCCGCGCTGAAAGCGCTTGCTTACCTCGAACGGAGCTGGCTGTTTTGGATCGCTCATGGCGGCAGCATATCACCGCTCCTTGAACGTTGCTTCCAGCCCCGTCCAATGGGCAAATGACGGCCCCCAACTTCCCCCAGTCCCTCGCCCTGACCCTCATCTATGAGGGGGGTTGGTCCAACAATCCCAAGGACCCTGGCGGCGCGACCATGCGGGGGGTAACCCAGGCGGTCTACGACGAGGACCGGGACCACCGAGGCGTTCCAAGGCGCTCCGTCCGACTGATTACCGATCCCGAGTTGGAGGCCATCTACCGCTGGCGCTACTGGGACCTTATCAAGGGAGACAACCTGCCTCCCGGTGTCGATTACGCCCTGTTCGACTTCGCAGTGAATTCGGGGGTTGGTCGTGCGGTGAAGACGCTGCAGCGCATCCTTGGGGTCGCCTGCGATGGAGCCATGGGACCAGGAACAGTCGCCGCGGCTAATGAGTACTGTGCCAACTACGGCATATCAGCGCTCACGGATGCCATCTGCGTGGCTCGTGCCGACTTCCTGAAATCGCTTTCCACCTTCGGTACGTTCGGCAAGGGCTGGATGGCAAGGGTGATGGGCTCTCAGAATGGCCGCGAGATAGGCGATACGGGTGTCATCGATCGCGCTTCCGCCATGGCGTCTGGTGACCCCATATGGTCGCCATCAGGGACCCAGTCGACAAGCAAAAGCTACCTCAAGGAGGCGGCTTCTGCATGACTTCGCCACCGGAAAGCAACCGCGCTCTACGCAGCGTTCTTCGACTCATCAACGATAACGAAGGGAAAGACCCGACTGCTCTCCTGATCGAGAACATACAGGCTACCTGCAGGAGCGCCCTAGAGTTGCTTGAAGGAAAGCCTGATCCATTTGCCGAGAAGGTCGGATTCATCATTCTGGCCATTCGTCAATCGACCGAGGTGCAGGTCAGGATAGTCAATGGGAAGAGGCTGACACGAGTCACGATCAAGGACCGAACCATCTATGACTGGGCGATGGAACAGGCCCATGCCATCCACGATGAAGCTGCCTGATCACCACGCCGGCCTCGGCCTTCTGGTGATCATGATCGCCGCCGGGTTGGACGTCATCGTGATCTATCGAGGTCTTCCCACTGGCGTAGACGGCAACATCACCAGCGTTATTCTCACGGCTTGGAATGGCCTGGCGACGGCCGTTATCAACTGGGCGTTCGGCTCGAGCAGTCAGACCGTGCGCCAGGCCGAGCTTCTGGCCGCGGCCACTCCAGCAGTTAAACCCAATGTCGCACAGGCGGCTACCAATGCCCAGTCAAGCACCGAACAAGCCCCGCGCCCATAACGGCCTTGTCTGGCTTCTATTGGCCGCAGGCACGGGCGGAACGGGCTATGGGACATATCGCGCCGAAAGCGCCCAGCACGAGGCTGAGCGATACCAGGATCAAGTCCAGCACTGCCACGAGCGCGAATCAGACCGGATGTGGCAGCTACTACATCCGGAGGCAAGGCCATGACTTGGGCCATTGGAAAGTGGCTCGCCGCCCTTGGTCTTCTGGTTGGGGCTTACTTCACAGGTAGCTATGTGCGCGGGCGGGACGACACGGATGACCAGATGGCTAAGGACAATGCCAGCGCTATCGCCGATCAGGTGAGGGTACGGACTCTTGATGGGATCACCTTGTCTGGCGACCTGCATTTCACCACCGAAATCACCTACTACCGCGCCACCATGGCGCGCAACGCGGATGACCAACATCATGCGATCGAAGCCAGTCCAGAACTTCATGCTTGTCCTATGCCTGCTGAACTTGTTCGCTTGCGGCGAGAGCAGGCCGAAGCCAGCGCCCGCATCGCCGCCGGTAGCGCCCAATGAAGCGTTTCTTGTGCCATGTCCCGCCTTGGTGCCAGACGCCGGTGTGAGCGCTGCCGACGGGCTCGACGCCGACGGCAGCAACCGGACCCAGTACACCGATTGCCAGGTCAGGAACGCAAGGCTGATCGCTGCCTTCCGCGATTTGATCAAGGCCGCCTATTTGGCAGTGAATCCGGCACCTCCGCCAGAGGATGAATCGGCTGCTGGGAAGACGAGTAATCCTTGATCGTAGCTTTATATCGGCTAAACAAAGCCGATGCGAAATGTACGTGTTCCCGTCTATGGCACCCCCTCCAAATCTGCGGTAATCGACCCGAACGCAACGGTCGGGGCAACCGTAGGGACGGATCTTCGGTGGGCGGATGGAACGCTGGTCAAGGAATCAGACCTGCGCGGATCAACAGCTGCCTCGGGCGATAGCGCCGAGATCAATACAACCGACGATCTCGACGAGGGCGCCTATAACCAGTACTTCACCGATCGACGCGCGATAACGGCCGTTGGCGAAGCCCTGGACGATACTGACAACATCACCTTTTCGTTCGACCCAGATGCACTGTCCATCACCGCCGACCTCACCGATACCGGGGTCGTTGCTGGGGCCTATGGCGATGGCAATCACGTCCCGGTCCTGACTATAGACGCCAAGGGACGAGTTACTTCGGCGACTGTCGTCGCCTTGAGCCCATCCTTCGTTCCCTATTTCGTGCCCGATGGCACGGTCTTCGTTGTCCCGCTGAACGCCCAGGCTCTCTGGACAATCCCTATTGAATTGGATGGCGATGCCGGTCTTGAGATCGATGGCGCCCTCGTGGAGGTTAACTGATGGGCTGGCTTTCCTTTCTTAAGCAATCGTCGGCATCGGTTCCCACCCCATCCATCGGCAAGGTGGCGATCTTTGCTGATTCCACGTCCGGCGAACCGTCGTATATGGGGGACGATGGGATACCCCATAGCCTGGTTGGAACGGGCGGCGGTGGCGTCACGTCTCTAAATACGCGCACCGGGGCAATCGCACTGGTTCCGGGAACGAACCTTGCCATTATCGAGTCGCCCACTGGAACTTTCACATTCAATGCAAGCGGAGGCGGTGGTTCGGTCACGCTTCCCTACAAGAACTTCGTGGACGATTACGGTGCAGATCCCACGTTCACCAGTGATTGCGGAGCCGCTTGGGACGCCTATGTCGCTGACGTAGAGGCCAACGGAAGCATCGCATTGCTCGCCCAAGGTCATTTTAAGTTCTCCCGCGCACTCCAGAACACCGGAGCCGAGAACGCGCAGATGCCGTTGCCCAATCTCAACTATGTGGGCGATGCGCCGGCAACCGTATATATTTTTGGCGGACTCGCGCCTCCTTGCCCAACGGTGAGTGTCATCGGTTCAGAGCCAGATTACGCCCCTGGCACAACCATTTTTGAAAGCACCCTGGCATCTGGCTCCGGAAGCATGATGGCCGCGGGAACACCCGGGAGCTTCTCGAACATCTGCGTCGGCCTCAAGAACGTCATTTTCAGGACGGTTGCCAACCCGACGATTTCCGCCGTCAACCTTGAGAACGCCGCATGCGCCTTCATCGACAGTGGCGTGGTGATCGATACGGGGGAAATAAGCGTCTCTAGCGTCACCTATCCGACCACGGCCACCTCCTATGGATTGAAGCTTCCGGGCAACAACAATGGAGCGAACACCTTCCTTGGAACCGTCGATGTCGTCGGGTTCTACAACGGCTATTCCTTCGGTGAACACAGCATTGGCCTGAATGTGAAGGCCTGGGCCTGCGTAAACGCTGCTGCGTTCCTTCCTGCGACCCATGCCTCCACGTTCCTGCGCTTCATGCCCGTCCATTGCAATAACGGCATCGTTGCACCTGCAACCGGTGCGCATGTCCTCAATATCCAGCAGTACAACACCGAGCATGCGGTGAGTGGATCGTTCACGGCAGTCTACGATGTCAACGACAGCGCCAATACCCTGCATGGCGACCTTCACTATCGAACCGTCGATGCGGGGATTGGCGGAAGCGACAACTTTTTCGTCAATGGTGCCCGCAACTTCGACTATCGGCCTCTCGTAAAGCCCCGGGTCAGGTCGGTCACTTCCACGTCAGATACCGCGCTGATTACCGACGCCGATACCGTCATCAAATGCACCAATGCCGGGTCGACCACTGTAACCATCCCTCCGGACTCTAGTGTCCCATGGAAGGTCGGAACGAAACTGACGTGGGTCAGGGGATCGAGTGCAGGCACGCTTACAGTTGCCGGCGGCGCGGGCGTCACTGTCGTTGTTCCTGACAACGCCGATGCCAGAAAGCAAGGCTCCACTATCCAGGCCGTTTGCACCGATGTGGACGAGTGGTATCTCGTCGGTGACTATTCATGACGTCCATTTTCGCCACGCGTCGCCGCTCGGTGGCGCCACCAGCAGGGCCAACAGTGTGGGACGGATCGGTCATGCCTGGCGTGGTGACAATCAGCGGCGGCGGCCTGGTGGCCACCAACACAGCAGGCCCCGGGTTTCAGCCTTGCATCGTCAACAACGCATGGTTGGGCGACGTGCCGCGGTATATTGAGTTCGTCCTGACTGATCCCACCGCCTCGCATTTTGACTTGGTGGGGTTGGCGCCATCTATCCCCGCTACCTACCCGGGCTCCACAACATCGAGCTGGGGCTACTACGAGGATGATGGCGGGAAGTACAACAACGGAACTGGAGCGGCTTATGGGTCCAGCTACAGGGATGGTGACGTGATCGGCATTGGCTTCGACGGTTCCAGCATCGAGTTCTTCCTGAACAAGGTCTCCCAGGGCATCGCCTTCACAGGAGTGAGCGGTACGCTCAAGCCATCAGCAGCCCTCTACAGTGCCGGCCACGCCTTCACCATTCGCGCCACCGCTGCGGACATCGGGACGATACCGTCCGGTTACGCCGCTTGGGATCCTTGATCGTAGGCCCGTAGAACTCCGTTCCCGAGCCATGAGACAGAGTGCTACTACCATGCCCCCATGCACACCTGGGAATGGCGAGAAGGCGCGTGGATGGCAACGGAACGGGGCAGCGTCCGGGCCGTAGTGAGACAGCGGGTGAACTGCTCGATGTGGAACCTCCATCTGCACGAGCTTCCTCACGACATCGCGGTCTTCCGCTATGCCTCACCTGAGGCAGCCATGAAGCACGCCTCCCGGTGGCTGGATCGGCATCCTCAGCCTTCGGTGGAGGAAATCAGGCGGCGCACGGATGCGATGTTCCGCCAAGATTACGCCAAAGGGCGCTGAAAGCTAGGTCCCATGCGGGGTTCTGGTGCCGGGAGGGGGAATC
>Ga0070665_100001718_pt1 | contig 25109 bp, 25 predicted proteins | sample KBSS13metaG_FD_65862 | JGI IMG/M metagenome (GOLD analysis project Ga0070665, IMG submission 65862) | Switchgrass rhizosphere microbial communities from Kellogg Biological Station, Michigan, USA - KBS S1-3 metaG | ecosystem: Host-associated > Plants > Roots > Rhizosphere > Soil ... | reverse complement strand
GACAAGATCGACCCCAGCTTTGTCGTAACCCATCACATGCCGCTGGCGCGCGCCCCCGAGGGGTATGCGATGTTTCGCGACAAGCAGCACGAATGTATCAAGGTCGTGCTCAAACCTTGAAACTTTTACCAGTCCCTCCCAGGCCGCACTCATCATATCTAAATAACGCAGGTGAGTGCGCGCCTGCACCGGGCGAGATTAACATCACTCCACGTTAATCAACTGCTGCAGGCAGTATCCGACCCGCTCGATGACTTGCGCCCAGTCCCCCGGCCGCTGTTGCCTGAAGAGGCGCATGGTCGGATACCACGGCGAGTCCTCGCGATGATCCATCCAGCGCCAGTCGGATTCAAACGGCAGCAGTGTCCAGGTGCGCACACCGAGTGCGCCCGCCAGGTGAGCCGAGAGGGTATCGACACTGATCAGCAGATCCAACTCGGATAGCGCAGCCGCCTCATCGAGTATCCCCGTGATCGGCGGGATCTCGGCGAGCCCATCCGTGTAGTGCCAGTCCGCCAAGGCGGGCCCGCGTTGCAGGATGAACCAGCGAATACCGCTGGCGGATTGCATCACAGCCCGCAGCAGCGCGGGAAGGATGCAGCGGCGCGAGTCCCAGTCACCGGACTGCCAGACGACGCCGACTCGAATGGGACCCGCCGACGCAGAGCGCACGCGGGCCGGTTGGATATGGAAGTAGGGAACTTGCTTCGGCAGCGTCTGCAGGTTGCTGCGTAATGCGTGAGGCACTTCCATCAATTCGATATCGACATCGTAGTGTGTCTGGGGGATGCCGTCGTGTAACGGCAGCAGACAATCGATGCCGCGTGCGGTTTGCAGAAGCGCAATGAGCTGTGGTTGACACCAGACAATGACTGCACTCGCGATCTGCCGCAGCTGCGGCATGAAGCGGATGAATTGCACAGTGTCCCCCAGCCCGTGATAACAACGGACCAACACCCGTTGTGAGTGCAGAGAGCGGCCGTCCCATATCTGCTGCAGATGACGCGGCAGGTCAGGTTGTGTCCGTTCCAACATCTCACGATCGCTGATTCGCCAGGCGGCTTCCCAATCGCCGGCGCGCATATACCGCATCCACTGCGTGTCCGGCGGACGAGGCACGATGCTTGCGTTGCTGCTTGTCATGATTGAGAGAAGCTGCCGCGACATTGATGTTGTATCAGACCCCGCGCAGACCGAGCGGTTCGCCCGGACCGCTCGGTTGCTGGCGGACCTGGCCGGTGCCTGGCTGCGTGAATGTTATAACAATGTACAGCAGGTCGAGTTCAAACCGCCGCAGCCCGGAGCGGCTCCCAACTCCAATCCGGTCAGTGGCAGTGATCTCGACGTAGAGACAATGTTGCGTGCGCGGCTGAGATCCCTGCATCCGGATCACGCCATCATCGGCGAAGAGATGACAAGGAGCTCGCCCGCTGCGCCATATACCTGGGTGATCGACCCGGTCGACGGGACCACCAACTTCCTCAACGGCCTGCCGTTGTTCGCGGTGTCGGTGGGCCTGCTCTACAAAGGACGCCCGTTGGTCGGTGCAATCTGGTGCGCCACCACACATGAATTTCGCCCCGGCGTGTATCACGGAATCGCCGATGGCGACCTGCAGTTCGACGGGCAATTATTGATTCGACGCGCGCAGCAACCGTGGCGCGGTCTGGCGGCCGAGCCGGGTAGGGCGCCTACCTACGGCGCGCTGTGGGACACGCGAGTGTTCGGCTGCGCGACGCTCGAGTTCGCCTGGGTCGCAGCCGGCTTGCTGCGGCTCGCCTACATCCCCCGACCGGCGTTGTGGGATGTGGTGGCGGGGCTCGCCTTGCTGCGCGCCTGCGGCTGCGAGGCGCTGACGCGGGGCGCTCACGGCTGGCAGCCGTTGCCTGATTTTAAAGTTTCGGCGGATCTCGCGCGCTGGCGCGAGCCGCTGTTGATTGGCGCCCCTTCCGATCTCGAGCGGGCAGTGAGGTCAGCGTGATTGAAGCGGCAATGCTCTGGAACGAGCCCAACAACGTGTCCCATTGGAACTTTGTGGACGTGGACCCCGAGTGGCGCCTTTTTTCCGACATGACCATCCTGGCCGCGCGCGCCATCGCCGCCGAGAATCGTTCGCTGCCCCGCGTACTCGGGGGTATCTCGCCGATCGATCCGCTGTTCATCCAACGCATGGCCGTCCAGGGCGTGTTGGCCGAGCTCGACGCAGTGGCGGTCCACGGTTTTCCGCTGGATTGGAATCACTGGAACATCAACGAATGGCCGCAGAAGCTGGCTGAGATTCGCCAGGTGACCCCCTTGCCCCTGTGGGTGAGCGAGGTCGGCGTCAGCACTTTCGGCGCCGATGAGGTGCAGGAGTTCGGCCTGCGGCGTACGGCGGAGTTGCTTCGCGGCCGCGTGGAGCGCATTCACTGGTACAGCCTGTTTGATCTGCCGAAGGCGTGGCCCGCAACGACCCGGCACCGTGAAGCGGAAGGCTCCTCCTACTATCGGCATTTCCACATGGGGCTGTTACGCGAGGACGGCACACCCAAACCAGCTGCCGGGCTCTTCCCGGAATTCACACCTGCCCTCGGTATCTGCCAGTGGTTCCACTTCGAGGACCATCGACTCGATGAGGCCGTTCAGTGGCTACGCCGCCTCGGCGTGCGACATCTGCGGACCGGTCTGAGTTGGGCCGACAGCCTCCGTCCCGGTGGGCAGCGATGGCTCGATCGCCTGATGCAGGCACTCGCCGAGTTCGACGTGACAGTCACATTCTGCTTCACACCGGAGTCCCGCGGCGTGCTTCCACACCACACCAGCGCGCCACGCGAGATTTCGGAGTTCGCCGACTTTTGTGCCCGCATGACACGGCGCTATGCCAGGAGCCCTACATGAATGTTGTTCCCATTCCGTCCGCACCCATGGTCGTTGCGGGCGGCGCCGGCTTTCTCGGCTCGCACCTGTGCGAGCGACTCGTCCGCCAAAATGTGCCGGTCGTCTGCATGGACAGCCTCGTCACGGGCAGCCTGACCAACCTGGCGTGCCTGAACGGCGATGCCCGCTTCAGAATGACGCAGACCGATGTCAGCGATCCCATGGAGTTGGACCCGGTGCGCGGTATCTTCAATCTGGCCTGTCCCGCATCGCCCGTGCATTACCAGGCCGATCCGATCCGCACCACCATGACCAGCGTGCGCGGCACCTACAACCTGCTGGAACTGGCGCGCTCCGGCGCAGCCCGCATCCTGCATGCGTCCACGAGTGAAGTCTACGGTGACCCCGCCGTTCACCCGCAGACGGAAGGCTATTGGGGCAATGTAAATCCTACCGGGCTGCGGGCCTGTTATGACGAAGGCAAACGGTGCGCCGAGAGTCTGTGCTTCGACTATCAGCGCACCCACGGCGTGGATGTAAGAGTGGCCCGGATATTCAACACGTACGGGCCGCGCATGCAGATTGCCGACGGCCGCGTCGTTTCCAACTTCATCGTACAGGCTCTGACGAACGAGCCGATCACCATCTACGGCGAAGGCCGGCAGACCCGCTCATTCTGTTATGTGGAGGACCTGATCGAAGCACTGGTCGCGTTCATGAACGCGCCCGGGGAGATCAAGAGTCCCATGAACCTCGGTAATCCCGAGGAGTTCACGATCCTGGAGCTGGCGCAGCTGGTCATAGATCTCACCGCATCGCGCTCGCGGCTGGTCTTCATGCCGCTGCCCAGCGACGATCCGACCCAGCGCTGTCCCGACATCAGCCTCGCGAAACAACAGCTCGGCTGGCAGCCGCGCGTGCCGCTGCGCGCCGGTCTGCTGCAGACCATCGCCTACTTCGATGGTCTGTTGCGAACGGAGCTGTCGCGACGCCCGCGCCGACTGCGCAACAAGCGGCCGGCGCAGGCGGAACCCACGGCAATGGAGGTTGAGCATGTCCGGCATTGAGTCCGTTTTGATCACCGGCGGAGCCGGGTTCATCGGGTCCCATCTGGCCGATGTGCTGCTCGCACGCGGCTACCACGTCCGGGTGCTGGATAGCCTCAGCGAGCAGGTCCACGGTCAGTCGGCGGAATTTCCCGAATACCTCGATCCGGCTGTCGAAACCCGGATCGGCGATGTGCGTGATCGCCGCGCCGTTGAGAAGGCTCTGCAGGGCATGGATGCAGTGTTCCACTTTGCATCCTGCGTCGGCGTCGGCCAGAGCATGTACCAGATTGAAAAGTATGTGGACGTCAACAATCGGGGTACGGCCGTGTTGTTGGAGGCCATTGCGCGGCGTCCCGTGGCCAAGCTGCTCGTGGCCTCCAGCATGAGTATTTACGGAGAGGGCGCCTATCGCGACCGCGCCGGCGCCCTGCAGACCCCGCAGCCCCGCTCGCTCGAGCAGTTGCGAGCCGCGCGTTGGGACCTGTTGGATGCCAGCGGCTTCGAGCTCGAGCCCATTGCCACGCCCGAACACAAAATGCCGATGCCGGAGTCGGTGTATGCACTCTCCAAATACGACCAGGAAGTCATGTGTCTCCTCTTTGGACGTGCCTACTCGATTCCGGTATCGGCCCTGCGTTTTTTCAATGCCTACGGCGAACGCCAGGCGCTGTCCAATCCCTACACGGGGGTGCTGGCCATTTTTGCAGCGCGCTATCTCAACAACAAGCCACCCGTGATCTTCGAGGACGGCCGCCAGATGCGCGACTTCCTGCATGTGCGGGATCTTGCGGAAGGTTGCGCCCTGGCGCTGGAGTGTGACGCAGCCCGTGACCAGGTGTTCAACCTGGGTAGCGGCGAGCCTTACAGCATCCTGGAGGTGGCGCAGCGACTGGCGAAGGTGCTCGGGCGAGAGCATCTGGCTGCGGATATTTCCGGCAAGTATCGCTCCGGCGACATCCGCAACTGCTTTGCCGACATCAGCAAGGCGCGCGGCGTGTTGGGCTATCAGCCCCGCGTACCGTTGGAGGAAGGCCTCACGCAGCTGGCTCAATGGCTCGAAGGCCGGGTGGATGAAGATCGCTCCGAAGCGGCGACGGCAGAGTTGCGCCGTCATGGGCTGGTCGCATGAGAGCCGCCACCAGCCCCCACGCGCCCACCCTTATCACCGGAGGCGCGGGCTTCATCGGGACCAACCTTGCGGACCGTCTCCTGTCGATGGGCCGTCCCGTGTTGATTTTCGACAACCTGTCGCGCGCCGGCGTGCGTGAGAATGTCCGCTGGCTGAAGGAGCAGCACAATTCCTCCTTGCAGATCGAAGTGGCCGACGTGCGTGATGCGGACGCAGTCGCGCGTGCCGTCGAACAGTGCGACGCGGTGTATCACCTGGCCGCACAGGTTGCCGTGACCACGAGCCTGGAGGACCCGGTACACGACTTTGAAACAAATGCACGCGGCACCTTGAATGTTCTGGAAGCGCTGCGCCGCCGCCGCCCCGCTGCGCCGCTGATCCTGACATCCACCAACAAAGTGTACGGCGATCTCAGCGACATCTATTTGCGTAAGCTGGGGCATCGCTACGTGCCCACCCAGCCGGCCATCCGGTCCAAGGGCGTCAGCGAGTCGCGGCCGCTGAGCTTCCACAGCCCATATGGCTGCTCCAAGGGAGCAGCCGACCAGTATGTTCTGGATTACGGGCGCTGTTACGGGATGCCCACGGTGGTATTCCGGATGAGCTGCATCTACGGCCCGCACCAGTTCGGCAACGAGGACCAGGGGTGGGTTGCGCACTTTCTCATCCAGGCGCGCGCCGGCCAGCCCATCGAGATCTTCGGCGACGGCTGCCAGGTGCGCGACGTCCTGTATGTGCAGGATCTGGTCGATGCACTCGTGCTGGCGGGCGATGCGGCAAACGAGCTCGGAGGTCAGGCATTCAACATCGGTGGCGGCGCTGCGAACACGCTGAGCCTGCTCGAGCTGTTGGCCCTGATGGACGAGGAGCGTGGCTTGCAGGCGGTCACGCGGTTCGGCCCCTGGCGTAGCGGCGATCAGCGCTACTACGTCTCGGATACGCGCCGCTTCAGAGCGGCCACCGGCTGGAAACCCCTGATCGGAGCGAGCGAAGGAGTCAAGAAGTTGTTGGCCTGGCTCGAGAGCTCCTCACTGCCCCCACGGCCACCCGCGCTACGCGCGGCGAAGGTGTTGCACCAATGAATTCCCGAGCACTGTGTATTGAGACCGCCCGGCGGCTCGCAATCAAACAGTGTGAAGCACCCGAGCCGGGAGCGGGACAGGTGCGGGTGCGACTGCAGGGATGCGGCGTCTGCGCATCCAACCTGCCGGTCTGGGAAGGCCGTCCCTGGTTCAACTATCCGATGGAGTTGGGATCGCCCGGCCACGAGGGTTGGGGAGTGATCGATGCCGTGGGAGCAGACGTCCCGGACTTTGAGGTGGGCGAGCGCGTTGCCATGCTTTCCACCCACGCCTACGCGCAACATGACATTGCGACCACGCATGAGCTCTTCAGAATACCGGCCGAGTGGGGCGATGAGCCCTTCCCGGGAGAGCCGCTCGCCTGTGCGATGAACAGTTTCCGGCGCAGCGAGATCCGCGCCGGGCAGAGGGTTGCCATTGTGGGAATTGGGTTCCTCGGCGCCATCCTGACACGGCTTTGCGTGCGTGCCGGCGCGGATGTAATCGCACTGTCGCGACGGGGGTTTGCGCTCGAGACCGCCGCAAAGTTCGGGGCCCGACAGCTCGTGAGCCTCACCGACACTCGAGCCCTGGGGCAGCTCAGCGGTGCCTGCGAGCGCGTCATTGAATGTGTCGGCTCACAGCAGGCACTGGACGTTGCTTCGGATCTCACAGCAACAGGGGGTCGGCTGGTCATCGCCGGATATCACCAGGACGGCGACCGCCGGATCGACCTCCAGAAGTGGAACTGGCGCGGCCTGGATGTCGTCAACGCTCACGAGCGCGACCCGGCGGCCTACCTGCGTGGCATGCGGGAAGCCCTGGCACTCGGTCTGAGCGGTGAGTTGGAGATATCCGCGTTCTTCACTCATCAATTCCCCTTGGCGGACGCTGCTGCGGCCTTCGAGACGCTGGCCCTCCGCCCCGACGGCTTTCTGAAGGCGTTACTGATATGTCATTGAAGCCCCGCATAGGTTTTGCCGGCGTCGGCTGGATCGGTCGCAATCGGCTCGCAGCCATAGCGCGTGAACACCAAGCGGAGATTGTCGGCATATTCGACCCTTCCGCCGCCGCCGCGCGCGGCGCAACAGAGCACGCGCCTCAGGCAGTGACATCCGATCGCTACGATGAGCTTCTGGACATGAGACTCGACGGCATCGTGATCGCCACTCCGAGCGGCTTGCACGCCGAGCAAACCGAAGCGGCCCTGCGGGCTGGTTGCTCCGTGTTCTGTCAGAAACCACTCGCACGCACCGCCTCCGAGGCCGCCCGTGTCATCGAGACGGCGCGGGTGCGTGATCGACTGTTGAATGTCGACTTCTGCTATCGGTGCGTGGCGGGCGTACCTGAAATACGTGAGCTCGTGCGAACGGGCGAGCTGGGTGACCTGTACGCGGTGGACCTGGTCTTCCACAACGCCTACGGTCCCGACAAGCCTTGGTTCTACGACCTGCAACAATCCGGCGGCGGCTGTGTGATGGACCTGGGAATCCATTTGTTGGACCTGCTGCTGTGGGTGCTCGATTACCCTGCGGTCCGTTCCGTGACGAGCCGTCTCCGGGCTGACGGCAAGCTCCTGCGTACACCGTTGCGCGAGCTGGAAGATCACGCCTACGCAGAGCTCGAGTTGGATACCGGCGTGTCGGCTCGCATCGCCTGCTCCTGGAATCTTCCCGCAGGCTGCGATGCCGTCATCGAGGCCGTGTTCTACGGAACACATGGCTCGGCCAGTCTGCGCAATGTCGGTGGTTCCTTCTATGAGTTTGTTGCGCAACATTGTACCGGCACGACGGCACGCCGCATCGCGGCGGGAGACACGGCCTGGGGTGGCCGACCCGCTTGCAACTGGGTCCGCCAACTCTCCACCGACCGTCATTTCAGGAGCGAGGCCACGCGGCTCCACGAGGTCCAGCTGTTGGTTGACAGGATCTACGGACGGGCCTGATGCGCGTACTGATGACAACTGATCCGATCGGCGGAGTCTGGAATTACACCGTCGAGCTGTGCAATGCCCTGGCGGCCAAGCGCGTTCAGGTCATCGTGGCCGTGTTGGGACGCTTTCCATCCGATACACAACGGGCTCAGCTGCGCCGCCTCACCAATGTCTACATGTGCGAGTCGAGCTACAAGCTCGAGTGGATGTCCGATCCCTGGAGTGACCTGGATAAGGCCGGCGACTGGCTGCTGTCAATCGAACGGGACGCCGTCGTCGATGTCATTCACCTGAACCATCTCGTGCATGGCGATCTGCCGTGGCGGTCGCCCGTCCTGTCCGTAGGGCACTCCTGTGTATTGTCCTGGTGGGCGGCTACTCAGCCCAGGGAGAATCCGCTGCCGGCAGAGTGGAACGTTTACAAACGACGCGTAACCGACAGCCTGCAAGCCGCGGATTGTGTCGTGTCACCCACGGAGGTGATGTTGAGTCAGCTCGCCGGCTACTACGGCCCCTTCCGCCGTTCCATGAGCATTCCCAACGCACGCAATCGTAGACACTTCCGCCCCGGCCGCAAGGAAGAGCTCATTTTCAGCGCCGGGCGTCTGTGGGATCCCGCCAAGAACCTGCAGGCGCTCGCCGCAGTGGCCCCTGACCTCGGTGCGCCTGTCGTGGTGGCGGGCGAGGTCCGCAGTCCCCACGCGAACGACACGCCGGCCAACCTGCCGAATACACAAATGTTGGGATCACTGCCGGAAGCGGAGCTTGCCGATTGGTATTCGCGCGCCGCCATCTACGCATTGCCCGCCCACTACGAGCCTTTCGGTCTGACCGCTCTCGAAGCGGCCCTGTCCGGCTGCGCGCTGGTACTGAGCGACATCCCGAGCTTGCGTGAGGTATGGGGACCGGCAGCCCGATATGTCGCCCCTGATGACGGCGAACACCTGCGCGATACATTGCAGGAGATGTTGGCGAACGAAGGCCTGCGCCGCCGCTTCGCTGCCCGTTCGATGGCCCAGGCGCGGCACTACACCCCGGCTCGCCAGATGCACAAATATCTCGCTCTGTACCGGATGCTCATCGACTCGAGCGGGCGCAGCCGGATGCTGCGGAAGTACGGGGGGTAGGGCCGCATGCGCTGCGCATTCTTCTATCACTCCCTGGTGTCCGATTGGAACCATGGCAACGCGCACTTCCTGCGTGGCGTCGTCGGCGAGCTGAACAGCCTCGGTCATTCGGTGGAAGTGTTTGAGCCTTTGAACGGCTGGAGCGCCAACCACCTGCAACGCGAGCACGGCTCCCAGGCGCTGCGACTTTTCGAGCAGGCCTATCCGGGTATGCGCAGCCGGTCCTACGATCTCGATACGCTCGACCTCGATGCGGCGCTCGACGGCATGGATCTCGTGTTGGTGCATGAATGGAACGAGCCCGAGCTGATACGGCGTGTCGGGGAATGCCGCCGGCGCTGCGGCTTCCGATTGTTGTTCCATGATACCCATCACCGCGCCGTCAGCGCTCCGGAGCAGCTGCGTCGCTTCGATCTGTCGAACTATGACGGCGTGCTGGCATTCGGCGAGGTGCTGCGCCGAGCGTATGTCGACAATGGTTGGGCCGCGCAGGTATGGGTCTGGCACGAGGCGGCCGACACGCGGATCTTCCAGCCGCAGGCCCCAAGGACCGCCAGCTCCGATCTGACCTGGGTCGGCAACTGGGGTGACAATGAACGGGCTCGCGAGCTGCGCCATTTTCTCATCGAGCCCGTCAGCGCTCTCGGCTTGCACGCGAAGGTGTATGGCGTGCGCTATCCCCCCGCGGCCCTTGCCGCAATCCGCCGTGCCAACATCGAGTACTGCGGCTGGGTACCCAACTTCGAGGTGCCCAGGGTATTCGCCGAATCACGCATGACCGTGCACGTTCCTCGTCGCTACTACACAGAACAGCTTCCAGGCATTCCCACGATACGGGTATTCGAGGCGCTTGCCTGCGGTATCCCGCTCGTGAGCGCACCCTGGGAGGATGCGGAGCACCTGTTCGAGCCCGGTAAGGACTATCTGGTGGCGCGCACCTCCGCTGAAATGCGCGAGCACCTCAACAATCTGAGCACCGACCCGGATTTTGCCTCCTCGGTGGCCCTGCACGGCTGCGCCACCGTGCGCCGCCGGCATACCTGCGCGCACCGGGTGCGCGACTTGTTGTCGATCTATGTCAGCCTCGGGAGCGCCTGAGCCCATGAATACCCAACTCAACATCGCGTTCCTGGGATCGAGCCTCGTCTCGGCCTACTGGAATGGCGCTGCGACCTACTACCGCGGCCTGATCCGGGCCTTGGACGGTCGTGGCCATCGGATCACCTTCTACGAGCCCGATGCTTTCGAGCGCCAGCAGCACCGGGACATGGAAGATCCTCCTTGGGCGAAGGTCGTGGTGTACCCGCCGGATCCGGTTGCCATCGAGGAGGTTCTGGAGAACGCGGGCAGCGCTGACATTGTTGTAAAAGCGAGCGGTGTGGGTGTTTATGATGCCTTGCTGGAGCGCGAAGTGCTCTCCCTGCGCCGTCCCGGTAACAGAATCATCTTCTGGGATGTCGATGCCCCCGCAACCCTCGAGCGGATCCGCAATGATCCGGAGGACCCGTTCCGCTCACTCATCCCGCGCTACGACCTGATCTTTACCTACGGCGGCGGCCGCGCCGTCGTGGACGAGTATCGTGGCTGGGGCGCACAGTCGTGTGTTCCGATCTACAACGCCCTCGACCCGATTACACACCACCCCGTACGGCCGAACTATAAATACGCGGGCCTGCTCGGATTCCTGGGCAATCGACTGCCGGACCGCGAGCAGCGCGTCCGGGAGTTCTTCCTCAAACCGGCCCTGGACTTCCCCGACGATCGGTTTCTGCTCGGCGGCAATGGCTGGGAGTCAGCTCCCGACATCCCCGCCAATGTCCGCCGTCTCGGCCACGTCTACAGCCAATCCCACAATGCCTTCAACTGCACGCCGCGTGCCGTGATCAACATCAACAGAGACAGCATGGCACGCGTGGGATTCTCACCACCCACCCGCGTGTTTGAAGCCGCCGGTGCGGGAGCTTGTCTCATAGTGGACGCCTGGGAAGGTATCGAAGCCTTCCTCGAGCCCGGCAAGGAAGTTCTCGTGGCCCATGACGGCAACGAAGTCTCGGAGCACCTGGGGCGCCTGACCCCGGCGCGGGCTGCGGAAGTCGGCCGAGCGGCCCTGAAGCGAGTGCTCAGTCAACACACCTACGCGCAGCGCGCATTGCAGGTGGAAGGCATTCTCGAAGGCAAACCGACGAGGGAGGTGGCCGCATGAATATCGTCATCTTCGGGCTTTCCATCACCTCCGCGTGGGGCAACGGGCACGCCACCACCTATCGGGCTCTCGCCCAGGCGCTGGCCAGCCGTGGGCACCGGGTGCGATTCCTGGAGCGCGACGTGCCATGGTACGCGGACAATCGCGACCTGCCGCGCCAGCGGTATTGCGAAGTCACTCTGTATCGCGGCCTCCACGAGCTCGATGAGCTGTTTCCCGGTGACGTTGATGCAGACCTGATCATTCTCGGATCCTACGTGCCGCAGGGGGCCCTGCTCGCCGATTGGCTGTTGCCGCGGGCCCAGGGCGTGACTGCGTTTTATGACATCGACACCCCTGTGACCGTGGCCCGGCTGACGAGTGGGGAATGCGACTACCTGCGCGCCGATCTGGTGCCGCGCTTCGATCTGTACCTTTCGTTCGCCGGCGGCCCGATTCTCCACCGCCTGCAGCACGAGTTTGATGCGCAGCGTCCGCGGCCGTTCTACTGCAGCGTCGATCCCGTTGATTACCGCCCGGCCGTCGGCTCGCGAAAGTGCTTCGACCTGGGCTACCTGGGTACCTACAGTCCCGACCGTCAGCCGATGTTGGAGCAGTTGTTGCTCGAGCCCGCCCGCAGCTGGGGCGCGGGCCGCTTTACCGTGGCCGGTGCCCAATACCCCGCGGATATTCGCTGGCCGCCCAACGTCCACCGCGTCGATCATCTGCCACCCGTCCTGCATCGCTCCTTTTACAACAGCCAGCGTCTCACGTTGAACGTGACGCGCGCGGACATGATTGCGAGCGGTTATTCCCCCAGTGTGCGCCTGTTTGAAGCCGCGGCGTGCGGGGTGCCGATCCTGAGCGATCCGTGGCCGGGGCTGGAGGATTTTTTCATCCCCGGCAAGGAAATCCTCATCGCTCAGAATGCGGCCGCGGCCTTGCACTACCTGCGTGACTGCGATCCGGGGTACTTGCAACAGATCGCGGCCCGTGCCCGGGGCCGGATTCTGACGGAACACACGTCCTTCCATCGCGCCTTGCAGTTGGAAGCGTACCTGGCGGAGGTCGCAGGTGCATTCCACCGGTCCGCGGAGGTTGGAATGGAGTGCGGCGCATGAGCTCGCCCGAGATCACCCGGCTCGCGCCCTGGTTTCACAACCTGCATCTGCCCGGCGGGGAGCAAACGGCACCGGACCACTGCCTCGGTGACTTTCCCAACTCGAAGTGGCAACAGATCGCCCCGTTCGTGCCCGCGGACCTGCGCGGGCTGAGAGCCCTGGACATCGGCTGCAACGCCGGCTTCTACAGCTTCGAGCTGGCGCGCCGCGGCGCCCGCGTCACCGCAATCGACATCGACCCACATTATCTGCGCCAGGCTGCGTGGGCCGCCGTGCGCTTTGGGCTCGAGGACCGCATTGAATGGCGGCGCGCCTCGGTCTACTCACTGGCCCGGCACTCCGAGAAGTTCGACATCGTGTTGTTTCTCGGCGTGCTCTATCACCTGCGCCATCCGCTGCTGGCGTTGGACATTCTCAGCAGCGTCACCCGCGGCACGCTGGTGTTGCAAACCCTGTCAATGCCCGGCGATGGGGTTGCCGACATCCCGCCTTCGGTGGACCTCCTCGACCGCTCCCCGCTGAGGCAGCCGGGGTGGCCATGCATGGCTTTCATTGAGCGGCAGCTGGCAGGCGATCCCACCAACTGGTGGGCACCCAACCACGCCTGCATCGAAGCCCTGCTGCGCTCGGCCGGGTTTCGCGTGACGGCTCGTCCCGGTCACGAGATCTATCTCGCGCAGCCCGATCCGGCCTGCGACAACATAACAGCGAGCCTGCGACAGCAGGAGCTGGCAGCCATTCGAGGTGAATCATGAGACATCCGGCCATCAACATCGAGCCTCCCAAGGGCAAGCTCGGCGTCATGCTCGTCGGCCTGGGTGCCGTCAGCACCACCTTCATCGCAGGCGTGCTGGCGGTTCGGGCGGGGCTCGCTCCCCCGATCGGATCGCTCACGCAGATGGGCACGATCCGGCTCGGCAAGCGAACCGAGCACCGCTCGCCCTTGATCCGTGACTTCGTCCCTCTGGCGAGTCTCGAGGATCTCGTCTTCGGCGCCTGGGATATCTTCCCTGACAACGCCTACGAAGCAGCGCAGACCGCAGGGGTGCTCGAGCCCCACCTGCGCGAGCAACTACGCCAGCCGCTGCAGGCCATTCGCCCGTATTCCGCGGTGTTCAACCGCCGCTATGTGAGCCGCCTGGATGGACCCAATGTCAAACGAGGCAGCCTGCGGCAGTTGATTGAGCAGCTGCGCCAGGACATGAGGCATTTCGCCGCGCAGAACGCTACCTCGCGCCTGGTGGTGGCCTGGTGCGGCAGCACCGAGGCCTACCAGTTGGAATCCGACATCCACGCCAGTGTCGCCGGTCTCGAGCGGGCCATCGACCGTGACGACCCGGCCATTCCTCCGAGCATGTTGTACGCCTATGCTGCAATCCAGGAGGGCGTGCCTTACATCAACGCAGCGCCCAATCTGAGCGTTGACGCGCTCGCACTGGTGGAGTTGGCCGTCGAGCGGCACGTACCGATTGCCGGCAAAGACCTGAAGACCGGCCAGACCCTGTTGAAGACGATCATCGCCCCAGGCCTGAAGGCGCGTATGCTCGGCATCAGTGGCTGGTACTCAACCAACATCCTCGGCAACCGGGACGGAGAGGTGCTGGCCGATCCGGAGAACTTCCGCACCAAGGAGGTCAGCAAGAAAGGCGTGCTCGACCACCTGCTGCAGCCCGAGCTTTACCCGGACCTGTATGCCAACCTGACGCACCAGGTCCAGATCAACTATTACCCGCCTCGCGGCGACAACAAGGAGGGCTGGGATAACATCGACCTGTTCGGCTGGCTCAACTATCCGATGCAGCTGAAAGTCAACTTCCTGTGCCGCGACAGCATCCTGGCGGCGCCGCTGGTGCTCGACCTGGTGTTGTTCATGGACTTCGCGGCGCGCGCCCAGAGAAGCGGCATACAGGAATGGCTGTCCTTCTACTTCAAGAGCCCCATGCACGCGGCCAACCTGTATCCCGAGCACGACCTGTTCATCCAGTTGAAGAAGCTCAAGAACACCTTGCGACACCTGCGTGGCGAGGAGCTCATCACTCACCTTGGGGCTGAGTACTATGGTTGAGTAGGGTGATGGCTTCCCGATAGCCGTGCAGCGTGCCCACGTCGACGTAGCGCTCGCCTGCGTTGACACTGACTGCCTCTCCGCCTTCGCGCAGCCACGCGTTCACGAGGGTTCCGATGTATTCGTCCTGCTCGCCACGTTGCTTCCAGAAGCCATGCAACTCGTGGAATATCCTGCCCGGCAGCCGGAACGCGCCCCACACCCAGTGCGAGCGCGCATGCGCCGCCTTGACCTGGATCTCCTGAACCCGGCCCGATTCATCGGCCACGACCGCATCGAACAGCTCGGGATGGTCGACGGGGAAGCTGAGAAAAGCCAGCCGATCGTGCGGTAGATCCAACAGCGCATGGGTTGGGAACCAGATCGTATCCGGCAGCCCGACGGCGACGCTTTCCTCGGGATGGATGAGCAGGTGCGCGCGGAAGATGGCATCACACAGTCCGGCGGCCTTCGGCTGCACGACGAAGGCAACCTGCGTGTTGCCGATACCGCTGCCGTAGTACTGGATGATGTCGGCCTTGCTCGGCGAGACCACAAAGCAGATCTTGTCAGCGCCGCCTGCGACCAGCCGATCCACCAGGTATTCGCTGATGGCCTTCGGTCGTTCACCACCGCGGTCGCCGACCGGCAGCAACTCCTTCGAGAACGCCAACGGTTGTATGCGGGTGCCGTTGCCGGCTGCCGGAATCACACCCCACATCATAGATCCTCCAGCAGCTGAACGAGCTGTTGCGCGCGCCGGGCCGAGGTATGCTCGGTCAAAGCCCTCTCCCGGGCCGCCCGCCCGATCCGTTCGAGCTGCGGCCCCGGCAACTCAATGGCCGCGCAGGCCTCCTGCGTCGAGCCGGCCAGCAGGATCTCCTTGCCGGGCGTGAAAAATCGCTCGATGCCTTCCCAGCTGTCACTCAACACCGGCACCGCGCACGCCGCTGCTTCAAACAGCCGCCCGGAGGGGCAATAACCCAGCTCGCTCATGTCCGCCCGTGTCACGTTGAGTGTCAGTCGCGAGTTGGCAAAGAACGCAGCATGCGCAGGCGGCGCTACGTGGTTGAGGAACCAGATATTCTCCTGCCAGGGAAAGTCGTCCGGATAGCCGGCGCCTCCCAGCACAAACCGCTTGTTCGGCAGCTCCCGTGCCGGGGCCACGAACAGCTGCTCCAACGCCTGCTGTCGGTCGGCCGCAAAGGTTCCCAGATACGAGAGATCCGCACGCCTCGCCGCGTCGGTCCGGATCGGCAGATGCTGATCAGGGTCCACGTGCCCATACAACGGCGCAACCCGTTCGGCTCCCAACTGTTGCTCGAGTGCCGTCAACGCGGCGCCGCCGGTGAAGCTCAGGACGAGATCAAAGTCTCCGAGCCCCTCGGTCGGCACATAATCGACGGCTCCATGCAAACGCAGTTTAGCCAGCGTAACGGGCGTATCCAGATCGTAGTAGATACGCACGGCCCGCGCCGCTTGTGCAAACGTCAACTGCGTGGCGGCGATTGCGTCCGGACAGTAAGAAGTAATGATCACCGCATCCGCTGCGGCCACGTGCCGCCGTGCTTGCGGCAGGCTCTCCTCCCAGCCGGCATACAGGAGCAGCCGGGCGCCGGGGATGTCCGTCAAATCACGATGTTGAGCGTAGTAGGGCACATCCCGCTCGAAGAAAGTAACATCGTGACCCATCCGCGCCAGTGCCCGTATCAAGCCGCGCCACAAGGTGGCATGCCCGTTTCCCCACGACGAGCTCACGGTCAATCCGAAGACAACCAACTTCATACGCTTCATCCAGCAAGCCACGCACCCGTTGCGCGGGCGGAACCCGCACTACCGCCGGCTCGTTGAATGTTCATGCGCCGCTCAGTCAAATCCATCAACCCGATGATCGTGCGTTCGTACGACATTCGCGGCCGCTTCGGCGAGTATTTAACCTGTGATGATGCATTCACGTTGGGAGTTGCCTATGCTTCTGTAGGCGCGAGTCGCAACCTGTGGCGCATGGCCGTCTGTCGCGATGGCAGGCTGAGCTCCGCCGCCCTGGAAAGTGCGCTCATCGACGGCCTGTTGGCAGGTGGCCTGCAGGTGTATTCCGTAGGTCTCGGGCCTACCCCGTTGCTGCATTACGCCGTTCGCGCCGCCGGGCTGTCAGGCGGCATCATGGTCACCGGCTCCCACAACCCGCGCGATGAAAACGGCTTCAAGCTGTTGCTCGACGGTGAGCCCGTGTTCGGCGCGGCCCTGTGTGAGCTCGTATCGGCCCCGTTGGCCTTCCGAGCCGGCGGTGCACGGTGGGCTTTTTCAGGCTCGCCGATCCATTCCTATGTTGCAAAGCTGGCGCAGATGGCCGGCACGACACCGCCGCGGCACATTGTCTGGGATTGCGGCAACGGAGCGGTCGGTGCCGTCATCGAATCATTGACCCAACAACTTCCAGGTCGGCACGTGTTGCTGAATGCCGAAGTCGACGGCAGCTTCCCGGCTCACCATCCGGACCCCTCGGTCGCACGCAATCTGTGTCAGCTGCAGCAAACAGTGGTCACGGAACAGGCTGACCTCGGAATCGCCTTCGATGGTGACGGTGATCGCATCGGCGTGGTTGACTCGGAAGGCGTCATCGTCTGGCCGGATCAACTTCTGCTGCTGCTGGCCAGGGACCTGCTCCGGCAAAATCCAGGTGCCACCATCGTCGGGGACGTGAAGTCCAGCGAGGTGTTGTTTTCCGAAATTGCCCGCTGCGGCGGCCGGCCCGTCATGGCCCCCTCCGGCTATGTCCTGGTGCGCCAGGCCGCGATGCACGAACGAGCCGCGCTGGCCGGAGAGATGAGCGGTCACATCCTGTTCGCCGACTGTTGGCACGGCACCGACGATGCGTTGTTTGCAGCCATGCGCTTGTTGTGCGCTCTAGGGCGACTGGATGTGAGTCTCGCCCACTTTCGTGCCGGACTGCCGGCCACCGTGGCGACCCCGGAGATGCGCATTCCCTGCCCCGAGAATCGTAAAACCGCTGTCGTGCATGAGGTACAAAAACGACTGATGCGTGAAGGCGCTGACGTCAACACCATCGATGGCATTCGGGTGTCGACCCCGAACGGTTGGTGGCTGCTGCGCACGTCCGGCACCGAAGCCAAGCTGACAGCACGCTGTGAGGCGTCCGATGCGGCCGGCCTCGCGCTGTTGAAATCCGAGTTGACATCACAACTGCGTCACAGCGGCATCGCGCTTGCCGCTGACTCACCATAGGAGATCCATCATGAGCAGAGCCATCACCCTGACCGCACTCATCCTGAGCGTCGGCGCCATTTCATCCCTCCAGGCCCAGGAGCCGCCGTCCGCCCCTGTCAGTCCGCATCATGGCGCCATGGCCATGGGCAAGGCGGATCAGGACGGCGCCGACCCGGCCAAGTTTGTGACTAAAGCGGCCGAAGGCGGCCTGACCGAAGTCGCGCTCGCCAAGGCAGCCCGGGCTACCTCGCAGGACCCGAAAATCAAACAGTTCGCCGAGCAGATGCTGCGCGATCACGGCCAGGCGAACGAGGAGCTCACCCGCATCGCCAAGTCCAAAGGCCTCGCGGTGCCCACCTCGCTCGATTCCGAGCACCAGGCCATCCTGCAGAAGTTGAGCAACAAGAAGGGCACTGAGTTCGATACCGCCTATTCCAAGCAGATGCAGATGGACCATGAGAAGACCATCGCGCTGTTTCGGGGTGCCGAGCAATCCTCCGATCCTGATCTCGCTGCCTTCGCGAAGAAAACCTTGCCCACGCTGACCGAGCACGCAAAGATGGCCAACGACCTGCCGGGAGCCAGCCGCACGGCGAATGCCCAACCGTAAGGGATTGTTGACTGCCCTGGGGACGGGCGTCATCACCGGCGCGGCTGATGATGATCCGTCCGCCATCGGCACCTACGCGAGCGCAGGCGCGAAATTCGGGCTCGGATTTCTGTGGATCGCCCCGGTTCTGCTGCCGATGATGTACGCCGTCGTCTATCTGTCGGCGAAGCTCGGCCAGGTCCACCGCAAGGGCCTGTTTGCGGCGATCCGGGAGCACCTCCCGCCCTGGGTGTTGTTTCCGATGTTGGCGCTGGCGATCGTCGGCAACGTCATCGAGGCGGCCGCGGACCTTGGGGGCATCGGCGCCGGCCTCAACCTGCTCGTGCCCGTTCCGATCCCGCTCATTGTCATTGCGACCGCCGTAGGTCTCGTTGCCTTCCAGATCTTCGGCTCGTATGCGCTGCTGCGCAAAATATTCCAATGGCTGACCCTGGCGTTATTCGCCTATGTGGCGGCGGCGATCCTCGCCAAGCCCGATCCCCTGGAGGTGATCCGGGCAACTGTGCTGCCGCGAGTTCATCCGGATGAGGAATTCCTTTCCATGTTGGTTGCATGCATGGGCACGTCACTGTCGGCGTACATCTACACGTGGCAGTCCAACCAGGAAGTCGAGGAGCACCGCTCGCTGCAGACCACCCGCCGCGATGTCCTGATAGGAATGACATTCTCGAATGTGATCTTATATTTCATCATCCTCACCACCGGAGCCACGCTGCATCCCGCCGGTCACACCGAGTTGGATTCAGCCGCACAGGCGGCACAGGCGCTCGCGCCGCTCGCGGGCCCGGCGGCCGGCGCGCTGTTCGCGATCGGGATGGTGGGTGTCGGCGTGGTTGCCGTGCCCGTCATGACGACCGGAGCGGCGTACGACCTGGTACAAGGCTTCGGAAAGCCGGGCAGCCTCCGCGCGAAACCTCATGAGACCAAGTTGTTCTACGCGACCATCGCGGTTGTTACCGCTATCGCGGTGGCCGCGAATTTTTTCGGGCTCAATCCGATGCGCGCCCTGGTGTGGTCGGGAATCGTGCAGGGCTTCTCCGTCCCACCTCTACTGCTGATCATCATGTTGCTGACCAACAGCCGCAAATTGATGGGACAGGCTACCAACGGTCGTCTCATCAATGTTCTCGGCTGGAGCACCACGGCGCTCACGTTCCTCGCCACCGGCTGGCTGGTCGTCACCTGGATCCGCTAACGCACGTTAGAGCCGGTCTGCATCCGCGGTGCTAAGTTAAACGCCGCTCCCACGTATTACAGGTTGGATGTGCATGCCTCACCGGCAGCTTCTTCAGAAGAGGATGGCGCACCCCCCCGAGGGTGAGCTTTGGTCGCGTCATGCTGCCCGGGACCTGGCGGTCGCCGGCGGATTCCTGCGCGAGTTGGGCAAACATCGCACGGCCTCGATCTCGTATTCAGCTGCTCTGCTCGGCGCGTTGATTTCCTACAGCCGGCCTTTCACCGAGCGGGCGGACCCCTCATTCAATCAGGATGTCAGCGGCCGACATTGCTTTCTCGCGATCGCGGCGGATCTGGGCGCGGATCTGCGACTGCACGCGAAATTACTGCAGATGCGCGATGAGCTCATTGCGTTGTCGGACGTTGTCAGTCTGCCGGCGCACCGGCTGAATGCGCGCCGATTCAAATATCCTGACCCGCACTTCGCGCGCCTCACACGCAGTCTCGATTGCGCCGACTTTCGCAAGCTGATCAGCGAAATGCACGTGGCGTGCCATTTTTTTCACGCCGAGATGCAGGCGCGTCTGCTCTAGTTACGCGGTGCGTTGTTCGGCCGTGAAGGAGGGCCCTTTGATGCCGTCCAGGTGCAGATAGCGGGCATCGAAGCCCGCGATGATTCGCAGTGCATGATAATCATGCAGCGTGAGCTGTTGATTGCGCAGAGTGATGAGCTGGTTGTGCCGCATTTCCATCAACACACGGTTGACGTGGACTGCCGATAGCGCGAGCGCGTCGCTCAGCTCAGCCTGAGTCAGCGGCAGATCACAGGTGTCGCCCCGTGTGAGTCCCACTGTATGCAGGCGCTCGAAGATCTCGCAGAACAAGTGCGCCATCCGTTCAAAAGCCGTGCGGTGTCCGACGTTCACCACCCACTCGCGTGTAATCGATTCCTCGACCAGGGTGGACCACCAGAACGCACGCGCCAGGCGCGGGTATCGTTCCAGCAGCAGATCGGCGGTCTCGCGCGGAATCTGGGCAGCGCGCACGGTGCTCAGGGTACCGATCGAATGATCCATCCGACTGAGGATGCAGATGCGAATGTCACACATGTCTCCGGGCAACAGCAGGCCCACCATCTGGCGGCGCCCGTCCGATTGCAGCCGGTAACGGCAGGCAAATCCTTCCAGGATGACATTGACCCGTTGTGCCGGGTCGCCTTCCGCGACGAGGCTGGTCCGGGGACCCAGGTGGCGGACCGAGCCGCAGGCATTCTCCAGGGCGCGCTTATCCTCCGTGGAGAGCAGGGCACAGTGTTCCAGCTTGCGAATCAGGCTGCCGATGGATGTTTGGATGACCAAGCTAGGCTCGTTACGCCGTGTGCGTCCGGCTGCGGATCAACTCCACGAGCGTGGAGCGCAAGCCATTCAACTCGTCTTCGTAGTCAGCCGTTTGCAGATGCAGGGGGGTGTTTTCCATGAGGCTGCTCCGGTTGCCGAAGTTATTCGTGCGGCGACGGCACCACAAAAGTGACCGAGCACTGCAGCCCTGAGGGGTGCAGCACAATCGAGCTGGTTCCCTCCAGCTCGTAGGGCAGTGTGTTTGCAATCAGCTCGAACCCGAACCCCTGGTAGGTGGCCGCGGGTATCACATTTTCGACCCGTTCGCGCCAGTCGAGAGTGGCGCGATCCGGGCTTTCCCCGGAACGGGTCCATTCGACCCGGACGCGTCCGCGGGGGCTCGTCAGCGCCCCGAACTTGATCGAGTTGGTCGCCAGCTCGTGCAAAGCCAGGCCGATCGTACCGGCCTGGCTGGCGTTCAGCGCAATCCGCGGACCGCCGACCTCGAATTGCTCATCCGGGGTAGCCTGCGCCAGAAACTCCGCGCGAACCAACTCCTCCAGGTCGACGGCTGCCTCCGGCGCACGCAACAACAGACCCTGGACCCGCGCGAGCGCGCCCAATCGCCCTTCGAGGTGGCCGGCAAAGTCCTCGACCGAGGGCGAGCTCTCCGCCATCCGGCGCACTATCGACCGCACAACGGCCAACAGGCCCCGCACCTGGCGTTGGACATCGAAGAAGCGTTGGCGCTCATCCGCTTGAAATGCATTTCCTGCCATGGCGCCCGGCGGTGATTGTTCGGAAGTAGACGACATCACTGTATCCCGCATATGGCTGCGCTCGTGCCCGAGATCCGTCCTTCACAGGCGGGCTGGAAGTTTGCATCACGCCACGGGGGCTGCTCTTAACCTAGGTTAAAGTTAACTTTTTTTCGTACCGGATTACAGGAATGGTTTGCCTCCGGTGACCGGAAGAATGGCACCACTGATGTAAGTCGCCTCGTTCGAGGCGAGAAACACATAGGCCGGCGCGAGCTCCGCCGGCTGTGCCGGCCGGCCCAACGGGCTGTCCTGGCCGAAGTGGGCCGCCTGCTCGGCAGGCATGGTCGCAGGTATCAAGGGAGTCCACACCGGTCCGGGCGCGACAGCGTTGACACGGATGCCCGACTCCGCCATCTGCTGTGCGAGCCCGGCCGTAAAATTGGTGATCGCACCCTTGGTGGTCGCATAAGCCAGCAGGCTCGGTGAGGGTTTGTCCGCCTGGATGGAGGCGGTGTTGATGATCGAGCTACCGGGCTTCATATGCTGCGCTGCCGCCTTGGCCAGATGGAACATGCTCTGGATATTCGTACGGAAGGTGGTCTCGATCTCCTCCGCGCTGAAATCCCACAACTTCTCATGCGTGCGTTGGAACGCGGCGTTGTTTACCAGGATGTCGAGCCTGCCGAATTCGGACACGGCGCGCGCAACCAACTGCCTGCAGTGTGCCTCCTGGCCAACATCACCCGGCACGACGACTGCCTTGCTGCCGGCCCGTCGAACCCAATTGGCAGTTTCTTCCGCATCATCGTGCTCATTCAGATATGCGATCAATACGTCGGCGCCCTCACGCGCAAAGCCGATGGCGACGGCGCGTCCGATACCGGAATCTCCGCCGGTCACAATGGCGCTGCATCCTGCCAGCCGCCCATGTCCCTGATAGCTGGCCTCGCCGTGATCCGGCACAGGGTCGAGTTGTGCGGTCTTGCCGGGCGCGGCCTGTTGTTGCTTTGGAAACGGCGGGCGTGGGCCCGCGGAGCGCGGATCGGTGAGCATGGTGGTGTTCCTTCGGTGGTGACCCAGGAGCGCGAGCAAGTTCCGTGCGTGCGCGCTCAATGTAAGTTACGTGTCGATCGGCCTCTAATATTTGTTAGATCGGCGGCGGATCAAACCCGCTATAGTCGGCGCCATTCCCCAACCGAGGCACACGTCCATGGACGACTCTGCCGAGATCTTTGATCCAGCCCAGCACGAAAGAACGCTCGTGCGCGAGCGCATGCGCAGCGGCATGTTGCCGCGCGGCCCAGCTCACGAGTTGTTCGGCGGCAACGGCACAGGTGCCATCTGCAACTGCTGTGACCGGATCATCACTCCCGACCAGATTGAATTCGAGATCCATGCCGGTTCCGTCCTGGTGATGCATTCCCATTGCATGCGCCTTTGGTACGACGAGTGGTCCCATAACCTACGTTAGTCTGCCGCGCGGCTCGCCTGTTGTTCGTGGCGAGTCTCGGAACGGTCTGGGTGCCGGTACGTTGTGAAGGGGCAGCCCGTCAGGCTGCACCGCCCGCAACTCATACCAACAGCATCCGTTCGAGAAGGCAAACTCATGGCCACGCGCAAATCCTCTTCCGGTTCCTCCAGGAAGCCGCCCGCGAAACAGGCGGCTCCACGCAAACCGCCAACCGTTGATCCGCGCGGATCCGGCATTCCCGTGCGTGGCAGTTCTGGCCCAAAGACAGGGGCCGCAGCTACGAGGCCACCGGGTGCGACCTCGAGGCCCGGTGTTGGCCCCACATCCAGCGCTGCGTCCCGGTCGAGCGCCCGAAGCACAATGAGCGGCCCCGCCGGCGGCTTCAAAGCGGACGCATCCGGCGACCTGGCCGCCGCCAAACTCGCGGGTGCCGAGGCTATCGGCCAACAATTTCCCTACAACGCAGCCAAGCCCAGCGAATTCGGCGAGACCGGTGCTGCGGCGGGGCAGCACGAAGTACCGCCCGATCCCGCCATCACCGGCAGCACGCTGACCGAAACCAACGCCTCGACGAAGGTCGGCTCGGGCAATCCCCCGTTGTCCTTCAACCCCGCCTCCGGCTCGCTGGACCGCGTGCGCGTGGATTCCGGCGCGCAGCCTCTGACAACCAATCAGGGCGTGCCGGTCGCCGACAACCAGAACTCCCTCAAGGCCGGCCTGCGCGGCCCCGCCTTGTTGGAAGATTTCATCCTGCGCGAGAAGATCACCCACTTCGATCACGAGCGCATTCCGGAACGAATCGTCCACGCACGCGGCTCGGGCGCGCATGGCTACTTCGAGTGTTACAAACCTCTTACTGACCTGACCCGTGCTTCGCTGTTCGCCGAAGAGGGCAAACGCACACCGGTGTTCGTCAGATTTTCCACGGTGGTCGGTGAGCGAGGCTCCACCGATACAGCCCGCGACGTTCGCGGTTTCGCCGTCAAGTTTTATACGGACGAGGGCAACTGGGACCTGGTAGGAAACAACATCCCGGTGTTCTTCATCCAGGATGCGATGAAGTTCCCGGATCTCATCCATGCCGCCAAGCCCGAGCCACACCACCAGATGCCACAGGCGGCCACGGCGCATGACACCTTCTGGGACTTCGTGTCGCTCATGCCCGAGAGCACCCACATGTTGATGTGGGTCATGTCCGACCGCGCCATCCCGCGCAGCTACCGCATGATGCAGGGATTCGGTGTCCACACCTTCCGCTTCGTGAATGCCGCAGGCGAGTCGAGCTTCGTCAAATTCCACTGGACGCCGCTCGCCGGAACTCATTCGCTCGCGTGGGACGAGGCCGTGAAGATTTCGGGCGCGGACCCCGACTTCCATCGTCGCGATCTGTGGGAGGCGATCGAGGCCGGCGCCTACCCGCAATGGGAGTTGGGTGTTCAGGTCTTCACTGAGAAGCAGGCTGAAGGCTTCAGTTTCGATGTGCTCGATGCCACCAAGATCGTGCCCGAGGAACTGGTCGGCGTACGGCCCGTCGGCCGCCTGGTGTTGAACCGCAATCCCGACAACTTCTTCGCCGAAACCGAGCAGGTCGCCTTCTGCACGGCACATGTCGTGCCGGGGATCGACTTCACCAACGACCCCTTGCTGGCCGGTCGCATCCATTCGTACGTCGATACCCAGATCACGCGCCTGGGCGGTCCCAACTTCCACGAGATCCCGATCAACGCCCCGGTCGCGCAGATTCACAACAATCAACGCGACGGCTTCCATCGTCAGGCCATCGCGCGCGGCCGCGTCGCCTACGAACCCAACTCGCTGGCCGGCGGCTGTCCATTCCAGGCGGGTGTCACTCAGGGGTTCACCTCGTTCCCACAGCCGACCGAAGGCGACAAAGTCCGGGGCAAGCCCGAGAAATTCGCCGAGCACTACAACCAGGCCACACTCTTCTGGAACAGCCAGTCCGATGTGGAGAAGCAGCACATCATCCGCGCCTACCGCTTCGAGCTGACTCGTGTACAGGTCAG
>Ga0070665_100001717_pt1 | contig 25110 bp, 22 predicted proteins | sample KBSS13metaG_FD_65862 | JGI IMG/M metagenome (GOLD analysis project Ga0070665, IMG submission 65862) | Switchgrass rhizosphere microbial communities from Kellogg Biological Station, Michigan, USA - KBS S1-3 metaG | ecosystem: Host-associated > Plants > Roots > Rhizosphere > Soil ... | reverse complement strand
CATCCCGACATCGACATCCGGTACAACAAGGTTCGGCTTGCCCTGGTTTCGCACGATGCCGGCGGGTTAACGGACGCGGACTTTGCCATGGCCGCCGCGAGTGACCTGGTGTTCGGGCCCGGGAAGTAAATCCGCCACGGCGCGTGATCAACGAAGTGTCTTAATAGATCGCGTCATCATCGTCCGCGCCAGGGATGGGAGTCTCGTCGCGATTTGCCGAACTCTCCTTCATGCTTGTGATCTGGTGCTTGTTCCAGATTGCAAAAGCCAATCCACCAAGAACGGCAGAAGTAAGCATCAGAAATCCGGCTTTGAGTAGCTGTTTTGGCTCTTTTGAGCCGGGAAGGGCCAGCGGGATCAGTTTGCCGGAACCGTTTTCGCTTGGAACAGTATTGTTTTCCAATACTTACCTCTTTCTTTCCTGACGGGGCCGCCCCTCGAAAAGAACGTTAAAGATCCGTTAAACCATACAAGTTGATTTAGCAGCCCGGATTTTCTACTGGAAAATGAATAAATTTTCGGTCTTTGGCTTGTAAAGTTACCAAAAGCCGGATACACTTCAAACATTGCATTACTTGTTGGCAGGTTCCAGGTAGACGGTGAAAGATTCTGGAAACCGAAATGGACTTCCGGCATCCAATGAAAGTGTAGGAAAGACGGCTTGATCGAGTATAGCTCTCAGCCTTCTGATCCAAAAGTTTAGTTACAAGTTGCGTCACTGGCCTCCCGGCACGAACAATACAACGTTCGTGCCGCATTTTTTTGCCCCCAATTCTTTCCCGGGCAGGTTGGGCTAGAATAGCGCAATAGCCGAAAAGGGACGCTTGCAAAAGAAGGTGTAGAGGATGAAGCGAATTCTATCCAGTTTGATACTGGGATTAGCCACGATAGGTGCATTCGCACAGTGGTCCAATCCCGCCGAAGATGTGCCTGCTTACAATGCGCAGCCGCCAAAAGAAAAGCTTCCTCCCATCCTTTCCGGCAGCCAACTGAAGGGGCCTTCATTCCGCTATCCCTGGCAGACTGAGGTGTATTTGGAGGCCGCGAAAATTCCGGCCGTTCTGCATCAGCTTCCTTGCTACTGCCACTGCGATCGGGCATTGGGCCATAACAGTCTGCACAGTTGTTTCGAGAATACTCATGGGGCGGAGTGTTCCACGTGTGCGAAGGAAGCGGCATACGCCTACCGGCAGACCAAGCTGGGGAAGACTCCGAAACAGATCCGCGACGCAATTGAGCAGAAGCAGTTTGAGTCGATTAACCTCGATGCCCTGGGAGCGTCGTAAGAGGTTGCCGGCAGGGTGCCAGACGCCCGGTCTGAATACGCGCTAGAATGGCTGTGTAGTAAAGCATCGCGATCGACACATCGCAATGCTCCTTTCACCAGATGGGGGCGTCACGGTTTCGACGGGATCGCTTGCGGTAAAGAGGCATGCCGGGGTGCGGGCACCCGTAATCGCTTGCAAAATGATAATTGCCGATAACCAACTGGCATACGCAGCTTAATTAGTTAAGTTGCCGTTCTCCGTGGCTTTGTCTGTGGGCCGCGAAAGAACGTCGCACAGCAGACTGGTTCTCGAAGCTACGTCCGGGCCGAGAGAATGAGATTCACGGGCTAGGGTTACGCGTATTTTGTCCGTTCTGAGCGCGTAAACCGAAGTCGTAGGAACGTGACTGAGCATGGAGTCTCTAGACTGACATCGATTTCGGACGCGGGTTCGACTCCCGCCGCCTCCACCATTATTTTGTTTACTGACGAAAAATAAAACCTACTAACTAAATACGGTCCTGCACCCTGGCGAGGGCTGGCAGCAGTGCGGACAGAGACTGGGTGTTGGGCATCTCGATGTTTTTCAAAGCAAGGATGTGGATGCGAGTCACCTGGAGAATTGTGAACTACGACTCATCGCCCTGACACGCACATAGGCCCTTCTGCCTGTGCTCTGCGATACTCTCGAATCTGGGATCGTCGCTCCGCGTGTCCTTCTGGAGAAAACGGAGACCATTCATAAGCCAACAGCAACAGCGCTCCCACTGTTGCCGCGAGTTTGCAGATGTTCTGTACCAGTGTCATGAAAGCGGAAAAGAACACTAGTCGCAAGCCTCGTTTGCGGTAGATGAACCGAAGCAGTCCGGCGTCCAGCCACAGTGCGAGCATTGCTAGGATGCAGGATGCAAGCATCCACCAAGCGGATCGCACGGCAGCCAACAGACAAATTGCAGCGCCTCCTGTAAGCGCTGTTGCGACGCGATGTTTTCGCGTGATGTTCAGATCATCGGGTACTTTTCTTCTGTTCAGAAGGAGCGCCATCCAGGGTATCCCGCGGTCCACCAGGTCTGTCACGATCGAGGTCCACACCGTCCAGTGTTTGGCGTGCGTCACACAAATTTCCGGATCCAGCAGGATCCGCGCACCGCGATCCGACATTCTGTAGCCGAGTTCGATGTCTTCGACACTGGGCTTCCGATATCTCTCGTCGAAACCGTCAGCATCTAGAAACACTGTGCGCCGCACCGCGCCGCAGCCACTCCAGAACGTCAAGGCGGAACGGTGCGCAGAATGATGGACGTAACAGTGAGCGAGATTGCGGTATTGCGAGCAAATTCTCGGATCGCTTGGCGTGTCATCGTATGATCCGATAACAGCATCCAGGTCCTGGTTCTCTTCCAGGTGGCGCTCCATCCGTTCCAAGGTGTCAGTGTGAACGCAGGTATCAGCGTCGAGGAAGACGAGTATTTCGCTCTGCGCCAGCAGAGCAGCATAGTTTCGGCAAACGGCAGGCCCAAGATTGTAGGGCAAAGAGATCACGCGTGCGCCAAACTCGTCGGCGACCGCCGCGCTGTCATCGGTGGAACCGTCGTCCACCACGATGAGCTCGTCCGGGAATCTGCTGCTGGATTTCAAAGCGAGAAGAGTGTCGCTCAGCAATTTTCTCGAATTGAAAACAGGAATTATTACTGCAATGGCCATTAAGCTCGGTCCTGATCTATTTTACGGCTCATAAAACGCATAACAAATCGGCAATGGCAAGTACGCAGGGTAAAACATCTGCCCACATACGACCTGAGCGCGCCGATATCCGATGGATTCCAGTCGTTTTTCCATGGACTGAACATCCCCATTTTCTATTACTATGACCACCGCCCTACGATTCACAGAGTCCTCAAGGAACGTCGATCGCATGCCACCATCAAAGCCCTCACCCCAGAACCAGAACCGGAACGGCATATTGCTGATTGGCTCGGATTCAAAATAAGGTTCGATACCTGTAATCGAGAACGCCCCACTTCCCTTGTTGTCTGGAGGTATCGCAATGTCCGCCATCATTCCACGGGCAAGATAGCCCTTCAAGATATTGGCTGCATCGCGGTGCGCCGAATAGGGCATGGATACGTCGTAGCGTATGGCTCTCGCTGCCCAGATCAGCTGAGAGATGACGCAAAGCACGACCGAACCGAGGAGAGCCATCTGTCGCCAGTCTAACTTCGATAGCTCTCCTCGACTCTCTCTCCCTCCGTTCTGAGGATAGGTCACCCACCAGAGAAAGAGGAAAAGCACCCAGAACAATCCTGCGTGATAGAACTGAAACGTGTATGCGGCACAGAATGCCCACAGGAAAAGCACCGGCAGACCATATCGAAATGTACCGCCCCGGACCCAACCCCAAATCAGCAACCCCCACGCGATGAGCCCGATATGAAAGTCCGACAGGCCAGAGCCCAGCGCCGCGGTCGCCCGCTCCAGAATTCCACCGGCGAGTTCTACCTGGACAACGGCAGAATGCGTGTTTGTCGCTCGTTCCTCGACGTTCAAACTTCCAATCTTTGCCGCAACGCGATTCTGCGCGACATGCCAGTTTGCGATTTTGACCCATCCAGCGTCCCTGGCCGGTGCAATGCTCCATGCGGCGAATCCGAGCATAACAATTAGCAACACTGCGCAAACAATTTCACTCTTCCCACCCACTCCTTCTTCTTTCCGAGAGCGGTAGCGTTCGATCGAGAGAATTACGACGAGCCCTATGGCGACCAGCAGACCATGTACCGAAACATTTGCCAGAAGTCCGATCAACAGGACTGAGAGCAACGGATTTTGTTTTCTTTGGGGCCAATTCCAGGCGAGTGCGAACAATAGCACAGGAAAGAGTGCATAACTACGTGCCACCACTGGGTATTGGAAAGCGAAGAAGTAGGTAAATGGCAATAGCAGACGCAAGACCAGAGGAAACGGTGCTTTCGTCGTCAGCAACACCATGGCGGCCATGACGATTGCCGCCGTGAACCAATGCATCCCGTTGTAGGAGACGTGGGCTCGGGCCAGAAGCCAAAGCAGCGAATGCCACAACCCTGGTGAAGCTTCGTAATGAATATAGGTGCCGAACAGATCTTTCAGACTGAGACTTTTTGCCAGCTCCCACGCTTGCGCCTCATCGGACCAGGGCTCATGCCGTGGAATAACGTAAACCAGGAGCGCCGAATAGAGCCCCAGGGACAAAGCAATGGCAGTTCTCTCTATGGCGAGGGGAATGCTCCGCGCCGTCCGCTTGCGTGACAAACGTCGCGATAAAGGTGAAGCGAAGCCCATTAGCGTGCCATTGAGAGCCGCGTAACTGGTACCGCGTCCCATTCTTGCATCCGGAACTGCTCTCAGACAGCTTACAGCATGGAAATGGCCGGGATAAGTGGCGGCGGCAATCCGCAGTCCCATTAGATGAGGCTCTCCACGCTCCTGCGAAACTCTCTGCCGCAGGCAATCCGGCCCTGCAGAAAGTGCTTCGTCAATCAAGCACCGCCAGTGGTTTTGCCTTAGGTAAGCTGTCAATCGCCACCGCGAATGATTAAAATAAACGGTCTAAGAAACTGTTGAGCGGGCATCGAAGCAGGACACACAGATATCGGCATCGGTTACGACTATAAGATCTAGCCAACTCTAGAAAGATGCAGATGCAAGATTTCGCGTTATCCCGATGAGCCCAATTACCGACGATCTGGTCTCCGTAATTCTTCCTGTTCACAATGGTGTAAAGTTCGTCGAGGTCGCGCTGGAATCCGCATTAAGGCAAACTTATCGAAACCTGGAAGTTCTCGCCGTCGACGATGGCTCGACGGATGGCACGCTTAAAATACTAGAAAAATATGCGGCTCGAGATCCTCGAGTACGCGTCTTCTCGCAGGCAAATGGGGGCGTTGCTCGTGCGCGCAATCGAGCAATAGCCGAGGCACGTGGGGACTTCATCGCTCCCCTGGACGCTGACGATCTTTGGGGGCCATCAAAAATAGCAAGCCAACTCCAGCGTCTAACTGAATCGGGGGAAGAGACAGGCTTTGTCTACTCCTGGTGGGTCTGGATCGACAGCAACGGTGTAGTGCTTGATCGTTCGCCGCGATGGAGAATTGAAGGCGAAGCCTTTGAAGAACTCATTCAGATAAACTTTTCGGGTAATGCCAGTGTTCCTTTGTTTCGCAAACGCTGCATTCAAGAAGCTGGCGGCTACAACGAAGAACTCGCGGCAAGCGACGCCGGAGGATGTGAAGATTGGGAACTGGTGTTGCGCATAGCGGAACATTATAAGATCGCCGTTGTTCCAGACATACTCATTGGCTATCGTCGGCTTCCCGGTAGCATGAGCACGTCTTGCGACAGAATGTGGCGCTCGCATCAAGCAGTTATGCGGACAATACGGAAACTTAGACCAGATTTAGATTCGCGATTGTTCCGCCGATCTGACCAGCAGTTCGCCTTCTATCTTGCCGGCGTCTCGTTTTGGTCGGGCGATCCGTTGGCAACGCTGCGATGGGCGTTTCGCTCGGGTTGGCGCCACCTCATTCTCGTATTGCCCTACACCGCTGGAATCTTTACGAATCGTGACCGGGGAAAAAAAGGGGGTCAAACGATGCTTCCCGGGGTTCAACTCGATACGAATGGCGTCCCCGAACCGCTGCTGCCATATGATACGTTCTGAGTAATTTGCAACGTAGAGAAGGGACTCGTCTGTCGCTGCGACTGCGTGGTTCTAAGAGTTTTCCAGCTGCAAAACAGCGGGATGAAAATAAATTGCTGACGAATGAAAACCTGCATTCCGGCTCCCTGCGTCGAACTCCGAGCGAAGCAGGCGAAATAGACCAGGCAGACTCTTCGTACACGAACGATACCCCCATTGAACCTCAGTGGTCGCCGGAGTCCTTTCCCCCTTCAAAATCACATTTAGTCAGCGTCGTTATTCCTGCCTTCAATGCCGAAGCTACGATCAACGACACACTGAAGAGCGTAAGGAGTCAGACTCACCTCAACCTGGAAATCATTGTCGTCGATGATGGATCTACGGACCGCACAGGATCGATCGTAGAAAGTCACGCTTCTTGCGATCCGCGGGTTACCTTGATTTCTCAGACGAACGCCGGAGTTGCGGCCGCGAGGAATACTGGCTGGCGGTCTGCCCGCTCGGACTTGATCGCGTTCGTCGACGCAGATGACCTGTGGGCGCCAAGCAAGATCGAAAAACAGCTTGAGGTCATGCTCGCTGGCGGAGAGCGAGTCGGCCTTGTCTACACCTGGTTTTCCGTGATCGACGAACGAAATCGTATCCGTGCGATAGGTCCAGTTCGTCGAATCGAGGGCGATGTAATCAAAAACGCGCTGGGGAATAACTTCATCGGCAATGCGAGTTCCCCACTTATTCGACGCCGCGTTTTGGAAGAGGTCGGAGGATATGACTCCTCTCTGCGAAGCGCGGGCGCGCAAGGCTGCGAAGATATGCAGATCTACTACCGAATCGCATTGAGATCTCACTTCGGACTGGTGCCCGAACATCTGACAGGCTATCGTGTCGTCGCTCGTCGAATGTCGAGCGACCGGCTGCGCATGCTTCGGTCCTTCAGTTTGGTCGCCGATGAAATGAAGCGGAATCATCCCGAATCTGCAGAGAAGATCGACGCGGGAGTCAGGTATTACCTGCATTTTTTGCTGGGAGAAGCACTTGCCTTCCACGATTTCGGTCAAGCATGGTCCCTGCTCTCTTTGTTGAGATCCTCGGTTGGATGGGATAGCGTCACATATCTTACGACGGTTTTTCGGCACAAGTATCGGGGGTTCGGCATATTTGTATGGCGGCACCTTCGACGCCTTGGCAAATCTCTGGCAGGTCGATCAGCTGAGAGTGTAGAGCCAATTTTCCCCTTTGGAGAATCGCAACACTAGACCTGAGATCTTGAATAAGGTTTTACAAGCGGAGGATTGGATCAGGCTTTAAAGCAGCGAGATGAACGTCCCTAACGGGGCGTCCGGAATGGCAATTCGGGGCAGCGCATATAGATTTCGCTGCTCGCCTACCAGCCATGCACCTTCAGTCGAACAGGCCCATGAGTAACCGAGATCTGCGACATCTTTTTGTACTTCGGGGTTCATGTCCCCATGTGGATACGCAAAGCCACTGATTTGTTTGTTCGATAAAGTACGGCATCGCTCTCTACTCAATTCAATCTCGCGCCTTCGTTCCGGCTCACTTAACCCGGTCAAGGCCGGGTGCGTGACGCTGTGAGCAGCGAGCGTAATCAGACCACCCTCCAGCAATCTACGTACTTCTTCGCCGGTCATGGGCATCGCCAGAGAGTCTGGTGTTGTAGCAAATCGGAGTCGAAGAGTTTCCATGGCAGCATCCCTCACATTTTTCGGCGCCTGCCGAAGTATTTGCCAAATCGCAAGGTATGCTTTTTGCCTAGTCGTCCGCGGCTCATCCCATGCCTTCCAGTCGCGCTGTGCGTGATCATGTGCATCCGCTTCCTGCCAATCCAAAAAGATAGTCTCCTTACCGCACACCTGCTCACAATGCGAGGGCCCGGGCCATTCCATAACCATGGAAGCCAATTCATCCCACCAGAAAGGCTCGCCACTATCAACGTTACCGGTCGTGAGGAAGAGACAACCTGGAAGACCATATCGCGTCAACAACGGCTTGGCGTTGATGAGATTGTCGCGGTAGCCGTCGTCGAACGTGATCGCCACAGCGTCATCCGGCAGAATGCCGGCGCTCAGCAAATGAACGAGTTCATCCATCGGCATTGCAGCACGATGACGTTTCAAGTAATCCATCTGCTCTTCGAACCTCTCGGGACCGACAGCGATGCCCCAAGGATCAAGACCTACGCGGGCGACGCGGTGATACATCAAAATCACCGGTCTCGGCTTCCGACGGCTGAGCCTGTCGAATACCTTTGCTATGGAATTCGGTTTCAACATTCAGTCTTCCGTGCCCGCAACGTAATGATCACGGGATAGGCTGGATCAGGTTCGTCGAGCTTAGCCACATCCACTTCCTCAAGCGCTGCCCCTTGCAGAAAGGCAGTTGCCGCGAAGACATTTCCATGAGCCTTCAACTCGATTGCATCCGCGGGGAAGCTTAGCTGGAACAGTCGCCGTACCGACGCTGGCGTAAATGACCAGAACCAGCTCTCACCCCACTCGCCTCTGTCGATGGGACTGATGCCGGGAACCGTAAGGAGGAGAGTCCCTCCGGGCTTCAGAGCTACGTATAGATGCGAGACAGCTTCCTCAAGCTCAAAAATGAATTGCAAGGTCTGCGTGAAAACAATGCAGTCAAAGACGCCTTCGGGGAGCACTCCCGGCCGGCTGAGATCGCCATGCAAAGTTGCCTTCGCGTAATGAGGATCGACATGCAGAATGTCCATCAGGCTGATGTTGGAGCCATAGAGCCGGCTGTAGGTGTCATCACCCACTTCGAGTACACGCCCGGTGATGTCCCCTGCGTTGCTGGCCAGAAATCTTTCGATGTAGTAGCGATCGATCGGTTTGCCGCGATCCCAACCGAAGTTGAGACTAACCGGAGTGGTGCTGGAAAGCCCTCCAAAATCAAGTGCACCGACCGGTGGCGGCCACGCGCCAAGAGTTCCAGCGACGAGCCCATGTACAGGGCTGTTGCGATACTTGTTCTTCACCAATCTCGAGATCGAACGCATAAGTCTGCGAAACATGGACGAATGATTTGGCGAAGGAGTTTGCCCGTCCCACTCCAACTGCCCTTCGTCATACCACGCTATCCAGTTTCGCCGCCCTTCGCGCCACGCCTTGCGTTGCTCTTTGGTTTGGCCTCGATACCTGCTGTGAACTTCTAGCACCGTCTGCAGCATCTGCTCCGTATCTCGCGAGATGTTTTGTCCATGCCACCGATATTCCGCAACTATGTCAGGATGCGATGCAATCACGTGGTTCCGCGCGATTCGCAGATACAGATCATAGTCCTCACATCTTCGAAGACGTTCATCGAAGCCGCCGAGTTGAAGCAAGACTTCCCGTCTATAAAGTACGGTGGCATGCATGCCGATGCGGTTACCCATAAGCAAGTCAGAGTAAGGATCTTCGCTCAATGATTGAAAATGATCGGAGCCGGCTCGTTCTCCGTTCGCATGAATTCTCCGATGGCCGCCATAAACCATGGCCGCCTCGGGTGCCGCAGCAAAACACGCAACGCCAGACGCGATAGCATTTGGCTCCAGCCGATCATCCGCATCAAGAAAAGTGATATATCGGGATCGGGCTCTCTGAATCCCCAAGTTACGAGCACTGGCCAAACCGCCGTTACTCTTTCGAAGTAAAACCACCGAAGGAAATTCCCCGGTTATCGATATCGGGCTTACCCTCGATCCGTCGTCGACCACGATCACTTCATCGGCCCGATGTTCCTGCGCGAAGACGCTTAAGAGAGCCTCGCGCAGATAGGCTTCGTCATTGTAGGTGTTCACCACCACCGCGACGCTTTCGTCTATTCCAGGGGCCGGCATCCTCTCACTCGTCCTCGTATTGCTGCTGACTTGCATGCAAAACGTATGCCCTCCTGGGCATCAGCAATTTTACCGACCATAGACGTTACAGCGCGAACACAACAAACTCAGAACGACAGGGTTCGATTCGGTCTTCGTGCGGGGGACGAGCCGTTACGTCACTCTCTATGCCCTGACAAAGCTGCAACCGCCACTGATACTCCGTTCCGTGCACTCAGGCGGCAAGAGTGTGACACCCGCTCGAGTTTTGATTAGCGGTCAGCAATCAGGTAATGTTTGCCAGTGCTTTTGACAGTGCGCTCCCATTTACATGTAGCAACTCACGGGGCTTGCCCTCAGCAACAATGCGGCCTTCATCGATGCAAATAACGTGATCGGAGTTCAGCACAGACTCGAGGCTGTGCGTAATCAGTAGAATCGTGCAGCCTGCGAAGCGACGGGCTATAGCTCGCCGAACCCGCTTCTCCAAAGCAAGATCCATGGCATTCATGGCTTCGTCAAGGATCAGAAACCTCGGATTATGTAACACAGCACGAGCTAACCCGATGCGCTGCCTCTGACCACCCGAAAATCGCAGGCCCTGCTGGCCAACCCATGTGCCATAGCCATCAGACAAGGATTCCATTAGTTCCGATATGCCCGCAACGTCTGCAGCTGAGGCGATCGCCTCATCAGAAGCTTCAGGATATGCCATCTTTATGTTTTCCAGGACCGTGCCGTCGATAAGATCAACGTCTTGACCGGCGACTGCAATGAGCTTTAGCCAATCGACGCGGCTCAACTTGCTAAGAGGAGTTCCGTCGACGAGGGTCACCCCTTGGTCTGGGCTGTAGAGACCCAGTAGAAGATTGACGATTGTAGTCTTTCCCGATCCGCTAGCCCCCACGAGTGCCGTGGTCACGCCTGCGGGAATCTCGAAGGTCACATTGTCGAGCGCCGGCCGACCACTCGTTTCGTAACGAAAGCTTACCCCTTCGAATCTGAGCCCATGATTTATCGACTCGATGGGAATGTTGCCGGATGCACCACAGTCTTCGACTTGTGCCTCAAGAATGGACCGAACTGATTGAAGCTGCGGCTCGAGTTCCAAAAGCTTGAGTCGATGACCCTCGATTTCACGTACATGTGGTTGCAGTCGGTAGAGAAGAGCAACACACGTGAGAGCTGTCGCGAAACTGACGCCAAACGACGGGGTGCCGATGACGATAAGACCCAGAATTACGAGGTAACCTACTTCCGTGAGCGGATCAAGCATCAGCGTTAGTTGTTTTGATCTGACATCAACCCTGCGCGCAGCTGCTGAGGATACATCGAACCTTCTCTGGTACACGTCTTCCTGGCCGAAGGCTCGGATGGTACGCATGCCCTGGAGGGTGACTGACATACGATCCCATAATTCCTGGTGAACACGTTTCTCCTCTGAGCCAATAGCAGTAGCGCGGCCTGACAAAAGCCGCAATGCTGCGGATAAAAGCAAGGATCCGATCAGGACGCAGAGTGTGATTTTCCAGGACAGTACCGCCAGCAGTCCTCCCAACGTGACAATGAACGTTCCATTGACCAGGATTCTGGTCAGGCTTGTATAGGCCGTTGAAGGGAGCCATGCTTCGCGGCCTAGTGTCTCCACAAGTTCGGACTGCTCACGTTGAAGTACAAAACGATAAGGCAGGCGGAGGTACTGATTATGTACCCGGTCTCTTGTGGTCTGACTGATCTGCTCACTGATTTGAGAGGTAGCGATGGCATAAGCATAGGCAAGTACTCCGCGGAAAATGATGAGAAGCAGAAAGACCAAAGCTATTTGCCTAGAGCTATGAAAGTGAGACATCGCGAAGCGCAGCGCTACTCCTAGAGAACCGCTGCTGGAGGCGAGCTGGTCCAACTGATTCATCATCGAATAGAAGAACAGTGGGATGAGCATGATTCCCAACGCTTCGGCCGCGGAAGCGAGGATGCCGAGAGTCACCAAGATGGGTGCTGACCAACGAGGAGCAGGAATGATTCGAAGGAGCCCAATCAGATTCGGGAACGTGCGACGCAGAAGCGCCCAACCGGTCTGCCTCTGTTTGCCCTCAAGTTCCCGATTGATCATCGCGTTGACCCTGCTCGCAAGAAAGTAACCTCGGCGCCTTTTTTGCAGAATTTCGTTTGCGAGTTCTACCGCACAAGCTACTACCGCTTACGATTTGCGAGCCTCAAGCGAATGGTGAGCGCGTTCCACTCACTTTGCTGTACCGGATGCGGGCGTCATCCTTCATTGGTTCCCTGTTTTCCGTGCTCTAAAGTTCCGTTAACTTCGTTCATCACGGCGTCTCGTAGTGACTTTGGCTAGTCCTTCTCGCTAACGCCGCAATGACCGCTAGGAACTCTGCTCGCTTCGACGTGGCCCTGCACCCGCCGATGACATCTAATTCTATTTTAAAACTGTAACATTCCAACCTGTCCTGCAATCTTGGCGCCTGGCTGCGTGTATGCCACCACAGGCTGCAGCCGCTGACGAGAACATCTGAATTTGCATTTCTCGCCGATTCACGTTCTCCAGCGTCGGAACGCGCGAGACTCGACCGCATCATGAAAGACTTCGAGATGGGACCGGCCACAACAGTCTTTGGCTCTGCGCGCCCATAGGAAATAATGTAGACGACGCGGACGATTAGGGCAGGAAATCGCTCACGGCATTGTTCAACGACTCGGATACGGCTGTTGCAAGTGATGCTGCAGATCGCCTACTCTCTCGGCCTGAGTCGGAATCATTCTGAATGAAAATAGCTGGCAGCTCAAACCCGCGAGCGGCTTGCATGTCGGACAGAGAATCGCCGATCAAAACGCTGTTCTTTGTGGATGCCGCGGGGAAATCCCGGAAGGCTTGCTGAAGCAATCCGGTTCCTGGTTTTCGGCAGTTGCACTGATTGATGTCGTGCGGGCAAACATAGAATGCGTCGATATGAGCGCCAAATGACTCCAGGTATTTCTGGAGAAGCGTGTGGAAGAGAGCCACGTCTTCAAGTCGATAGAGCCCAAGAGCAACCCCACGCTGATTCGTTATAACGATGACCCGTTTGCCGGATCGGTTAAGCGCGGCGATCGCCGATTCCATACCTGGCTGCGGATGAAAGTCGGCCCAACGCCAGGTGTACTTCCCTTCCGGCGCCTTCTTATTGATCACACCGTCACGATCGAGAAAGACAAAGTCGATGTTTCGAAATCGATCAGAAATGGGATGTTGGCTCATATTGGTATTTTCGAATCATAGCCCGAATCTCTTGAGGTCGACCTGGGCCCTATCGAGATCTTCGGGGATGCCAATGTCCAGAAATTGACCGTCGCATTGAAAGGCGGCGGGGCTTAATTGGGTTACGTGATGAGCCAAAATGTCGGTCTCGAATGAAAATCGTTCTTCGAGGTTCTCCGGCCACGGAAACATGCGCTCCAAAACGTAGACACCTGCGTTGATGCAGCCAGGGCCGGTTTGACCTTTCTCAGTGAATCCGGTGACGCGCCCATGCATGGTAGTGACGCCGCCGTACCGCCCTACGTCAGGCACTTGTGTGATCGCCATGGTTATCGGTCTTCCGACTGAACGGTGTGCAGCTAACATCGCAGCGAAATTGACATCGAGATATGTATCACCATTTAAGACAAGCACCGACGGCTCAGACGCTTGTTGGAGGGCGAGGCGAATCGCGCCACCCGTGCCCAGCGGAGTCTCTTCTATAGCGTAGGTGAGCGGAACGCCCTTGTAGCTCGTTTGATATGCGTCAATGATCACGTCGCGCAGATATCCCAGAGATAGGACTATGCTGCTGCAGCCTTGACCTACCAGTCGATCAAACAGAATCTGCAGGAAGGGCTTGCCGGCAACCTCAGCCATAGACTTTGGGACGTCGCGAATCCTGGAACGAAGACGGGTACCTAAACCTCCGGCCAGAATGATTGCTTCCATGGATATTCTCTTTCAGGCGACCACACGTTGATGGACTTCCCGGGATATTCATTTCGTCAATTGAGCGAAATCGATTTCCTGTGTACGACAAGGAATAAGCCTGATTCCGCAAGCGAGGTGATGGGGATAGTCACTTAACTTTCCATGCCTGCGCTCCAACTTTCGTGAAGTGACAGCCGTAAACAATACCCTGATTCTCGCAACCTCGCAGCGCGCCGGCAACATCGTGTTTACGCATGGGATCTGTGAGAAATATCATGAATCCGCCACCGCCGGCGCCGGAGATCCTTGCGCAATAGGCGCCTGCGGCCATTGCTTTGGCGTAGAGCATTTCAATGCTATCGTTGACTATCCCACTTGCCATTCGCTTCTTCGCGTCCCAACTGGCTCGCAAGACCTGGTGCAATGTGGAGAAGTCTCCGCGAAGCAGAGATTCCTTCATGCGGAACGCCTCCTGCTTGATCTGGTGCATTGCTTCAATAGCTTCGGTGTTTCCCGAATCAACATTTTTCGTCTGCTCGGCGATGATATCTCCTGAAGAACGCGAAGCACCCGAGTAGAAAAGCAGTACCGACGCCTCAAGTTCGGAGATGACGTTGTCCCTGATGCGGAGTGGATTCACCAGCACTCTGCCGTTCCCGTTAAATTCCATGAAGTTGAAGCCGCCGAAGGCCGCTGCATATTGGTCCTGACGGCCGCCTTTCAAACCGGCCTGGTCCCGCTCAATAAAATAGGCAGTTTGTGCAAGTTCATAGTCATCAAGCGGGAAATTGAGCCACTCGGCATAGGCCTTGATTACTGCGACTACGAGAGTGGAAGAGCCGCCCAGGCCAGATCCCGCGGGCACATCAACACGCGTAGTGACGCGGAGGCTGAGCGGCTCTCCATTGTTGAAGTTTTTCACGGCATAGTTATGAACATGTTTCAGAAGATCAAGCGTGCCGTCTATCTTGACCTCGTCATCCGATTTGCATTCAAAGGTCTGATTCTGATCGCAGGAAACAAACTTTAGAGATCCTGTATCAAGCGACTCAATTGTGGCGTAGGCATAATGCCCAATGGTGGCGTTCAATATGGCGCCGCCAAATTTATCGCAGTAAGGGGATACGTCTGTTCCTCCTCCTGCGAGGCCCAGCCGCAAAGGCGCTCGCGAGCGAACAATCACCAGGAAACTCCCGCGTTATTCACTATGGCTAGATCCGGAAGTTTATTCATCTTGATATCATGCCGACCTTATCGACATTATCTGTCTCGGGATAGCGCTTTGGAGGCTTCTGTCCCAAGCGAGGTGCGCCCGGTCCCTTAATCACCCGCTTGTCAGAGCCGAAATGGTACTCGAGCAGCTTCAACCAGCAGCGGAACTTGACGGCAACTCGAACCATTTTCTTGATCATCCAGCTCTTGCCGAAGTAATCGTAGACATCACTGAAGTCTGCAAGGGCGCGATGAAGTTCAATAATCTTGTTCCTTGCCATTTGATTCACACTTTGACTGCCATAGTGAATCACTTTGGCGCACGGGGTGTAGATGACCTTCTTTCCTGCGCGTTTCAGCGCCAGATTGTAAGCAAGATCCACCTGGAAATGCGGGAAGCGCTCATCGAGCATTCCCACGGATTCCCACGTCGATCTGCGAATGATAAAAGCGGTCGTTCCGATGCTATCGACGACCTGTTCGTGCTCGTAGTCGAAGTTACTAAGATAGTAGTCGCGTGCAACCTTTCCATTTGGGAAAAGCTTATGCACATTCAATCCCTGCTGGATCATCGTTCCCAGCCCCGCGAATCTTCTAATACATGACTGAATTGTCATGTCAGGGTTGAGAAGCATTGGTCCACAAGCCGCTGCCTCAGGATGTGCATCCATAAATCCGACTAGTTGGCTGAACGCGTTTCCGATGATGCGGGTGTCGCTGTTGAGCAAACATGCGTAACGCGCTTTTGAACTTTTGAGCCCAAGATTGTTGTTCTTGGCGTAGTACTGGCCAGTAGCGTTTCTAACCAGGATCACCTGCGGGAAAAGGCTCGCCACCATCTCCGCACTTCCGTCGCTCGAATTGTCGTCGATGCAGATCACTTCAAATGAGAGTCCGGAAGTGTTCACATAGATCGACTCCAGACATTGCTGCAAAAACTCGCGTGTATTGTAATTTGGAACGATTATTGTGAGATCGAGCGATCCGTTGTTCATGAATTCCCTTTGCATTTCCCTACCGCACGACCTTGGCCGGGATTCCGACCACCAGCAAATTCGGGTCTATGGAGTCAAGCACGACAGAGTTCGCCCCCACAATGGCACAATCGCCAATTTTAATTCCGCCAAGCACTTTCGCGCCCGCTCCGAGCGTGACATTATCGCCAATCTCGGGACGCATTTCTGAGGTAAAAGTCATGTCGAGTTTCTTGCTGCCCAGTGTAACATTCTGATAAATTGTGGCGTTTTTTCCAATCTTCCAGGCCCCTACAACTGTGCCGCTGGTATGAGGGAAGAAAAGTCCAGAGCCAATTTCACATCGAGGCGTGACCTCAAGACCGAAAAGAATAATATTTGCGTAGGTACACGCCTGGGGGAGAAGGGGAATTCTCCTGAGAAAAGCTGCTCGTCCTATTCTGCATAGGACGATAGGAAGGAAACGGGGATGCAAGAGGCGTAATAGAATCTTGGACATTCCAACCGTCTCGAAAGCACGGCCTTCAAGTTCATATTGACGCTTCAAGTCTCCGACCAACGCCTCTTTCAACATCTTTCCGGTTCCCGCCAATTCTGCAGCCGAACAGACTCCGCGCCTTCACTTCAGGTGGCCATCTGATTCTATAGTGCCTGATAGACTTCCAGCGTTTTCTCTGCGGTGATTTGCCAGCTATAGCGAGAGGCAGTCTCCAGGCCAAGCGCGATCCGTCGTTGGCGATCAGGATCGCCGAGAGCTTCACGAATCCCCCTTTCAAGATCGCCCTCAACCCGAGGATCGAAATAGTGGGCAGCATCTCCGCAGACTTCGGGCACAGACGCGGAATTCGATGCCAGGACAGGGCAACCCATGCTCAGCGCCTCCAACGGAGGGAGACCGAAGCCCTCGTACAAGGACGGCGACACGAATAGCTCCGCCCGCAAATACGCCTCAGCCAATACTTCCGGACTCACGAAATCCCACTGTTGTACAGAATCCATTATCCCAAGTCGCTGAATCTCCGCGGTTTCAACATCGGTGAATCTAGCTCCGCCGACGACGAGCAAATCATATTCTCGCGCAAAGCCGCCCGAACTGAAGGCGTTGAGGAGCCCGAGGAAATTCTTGTAAGAGTGGCGTGCTCCGACAAACAACAGATACGGTCGCCGCAATCGGGCTACGAACTCTCCAGACTGGTTCGGTGCGCGCACAAGTCGAGGAAGTCCTAGATGGACGACATGTGTCTTGGAAACGGGAACTCCATAGAACTCCATCAAATCCTTGCGACTGGATTCGGACACGCAGATAATTGCATCTGCTTTGTCATACAGACTCTTTTTCGCCTTAAAAATTCGCTTTGAATCGCTGAATAATTCCGGAAATCTCTCTTGTGTGCAGTCGTGATTTGTAGCCACAGTTCGCCGGGCCCGAACGAGAGGCATTCTGCGGTAGAGTGTCGAATGATAAATATCCCAGGGGCCTGCGGAAATACAATGGACGCTGGTAACGGCTTCATTCAAGGCATAGCGCAACAATCCGGGTCGAACGCTGCTTTTCCATCCCATGACACGCGAGTGCGAAGGGGCAAGGGAATCGAACGGCTGTTGACTACCGTGGAATCCCATAAATACATCAACATGAACATCGCTGGTCCGGCTAAGGCGCGATGCTAATTCGTAGAAATAGGTGCTGCCGCCGCCATGATTTTGCAGCGAGAACAATTGATGGTCATAAAGGACTCTCATAGACTCTTCACCCGGGCAGGCCTATCAGCATCTAAGTCAGCATCTAAGTCTTCGTCTCGAACACTGGTTTCTGAAGTCCGACCTGGTTGACGGCTTCGAGTAACAGCCTGCCCAGCACTTTGGGCTGGTCGTACTGATCGAGCACATAACTCTGCGCATTACGAACTATCTCATGCGCCGTCTTCTTGCTATTCAATAGCTCCATCACCTTCTCTGCGAACTCAGCCGGGGTGTCGGCACACTTATAGTGAATGTCCTTAACGAGGCCACTTCCTTCAGCACCCACCTGTGTTGAAACCACGGGTAATCCTCTAAGAACTGCTTCGATAGTTTTCAACTTGACGCCCGCCCCGTTCTGCATCGGGTTCACAAACACCGTACTGGATTTATAGAATGGAGTGAGGTCTTCAACGTCGAAATGCGCAAGGATGTTCGGATAGCGACTTATGACGCTGCCGAGCCAGCTACGATCTCTCCCGCGAGTACTTCCGACTATTACAAATCTATAGGCCGGATTTTCACTAAGCTTCGAGTGCACGTTATTGATATACCACTCCAATGCCTGGCGATTCAGAGCTGCCCAAAGGTTACCTACAAAAAGAACCTGATTGCCCTCCAGCGGCGGCTTGTCAAGCAGGCCTAAATTAATCGCGGTTGGCACAAAGGCTGAACGCTGACTGCTCTTGGGATTGTTCTTTCTATAAAGCTCGAGTTCATCATGGGAGACGAACCACAGCGAATTCATTTTAGAGAATATGCGCGAGCTTAAGTTCCTGACTCTGATTGCTTCCTGCAGATAATAGAACTTTAGCAACCAGGAACTTTCAGCCTTTGCAGTTTGGAGATAGTATGCGCTCTCATTGTTGTCAACTCGAACTATCTTTACCCTGGCTTTCAGTGTCTTATTGCGCAGGATTTCTGAAACGAATTCAGTTTGCATCAATATGACATCGTAGTCTTCGACGAGTTCAACGCGACGCAAAGCACTGCGAATTGCGGCCTGACCTGGTTTGAGCGAAAGGAGGCCACGGATGCTGCGCTCGCGGCGAGAAAATATCAGACGGCGAACGTAATTCGCGATCTTTTCGCGATCGGGGTCGCCAGGCTCTGTTGCCACGGTAGCAATGAGATCAACTGTCACACCAAGGCTGTGCAGGGCCTGGATCCTGTTGCACATGTCAACCAATCCCCCACTGACGGGCGGATAGGGAAAGTCAGTGCAGACGTATAAGAGCTTTAACTCATTGAGATTCATAATGGAATTCGGGAATACGCAAGGTGGACATCGCTGCCATTCTCGATGGCTCTCCCTTCCCATCCACCAGGATGCAAACCTTCGTTCTCAGGAAAGCTAAGCAATACAAATTCATCTGGGTTCACTCATGACTCGCAATTTTCTAGGCTTCGTCGAAGCGTGTATCGAACGCTCATTCTGATGTCTTCAGGTTCCAGCTTGATCCAGGCCAGGATTAGTTTGGGTGAGGGCTCGGCTTGTCTCGGACCGCTTCACTTCACACAGTGAAATACCAAAGAGGATCGGCAAGGTCCAGGCATAGGTTGTCGAGTAATAAGTCATTAGCGCCAAAACAGAAAACAATACTCCTACGAAGAGCCAGTCGCAGCCAGATCGAAACAATCGGGACAGAAGATTGCCCACAAATTTGAAAAACACAATCGCGAATGGAACGCCGAAAAACACCAAGTAATCAAAGAAAAAAGTCTTACAGTCAGCCTGCGCCTGTGGCGGATATAAATACTCTCTCACTTCAAAGAAGGCAAGGGGGATTGGGAACAATCCCTCGACGAACTGCATCGCTTGAGGCAGATATCGAGGGATAGAAGGTAGAAAGCCGGTAAAGCCCACGCCGAAGGGATGATGAACAACAGTTATTAGCGCATAAATGGTCATCGAAACCCGGGTGGCGATTGTCGTCGTTTGGTTGGCTTCAATCAAGGTGCCAAAAATGGAGACAATGAAAAGAGAGCCAACGTAAAGAAAAGGAATCAGGAGCACTGCGATGATGACCTTCGAGCGCAGAGACGCGCGGCTCTTAGCGATCCCAAGCACAACTGAACAAAGCATGAGCGAGATAAGGCCGCCCTTGGAACTGCTGTACACGAGCAGGACGCAAGTGAGCACACCTATAGTCCACTTCTGCCATTTCCTGGAGAGGAAATGTGCAGTAATCATACCTATCGCGACAATCTGAACGGATAACGTGCCGGGTTCAGTACTGAAACCATGAGGCCTGCCGCTTAGGCTGGGAGTTACCTGCAGAAATGAAATGGCATTGGCGCCAAGCACTTCACCCGAAATAATTCCCATGATGGTGAAGAGGAATGCGGAATACGCTGCGGCGCGAAGCCAAGGGCTGGGTCGGTAGTTCACGCCGAAAATAGTAAACAGCACAAGGCTTGTTAGCAGCGTATAAGGCAGAAGGGATTGGGAGTGAAGGGTAGGTTCGCCGTTGTCGATCCAAAAAAGATTCGCAGCGCAAACGACGGCACAATAGACGACGAGAATTAAGATTTTTCGGTTAACCGTGAAGGGTTTTCGCAGCCAGGACTGCACTGCCGTCAGTAGGAAGAGGCAAATCAACGGAACGAAACTGAACGCCGCTGCAGTTAGCTTCAGCGGGGAATATTGAAGAATAGTATCTTGAAACGGACACAACGCCAGGGCCATCCAAACCAAAGGTTCGTAAATCTGGATGCCGAGTTTCTCCGCAGACACAGCGCGAGTTGGGAATTTGAATTGTCCTAATGCGGCGTTGCCCGTCGACAGATCACTCATGTGCCATGCTCAACCCTTCGAAAAGTGAGGCACAGCGAAGGCGCCACCGGCTTACGGAATCCTGCCCAGATAAAACCAGTTTTGGGGCCGTATAGGCGAGAAAATGAGTTCCCCACAGCAAAGCCTGCCATGTCGGCAAGTGTTTCCGTACAAAATACATGCGATTCCGGGTCATAAAGCGAATTGCAAAGTCTGACTCATCGCCCCCGGTGAGAGAGCTGACTTTATGGAAGAGTATTGATTTGGGTATGTACCAGAGGCGAAGATTTTTCCGCAAACATCTATACAGGAAATCGACGTCGTCGCTGTACACGAAGTACTTGCTGTCCATGAGTCCAATCTCTTCAAAGACTGAGCGGCGCACCATCAGGCAGCAGGTCGGCGCATAGGTAATCTGTCGGGTCTCGTCGTACTGTCCGGAATCTTTTTCGCCCATTCCATAGTGGAATGCTCCATAGAAACGCTTGCTGTCAAACCATCCTCCCGCGCACCAAATCGTATCCGAAGGCTCGAAATAGAGAACCTTCGGCGTCGACATATCGCAATCGTTTTCATCGAGGGCGGAGTAAAGATTGGCAAACAGGTCCTGCGGGAACTCCGTATCGTTATTTAGGAGCAATACAGCCTGGCACCCGTCTGCCATCGCCGCCCGGATTCCCTCATTGTTACCCTCTGCCACTCCCCAATTCTCCGGATTGGCGATGAGGCGAATGCGCTGATCCTGATTCTCCGCGAAAATGGAGAGAGTATCATCCGTCGACGCGTTATCTACGACGTACATCCTGTAGTTCATGAGTGTTTGATCGGATACGCATTTCAGAAAGGGGCGGAGGACTCGGCCGCTGTTAAAGGTAACAGTTACCACGCCGATTTGGGGTTCATGGGCCACAACGATCCTCGCACTCACGACATACGGCTGCCGCTCCATCTATCATACGTCTTTAGCGACTGCGGGTTAATGCGAGAAACACGGCTCTCACTCTTCTGCGGGCGCGTCTTCCGATTCGGTATGCTATCAAAAAGCCCTTGATGAACTCGATCGACCGTCTGGCCTCATGAGATCAATTCGCTTCACGATTGCGAAAAATGCCTCTGCAAACGTCATCCGTGGCGGTGCGTCCGCGGTTGTTGCTATCGTGCTTCCCCATTTCCTTACGCGTTCGTTGGGAGTTGATCGTTTCGCAGGGTGGGCCCTCATGCTCCAGGTGGCGGCATACGCAAATTACCTTGATTTCGGGTTGCAAACGGCAGTCGCTCGATATCTGGCGGGCGCACTGGAGTTGCGTGACTACCGACGGTGCAGCCAGGTGTTGAGTACAGCAGTTGCAATTCTGTCGATCGCCGGAGGAGTGGCCTTTTTGGGCTTGGGCATCATCGCCTGGCAACTCCCACACCTGTTTCGTTCGGTACCACACGGTTTGGCTGGTGAGATCGGAATCGGGGTAGCGATTCTGGCAGTGTCCGCTGCCGTGGGCCTCCCTCTATCAGCCTATTCCGGCGTCCTGATTGCAATGCAGCGCAATGAATTTCCGGCAATTACGATTGGATTGAGTCGAATTCTCGGAGCGATTGCTGTTGTATTGACAGTTCGTCATACCACATCGCTAATGTGGCTCTCCGCCTGTGTTGGGGGATTCAATCTCCTCGGCAGCTTCATACAGTACTGTATCGCGAAGAATCTGCTGCCTGATGTTCGGTTCAGCATCGACTCAATACTCCGAACTACGACTTCGGAACTCGTCCGCTACTGCGCCACCCTCAGTGTCTGGTCCTTCAGTATGCTTCTGGTCAGCGGACTTGATGTTACGATCGTGGGCCTATTTCGATTCTCTGCGACGGGCGCTTACTCGATTGCGACGACCCTTATCTTGTTCTTCACCGGCTTGATTGGCGCGGCATATTCCGCGATGTTGGCGCCGCTGGCCGTCCTGCAGGCCAGAAACGAATACTCGCGGATTTCGGGATTGATCCTCACTACTACCCGTCTTAACTCTTACTTCAGCATTGGAGTCATCGTCGTAACATTCCTTTTCGGCGAGACCCTCGTTCGGACCTGGGTGGGACCAGGATATTTAGCCGTCACATTACCTGTGTTGAAGATCCTGCTGGTCGCGCAGGCGATAAGACTTGTAGGCAGTGCTTACGGAACCGCGCTCATCAGTCTCGGGATGCAAAGCTATGGGCTGGTTTCAGTGCTAATTGAGGGGTTCGCCAACCTGATTCTAAGCCTTCTCGGAGTCATTTGGTTCGGGCCGGTTGGGGTGGCGTGGGCAACGCTTATCGCTGCAGCGATTGCAGTGACAGTGACCATTCTGTGGGTTATACCTCAAACTCACGAAGTGAGAATCGATGTACGGTCATTTGTATCGCACGGAATTATCTTGCCGTTGACTTGCCTGATCCCATTCTTGCTTTGGCTGGTGCTGCGAGCCTGGTACAGGCGAACCATACAGATCGGTGGCGAGGTTTTGCCGGTCGCCATCGTTCTTTTATTAACGACCATTCTTGTGTATCGCGGGGTAGTAAGCACTCAACGCGTGAAAAGCTAAATTTTCATCGCCTGCACAGCACCGCAATGGACGCCGATTTCAATCGACGCGCACCCACTCTTTTTTCTCGACGCAATACTGCTTGATGAGCCGGGCCGGCGAGCCGCCAATCATTGAATAGGCCGGAAAAGACTTAGTAACAACCGAATTTAATCCAACCACGCAATGATCTCCCAGAACAACGCCGGGCAGGATCGCCGTTCGAAGGCCAAGGAAGCAATGAGAGCCGATGAGAATGTCGCCTCCATGCACAAGATCTTGATTCATGATTAACCCGCCTTCAGGGTCGAGTCCGTGGGAGGCATCGTTCAGATACACGCCCTCGCTCAACACGGTGCCATCGCCGATTTTCAATCGACCAATACATGCCAAATACAAGTTCGGCCCTATGTATACGTCTTTGCCGATTTCTATCCTTGGCGTGTATCGCATCTGTCCATATTCTAGAACTGGTTCAATGAGTGCGTTCCGGCCGATCGTGGTTCGATCACCGATAGAAATACACCGCGCGTTTGAGATGCGATGTGGCCTTTGAATTCTTACATCACTTCCACACTGCATCCCACGAGGTGGGGTGTCGATCACTTTGCCTTTAAGATATCGTGCCAATTTTCGAATCATTCGCTTCCGTTTCCGTCGATAATCGCTTGTCCACCCATTCGCCTTTGGCAGCATCGAACTGACGCAACAGCTTAGCCGGATTCCCTGCGACAACGGAATAATCAGCAACATCCCTCGTAATGAGTGAATGTGCTCCCGTGACGCAGTACATGCCTATGCGGACATTTGGCAAGACGACGGTGTTGAACCCAAGGAATGATCTTGGGCCAATCTCAACGAATGACCTGTCGGGAAGGATTCGGTCCCCGATCTTGGTCGGATCATTCACATCTTCATAGGGGTGAGTCACGTCGACGATAGCACAGTTCCCCGTGATAGAGACTTGATCTCCGATGAGGATTCTTGAGTGGCAAACTATGTGGACATTCTGTTCGATGTTGACGCCATCTCCAATTCTAAGTTCTGGAGGTCTGGATCTGTCGGAGAGAATGGCCTCCAGACGTGCACCGCTCCGGATCAGGACGTTATTTCCAATGTGAATGAATTGCGGATTGTTTATAAGTATTGGTTGGCATATGACGGATCCTCGTCCAAAGCTGCCAAAGACGTGGCGGTAGTACAATGCCGACTTTAATCGATAGAAAGCCATCTCCAGCCGATTGATCTTCGCATGCAAAGGCTGCTCGAGGAAGTTGCCGAGCCTGCCAAATAACGAGGAGCTTTTTGGGGGCATATTTTCGAAACTCTCCCGCAATTCAGTCTTTCAGGAGCCCTCTCTGTTTCATTTCTAAGAGTGAGTGCTCGTACCGATTCTCGGGCAATGCGTTTTCGATGGACCAGTCCAGGAACTGCTTGAGCCCGGCCGAGAATTGCCATTTTGGTGCGTAGCCAAGGATGCGGCGCGCGTTGGTCAAATCGGCCATTCCGTGGCGGATATCGCCCTCTCGAAAGGCACCCGTAATCTTCACTTCCGACTGGTTTCCGAAAAACGAATTGATTTCGTTCGCAACTGTAAACACGGTTGTTCTCTCGCCTGAACCGATGTTAACCGATGCATTGCCCTGCATGTCAGGCGAAAGACATGCCGCGGTGGCAGAGACCACATCGTCAACAAACACAAAGTCCCGACTTTCCTGGCCATCTTCAAAGATTCGGATCAATTCTCCACGGCGAGCCAGGTTTGAAAAAATCGCCAGGATTCCGGTATATGGGTTGTTCAGGGACTGCCCCGGCCCATACACATTCTGGTAACGCAGAGCGAAAGATGGGATCTCCAAAACGTCGCCGAATAGCAACGTTGTCTGCTCTTGTACTTGCTTGGTCAAGCCATAAAACGAAGTTGGCTGCATAGGCGCAGTTTCCGGAGTGGGCACGCTGACAGTTGCGCCACCGCATATCGGACATAGCGGATCAAAGACGCCGTCCTTTTTGTCGGACGAGGTGCGCGGCCTGGGATACACGAGGCCATCCAACTCGCACTGGTAGGCGCCTTCGCCATAGATGGCTCGCGACGATGCAACCACTATTTTGCTGAGATTTCTTTCAGGCGACTTGGCG
>Ga0070665_100001715_pt1 | contig 25117 bp, 25 predicted proteins | sample KBSS13metaG_FD_65862 | JGI IMG/M metagenome (GOLD analysis project Ga0070665, IMG submission 65862) | Switchgrass rhizosphere microbial communities from Kellogg Biological Station, Michigan, USA - KBS S1-3 metaG | ecosystem: Host-associated > Plants > Roots > Rhizosphere > Soil ... | reverse complement strand
CTCTCCGGTCCGCTTCGCCGCTCGCGCGAACGGGGCTTTACCCTCCTCGAGCTGCTTGTCGTCATCGCCATCCTGGGCATGCTGGTCTACATGGTCGCGCCGGCTGCGCTCAGGCAGCTGGGCTCGTCCAAGCAGAAGATCGCTGCGCAATCGGTCGAACGCCTGGTCGGCGTTCTCGATATCTACAAGCTCGATGTCGGCAACTATCCGACCACTGACCAGGGGCTCCAGGCGTTGGTGGCGAAACCCAGCGACGCCACTGGCTGGGCCGGTCCGTATCTGAAGAACGCCAACGCCGTGCCGCTCGACCCGTGGAACCATCCCTATGTCTATCGCAGCCCTTCCAGCCGCGATGGCCATGACTTTGACCTCTGCTCGGCGGGCCCGAACACCCAGAACAGCAGCGCCGGCGGCAACGGGCAGATTTGTAACCAGTGACGGTGAAGGGCGGATTACCGTTAGCGTAATCCGCCGGCCGCGCACGGCGCGGCGTTTGACCGTGAGGTTTGTCGGATTACGTTTCGCTAATCCGACCTACGGCTGCGCTTCCGTATCCCACGCCAATATCCCGTAGGTCTGGGCTTGCGGCGGGTCGATGCGCACGACCGCGTGGCGCAGGAAATGGCCGCCGCGGTCCGTCGTCACCCGTGCGACGATCGACACGACCTTGGTGACGTCGGCATTCGGCGGCTGTGGCGGCAGGTTGAGCGTTCTCAGCGCCTTGGCGACGGCGGGCAGCGCGGTTGCGATGTCCGGGTCGCCGGTCTGATAGATCGACAGGTTGGGCTTCAGCCGGCGGAACAGGTCGGGCGTCATGCCTACCACGCGCTGAATCTCGTCCAGACTCTCGAATGGCGCCCCGGGCGGGGCATAGTCCAGGCGTGCCGCCCGGTACTGTGCGATCTTGCGCGCGGGGCCGGTCTGGTCGTTGTCGTCGGACTGGCGCCAATCCAATATCGCGTGCGAAACCGCCGCCGCCTGCGATGGCGCCGCACCGACAGCGGTCATCAGTGCCGCCAGCATCTGCTGTGAAGCGGTATTGGGATTCACCTTGCCGCTTTCGCTGGCAATCGTGACCGTCGCCTTGGCCTGCTTCATGCGCAGCCCATAGGGGCCGCCGCCGATATCCCAGTGCGAGTCGGAGCCATCTATCACGCGGAAGATGGTTTCGACCACCGCGCCTTCAGCCTGGGTCTCGGCGTCCGCATTGGCGACGAAATTGGCGGCGATCCGCGTTTCGGTCCGTCCCGCCGCCATCATGTGGGTCATGATGAAGGACAGCATCACCAGCGTCCACAGGACGATGATCAGCGCAAAGCCGCGTGGCGACCTGGCCAGTCTCAGCCTCATCGCCGCCCCAATCTCATGGCAACACGGGCCTCATGGCCGCGTCAGCACGGCATTCGGGTTGGCGCTCCCGCTGGGCGGCAAGGATTGCACCTCCTGCGGCACCAGCCCGGCATTGCGCAGTTTCTCCCGCATATCCTGGGTCAGAGACCGTGCATCGCGCTGGTCCTGCAGCACGTGCGGCGTGATCAGGATCAAGAGCTCGGTGCGTTGGCGCGTATTGTCCTGGGTGCCGAACAGCGATCCCAGAATGGGAATATCCTTCAGATAAGGGATGCCGGCATTGCTGCGGCTGACATTGTCGCTGATCAGGCCGGCCAGTCCGATCGTTTGCCCGTCCTGGACCACGACGTGCGAGCGCACCTTGCGCTCGGAGAAGGTCGGGGAGTCGATGCCGGAGGAGGCGGTCTTTGCCACGTCGCTCACCTCCTGCGAGATGTCGAGCGTGACCAGGCCGCCGCTGTTCACCTTGGGCACCACCTGCAGGATGACGCCGGTCTCCTGATAGGAGACCGAGTTGATGATGTCGGCCGTATCGGTGATCGTGCTCTGCGCCGACTGGGTCAGGTACGGCACGTTATCGCCGACCTGCAGCCGCGCCATCTGATTGTCCAGCACCAGAAGCTGCGGCGAGGACAGAATCCGGACATTGGTGAGCGTCTGCAGGGCAGAGATGGTCGCCCTGACGGCGCTCGTCCCCCTCGACAGCACGAAGCCGGGGAAGTCGCCGGCCGGCGCGCCGGTTACGGCGGAGACAGCACCGTTCGCATGTTCCGTCAGGATGCCCGACAGGCCTTGGTTCTGGAACGCGAACTGGGTGCCGTATTTCAGGTTGTCGTTCAGCGTGACCTCGGCGATGGTCGCGTCGATTCGCACCTGCAGCGGCACGATATCGATCTTGTGCATCATCCCTTCGATCGTGGTCGCCTCTTCCCCGGTCGCGTAATAGAGGATCGCGTTGTTCTTGTGGTTGGGGATGATACGGATGGTGTTGGTATTCTCCTCGGTGGGCGCCGACAGCGAATCCGTCTCTTCGACCGGCATCGGCAGGTCACTCTCACCGCCCGAGCCGCCTCCGCCCTGACTGTCGGACGATCCGGACGGGTTCCCCGGCGAGGAGCCGCCGCCCAATCCGCCTCCTGGCGTACCACCCATACCACCGCCCGGCGTGCCGCCGAGCCCGCCGCCTTGGGTGTTGCTGTTGCCGAAGCCGCTCTGGCCGGTGTCGCTGATCTTGGCCTGTGTCCGGCCGGGCGCGGTCGATCCGGCGCCGCTCGCCTTTTCCTGCTGCGCTTCCTTAGGGTTGAAGGCGCGCTGCAACATGTTCGCCAGATCGCCGCTGTCGCCGTTCTGGACGTAATAGACATGCCAGGTGCGCGCCGTGGACCGGCGGGCCTTGTCGACCAGCTGGAACAGGCGCCGCGCATCGTCGATGAAGCGGTGCTGCGCCGACACCACCAGGACCGCATTCACGCGCTCCATCGGGATGATCTTGACCACGCCGGCCAGCGCGCCCTCACCCTCGGTTTGCATCGCCTTCTGCATGTCGGTCGCAACCTTGCCCGGATCGTCCGAGGTGACCGGGAACAGCGCGTAAGACTGGTTGGCCAGGATATCGATGTCGAAGGCGCGGATCATGTTGATGATCGCCGCGCGCGCATTGGGCTCGCCGCTGACCAGCAGTGCGTTGCGGTTGGGATCCGCGATCAGGCGGGCGCTGTCGCCGACGAAGGGCTGCAGCACTTTGGCGAGGTCCTTCGCGGACGTGTAATGCAGCGGCGCGACCTCGCTGCCGAAGGTGACGTCACCGGCCATCGACGGTTCGGTCAGCGCGACCGCACTGGGAATCACCCGGTAGAGGCTGCCGCTTTGGGTCAGGGTGGCGCCGTTCTGGTTCAGCAGCGTCTCCAGCGTGCCCATGAGCTGGGCCTTGGGCACCGGCTGGTGGGTCTCCAAGGTCACGGTGCCGGCCACGGCGGGGTCGACCACGTAATTGACGTGCAATATGTCGCCCAGTATCTGGCGGATGACTTCCTTGATGTCGGTATCGGCGAAGTTGAGCATGACGTCGCCTTCCTCGCCAGCCTTCGCCCCGCGTCCGCCCCTTTTGGCCGCGGCGGAGGTGCCGTACGCCACCTCCGGCGGCTGCAGCGGCCCCCGGGGCGGGGTGACGACGCCATTGACGCGTGGGCTGGCCGCGCCGGCCAGGGTGTTGGCATTCTCGGGCAACCCCTCCAGCGGCTGCTGATGGGATTTACAGCCGACAAGCGCGATCACGGCGGTCGAGAGGAGAAGGACACGAAGCATCAATGTTTCCTTGCCGGCGGCTGCGGGGGCCGCATGTTTTCGTGCGGACGGCGGCGGGCATTCAGGGCGGCCGCGCCGCGTTTTGGGGCCTGGGGCATCGGTCCGGTTCCCGGCGCGGGCGTCGGCACCGACGCGTCCGGCTGTGCCGCGAGGTCGGGCGTGCCCGGTGTCGTCGCCGGCACCGCGTTCGCCGCGAATTTCGGCCTCAGCCGCCGCGTCCCGTCTGGTCCTGTCATTGTCACCGAGTCGGCGGCGATTTCCTGCACGCGCCAGTCCCCGACATTCTCACCCTCCGCAACCACGATCGGCTTATCGCTTCCATCCGGCGCGAAGATAGCGCGCTTCAGGTCCGAGGACAGCAAAATCCCCGTCAGCCGCGGCAGATCGACCGGCGCGGTCGATACCACGTCCTGATCGTTGGTCTGATACGGGTGCCGGTCCGCCCGGAACACCGGACGGGCATTGATGGTCATCGTGTAATCGGCGGGGCTGCCGGCGTCCTGCGGCGCCGTGTTGGCGTCAGCGGTCTGCGCGGCCGGCGCGGGGGTGATGTCGGTATGGTCGCTGGACGACAAGGCGAGCTCGATTGCGATCAACCCGGTCAGCGCCACGGCGATGAGGATAAGCAGCCTGAGCGTGCTGTTCACTTCGGGCTGTCCTGCGGCGGCGTGTCTTCGGCGGGCGCATCGGCCGGAGGCGTGTCGGCCGGCTGCGTATCCGCGGGGGCTGTATCGGCTGGAGACGCATCATCGGCCGGGGCCGCGTCAGCTGGCGCGGCTTCAGCGGGCGCGGCGTCGGCAGGTGCTGCATCGGTGGGCGCCGGTTCGGCCGGCGCGGCTTCCTTGGGCCGCTGCTGCGGCTCGGCGGTCGCCGGGGCGTAGACGGCAAAGCCGGCTTCGAAGACCTGCTGATCCGGTGTCTTGGACGTTTCGCTGCCACTATGGATCTGCAAATCGTCGATCGCCATCGGAGTCTCGGATTCCTGCAGCGCCTGCAGGAAATGGATCAGCACCGGCCATTGCGCCGAGAGTGACAGCTTCACCCCGACGCGGCGATAGCCGGTGCCCGTCTCGCCCGGCAGGCTCTCGACGCTGGACAGCGTGGCGCCGGACATGTTGGCGGTGTCGCGCACCAGCTGCTGTAGTGCGGCGGTGGCGACCGGGATCGAGCTGCCGTCCAGCAGGTTGCCCTTCGCCGGGGCGATGTCGCCCAGGCCGGCGGCCTGGTCCATCAGCGACTGGCGCTCAGCGACCAGCCGTTCCATGCGGTGGACGACCGCCTGCTGCTTCTCCAGCCGGTCGGCCCGGTCGGAATAGAAGCCGATCAGCGGCGAGATGACGATCAGCCACAGCGCCATCACCGTGATCAGGGCCACGCCCAGGGCCACCATCTGCCCGCGCCGTCCGGTCGGCAATGTCTCGGCCGATGCGATCAAGGCCGGACCTCGGTCTCGATCGAGAAGGCATCCGCCTTCGATCCTTGCACGCGCGTAACCGCGGAGGTGAAGGCTGGGTTCTTGAACAGCGGATTGGCGGTCATCAGCCCGATCAGCTTGGCCGCCTCTTCCGACTGGCCGCTGATATTCAGCTTGTGCTTATGGAGGGCGAGATCGGTCAGGTGCGTGTCGTCGGGCAGGACGTCAGTCGCCCCGGCCAGTACCTTCAGCGGGTCGGCGCTGCCCGCCTGTTCCATCGCCAGTTGGCTCGCCCCCTGGCCAGCGCTCTCGATCCGGCGGCGCAGCTGCTGGACCTCGTCAACCTGCGGCTTGAGTTCGGCGACTCGCGATTCCACCTGTCCCAGCACGATGGCCTGCTTGATGAAGGGTGCGATCACCGCGATCAGCGCCAGCGCCGCGCAGGCATAGGCCGCTGCCCGTGTCTTGCCGGACAGCACGATGCGGTGGACGGCGCTGTCATCGAGACGAATCTGGTGCCGCGCGCCGGACACGGTCGCCGCATCGATCACCGACGGTTCGAGGCCGGCCTCGCCCAGCGCCGCTGCGATCGCCTTGCCATTGGCCTTGGGCAGCAGGAACAGCGTGAGGCTGAGCTGGCCCTGCGCCTTGTCGCGCGCATCGACATGCCAGTTCCACCAGACCTCGTCGGCGGTGAACGGCGTCTCGCGATCCATCTCATAGGCCAGCACCCGGCCCAGCTCACGCTCTGCCGCCAGCGGAAAGGTCAGCTGCTTCTCCAGCATCACCGCCGCCGGCCGCAGCCAGACCGGTATATCCCGGCCGCCGAGCGCGGCGGCATTGCGCAAGGCGGTGAGGCCGGTCGGATCGGAAGGGAAGCGGCCCACCTGGGTGACACGATCGCCACGGCGCATGCTGGCAGTCAGCATCGAGCCGGCGGCATCGGATTCGATGATCAGGATTTCGGATGCCGGTGCTTCCGCCGGGCGCGCGCGCTCCGGCATCAGATCGCGCATCTGCCTCACCCACCAGGTGAAGTATTCCCGGAAAACCGGTGAAAAACGGCTCAAATCGATCGCGCGCATGGCGGGCGTCTTGTAGCCGCTGGGCGGGAATTGCGAAAGGGCGGACGTCTGCGCATGACCCTACACACGAAGCGGCAAAGCTGATCGTAACAATAACTTCACAATCCGAGTCCCGTCATTGCTTTTACGCACCAAGCCCATCAAGAGCGTTAAAGACGCCCAGATTGTGGCGAAAATTCCGCAAGCCTGTCGTCTCAATTCCTGATATGGCCTGCCGAAACCAAATGGACGGGGAGGCGGGACATGGAAATGACCTTCGGCGCGGCGCGCAAATTCTTGCCCGAATGGGTCGATCCCAAGACCACGGCGCTGCTCAGCATGGAGATGCAGCGCGGCGTGGTGGGCGACCTCAGCAAGATCGAGGTGCTGGTCGCGGCGATCGAGCAGGGCGGGGTGATCGGCAATCTGGCGGGGCTGATGGACTCCGCGCGCGCCGCGGGTGTCCCAGTCGTTCATTGCAATGCCGTGTTTCGCGCAGACCGCAAGGGCTCGGCCGCCAACTGCCCGATGCTGTCGCTGGCGATGAAGGACCCGGACCAGATATTGGAAGGCTCACCGCAGACGTCTGTCGTGCCAGCGCTGGGCCCGGACCCGGCGGATTTCGTGCTGTCGCGCTATCACGGCGTCTCGCCCTTCTCGGGCACAACGCTCGACATCACCTTGCGCAACCTGGGCATCAGGACGATCGTCGCCACCGGCGTGTCGATCAATCTCGGCGTCTTCGGCCTGTGCCTTGAGGCGGTTAATCTCGGCTATCGCGTCATCCTGCCGGTCGACTGCACCGCGGGCTTCCCGGCCGATTATGCCGAGGCCGTGATCAAGAACTCGTTGGCGCAACTCTGCACAATCACGACGAGCAAGGAAATCGCGGCTGCGTGGAATTCCTAGACAAGCTAATTGATAGTCAATATTATTGACTATCAATTAGCTTTATGGAGCCGCTCATGACCGACATTCGCCCTGTACCTGACGATGTGCCGCTGCCTGCCTTCCTGCGCGCTGCCCGCACGACCTATGGTTCGGCGATGCGCGCCGCGCTGGCGGAGGCCGGGTGCGACGATATTCCGGGCAACGGGATGTTTGTCATCGGTGCGCTCGCCCGGTTCGGCACGCCGCTGAGCCAGATCATCCGCGATCTCAGGGTGACGAAGCAGGCGGCCGGGCAGCTGGTCGATACGCTGGTGCTGCGCGGCTACCTGGAGCGTGACGTCGATCCGGCCGACCGCCGCCGCCTGACGCTCACCCTGACCGAGCGCGGCAAGGCCGCCGCCGAGGCTCAACGCTCGGCGGTCGATCAGGTGGATGTCGAGCTGCTGAAGCGGGTCGGCCCCGACTATATCGCCCATACACGCGCGACGCTGGGTGCGCTGATCGAGATGCAGAGGGAGGCAGAGGTCGAGCCGGCCTGATCTCAGTACGTATGTGAGGTCGGGTTGCGCCGCGCCAGTATGTCTTCGACCCGCTTGCGGAAGCCGTCGTCGAAGGCGTGCGGCTGGGGGATGATCCAGAAAGCCCCATCGGCGATCGCGCCATAGACCAACTCGGCGAACTCGTCGGGTGACAGGCCGTGCTGAGTCAGCAGCACGCGCAGATAGTCGACGAATTGCTGGACCTCGGGGCGGATATCGGCGCCGAACGGGTCGTTGAAGATACCCGAGGTCACCGGGCCCGGCGCCAGCAGCGAGACGCCGATCGGCGCCTTCAGCATTTCCAGCTCGCCGCGCAGTGATTCGGTCAGCGCCACGACCGCGAACTTGGTGACGGAGTAGGGCGCCATCATCGGGCTGGCAAGGAAGCCGCCGACCGACGAAGTGTTGACGATATGGGCCGGCCGCCCGGCCTTCAGCAGCCTGGGCACGAAGCTGCGCAGCCCGTGCAGGACGCCATAGAAATTGACGCCGATGCTACGGTCCCAGCGCGCGGGCTCGATCTCCCAGCTGAAGCCGGTCGCCATCACACCGGCATTGTTGAACAGCAGGTCGACCTCGCCGAACTCGGCATAGGCGCGCTCGGCCAGGGCCTCAACCGATTCCGGCTTGGAGACGTCGGTCGGCACGGTCACCACTTCGCCCTCAAGCGTGGCGGCGAAAGCCTCCAGCGCTTCGGCCTGGATATCGGCCAGCACCACACGCATGCCAAGGGATACGGCCTTGCGGGCCAAGCCGGTTCCGATGCCGCTCGCCGCCCCGGTCACCACCGCCACGCCGCCCTGTAAACGTACAGACGGCAAGCGCAAAGACTCAGTCATTTCAAATCCCTCTCATATTCATTGCTGGGCTTGGCCCGGTTGGGTCTGGTCCTCGGGTCCCAGCGCCGCCGGGGCGACGACGATCGGCGGCCAGGAACGCTTGTCGCCGGGTGGAAATTGCAGGGTGATCTTGATCAGCTTGGGTGTCTCGTCGGCGTTCAGCTGGTCGTTCCAGCCTGAGGCGTCGCCGGCCGCGTTCGGGTCGCCGCCATGCCAATAGCCGATATCCATCCGCCCGATGCCGCGCAGCAGCACGGTGGTGACCGGCTTTTCCGGATTGCCCAGCGGCGTCTCGTGCCGATGCGGCACCCAGTTCAGGATCAGCCGGTGGTCCGGGTCGACCAGCAGGTCCATATCGGCCCGCCGCGTGCCAACCGCGACCGCCGCCGGCAGATTGCCGGTAAAGGACAGTGCCCCCGCCGCGGTTCCGCCGCGCATCTGCACCTGGGTCAGAAGCTGGCGCAATGTGCGGTCGACAGCGTCGAACTGATCATGGTCGGCGATCATGTCGGCCTGATGCTTATAGGCGCGCAGACCGAAGCGGCTGCCCTCGGTCAGCCCGATCACCAGGAAGCCCATGACCGCCACGACGACGATCATCTCGAGCAGGGTGAACCCCCCAGGGCCACAGCTTCTAGCCATTGGCCGCGCCTCCCTGGGCAACCAGCCGCTGGGTGTGCAGCACCACGGCATGGGGGCGGCCGCCATCGGTCCATGAGACCGAGACTTCGACATCGAATAGCGTCAGCCGCGCAGCAGGCGCCTGCGGGTCCTGCGGCGCCTGCGCGTCTTGCGGCGGCGGCTGCGACACGGCGGAGGGGGTGATCTTGACCCGCCAGCGGAAGCCACCGCCATCGTCGCCGCTCCGCTCGCCGGGAGCGATCTCGGACTCGCGGCCCATCAAGGCCATATGCGACTTCGCCCGCGATACGGCTTCCTCATAGTTACCGGCCAGATGGGCCGCGCCGCCGCTGCTGCTGGCCGCCTGGAACAGCAGGCCCAGCGCCATCGCTGCGATGGCGAAGGCGATCAGCACCTCGATCAGGGTGAAGCCGCGCTGGCCTCTTCCGGCCCTGCCCATTTTTGCCGGGATCATTCTTTCGTGACCCGCACATTGCCGGTCAGCCAGTCGACATTGACCGCGAACTTCCGCAAGCCGTCATTGAATTCGACTTGGCCGCCGGTCGAGCTGCCGTCGGGCTCGAAGACGATGGCGGCGCGGTCACCGCGCGTCTCGCCCTTCACCGTCAGGACCGACAGGCGGAATTGCTTCGGCACGATACGCGCCGGCTGGCCGTCGATCTTCCATTGGCGGCTGGCGATGTCGAGCGTCACCGCCACCGGCTTGTTACGTGCGATCGCCTGTGCCCGCGCCTCGCGTAGGCCGCCCGCTAGGTCGGACGCCGTGCCGTTCTCCTCCAGGCCGGCGCTGCGCGGCCGGCCCTGCATCACGATCAGAGCCATCATCAGTCCGGCGATGCTGATAGCGACGACCAGCTCGATCAGCGTGAAGCCGGCCTCATGCCGCCGGGTATTCTCAACCCGCGATATCATTGAGGCTCATCATGGCCATCATCATCGAGCCGATGATGAAGGCGACGGCCATGCCCATGACGACAGTGATAACTGGCACCATCAGCGCCACCAGCCGCTGCACCGCGATCCGGGTCTGCTCCTCATGAATCTCGGCGGTCTTCAGCGCCATCGGGCCCAGCTGCGCGGTTTCCTCGCCCAGCCGGATCAAATGGATCATGCGCGAGGGAAAGACCTTGCGTTCGCCCAGTGGCTGGGCCACGCCGGCGCCGCTGCGCGCCCGGCCGATCGCCCAGTCGACGGCATCCACTGCCGCGAGGTTGCCCAGCGTCTCCCGCGCGATGCCCAGCGCGGTGATCAGCGACACGCCGTTCAGCAGCAATGTGCCCAGCGTCCGGCTGAAGCGGGCCGCCAGAGTCTCGCGGATCAGGCTGCCGACGATCGGCACGTGCAGCAGCGCCCCGTCGGCCCAGCGCTTCGCCCGCTTGTCCTTCAGTGCCTGGCGCGCGGCGAAGCCCAGGATCAGCAGGGCCAGCAGCGCCCACAGCCCATAATTGCTGACGGCATCGCCGATGGCGATCAACAGCTTGGTCGCCGTCGGCAATTGCGCGCCGCTTTCCTCGAACAGCGGTATGAATTCCGGAAGAACCTTGGTCAGCAGCAGGGTGATCGAGGCGGTGGCGACGACGACCAGCAGGATCGGATAGACCAGCGCCGACTGCACCGTCGCGGCGAGACTCCGCTGCCGCTCCAGCAACACGGCCAGCCGCTCGAACGTATCGGTCAGATTGCCGCCGGCCTCGCCGGCCTGGACCAGGCTGACATAGAGGCGGGGAAAGCTTTTGGGTTCGGCTTGCAGCGCGGTGGCGAGGGCAGAGCCGCCGCGCACCTTCTCGCGCACCCTGCTCATCACCGCGATCACCTTGCGGCTGGTCGCGGTCTCGATCAGGAAGCGCAGCGCGGCATCCAGGTTCTGCCCGGCGCCCAGCATGGTCGCCAGTTCGCGGGTGATGTTGGCGAGATCGGCTTTGCTGAAGGCGCCGCCGCGGCCAACATCCAGCGTCAGGAACTGCGAGGCGAAGCCGGCGCCGCGGTCGGGCTCGGCCTTCAGCGGGATGAAGCCCTTGCGCTGGAGCGATTCGATCACGCGGGCTTCGCTGGCCGCCTCCATCGTGCCGCGATGGGTGGTGCCTGCCGTATCGACCGCGACATAGCGGAAGGCGGCCATATCAAGCCTCGGTGCGGATGGAGCGGACGACTTCCTCGATCGTGGTCTCGCCGGCCAGCGCTGCCATCAGCCCCTGATCAAACAGTGGCACCATCCCGCCTTCGACCGCCGCGCGCTCGATCTGGGTATGGTCGGCGCGGGAGAAGATCAGGTGGGCAGTCTCGTCGTTGGGGGCCAGGAATTCGGCGATGGCAAGGCGTCCCCGATAGCCGGTATTACGGCATTGCGGGCAGCCGACCGGGTGCCACAGAGGCAACGGCTCGCCGACCGGATGGGCGGGCGCCAGCCGCTCCAGCCCGAAACGCTCGACGATCTCCGCCGGGGCGGGGGAGCTTTGGCGGCAATGCCGGCACAGGCGCCGGACCAGGCGCTGGGCCAGCACGCCGCGCAGCACGGCGGTTACTAGGTAATCCTCCAGCCCCATGTCGCGCAGGCGGGTGATGGTCGCGGCTGCGGAGTTGGTGTGGACGGTCGACAGCACCAAGTGGCCGGTCAGCGCCGCCTGGACGGCGATCTGCGCCGTCTCGATATCGCGGATTTCGCCGACCATGATCACGTCCGGGTCCTGGCGCAGGATGGAGCGCAGCAGGTTGGCGAAGGTCAGCTCGATCTGCGGCTTGACCTGGATCTGGTTGATGCCGGTCAGCTGGTACTCGATCGGGTCCTCGACCGTCACGACGTTGCGGACGATGGAATTGAGCTGCAGCAGCCCGGTATAGAGGGTCGTGGTCTTGCCGCTGCCGGTGGGGCCGGTGACCAGCACGATGCCGTTCGGCAGTTCCAGCGCCTCGCTGAACTGCCTGACCACGGCCGGGTGCAGGCCCAGCTTGGCGAAATCGAAGCTCACCGCCTGACGGTCGAGCACGCGCAGCACCACCTTCTCACCGAACAGCGACGGGATGGTGGAGACGCGGAAATCGACCTCCTGGCCGCGCACCGCCATCTGCAGGCGGCCGTCCTGGGGCATACGGCGCTCGGCGATGTCCAGCCGCGCCATGATCTTGATGCGCGAGATGATGGCGGCGGTCAGCCGCTTAGGCGGCGATTCCGCCTCATGCAATATGCCGTCATAGCGATAGCGCAGGCGGAACTTGTCGGCGAAGGGCTCAAAATGGATGTCCGACGCCTGGGTCTCGACCGCGCGGCTGATGATCTGGTTGACCAGCCGGATGACCGGGGCCTCGCTGGCGAGGTCCTTCAGCCGCTCGGCGTCTTCCTCGTCGCCGTCGCCCATCTCCTGGGCCAGCGCCTCCTGCTCGGCCGGGTCGAGCTCGGGGTAGAGCCGGTCCAGCGCCTCCTCCACCTCCAGCGGCACGGCGACGGCGACCGAGACCGAGCGGCCGACGGCGGCGCCGATGGCCTCGCGGGTGAATTCGTCGAACGGATCGGCCATGGCGACCAGCAGCTTATCGCCCTCGATCGAGAGCGGCACGGCGTTGGCCTTGCGCAGGAACTTGGCCTTCAGCCGGTCGGCGAAGAGCGGCTTCTGGGGAAAGCTCTCGGCGGTGATGAGCGGCACGCCGAGCAGCTCGGCCTGGGCCTCGGCCAGCACCCGTTCCTTGACCAGGCCGAGCTGGACCAGCACCGCGTCCAGCCGCTTGCCGCTTTCATGGGCGACAGGGCGCGCGCGGTCGAGCGCGGCGGCGTCCAGCAGCCCGCGATGGACCAGCAGATCGGCGGTGGCCGCAGCCATCGCATCCGGTCCGGCGGGAACCTCGGTCTCGCGGCCGTGGTCAAATTCCAGGTTTGCGACCATTACGCTTCGAACCAACCCTTCGGAACCAGAATATAGTCCTTCGAGGACGCGGGCAAAGGCAGGCTATTCCAATGCCCCATTTCGGCGGCATACATAGGTGGTTTGCGCAACAAGAGGAAGCGCCCTTTGCCCGACTGGCTGCTCCCTGTCCTGGCCTCCCCCTTCATCGGCAGTTTCCTCGGTGTCCTGATCGAGCGGCTTCCGGCCGGCGACGATGTCGTTGCTTCGCGCTCGCGCTGCAACAGCTGTCACCGGAACCTCGGGGCGGCCGATTTGATCCCGATCGTCAGCTACCTTGCGGCAAGGGGCCGCTGCCGCCATTGCGGCGCGCCCATCGGCAGGTTCCACCTCTTGGTCGAATTGGCGGCGGTGCTGATCGCCGTTTGGGCTGCGACGATCGACGACGGACTGCGCCTATGGGCCGATTGCGTGCTGGGCTGGACCTTGCTCGCCCTGGCCTGGATCGATCTGCGGCATATGATCCTGTCGGATGTGCTGACCCTGCCCCTGGTGCTGGCCGGGCTCGCCTTCGCCTGGTTCCTGGAACCTGAAGCGATTGTCGACCATGCGGCAGGCGCCGCAGCGGGCTGGCTGCTGTTCTGGGCGATCTCCCGCGTCTACCGGCTGCTCAGGGGGCGCGATGGGTTGGGCGAGGGCGATGCCAAGCTGATGGCCGCCGCGGGCGCCTGGGTCACCTGGATGGGGCTGGGACCGGTGATGCTGGTTGGGGCGGTGACCGGGCTGGCGGTGGCGCTGGTGATGCGATTGCGGGGCAGGGATGTGTCGGGTGCGACAGCCATCCCGTTCGGTCCGCCGCTGGCTTTCGGGATTTGGGTGGTTTGGCTTTATGGGAATGTGGCGCTGTTTGGATAGACTTTCCGAGTGACGGCTTTCACCTCTTCTTATCGCGAACTGCGCTTCCGCCCCTCAAAAGCCTCCAAACAGATCGCCTCGAACTGCCGCGCGATCGTACTCCACGAATAGCGCGCCTCCAGCAGCGCCCGGCCACTCTCGGCCATCGCGATGCGGCGGGGCGTGTCGGCCAGCAGGGCCAGGATAGCGTCGGCGAAATCGGCGTCGGTATCGGCCGCCAGGTAATGGTCGCTGGGCGTAAGGCCCAGCCCCTCGACGCCCAACGTCGTCGACACCACCGGCAGGCCGTTGGCGATTGCCTCGAACGCCTTCAGCCTTGTGCCGCTGCCGACGCGGAGCGGAATCAGCGAGATGTCGCCTTCGTGCAGATGCGGGCGGATGTCGGCCACCGAGCCGGTGAAGTGCCAGTTCATGCCCGACGTCGCCGCCTCGGCGACCAGGGCTGGCGGTGGGTTCCGGCCGGCGATCAGCATCCTCGCGTCCGGCCGCACGGCATGGACACGCGGCCACACCGCGCGTAGCAGGAACTCGATCCCGTCGATGTTGGAGCGGCTGTCCATCGCCCCGGCGAAGACCGCGACGTTTCCCACTTGCCTCGGCGCCTGATAGGCATGGAACTCCAGATCGACCCCGGTTTCGATCCGCCGCACGACCGGAAGGCCATAGCGCTTCGCGAGCGCGATCTCATCGCGCTCCGACACGGCGACGACGGAATCGAAGCGCTTCAGCGTTCTGCCCTCGAACCGATTCATCTTGCGGGCCTCGCGCGCCCAGACCCGCTTGCGCCAGCCTGTCGCTACGGCGGCGTGCCGCTCCAGGATCTCGGCCTCGAGATTGTGCGTGAACATGACACTCGCCGGCGCCAGCTTGGCGGGCAGCAGCACGGCGCTGTGCGGGAAGTCGGCGACCATGACATCGGGCCGTTTCGCCAGTTCCTCGGCGACCACGATCCGCCCTGCCTCGGACCGGTCCGAGGCGGTCGAGGCGGGCAGGGAGCCCAGCACGCCCATGAGCTGGGTCAGTTTGCCGGTTTTGGTTGCGGGCCAGCAGAAGAAGCGGTCGCAGGCCGAGGCGATGTCCGCTGTATGTTGCCCGACATCGGGCGGCGCCGGGGAGATCAGGGTGATCTCGAACGGACCGTCCTTCTTCATCGCCCGCAGCATGCCGACGGTGCGGATCTTGCCGCCCTCGTTGAGCGGAAACAGGAAGCGCGGGCTGACGAACAGCAGCCGTAAGCGACCGGCCACTAGCGGGCACTCACCAGCAGAAACCGCGATAGTCGATGCCGGGATGGTTGCGCAGCTCGGCGATGCCAGCGAGGTCGTATACGGCATGGCCGTTCAGCGCCTCGATGACCGCGGGCCTGTCGTCCTTGCTGATATGGCCGACGATCGCGAGGCTCGTCCCCTTCAGTGCCGCCGCCGGGTTCGCCACCATCAGCTCTTCCAGGTGAGGGATCTCCTGCTTGATATAGGCGCGGTTGCTGCCCATCAGGTTGGCGACGTTGACCGACCGGTCATAGATCTTGAGCGGATAGCCCTTGCCCAGCAGCCGCTCCGCCAGCAGCACGAACGGGCTTTCGCGCAGGTCGTCGGTGCCCGGCTTGAAGGCCAAGCCGAACAGCGCCACCGGCTGGCGCCCGCGCTTCAGGATTTCGCGATGCGCCCTGTCGATCACCGATTCGTTCGAGGGCAGGACTGACGACATGAACGGTGTCTGGATGCCCTTCTGCTGGGCGAGGCTCAGGAAGCCGCGCACATCCTTGGGCAGGCACGAGCCGCCGAAGGCGAAGCCTGGGCGCAGATAGGCGCTGGAGATATTGAGATCGCGGTCCTCGCAGAACAGCTTGAACGCCACCGGCGCATCGACGCCATAGGCCGACAGCACGCCGCCCGCCTCGTTGGCGAAGGCGATCTTGATCGCGTGGTAGGCGTTGGAGAGATACTTCACCCCCTCCGCCACCTGATAGGGCACGACATGCACCGGCGACGGGATGGCGCCGTAAAGCTCGCGCAGCGGCGCCGCGTCGTCGCCTTCAGGCGCGCCGATCAGGGTGAAGGGTGGCTTGTGGAAGTCGCGCACCGCGGTGCCTTCGCGCAGGAATTCCGGGTTGCTGTAATAGGCGAGGCCGTCGCCCAGCCTGCGCCCCGACCCGGCCTCCAGCGCCGGGATCACCCGGGTCATCGCCGTGCCGGGCGGCACGGTGGAGCGCATCACCACGGTATGGGCGCCTGACTTGGCCTTGACCGCGGCGGCGATCTGGCCGGTCACGGCGTCGATGGCGCGGTAATCGAGGCTGCCGTCCGGCGCGCTGGGCGTGCCGACCGCGATTAGCGAGAGGTCGGTTTCGGCGATGGCTTGATCCACGTCGGCGGTGGCGGTCAGCCGCCCCTCCTTCGACGCCTGGGCGATCAGCTCGCCGATCTCAGCCTCGACGATGGGGGAGGTGCCTTTGTTGAGCATCGCCACCTTGTCGGCCGAGACGTCCACACCGACCACCTTGTTGCCGCCGGCGGCCAGGCAGCCCATCGAAACCGTGCCGACATAACCCAACCCAAAGACTGAAATGCGCATCGTTCCGACCGCTGCTGATTGAACTGTAAAACCTATAGCATGACCCGGCTTTGTCGAGGCGTTACGGAGCCGGAGCGATCGCCGTGAAAGCGACGATCAGGTCGGTGTCATAGACCTTGGCCCGCTCGTTCAGATTGACGAAGTTCTGGTACTTGCCGTCGAACCGGACCATGTCGCCGGGCTTCATCGCTGAGACGACCGGATAGAGCGGCGATTTCGGGCCGATCAGCGTGCCATGGCTGAAATCGATGAGGGGCTTTTCCCAGGTCATCAGGTTGATCTTGTCGGCGATGCGGATGGCGAGGTGGATGCGGCCACCCTTGGTCTTGCCCAGCTCGACGATCTTGCCGACCCAGTCGTGCATCATGCCGTCGGGCAGGATCGCCTTCCAGCGCTTGACCATCTCGTTCACCAGCGCGGTCTTCTTGGCCGCCGTTTCCTGCACGCCATAAACGGTGCGCGTGTCCTGGATGATGGCGACAAAATCGACCTCGGACTTGGGCATCTCCGCGCGGGCAGGGGCCGCGAGGAAGGCCGTAGCCAGGAGGAATGCTGACAGTATTGCGCGCATGGATCGGTCTCCACCGAAACGGTCAGGATTTCTCACATCCAATGCCTTGCAGCGCAAGCACTTGGAAGGAGCGTTGTCGGGCGTGCGAACATGTGGGACAGATGCGTCATAAGAATGGAAGGCGTTGGATTTGGGGGGAAGAAATGACCGCGTCCTGGCTCGGGCCCGTCAAGCAGATCAGCTATACGACCGACAATGTCGATCGGATGGTAGAATTCTGGGAGAATCAGGTCGGCATCGGCCCCTGGAGCATCTTCCGCGGCCTGACGCTGACCATGGAGTTCGAGGGCCGGCAGATTGCCCTGCCGGTCAATGTCGGCCTCACCGTCCATGGCGGCGTGCTGATCGAGCTGATGCAGGTGATGGGCAACGGCCCTTCCCCCTTCCACGACAATCTGAACCGCCCGATCATCGGCCTGCAGCGCCTGGCCGCGACCAGCGACGATATCGAGGCCGACAATCAGGCCGCCCTCGAGCGCGGCATGGAGATGTTCGCCTCCGGCCGCGACGCGACCGGGCAGCGCTACACCTATTTCCGCTCTCCCTTGGCGCCGGGCGTAATCCTGGAACTGCTGGAGGACGTCCCGTCCTTCGGCGTCTTCGTCAGCGGGCTTGAGGCTCGCACAGCCGCATATCGCAATGCCGTCGCCAAGGCCGCCGAGGCGACGCCGCTTGGTGCGCCGGGAACGATGATCGCGGCGGAGATCGGGGACTACGGCGGCCCCGACCAGTTCGGCGTCGGCACGGTGCCTGAGCCCGTGCCCGGCCCGGGCGAGATCCGGGTCAAGGTCGCGGGCGCGGCGGTCAATCCGGTCGATGTGAAGGCCCGGCGCGGCATCCTCAAGGCCTGGATGCCGCTTGCTTTCCCGGCCCGCCTCGGCGGCGACGTCGCCGGCACGATCGACGCGATCGGCGCCGGGGTCAGCGGGTTCCAGGTCGGCGACCGGGTGATGGGCATGATCAACCCGATGGCCAACGGCGCCTATGCCGAGAAAGTCGTGTTCTATGCCGCGTCTTTCGCCAAGGTGCCGGAGGGGATGGAGCTGACCGCGGCGGCAGCTCTGCCAACCGGGGTCATGACCGGCGTCCAGCTGGTCGAGAAGGGGATCGCGCCCAAGCCCGGCGCCAAGGGGATTGTCGTTGGCGCCGGCGGGTCGACCGGGCGCGCGGCGGTGATGGCCGCGCTGGATGCCGGCGCGGTTGTCTATGCCGGGGTGCGCGGCTCCAGCCGTGATGCGGTGGCCGACCTGCCGGTTGCCGGCGTCATCGACCTCACCGACGAGGCGGCACTGAAGGCGGCAGGCCCGTTTGACTTCATGGCCGACACGGTGGGCGGGGAGACGGCGGAGCGGCTGTTCGCCCATCTCAAGCCCAACGGCGTCGTCTGCTCCATCGCTGTGCCGCCGCCAAACCCGCCGTCGGGCTCGACCCAGCGTTTCTCCTCCCTCGTCGTCAGCTTCGACCGCGACCGGCTGGAACGCTTCGCCCGCGACCTCAAGGACAAGGGCCGCTCGATGCCGGTGGCCCACACGCTGCCGCTCGCCAAGGTCGCCGTCGCCCACGGGCTGATGGAACAAGGCGGCGTCGGCGGCAAGATCGTGCTGGTGCCGTGATGGCCATCTCCGCACCCACCCCCGAACTTCTCGTCGAAAGCCATATCTGCACCTGGGACGAGGCGGCCGACGTGGTCGTCGTCGGTTTCGGCGGGGCAGGGGCTAGCGCCGCGATCGAAGCGCGACGGCATGGCGTCGATGTGCTGGTGGTCGAGCGGGCATCGGGCGGCGGTGGGGCGACCGGGATTGCCGGCGGCCATGTCTATCTCGGGGGCGGCACCCCGGTGCAGACCGCTTGCGGTTTCGAGGACACGGCGGACGAGATGTACAAATATCTCGAGGCCTTGACCCCCGACCCGCACCCGAAAAAGCTCCGCCTCTATTGCGATGAGAGCGTCGCCCATTTCCATTGGCTGGAGGAATGCGGCGTCCCGTTCGAACGCTCCTATTACCCCGGCAAGGCGGCGATGCAGCCCGGCTCCGAATGCCTGATCTGGAGCGGCAACGAGAAGGCCTGGCCGTTCCGCGACATCGCCAGGCCGGCGCCGCGCGGCCACAAGGTCGCCTTCGCCGGCGGCGATGCCGGTCAGGTGCTGATGCGCCACCTGATCGCGACCGCCCGCTCCATCGGCGTGCGCGCGCTGTGCGACGCGCGGGTCACCGGCCTGATCGCGGATGGCGACGGCACGATCATGGGCGTGCGCCTCCGCCGTTTCGACGAGGTGCTGAACATCCGCGCCCGCGCCGGCGTGGTGCTGGCGGCCGGCGGCTATATCATGAACGACACGCTGTTCGAGAATGAGCTCGCCTGGATGCCGCGCGACCTGATCAAGCACGGCACACCCTATGACGACGGTTCGGGCATCATGCTGGGCGTCTCGGCCGGTGGCCAGCCGATGCGCCTGGACCGTGCCTTCCTGACCTCGCCCTTCTACCCGCCTGAGAACATGATCAAGGGCATATTGGTGAACAAGCACGGCAAACGCTTCGTCGCCGAAGACTGCTATCACGGCCGCACCGCCGGCTTCACCGTGGAGCAGCCCGACGGCGTCGCCTACCTGATCCTCGACAGCGAAACCTTCGGCTACCCGCCCTACGACTATTTCGAGCAGCGTCTGATCGACGGCTGGGACACGGTGGAGGAAATGGAGGCCGGCATCGGCCTGCCGCCGGGCTCATTGGTCGCCACGATGGACCGCTACAATCGCGACATGGCCGCCGGCGAGGACACCGAGTTCCAGAAATACGCCGACTGGCTGAAGCCGCTCACCGCCCCACCCTACGCCGCCTTCGACCTGTCGATCCACCGCGCAAAGTACGCCGGCTTCTCGCTGGGCGGGTTGAAGACCAACGAAAACGCCGAGGTGCTGGGCGAAGGCGATGTGGCCATCCCTGGCCTCTACGCGGCAGGAGCCTGCGCCTGGAACATCGCCCAGGACGCGCGGGGCTATTCGAGCGGGACCTGCATTGGGGAGGCTACGTTCTTCGGGCGCAGGGCCGGGCGGTTTGCAGCGGCGCGGGCTTCGGATGAGGTGTAGATGATGAGAGTTCTCCTGGCGGCCTTTGTGCTGATGCCCCTCGTCGCATCGGCCGAGGACACAAAATCATGCCGGGAAACCGCAGGGGAGAAGCTTTCAAAACTCTATGTTCGCCAGTGCACGATGGTTTCTCCAGCCACGCACCCGCCCTGCAACGCTCTCAATCCTTGCGATCTGATTATCTCCGAAATTGCACGCGGTTGTGGAATGATCCACCAGTCTCTTGTGGATAATCCTGATGCAGCGACAGGGCGGAATGCCCTTCGAGAACCCAAATTCTGTAATTCTTATTTGAAGGCTTCGAACTGATCCTCGGAGCACTGCAGAGCTTTGCGGCACTAACCAAATTCGAACGACGTCACACCAAACACCCGCTCGACTGGAACCGCTGGCGGAGTTCCATGCACCATCCGGGCGCAGCCGAACGGGCTCGGCCAACCCAGCTCGTTCATGAGGCCGATCGCAGCCAGGTTCGGTTCTGGCACATCGATCTGAACCTGGCTGCCCTGGGCAGCGGACAGCAGGCTGAGGAGCAGGCGCCGGGCAATCGCCGTTTCGTTGGCGTAAAGCGGCCCCAGTTTGAAGCCCACGCGGCAGGGCCTCAGGAACCCGTATCCGCCGATCGCGCCGGCCTCGCTGAGCGCAAAGCCGTGGCCGCCCTCTTGCCGCAGCCATGCGCGCATGAAGCCCTCCCGCCTTAGCCCCGACGCTTGGGCATCGTAAGCGGCCAGTTCCGGCCAGGGGATTTGGTCCAGGGGGATGACGGCGGGGTCGAGGACGCCATGGGCCATGCCCTCGAATCTCAGGTCGCGATAGAGATATTTGAAGCCGCCCGCCTCATAGAACGGCGCCATCTCGAATACGCCGTCCATGCCGATCGGCGCATCGGGTCGCAGACGCGCACGCAGACCCTTCAGGCGCTCATGCCACAGGATGCGCCCCAGCCCTTGCCGGCGCAGGTCGGCGCGCATGATGAACAGTCCCATGAACCCGGCGGCGCCTTCATAGCTGATGATGGCGCCGCCGCCCGCGAGCGCGTTGTCCTTGCGAAGGGCGATGAACGCGTCCGGATCGTGGGACCAGGCAATGTCGATATCGGACAGGCCCGGGTTCCATCCTTCGGCCGCAGCCCAGCCAACGAGGATGTCCGCCTCGGCGCGGATCATCCGGTCGATACGGTAACCTGCGGGAAGAGAGGAAATGTCGTCGGTCATTGGTGCCACCTGTCCTGGAATGGAGCTAAGTCTGCGACTCCGGCACCTCGATTACGATGCCGTCCAACGCATCGCTCAGCACGATCTGGCAGGTGAGCCGGCTGTTGGGCCGCACGTCGATGCAGCCGGAGAGCATCTCCCGTTCTTGCGCGCCCGGTGGGGGAAGCTTGCCCGCCCATTCCTCGGCGACATAGCCGTGGCAGGTGGCGCAGGCCATGGCGCCGCCGCACTCGCCGACGATGCCCGGGACCAGGTGGTTGGTGGCGCAACGCATGGCGCTCTCGCCCGGCTCGCCGGTCACGGTGTGGGTTTTACCGTTGGGGTCGATGAAGGTTATACGCATTCGGGTTCAGACCTGGATTGCTAGTTCGCCGACCTGCCGAGATGGCCGCCGCGCATCAGCTTTTTGAGTTTGTCGTCCTCTGTGCGCCGCTTTCGGATTTGGTAAATCATGGCTAGGGGAAAGATCACCAGAAGCAAGTTGAACGTGCCCCACTGGGCCCAATGGAACAGGTTTCCCAGTTCGGTCGGCAGGTAATGCGTGCCCCACGTCTCCCAGTGAGACTGTATGAGTTTCATCTGGAACGGTCGGCCATTTCCATCCGATGGCAACGACGCCGGCTGAAATCACGAAACACGAGAGATAGATGGCGGCGAGTGCGGCTGAGAAGAATTTGAGAATCCGAGCGAGCATCGTTGGTCCGTCGTCGGTCATGCCGCCCCATAAGGCTCAACCCAAAGCTCCCGCGGCCCCCGCAGCACCCCGCCGACGAATTCGACCTTGCTCCCCGGCTTCAGCCGGATATTCGGATAACGCTCGAACACCACGCGCAAAGCCGTCTCCAGCTCTCGCCTGGCCAGATGCATGCCCAGGCAGAAATGCACCCCGCGGCCGAAGCTGATCAGTTCGCGGTTGTCGCGCGACGGATCGAAGCGGTGCGGGTCGGGGAAGACCTTGGGGTCGCGGTTGGCGGCGGTGATGCCGAAGAGGACCCAGTCGCCCTTTTTGATATGCGCGTCGCCCAGCTTGATGTTGCCGGTCGCCATGCGCGGCAGCATCGCCGTCGGCGCCTGCCAGCGCAGGCCCTCGGTGGCGATGGCGGCGCGCTCTTTGTCGCCCTTCTGGGCCATGGCGCGCAGCTCCGGGTCGGCCAGGACGCAGGCGAACAGGCTGCCGGCGTTCTTGTAGGTCGTGTCCGAGCCGGCGGGGAACAGCAGGCGGAAGAGGGAGAGGATATCCTCGTCCTCCAGCTTCCTGCCCTCGAATTCGGAGGTCACCAGGGTGGAGACGAAATCGTCGGTCGGCCGCGCCCTGCGGTCGGCCAGGATGCCCAGCATATAGGCGTCGAACTGGGCTTTGGCCTTTACCGCCCCCTCCGGGTCCCACGGGAAGTCGATCAGCTTGACCGCCCATTCCAGGAACATCGCCTCGTCGCTGACCGGGATGCCCAAGAGGCGGGTGATGACGGTGAAGGGGTAGGGGCGGGAGAAGCCCTGCACAAACTCGACCTCGCGTTTTCCTTCGATCCGGTCCATCAGCTCATGCGCGATCGGAGAGATCAGCTTTTCGACATAACCGCGGACGCTGGCCGGCAGGAACGGGGCGGAGACGGAGGCGCGGGCGACGCGATGCGCCTCGCCCGTCTGGGTCTGCATTGTCATGCCCATTGAGGGAGCGGAGATGACGCGATAGCCGTCGCAGGGATCGAAATGCTCCAGGTCGTTGAAGGCCTGGTTCAACTCCTTATGGTCCAGGATCGCCCACACGGGGGCACCGAGATACTTGACCCGAACCACGGGCCCGTGGGTCCGCAACTGGTCGAGCAGTTCGTGAAGATCGGTGACCTCGTCATAGGCGAAGTCCACCTGCGGCATCAGAGGCGCGTGCACGTCCATCCGTTCCTCCCCGTATATCGTTGCCGATACTATAGGGGAGAAACGGGCGGGACGTTAAGCGGCCAATATTTGGCCTAGTATTTGGACTCGGCCGACGGGTTGGTCTGCTGCACCGGGTTCGACGCCGACGCGCCGTCCGGGGTAGGGGCCGGCTGTGCCGACGTGCAACTGCAGGGCGCGGCCTTGTGCGCCACATGGCGTTTGGCCGATTTGCGGTGTGTCGTGGTGGTCGACGAGGTGATCGAGCTCTGCGAGTAATAGGTCGTCCGCGGCGGATAATAGACCGGCGGCGGGGCGTAATAGGCCACCGGCGGCGCATAGACATAGCCGGGATAGCCGTAGCCATAGCCGTAATAGGGATAGAAACCGAAGCCGATTCCGATACTCGGACCCCAGCCCCATCCGCCGCCGTACCAGCCACCGCCACGCCAACCGCCGCCGCCGTGCCAGCCCCCACCGCCATGCCAGCCCCCACCGCCACCACGGTGTTGGGCCGCTGCCGGCGTCGCCAAGCTCAGGCCGATTACTGCGGCTGCCGCGCCGAGCGTAAGCGTCAGTCGGCGTCCGACTGTGTTCGAGATCATGACTGCCTCCAATTCCCTTGCCGGCCTTAAGCGAAGCGCCAAATGCCGGCAACAATAATAAACCTTTAGCGGACCCTTTGGATGCCCGGTCACAGAATTATCACCGCTGTTCCGCGGCGAAGGCCTCGCACACCGTCAGGAAGGCGCCGATCCCGGGTGTGCGGTGCTTGCGCCGGTTGCTCACCAGATAGAAACGGCGATGCAAATCCAGATCCGGCGCGCGGATTTCGGTCAGCCGCCCGGTCGCGACCGACTCGCTCAGCGCCCGGCGCGAGACACAGCCGATGAAGTGGCCGGTGGCCACCATGCCCTTGATCGCCTCGGTATGTTCCAGCTCCAGCCCGATCTTCCAGCGCGGCCACCAGGGCGTCATGGCCCGGTCCAAGGTCTGGCGGGTGCCGGAGCCGGGCTCGCGGACGATCCAGGACTCTTCGAGCAGCCGCTCAATAGAAACAGATGCCTCCCGGGCCACCGGGTGGGAGGGGGCGCAGAAGACGACGAGCTCGTCGCCCAGCCAGTCGGTGACGGTGAGATCGGGATGGTTGATCTCGCCCTCGATCAAGGCGAGGTCCAGGTCGAAATTGGCGACGGCGTGGGCGATATGCTCGGTATTGCCGATCTCGAGATGCACTTCGCTGCCGGGATATTGCCGCAGATAGCGGTCGATCAGCACCGGGCAGAGATAATTGCCGATGGTCAGCGACGCGCCGAGGGTGAGCGCGCTTGGGCCCCCGCCGCCCGCCAGCAGGGCTTCCAGCTCGGCTGCGCGGTCCAGTATCTCCAGCGCTCTGGGCATCGCCGCCGCGCCGACCTCGTTCAGGCGAAGCCGCTTGCCCACCCGGTCGAACAGGGGCCGGCCGAACTGTTTCTCCAGCTCGCCCAGCGCCGTGCTCGCCGCCGATTGCGACATGGCGATCCGATCCGCCGCATGTGTGACATTCCCGTCCCGCGCAATGGCGACGAACACTTCCAGCTGTCGGAGGGTGAGGCGCATCGGTTCGCTTTCCGTGTCATTGCGAGCGGAGCGAAGCAATCCAGGGCCAGAGGCCGTGAAGCTAGGCTAACGGCTCTGGATTGCCGCGTCGCTACGCTCCTCGCAATGACGTATATCTGTAAAATCGATCATATAAATCCAAACAACCCATTTTTCAAATCATACTACGCGCCCTATCTGTCATTGCGGACGATTTCACAGGAATCCTGGCAATGGCGAATTTGGGCACCGAGCAGGTTTTGAGCGTGCGGCATTGGAACGACACGCTGTTCAGCTTCACGACGACGCGCAGCCGCGAGCTGCGGTTCGAGAATGGGCATTTCGTGATGGTTGGGCTGCCGGTCGACGGCAAGCCGCTGACCCGCGCCTATTCGATCGCCAGCGCCAATTACGAGGATCACC
>Ga0070665_100001714_pt1 | contig 25147 bp, 21 predicted proteins | sample KBSS13metaG_FD_65862 | JGI IMG/M metagenome (GOLD analysis project Ga0070665, IMG submission 65862) | Switchgrass rhizosphere microbial communities from Kellogg Biological Station, Michigan, USA - KBS S1-3 metaG | ecosystem: Host-associated > Plants > Roots > Rhizosphere > Soil ... | reverse complement strand
CCACGCGGACCAGACATACCGCCTGTGCCCCGGCGACGCGATGCTGTTCGACTCCGGCGCGCCGCACGGCCCGATCGAGCTGATCACCGTGCCGATGACCTATCTTTCGATCATAACATATGTACGCGCATAGCCGCTGGCGGGCTAGAATAAGTTTCCCTTAAGGAAATTTATTTTCTCTCTAGTTGACACATCTCGGCGCCGTGGGTAGCCTGACACCACCTCAAATCGCTTGGTGCGGGCGAAGAATGTGCGGAATCGTCGGATTGTTTTTAAAGGACAAAGCCCTGGAGCCTGAGCTCGGGGCGATGTTGGCCCAGATGCTGGGCGTGATGAACGATCGCGGCCCGGACTCCGCGGGATTTGCCGTATACGGCGCGGGAAAGGAAGGCTTTATCAAAGCCACCCTGCGCGGGCCCGCCGGCACCGATTTCGAGGCGGTCGGCCGTGCGCTGACCGAGGAGACGGGCGAGTTCGTCCGCGTCGTCACACACGATACGCATGCGGTAATCGCCGTCCCCACCGGCCGCTGGCCCAGCATCCGCGCGTCGATCGGAAAGATCGCCCCGGATTTGGCGCTGGTGGGCGAAGGCAGCCGCATGGAGCTGTTCAAGGAGGTGGGCCTGCCCTCGGAGGTCTCCAGGCGCTTCGGCCTCGACAAGATGACCGGCTCGCATGGCATCGGCCACACGCGCATGGCGACCGAAAGCGCCGTCAGCACCAAGGGCGCCCATCCCTTCTCGACTGGTGTCGACCAGTGCCTGGTGCATAACGGATCGCTGTCGAACCATAACGCAGTACGGCGCACGCTGGTCCGCAGCGGCGTCACGTTCGAAACGGATAACGATTCGGAAGTGGCCGCCGCCTATCTCACCCAATGCATGCATGAGGGCGACACGCTGGCGCGCTCGCTCGAACGCTCGCTGGACGACCTCGACGGCTTCTATACGTTTGTTGTCGGCACGCGGGACGGTTTCGGCGTGCTGCGCGACCCGATCGCCTGCAAGCCCGCTGTGCTTGCGGAGACCGACCGCTACGTCGCATTCGGCTCTGAATACCGGGCCCTGGTCGATCTTCCCGGGATCGAACAGGCCCGCGTCTGGGAGCCGGAGCCCGGCCAGGTCTATTTCTGGGGGCACGACGCGTGAGTGCCGCCAGCGAACCGGCGATCGCCAATATCGATCACGTCACGACCACACTCATCGACCTGGAGACCGAGACGGTAAGAGGCCTGAACGCGGCCCTGCACGGGCTCAGCCGCGACAACAGCCAAGGCAGCTGGCGCATCCTCAATCCCCGTGGACGGCACGCCATCGTCGCCGGCCTGGACGCCCCCGTAAAAATCGATGTCGCCGGCAATGTTGGATATTACTGCGCAGGCATGAACAAGCAGGCGCATGTCATCGTCCACGGCAATGCGGGCGTCGGCGTCGCCGAGAACATGATGTCGGGCTTCGTCCATGTGAAAGGCGACGCCAGCCAGGCGGCGGGCGCAACCGCCCACGGCGGAACCCTGGTCATCGACGGCAATGCATCGGCGCGCTGCGGCATCTCGATGAAGGGCATCGACATCGTCGTCAAAGGCTCGATCGGCCATATGTCGGCTTTCATGGGCCAGGCGGGGACCCTTACCGTGCTCGGCGACACCGGCGAAGCGCTGGGCGACTCGCTTTACGAGCCGCATATCTATGTCCGCGGGACCGTCGCGAGCCTGGGCGCCGACTGCATCCTGAAAACGATGCGGGACGAGCATAAGGCGGAGCTGTTCGAGAAGCTGAAGTCCGCCGGAATCGACGGGCAGGTCGATGTCTCGGACTTCAAGCGCTACGGCTCCGCCCGGACGCTCTACCATTTCCACATCGACAATGCGTCCAGCTACTGACGGGCGATAATGACAAACTCCTCTGACGTTCCGCGCACGCCCCCGCGAAAGTCCGCGACGTTCGACGATTACACGCTGGCGGAGATCCGCCGCGCGGCCGCGACCGGCATCTACGATATCCGTGGCGCGGGTGCGAAGCGCCGCGTTCCGCATTTCGACGACCTGCTCTTCTTGGGCGCCTCGATCAGCCGCTATCCGCTCGAAGGCTATCGCGAGAAGTGCGGCACCGACGTCGTGCTGGGCTCACGCTTCGCCAAGAAGCCGATCCATCTCAGGATACCGATCACGATTGCCGGCATGAGCTTCGGATCGCTTTCGGGCAATGCCAAGGAGGCGTTGGGCCGTGGCGCCTCGGCGATGGGAACCTCCACGACGACCGGCGACGGCGGCATGACGCCGGAAGAGCGAGGGCATTCCAAGACCTTGGTCTATCAATATCTGCCGTCGCGCTACGGCATGAATCCCGATGACCTGCGCAGAGCGGACGCGATCGAGGTCGTGATCGGCCAGGGCGCCAAGCCGGGCGGCGGCGGCATGCTGCTAGGCCAGAAGATTTCACCTCGCGTGGCCGGCATGCGGACCCTGCCGGAAGGCATCGACCAGCGCTCCGCCTGCCGCCACCCCGACTGGACCGGCCCGGACGACCTCGAAATCAAGATCGAGGAACTGCGGGAGATCACCGACTGGGAAAAGCCGATCTACGTCAAGGTCGGCGCGGCACGCCCCTATTACGATACCGCGCTTTCGGTGAAGTCCGGCGCCGACGTGGTGGTGCTGGACGGCATGCAGGGCGGAACGGCCGCGACGCAGGAAGTCTTCATCGAGAATGTCGGCCTGCCGATCCTGTCGGCGATCCGTCCGGCGGTTCAGGCGCTGCAGGATCTGGGGATGCATAGAAAAGTGCAGCTCATCGTCTCCGGCGGCATCCGCAACGGCGCCGACGTGGCCAAGGCGCTGGCGCTGGGCGCCGACGCAGTCTCGATCGGCACCGCGGCGCTGGTCGCGCTGGGGGACAACAATCCGGTGTTCGAGGACGAATACAGGGCGCTGGGCACCACATCGGGCGCCTACGACGATTGGCATGAGGGGCGCGATCCGGCCGGCATCACGACGCAGGACCCGGAATTGAGCCAACGGCTCGATCCCGTCGAAGCCGGCCGGCGCTTAGCCAACTACCTCGCCGTCCTGACGCTCGAGGCGCAGACGATCGCGCGCGCCTGCGGCAAGAGCCACGTCCACAACCTGGAACCCGAAGACCTGGTGGCGTTGACGGTGGAGGCCGCGGCGATGGCGCGGGTGCCGCTGGCGGGCACCGAATGGATACCGGGGCTCACAGGCACGTTCTAACCCCAACGAATTCGCGGACCTACGAAGAGGGAGCACGGAATGGCAAAGGATCTGGTCAGCGCGGCAAAAGAACTCTGCATCAAATATTTCCTGATCTCCTACACCGATCTCTTCGGTACCCAGCGCGCCAAGCTGGTCCCGGCCGCCGCCATCGGCGGCATGGTCAAGGCCGGTGCATCTTTCGCCGGCTTCGCTACCTGGCTGGACATGACACCGGCCCATCCCGACCTGTTCGCCGTGCCGGATCCGGACAGCCTGGTACAGCTGCCATGGAAACCGGAAGTGGGCTGGCTCGCCGCCGATCTGTGGATGGACGGCAAGGAGGTCGAGCAGGGTCCTCGCAACACGCTGAAACGTGTGCTGGCCGCGGCGAAGGCCGAAGGCTACGAGATGAAAACCGGCGTCGAATGCGAGTACTTCCTGGTCACGCCCGACGGCAAGGCGATCGCCGACGGCGCCGACCTCCAGGAAAAGCCATGCTACGACCAGTCGGCCCTGCTGCGCCGCTATGACGTGATCTCCGAGATCTGCGACGCCATGCTGTCGTTGGGCTGGAACCCCTATCAGAACGATCATGAGGACGCGAACGGCCAGTTCGAGATGAACTGGGAATATGACAACGCGCTGGTGACGGCGGACCGCCATTCCTTCTTCAAGTTCATGGTCAAGTCGATCGCGGAGAAGCATGGATTGCGCGCGACCTTCATGCCGAAGCCTTTCGCCAATCTGACCGGCAGCGGCTGCCATACCCACGTCTCGCTGTGGAACGGCACGGCCAATCTGTTCGAGGATCCGAACGGCGAATTGGGCGTGTCGCAACTGGGCTATCACTTCATCGGCGGCCTGATAAATTCGGCCGACGCGATGTGCGCCATCACCAACCCGACGGTGAATTCGTACAAGCGCATCAACGCGCCGCGCACCCTGTCGGGCGCGACCTGGGCGCCGAACACCGTCACTTATACGGGCAACAACCGCACGCACATGGTGCGTATCCCCGAGGCAGGGCGCTTCGAATTCCGCCTGCCCGACGGCTCCGTGAACCCCTACCTGCTGCAGGCGGCGATCAGCGTCGCCGGCCTCGACGGGATCAAGAACAAGCGCAACCCTGGCAAGCGCCTGGACATCAACATGTATACCGACGGCCACAAGGTGAAGAACGCCAAGCGCCTGCCTCTGAACCTGCTCGACGCGCTGCGGGCATTCGACAAGTCGTCGATCCTGGCGGGCGGCCTGGGCAAGGAGGTGGTCGAGGCCTACAGCAAGCTGCGCCTCGCCGACTGGAATGATTATTCCCGCCATCTGACCGAGTGGGAGCGCGAGACGACCCTGGACTGCTGAGTCGCCTTGAGGGCATCGCAGGGGCCGATCGAACCATCATGCACTATTCCGCTTTCAGCCTGCTGAGGAACGCGTTCACCGGTCATCGCGACTGGCAGCCCGCCTGGCGCGAGCCTGAGCCCCGCGCCCGTTACGACGTCGTCATCGTCGGCGGCGGCGGCCATGGGCTCGCGACCGCCTATTACCTCGCCAGGAACCACGGCATCACCAACGTCGTGGTGATCGAGAAGGGCTATATCGGCTCCGGCAATGTCGGCCGCAACACCACCATCGTGCGCTCCAATTACCTGCTGCCCGGCAATATTCCCTTCTACGAATGGTCGATGAAGTTGTGGGAAGGGCTGGAGCAGGACATCAACTACAATGCGATGGTCAGCCAGCGCGGCGTGCTGAATCTCTGCCATTCCGACGCTCAGCGCGATGCGTTCGCCCGGCGCGGCAACGCCATGCGGCTGCATGGCGTCGACGCCGAGCTGCTCGACAGGGAGCAGGTCCGCAGGATCGCGCCCTATCTCAACTTCGGCGATGCCCGTTTCCCGATCCAGGGCGGGCTGCTTCAGCCGCGCGGCGGTACGGTGCGCCATGACGCCGTCGCCTGGGGCTATGCCCGCGCGGGCGACCAGCGCGGCGTCGACATCATCCAGAATTGCGAGGTCACCGGGTTTCGCATCGAGAACGGCAAGATCCTGGGTGTCGAGACGACGCGCGGCTTCATTGGCGCCGGCAAGGTCGGCATGGCGGTGGCGGGCAACAGCTCACGGGTCGGGGCGATGGCCGGGATGCGCCTGCCGATCGAGAGCCATGTCCTGCAGGCTTTCGTGTCGGAAGGCATCAAGCCGCTGATCGACACGGTGATCACCTTCGGCGCCGGCCATTTCTATATCAGCCAGTCGGATAAGGGCGGCCTCGTCTTCGGTGGCGATATCGACGGCTACAACTCCTATGCCCAGCGCGGCAACCTGCCGACGATCGAGGATGTCTGCGAGGGCGGCATGGCGCTGATGCCGATGATCGGGCGGGTCCGCATGCTGCGCCAGTGGGGCGGCATCATGGACATGTCGATGGACGGGTCGCCGATCATCGACAGGACGCCGGTCGACGGCCTCTATCTCAATGCCGGCTGGTGCTATGGCGGCTTCAAGGCCACGCCGGCGTCGGGCTGGTGCTTCGCCCATCTGATCGCCTGCGACGCGCCGCACGAAGTTGCCGCCGACTATCGGCTGGACCGTTTCGCCACCGGCCACGCCATCGACGAAAAGGGCCAGGGCGCCCAACCGAACCTGCATTGAGATCATGCAAATCCAATGCCCCTATTGCGGTGACCGCGATGCCCACGAATTCGCCTATCTGGGCGACGCCACGGTGGCGCGGCCGGACCCCGGCGCGCCCGAGGCGGGGCGGGCTTTCCACGACTATGTCTATCTGCGCGATAATCCGGCCGGACCGCACAAGGAGCTCTGGTATCACTCCGCCGGCTGCCACAGCTGGCTGGTGGTGACGCGCGACACCCGCACCCATGCGATCGACGCCGTAACCTTCGCCGGGGCGTCATGAGCGGGCAGGCGCGCAGGCTGTCCTCAGGCGGGCTGATCGACCGGTCGCGGACGCTGAGCTTCCGGTTCGACGGCAAACCGATGACCGGCCATCCGGGCGACACGCTCGCGTCGGCCTTGATCGCCAACGGTACGGTCCTGGCTGGGCGCTCGTTCAAATACCATCGGCCGCGCGGCATCCTGACGGCAGGCTCGGAGGAGCCCAACGCCCTCGTCGAGCTGCGGACCGGCGCGCGGCGGGAGGCGAACACCAAGGCGACGACGATCGAGCTCTATGACGGGCTGGAAGCGCATAGCCAGAATCGCTGGCCGTCGCTGGACTTCGACCTGATGAGCGTCAACTCGCTGGCCTCGCCGATCTTCGTCGCGGGCTTCTACTACAAGACCTTCATGTGGCCGGCGGCGTTCTGGGAGAGGCTCTATGAGCCGCTGATCCGCCGGGCAGCGGGTCTCGGCAAAGCATCGAAAGAGCCCGATCCCGACACTTACGAAAAAGCCTTCGCCTTCTGCGACGTTCTGGTCATTGGCGCCGGGCCGGCCGGCCTGATGGCGGCACTGACAGCGTCGCGCGCCGGGGCGCGGGTGATCCTGTGCGACGAGGACTTCCGCTTCGGTGGCCGGCTGCTGAGCGAGACGCTCTCCATCGGCGGGCAATCCGGCGCCGACTGGGCCGCCGCCGCCGCCGCCGAGCTGGTACAGAATCCGGCGGTCACGCTGATGCGCCGGACCACCGTCTTCGGCGGCTACGACCAGGGCACCTATGGCGCGCTGGAACGGGTCGGCGATCACCTGCCGGTACCGCTGCCGCATACGCCGCGCCAGCGCCTGTGGAAGATCGTCGCCAAGCGGGCGGTGCTGGCAGCCGGCGCGGTCGAGCGGCAGATCGTATTCGGGGGCAACGACCGGCCCGGCGTCATGATGGCATCGGCGCTGCGCAGCTATGTCAATCGCTTCGCCGCCGCCCCTGCCCGGCGGCTGGCAGTGTTCACGAACAACGACGACGGCTGGAAGACGGTCGCCGATTGCCTGCGCACCGACGTGCGGGTCGAGGCGGTGATCGACCCGCGGCCGGCAGTCCCCGACGCTTTCCGACGCCTCGCGGCGCAGGCGGGCGCGCGCCTGTTCGAGGGCGGGCAGGTCTGCGACGCCCACGGCACCGCCCGCGGACTTCAATCGGTCGACGTACTGACCGCGGCCGGCAGCACTGTGCCGGTTTCGGTCGACGGGTTGGCAATGTCCGGCGGTTGGAACCCGGCAGTGGCGCTGACCTGCCATCTGGGCGGCCGCCCGGTCTGGCGCGACGACATCTCGGCCTTCGTCGCCGGCGCCGCTCCGCCGGGCCTGACCGTGGCCGGAGCGGCGGCAGGCGGGTTCGATTTGCGGTCTTGTCTTGCCGACGGTCTGCGGCTGGGCGCCGAAGCGGCGGAAGCGACCGGGTTCAAGGCAGCCGGTTCGACAGTCCCCGAAGCCTCCGATGAGACGCTGAACCTGATGCCGCTATGGAAGGTCGCCGGGTCGCGGACAAAGGCTTTCGTCGACTTCCAGAACGACGTCACCGCCAAGGATATCGCCCTGGCCGAACGCGAGGGTTTCCGCTCTGTCGAGCATCTGAAGCGCTATACGACGCTGGGCATGGCGACGGACCAGGGCAAGACCGCCAATGTGAACGGGCTCGCCATCATGGCCAGCCTCACCGGCAAGTCGATCCCGGAGACCGGGACCACCACCTTCCGCCCGCCCTACACGCCGGTCGCCATCGGCGCCTTCGCCGGGCATCATCGCGAAAAACATTTCCGCTCCACCCGCCTGACCCCGTCCCATGCCTGGGCCGCCGAGCAGGGCGCGGTCTTCGTCGAGAGCGGCCAATGGCTGCGCGCGCAATGGTTTCCCAAACCGGGCGAAACCGACTGGCTGACCAGCGTCAGCCGCGAGGTAAAGGCGGTGCGGGAGGGGGTCGGCGTCTGTGATGTCTCCACCCTGGGCAAGATCGACATCCAGGGGCCAGATGCCGGCCTGCTGCTTGACCGGGTCTATATCAACACGTTCTCGGCGCTCGCCGTCGGCAAGGTGCGGTATGGCGCGATGCTGCGCGAAGACGGCATCGTCATGGATGACGGCACGACGGCCCGCCTTGCCGACGACCACTACCTGATGTCGACCACCACCGCGAACGCCGGCAAGGTGATGCAGCATCTGGAATTCTGCCACCAGGTGCTGTGGCCGGAGCTCGACGTCCAGATGGTGTCGGTGACCGAGCAATGGGCGCAGTTCTCGGTCGCCGGCCCGCGCGCCCGCGATACGCTGGCCAAGCTGGTCGATCCGCCGGCCGACATTTCGAACGCCGCGCTGCCTTACATGGGCGTCATCGATACCGCGGTCTGCGGCGGGGTACCCGGCCGGCTGTTCCGCATCTCCTTTTCGGGTGAGCTGGCCTATGAGCTGGCGGTACCGGCGCGGTATGGCGACGGAGTCATGCGCGCCATCGTGGCGGCGGGCGCCGAGTACGGGATCGTCGCCTACGGCACCGAAGCGCTCGGTGTCATGCGTATCGAGAAGGGTCATCCCGCCGGCAACGAACTGAACGGCACCGCCACCGCGCGCGATCTCGGCTTCGGCAAGCTGATGTCGCAAAAAAAGGACTATATCGGCCGAGTGATGGCCGAACGTCCCGGCCTGACCGATCCCGACCGGCCCGCCCTCGCCGGCTTCAAGCCGGTGAAGCGCGCCGACCGGCTGCGTGCCGGCGCCCACTTCCTGGGGCTGGGCGCGGAAGCGACGGCACGCAACGACGAGGGCTACATGACCTCGGTCGCGTTCTCGCCCTCCTTGTCGCACTGGATCGGCCTCGGCCTGATCAAAGGCGGCCCCGCGCGATACGGCGAGCATGTCCGTGCCTACGATCCGGTTCGTGGCGGCGATATCGAGGTCGAGATTTGCTCGCCTGTCTTCGTCGATCCGGAAGGGGTGCGGCTGCGTGTCTAGCCCTCTGCCCCGATTTGCCTTCACAGGGCATCTGTCGGCCGTCGGCTCATTGCCGGCCGGTACCGGCATCGCCGTAACCCCATGCAACGATCTCGCCCTGGCGACGGTGATCGCCCGCAAGGGCCAGGCTGCCCTGCTTGCCGAGCGGATACGGGCATTGTTCGGCATCACCCTGCCCACCGGTCCCAAACGCGTTGCGGCAGGAGGCGTCGCCTTCATCGGCATGGGGCCGGGCCAATGGCTGGCGACCGGGCAGGCCGACGGCGACCCGCAGGTCTTCGCCGCGAAGCTGAAGCAGGATCTGATCGGGCTTGCCTCGGTCTCGGACCAGTCCGACGCCCGCGCCGTCCTGCGCCTGTCGGGAGCAGCCGCCCGGCAGGTGCTCGCCAAAGGCCTGCCGATCGACCTTCACCCGCGGGTCTTCGGTCCCGGCGACGCCGCGCTGAGCCAGATCGCACTGATCGGTGCCCATGTCTGGCAGATCGACGAACGGCCGACATACGAAATCGCCGTGTTCCGCAGCCTGGCCGGCAGTTTTGCCGATTGGCTGATCGCCAGCGCGGCCGAATTCAGGATCGCGACGATGCCCTGAAAACGCCTACCGGAAAAAAATGCCTCTCCCCAACCCATGCGGCGGTCCGGCTCGGAAGAGTACCGACGCTCACTGTCACGGATTTGAACCATGTCCACGGACCACGTCGTTCTGACCCTCTCCTGCGCGAACAGGCCCGGAATCGTAGCCGCCGTCTGCACCTATCTGTTCGAGGGCGGCTACAACATCCTGGAAGCCAATCAGTTCGACGATACCGAAAGCCACCTCTTCTTCATGCGGGTGGTGCTCAACCCGGTCCACGACGGCGTGGGTATCGTGACGTTGAAAGAAGGTTTCCGATCGATCGCCGATCGTTACGGAATGAAATGGACGATGCGCTCCAAAGCGAACAAGCAGCGCGTCATGATCCTGGTGTCGAGGTTCGACCACTGCCTGACCGACCTGATCTATCGCTGGCGCATCGGCGACCTAGCAATGGATATTTCGGCGGTGGTTTCCAATTATCCACGGGAGACCTACGAGCATGTCGACCTCGACGGCATCCCTTTCCACTATTTTCCGATCACCAAGGACACCAAGCCTCAGCAGGAGGCGCAGATCTGGAACCTGGTCAATGAGACGGGAACCGATCTGGTCGTCCTGGCGCGCTATATGCAAATCCTGTCGGACGACCTGTCAGCCAAGCTGTCAGGCAAATGCATCAATATTCACCATTCCTTCCTGCCCGGTTTCAAAGGCGCGAAACCGTACAGCCAGGCCTGTGAGCGGGGGGTGAAGCTGATCGGCGCCACGGCCCACTACGTGACGGCGGACCTGGATGAGGGGCCGATCATCGAACAGGACGTAGAGCGCATCAATCACTTCGCGACGCCGGACGATCTGGTCCGCAAAGGCCGCGATATCGAGCGGCGGGTCCTGGCGCGGGCGCTGGCCTGGCATCTGGAAGACCGCGTCTTCCAAAACGGCCGCCGCACCGTGGTCTTCAGCGAATAGCCGCCTGACGGCATCTCAGGAAGGAATTTCGACATGTCTGCGCAAATCATCGACGGCAAGGCCGAGGCGGCCAATCTGCGCGCCCGCGTCGCCCAGGACGTGGCGGCGCTGAAGGCCGATCATGGCATCGTGCCCGGCCTCGCGGTCGTGCTGGTCGGCGAGGACCCAGCCAGCCAGGTCTATGTCCGCAACAAGGCGGCGCAGACCGTTGAGGCCGGCATGAACTCATTCGAATATCGTCTACCCGCCAGCCTGCCGGAGCGGGCACTGCTGGACCTCATCGAAGAGCTGAATGCCCGCGACGACGTCAACGGCATCCTGGTCCAGCTGCCCCTGCCCGCGCATATCTCCGCCGACAAGGTCGTCAACGCCATCGACCCCAGCAAGGACGTCGACGGGCTGCACCCGACCAACGCCGGGCTGCTGGCGGTCGGCAAGCCGGGGCTGGCGCCCTGCACGCCGCTGGGCTGCGTGATCCTGGCCAAGACAGTGCATGACAGCCTGCGCGGGATGGAGGTCGTCGTCGTCGGCCGCTCCGCCTTGGTCGGCCGCCCGGCGGCGCAGCTTCTCATCGCGGAGAATTGCACCGTCACCGTCGCCCATTCCCAGACAAGCGACCTGCCCGGCGTCTGCCGCCGCGCCGAAATCCTGCTGGTCGCGGTCGGCCGCCCGCTGATGGTCAAGGGCGACTGGGTAAAGCCGGGCGCAACCGTCATCGATGTCGGCATCAATCGTGTGCCCAAGGAGGGCGGCGGCACCCGCCTGGTCGGTGACGTCGCCTATGACGAGGCAGCCCAGGTGGCCGGCGCCATCACCCCCGTCCCCGGCGGCGTCGGCCCGATGACCATCGCCTGCCTGCTGCAGAACACGGTGACGGCGGCCCGGCTGAAGAGGCGGCGATAAAAAGCCGCGCAGGATGTTTCCCTTGAAGAAACTATTTTGACAGACCGGAGATAAAAATGCATCAATCTCTGGCCGCGCTCGCGGCCAGAATCATACTTCAACCTGAGGCCGCGACCGCGGCCAGGATCATCCTACGAAAACAAAAATAGCTGGGGCGGAAAGGCTTCTTTCGGGGACTGCGACGAGGGTAGAGGAATGGATATGACTGCCGTTGGCATGGCCGAAACGTCCGAAGAAGCCGGTACGCTGCACCGGGCGATCGATTGGAAAGGGGCATTCTGGGTCGCAAGCGGGGTTCCGGCACTGGTTCTCTTTTCGATCGGCGGCGTGGCCGGCAATGTCGGCGCATTGACCTTCCTGGTCTGGGCCCTGTCGATGGTCATGGGCTTCATCCAGTCCTTCACCTATGCCGAGATCGCCGGGCTGTTCCCGAACAAATCCGGCGGCGCATCGATTTACGGCGCGGCTGCCTGGCTGCCCTACAGCAAGCTGATCGCCCCGCTTTCGGTCTGGTGCAACTGGTTCGCCTGGTCGCCGGTCCTGTCGCTCGGCTGCTCGATCGCCGCAGCCTATATCCTCAACGCGTATGCGCCCGCACCCGATGCCGCGGTCCACAGCTGGAGCCTTCTCAGCCATCATTTCGGGCCGATCGGCTTTTCCCTGAACGCCGCCTTCTTCATCGGCGGCGCATTGATGCTGATCGTCTTCGCGATCCAGCATCGCGGCATCATGGGCACGGCCAGCGTGCAGAAATGGATCGGCCTGCTGGTGATCGTGCCGATGACCATTGTCGGCGTCGTGCCGATCGTCACCGGTCAGGTTCATCTCTCCAACTTCTTCCCGGTCCTGCCGCTGGCGGCTGCCGGTGCACCCGAACCCGGCGCCTGGAACATAGCGGGCTGGACGCTCACGCTGGGCGGCATGTTCATCGCCGCCTGGTCGACCTACGGCTTCGAGACCGCCGTCTGCTACACGAGCGAATTCCGCAATCCCGAGAAGGACACGTTCAAGGCGATCTTCTATTCCGGCCTGCTATGCTTGGCCCTGTTCACGCTGGTGCCGTTCGCCTTCCAGGGCGTGCTCGGCGTCAGCGGCATGCTGGCCGGCCCGATCGGTGACGGCTCCGGCGTGGCCGAGGCGCTGGCCGGGATGGTGGGCGGCGGCAAGTTCGTCACCGGCGTCCTGGTCATCTTGATGATCCTGGCCTTGCTGCTGTCGATCATGACCGCGATGGCCGGCTCCTCGCGGACGCTCTATCAGGGGTCGATCGACGGGTGGCTGCCCCGCTATCTCAGCCATGTGAACGAACACGGCGCCCCGACCCGCGCGATGTGGACCGACTTGCTCGTCAATCTCGGCGTCCTGGCGATCGCCTGTGCCGACACGGCCAGCTTCTTCTTCATCCTGGCCGTGTCGAACTGCGGCTATATCATCTTCAACTTCCTGAATCTGAATTCCGGCTGGATTCACCGCATCGATTCCGGCCACGTCGCCCGCCCGTACCGCGCGCCGACCTGGCTGCTGGCGACCGGCAGCGTCTTCGCCTTCGTCAACGCGGCCTTCATGGGCGCAGGTGCGAAGGTCTGGAATCCCGCGGCACTGTGGGCGGGTTTCATGACTGCAGCCTTGATCATCCCCGTCTTCCTGTACCGCCACTATGTTCAGGACGGCGGCAGGTTTCCGCACGAGATGATGGAAGACCTCCATGTCGGCGACGCCAAGACGGTGTCGAAGAAAAGGGCCGGCATCCTGCCCTATCTGGCGCTGATCGGCGGCATCGCCGTCGTGCTGATCGCCAATGCTATCTTCGCCGTCTAGGCGCGGGAAACCGGCACTGACGAGCGATGAAGCCGATCTATATCAGCTACCTGAATGGCCTCGACATCGCTGAGCTGGCTGTTCAGGACGATGAAATCCTGGACGCCGTCGAGGCCGGCCTGGCCGCTCAGGGCCGGGGCGAGACGGTGATCGAGCCCAGGGTCCACCTGATTCCCAACCCGGAGTTCCACGGTCATTTTAACGTCCTGCGCGGCTATCTCGGCGCCGATATCAATCTCGCCGGCGTCAAGGTCGTTGGCGACTATGTGAACAACTATAAGCGCGATCTGCCGTCCGAGATCGGCATGCTGACATTGTTCGATCCCGCCACCGGCATGCCGATGGCCTTGCTGGACGCGACCGCCATCACCGACATGCGGACCGGCGCGGTCACCGCGATCGGCGCCAAGTATCTGGCCCGCGGGGACAGCCGGATCCTGGGCCATATCGGCGCGCGGGGCACCGCCTACTGGAATGTCCGGCTGCTCGACCGGATGTTCGATTTCGCGGAAATCCGTGTCCATTCGCGGCGGCCGGAAAGCCGGGAGGCTTTCGCGCAAAGGCTGAGCCAGGATCTGGGCAAGCCTGTGCGGGCGCTCGACAATTGGGAAAATACGGTCAAAGGCGCCGACATCGTCGTCGAGGCCTCGCGCCTGGACGAGCCGACGCCGCTGCTGGAGACCGCCTGGATCGCGCCGGGCTCCCTCGTCATCCCCTATGGCACGATGAGCGCGGTCGAGCTGTCGCTGACCGACATCATGGCCAAGATCGTCGTCGACGATTGGGGCCAGTGCAAAGCCGGCCAGTTCGGTGCGCTGCGCGCCCATGTCGAGACCGGCAGGCTGAGCGAGCGGACATTGCACGCCGAATTGGGCCAGATCGTCGCCGGCCGGAAAAATGGGCGCGAGAGCGATGGCGAAACCATCCTGTTCTGGCATCGCGGCCTATCGCTCAGCGACATCGCGCTCGGCCATGCAATGCTCGCGAAAGCGCACCGGCTGGGCTTCGGCCAGCGGCTGCGCTTCGCGTGAAATCGGAAGCGATGACCTCGACCACGGTTGAAGACGTCGCCACCGCCCCGCCCGCCGGCACCGCCCGGGCCGTCCTGGCCGCGTCCATCGGCAACATGCTGGAGTGGTACGACTTCACCATCTATGCCGCGTTCGCGATCTATATCGCCCATAATTTCTTCCCCAGCAACGATCCCGGCACCGACCTGCTGAAGACCTTCCTCGCCTTCGGCGTCGGCTTCGTCGTCCGCCCGATCGGAGCGGTCCTGATCGGGCTCTACGGCGACAGGGCGGGCCGCAAGGCGGCACTGACGCTGACGATCCTGGTGATGGCCGCCGGCACGCTGATCATTGCCATAGCGCCGGTCTATGGCGTCATCGGGCTGGGAGCGCCGCTGCTGCTGTTGGCCGGCCGCGCGCTGCAGGGCTTCTCGGCCGGCGGCGAGGTCGGCGGCGCCGCGGCCTTCCTGGTCGAGAATGCGAACCCCGACAAGAAAGGCATCTATGCCTCCTGGCTGCAGGCCAGCATGGGCATGTCGAACATCTTGGGCGCGTTGGTCGCGATGTCGGTGACCAGCCTGCTGACGCCCGGGCAGGTGATGGACTGGGGCTGGCGCATTCCCTTCGCCATCGGCCTGCTGATCGCGCCGGTGGGGCTGATCCTGCGCAAGACCCTTCACGAGACCTCGGCCTTCGAGGCGGAGCAGGCTCGGCAGAAAAGCTCGGCCGCGCCGTCGCCCTCACCCCTGGTCCGGGTCCTGCTCGACTACTGGCCCCAGCTTCTGGTCGGGCTTGGATTTTCGATCCTGTGGGCCGTCGCGGTCTATACTCTGATGATCTTCGGCCCGGTCTATGTCCAGGACGCTTTCCACTTCACCCCGCCGCAAGCGTTCCGGGCGACCTTTATCGGCAATTTCTTCCTGGTCGCCGGCTGTTTCCTTTCCGGGGCGGTGTCCGATCGCATCGGGCGGCGGCGGATGCTGGCAATCGGCGCGGCGCTGCTGCTCGTCTGCGTGCTGCCGCTCTATGCATGGCTGCAGACATCGCCGACGCCGGCGACGCTGATCATGGTGCAGACGGCCTTCTGCATGCTGGTGTCGAGCTTCGTCGGCGTCGCGCCCGCCGCCCTGTCGGAGCTGTTCCCGACCGGGGTGCGGGCGACCGGCATGTCGCTGGTCTACAATACCGCCATCACCGTCTTCGGCGGCTTTGCCCCGGCGCTGCTGACCGACATCACCCAGAGAGGCACGAGGCTGGTGCTCGCTCCCGCCTGGTACGTGATGGCCGCCGCGCTGCTGGCGCTCGCAGCCTTGCCCTATCTAGGCAAAGCGGGGCGCGCATGACGAAGCTTCTGACGCGGGTCGTGATCGTCGGCATGGTTTTCGTGCCGTTGATCGCACGCACGGTGCGGGCCGCAGTGCTGTTTGAAAGCACGCAGGACTATGTCGCCGCGGCGCAGCTTCGTCGGCTTCGGCATCCAGCCGCCGTCACCCGAATGGGGCTTGGCGATTTCCGAAAATTACGGCCTGATCACCGGCGGCGTCTGGTGGGTATCGTGCTGTTCAATGCGCTGGCCATCGCCTCTCTCGTGCTCGCCGCCAACTTCATCGGCGACGGTATCCACGACACGTTCGAGGCCTGATGTGGGCCTCATCCGGCATCCTGTGTTCGGAATCTGGGACAGGCATCGCATAGGCGGCCTCTGTTATGAATCCAAAGCCATATTGCACCGCAATATCGTGCCGGAGCGGTTTGTTCCGGAGGCGATCCGGCGCAAAGCAGAAGGAAACGACAATGCTCAGTGAAGTCCGTTGCCACTGCTTCATCATGACCTTGGCATTGCTGGTGGACGGAACAGCGATGACGGCCGTTGCCGCCCCCGAATATCACCCCATCAACCCGACGCAGGACAACAAGACCATCGCCCTGACCGGTCGCGACCTGACGATCGAACAGGGGCTCGCCGTCGCGCGTTTCGGCGCCAAGGTGCAGCTCAGCCCCGAGGCCAAGCAGCGCGAAGCCGCTGCCTACGGCCTGCTGCTGGAGGCGGCGGCAGAAGGCATCACCATCTATCGCTTCAACCGCGGCGCCGGCGACCAACGAGAGATCGTGACCTTCACCGGCGACCCGATGTCGCCCGAGAACAAGGACAAGATCGCCAAACGGCAACGGGCGATTTTCGAAGCGGGCTCGCGTTCCGGAACGGGTCCTGAGGTCAGCGACGAGGATATCGTCCGGGCGATGATGGTGGTGCGCGCCAACGCGCTGACCTGGGCGTCGGCCAGCCCGCCCGTGATGCAGATGCTGATCGATCTCTTGAACAACCGCATCACCCCGGTGGTCCAATCGCGCGGCACGCTGGGCGAAGCCGACCTGGTGCAGATCGAGAACATCGAAGGCACGATGGTCGGCAAGGGGGAGTGCTATTACAAGGGCGTGCGCATGCCAGCGGCCCAGGCGCTGAAGCAGGCCGGGCTGAAGCCGGTCGAACCCTTCGGCGCCGACGACGATGCGCTGGACGTCACCAACGCCTACGCGACCGGCCAGGCATTGCTGCTGATCGCCGACGGCAAGGCGGCGCTGGACTGGGCCGACCTGACCTACGCGATCGATCTGAACGGCATGAACAGCAGCGTCACCCCGCTGGGCAAGCCGGTGCAGGACGCACGCCCCTTCGCCCCGTTGAACTGGGACGCCGGCCGGGTCCTGAACCTGATCAAGGGCAGCTATCTGTTCCAGGACGACGCCAAGCGCATCATCCAGGATCCGGAGAGCCTGCGCGCCTCTTCGATCCGGCAGGGTTCGGCCTGGAAGGCCTGGGCGGCGCTGCGCGATACGGTGCTGCTGCAGATGAACTCGTCGGACAACAATCCGGCCGTGCGGGTCGGCCTGTCGCCGACCGACTCCTGGGAATTGTCGACGCCGCAATTCATGCGCTTCTATGTGAAGGGCGGGCCGCACAGCAACGGACAGCACGGCTATGTCGTGTCGAACGCCAACTGGGACCCCTATCCGATGTCGAACGACGTCGAGGCCTTCACCAACGCGCTGGCCAACCTGGATATCGCCATCGAGCTGCGCATCGAGCGGTTCGCCAGCACCTTCTTCACCGTCGATAAGCCCAGCGACATCATGCCCCCGACCCAGGTCGGCTATCGCGCCAGCGGCGGGGGCGGTTACATGCCGGTCGATATCTGGCAGGAAATCCAGAGCCTGAGCGCACCGCTGACCCCCGAGGGCCAGGCGATCGTGTCCACCGTCGAGGATCTTCAGGCCCAGACCCGGATCAAGATGCAGCGGGCGCGCAAGGTGGTCGACGTGTCGATGGACCTGCTGGCCCAGGACATGCTGGTCGCCACCTACTGGATGGACGTGCGCAAGACGCAGAAGCCGGACCGCGAATTCGGGCCTGGGCCGACCGCGGCCTGGGCCGCCTTCCGCAAGGTGGTGCCGCTCGACCCGACCAAGCGGCCTGACCGGCCGATCGGCGACGTCACCGCGGCCTGGTTGAAAGCCAACCCGGCGACCGGGTTCTTCCCGGCCGGGGAGAGCGATTTCCCGCCGTCAGCGAAGTAGCGCCGGACCGATGCTGAAGCGGCGCACCTTCCTGAAGAGCCTGCCGGCGGCCGCGATGGCGCGGGCCGCCTTCGCCCAAGGCTCTGCGGCGAAGACGCTGCGGATCATCCACACGACCAACCTGAACAGCCTGGACCCGGTGGCGATGAGCTCGCCGGGGTCTAAGGATTACGGCTATCTGACCTTCGACCAGCTGACCGCAGTCGACGAGAATTATGTCGCCCAGCCGCAGATGGCCGAGGGCTGGTCGGTCGAGGATGACGGGCGGAGCTATGTATTCAGCCTGCGCGAAGGGCTGAAGTTCCATGACGGCGAGCCGGTAAGGTCGCAGGACTGCATTCCCTCGATCCAGCGCTGGGGCGTGCGCGACGGGTCGGGCCAGATGCTGATGCGGTTCGTCGACCGCATGGAGGTGATCGACGACCGCAAGTTCCGCATCCGCCTGAAGCGGCCGTTCCGTCTGCTGCCCGACGTGATCGGCAAATCGGGCACCGCTGAATGCTTTATCATGCCCGAGCGAATGGCCGGGACCGACCCAATGAAGCCGATCACCGAGTCGGTCGGCAGTGGCCCCTATCGCTTCCTGAAGGACGAATGGGTTCCGGGAGCGCATGCGTCCTGGGCGAAATTCGACGGCTATGTCCCGCGCAAGGAGCCGGTCAGCGACATCGCCGGCGGGCGGATACCGGCCTGCGACCGGGTCGAATGGTCGATCATCACCGATGCCTCGACCGCCATGGCCGCCCTGCAAGCGGGGGAGCAGGATTATTGGGACCTCGTTCCGGCCGACCTGGCGCCGATCCTGGCGTCGTCCCCGGATATCAAGGTCGATGTCCGCGCCAAGCTGGGCGGCTATCAGATGCTGCAGTTCAACCACCTGCAGCCACCCTTCAACAATCCTGCCATCCGCAGGGCTGTCGCGATGGCGATTGACCAGGTCGAATTCCAGCGCGCGTCGGTCTCCGATATGTCGCTGATCAAGCCGTGCTACAGCGTCTATCCGTGCGGCACGCCCTATGCCAGCGAGACCGGCGCCGACGTGCTGCTGGTGCGCAGTGTCGACAAGGCCAAGGCCGCGCTCGCCGCCGCCGGCTATAACGGCGAGAAGGCGGTGCTGCTTGGGCTCGCCGATACCGAAGCCTATTCGGCGCAATCGCAGTACTTACAGGACCTGCTGAAGCGGATGGGGTTGAACGTGGAACTCCAGCTGATGGACTATGCCACGATGGTTCAGCGGCGGCTCAGCCGCGAGCCGGCCGGCAATGGCGGCTGGAGCCTGTTCGTCAGCGGCTGGATGGGCTCGGACATTCTGAACCCCGCGATGAACCAGATGCTGCGGGCCGGTGGCACGGTGAGCGGCTGGTTCGGCTGGGCCAACGATCCGACGGTGGAAACGCTGCGCGACCAATGGGCGAGCGCGGCCGACCCGGCGGAACAGGCCAAACTGGCGACGGAAATTCAGGTCCAGGCGCTGAAGACGATGCCGTATGTCCCTTTGGGCGCGAGAGCCGCGCAATGCGCCTATCGTACCGACGTGACCGGCGTCTTTCCCGCGACCTGCAACGTTTATTGGAATATCGGCAAGCGCGGCTGAGCACCGATTGACGGGCCGCCCGCGCGCTGGATTATTGTGAGATGCCCCGTCATGAAGACCGCTGAGGACGCCACGTGGATACATCCACACTGGTGATGTCCTATCTGGTCCTGCGCGAAGGCTCGGTACGGGCAGTGGCGCGCAAGCTGGCACGGCCGGTCTCCACGGTATCGGATGCCATCTCCCGCCTGGAGCAGGTTCTGGCTGTCCCGCTGGTCAGCCGCAGCAATGGCGTGCTGGTGAAATCCCTGATCGCCGACGGCGTGGCCGACGCCGTGGGGGAACTGGTCGCCAGCCTGTCCAGCCTAATCGCCACCGCCGGCGGGGCCCCGAACGGGTCCGAGACGGATACGGTCGAGTGGCTGATCGGTCATTCCGTGTCCTGTTCGGTGCTGGAGCGGTTCGTCAAGATTGTGCGTGTCGCCAGCATCCGCCGCGCCGCCGCCGAGCTGCATATCGGCCAGCCGCAGCTGTCGCGCCAGATCGCCCATCTGGAGGCGGTGCTGGGACAGACTCTGCTCTCCCGCCACAGCGGCGGCTGCCTGCCGACAGTGGCCGGAGAGGCGATGTACAGCTTCGCCCTGACCTTCACCGAGCGCTGACGGGCGCCGATCTCACCGGCCAATATCCGTTTCTCCCGCCGGATGAAAACGGTGCATTTCGCCACCATCATCCCGATCAGCCATGAGACGCGGGTCGCGAAGATGCTGGCCAATATCGTCGCCAACTGGAGCCTGAAGCGCACCCGGCATCACCTGTTCATGAGCTGCATGACCTCGCAGGCGCTGATGGACGGGATGCGCAGCAAGCAGTTCGATATCGGCCTGCTCGAGACGCCGTGTCTGGACCCGGCATTCGAGGAAAGGCCGATCCTGTCATCCGACCTGGCGATCATCGGCCCCACCGGCTTTGCTTCGGCGATCCATGACGGCAGCCTGCCGGCGCGCTACGGTCAGGCCATCCGCGCCTTGAAAGCAGCGCCGGCTTCCTCGACGAAAAGCCGGATGCTCGCGGGAATTGGTTTGCTTGGCAGGTAGGTCGCAAATAGTTCGATCGTCTCGGTGCAATGCCCGTCGAGACAAATGACAAGCCGCCCATCGCGAACATCGTCGGCGACGTCCCATTCCGCCTCGAGCGATATGCCGCGGCCTTCCAAAGCCCAGTCGCGCAAGACACCGCCATTGGAACTAGTCAGGGTTCCCGGCACCTGCACAACGTTTACCCCGGTGCCTTCGCTGAAACGCCAGCGATTCTGCAGACGATGCCGGCGCGCCAAGCAAAGGCACTGATGGCGCAGCAGGTCGTCCGGATGAGTTGGGATGCCATACCTCGCCAGATAAGACGGTGCCGCGCAGACAACGCGGCGGCTCGTCACCAGCTTGCGGGTCAGCACGGACGGGTCGTTGGGAAGGCCCACGCGCAGAGCCACGTCCAACCCGTCCTCGCCGACTTCCAGCCCTGCATCAGAAAGTACGAGATACACCTCAAGGCCCGGGTGGCGATTTGCGAAATCCGCCAGCAGCGGGGCGATGCGCTGGCGTCCCAAATCGGTTGGAGCGCCGACCCGCAATCGGCCGCGCACCGCATGGCCCCGCGATGAGACCTCGGTTTCCAGGTCCCGCAGCTGTTCAAGGATGCCACGGCCGCGTTCGAGATAGGTCGTGCCCTCGTCGGTCAGCCGGAAGCGCCGCGCGCTACGATCCGCCAGTTTCACACCTAACCGTTGCTCGAGTTCGGCTAGGCGACGGCTGACAGCCGGCGGCGATGAACCGAGCACACGTGACGCCGCCGACAGGCTGCCGGCGTCCGCGATCGCCTGGAATAGTCGTAGCTCGGACACCGGTTCTGTCATGTCATGTTTCCACTAATCGGAATATAGCCGTTCGTCACTCCCGATTTCCGAGCCCTTCGATCGGTATTAAATCAGGCTCATGCAATTGCACCAGGAAACCGCTGTGAGCGCAACAGTCAGCCACTCAGTCTCTGGTCCGGGAAGCGCCGGCCTCAGCCGGTATATGCTGCTCGGGCTCGGGCTGGCGACCTGGATGGAGTTCTATACCTATGACGGCGTGAATCTCGTTCTGCCCGATATGGCCGGCATGCTGGGCATCTCGCAGGACGAAGCGAGCTGGATCCTGACCACGTATCTTTCGGCGTTGCTATTTGGCGTTCCGCTGTCGATCTGGATGGCCGGTCACTTCGGATATCGCCGCTACATCATCGGAAGCACCGTCGTATTCGCGATCGCATCCGTCGGTTGCGCCGCGGCGCCCAATTTCGAGACTCTGCTGGTCTGGCGCGCTGTTCAGGGGTTCGCGGGAGCAGGGCTGATCATGTGGTGGCGTGCCAGCGTCTACCTGCTGATGCCATTGCCGCAGCGGACCGGGTCGATGATGCGGATTTCCGTCATGCTCTATCTGGCGACCGCGGCGGGTCTCGTCTTTTGCGGCTACGTGACCGACAATTTCGGCTGGCGGATGATCTTCCTTCCCAATGTGCTGTTCGCCGCCGTCGCCATTCGGCTGCTGATGCGGCATTTTCCGGAGCTGCCGCCTCCGAGGAATGCACGGGCGACGGCTGTCGACAAACTCGGCATCGTGCTGCTCGGCACTGCTCTCGTGTCGCTCCAGCTTGTCCTGAGCCGTGGCGAAATCGACGACTGGTTCGAATCGGCGAAGATCCAGATTCTGACCTGGACCGGTCTGGTAATGTTGCTGCTGTTCGTCGCCTGGCAGATCAGCCCCCGGAATGCGACGCCGCTGCTTCAGCTTAGCCTTGTCCGTAATCGCAATATCCAGGCGGCCATATCTCTTGGTTTGCTCGCCGGTATCATCCTATCGGGCAGCATTTATGCCGTCCCCGAATTCCTAAGGAATGTGTTCCCGTATCGCCTCAGCGCGACCCAGGCGGGCCGCATCATGTGTTTCTATGCTCTGACCGCCGTCGCCATTCGCCCGCTGGTTTCGATATCGATCACGCGCTTTGGCCAACGCAAGGCAATCGTCTTCGCTTTTACCGTGCTGGTGGGCTCGATGTTGCTCTTCGCGCGGCTGATGACGATCGGCACACCCGATACGGATTATGTGCTGCCGCTGATCCTTTACGCCTTCTGTCTTGCGCCGATGCTGTCGGCGATCGCCAGCGGCACGATCTCCAAAATTCCGCTGGCGCAGCAACTCGATGCGGTCGCGATCTATATGACCTTCCGTCAATTCGGCGCGTCCCTGGGCGTCACATTGGTCACTATTGTGCTGGACCGACGCGAGACGCTGCACTCGTCGAGGCTTTTCGAGCATCTGCGTTCCGGCGGCCCGAAACTCCAGGCTTGGATGGATCAGGCAGCCCAGTTCGGCATCGGTCGCGGAGGCTATACGACCGCCCAGGTTCAGCACATGGCCGTGCAGATGCTGAGCGACGAAGGCACCCGCCAGGCCGCAACGCTCGCCTATGCCGATGCCTTTGTATTCATGGCTGCTATCGGCCTGATCGCTCTTTGCTTCGTTCCACTGATGTCTCCAAGCCAAGGAGTCAAAAAATGACGCAGATAGACCTTCTTCCCTCCGCCCCCATTCGCTTCGCTATTCCGTCCTTGAAGCGCATGGCATTGGAACGCGCCGAAGCCAAAGGCGAAGATCAGGGCCAAGTGGTGCCAGACACCGCGCCCCGGCCGACAAAGCTGCGACCGCCACTCTGGACAGTCGTTATCGGTGGCGCGCTGCTTGCCGCCGCCGCTTACGCCTATGTACCGAGCCTTTATATTGTCGGAACCGACGATGCCGCGTTCGAAACCGATACCGTTGTCGTCGTGCCGAAGGTCGCGGCGTATGTCTCAGCTTTACATGTGACCGATAACAGCGCCTTTTCGGCGGGACAGCTCGTTGTCGAGCTTGATCCGCGGGATTTTCAGGCAGCAGTGGACATCGCGGCCGCGAATCTGCAGAGCGCACAAGCCGCGCAGGCGGTTGCAGAGGCTCAGCTGGCTGAGCAAGGGCAGGTGGTGGCGGCAGACCAGGCAAACCTGGAGGGCGACCGCGGCACGCTAGCATTCGCCGCGCAGCAGCTCACACGGTTTGGCGCGCTGGCCAAGGACGGATTCGGCACTACCGAGCGTTGGCAGCAGGCTCAGTCCGACAGCACGACACAGCAGGCCGCATTGCGGCGGGACACCGCGACGCTGGCAGCGGCACGTGGGCAGATCGGCGTTCTGCAGAGCCAGCTCGAGCAGGCAAAAGCAAACACGGCACAGGCGGACGCAGCGCTGGCGCAGGCGAAGCTCAATCTGTCGTACACGAAGATATACGCCCCCTCCGCCGGCACCGTCGCCGCTAGAAGCGTCCAGGTCGGCAACTTCGTACAGCCCGGCCAGTCGCTGTTCTCGGCTGTGCCGAACGAGACTTATGTGATCGCCAATTTCAAGGAGACACAGTTGACGCGGATGCGTGTTGGGCAACCGGTCTCGATTGCCGTCGATGCTTTCCCAGGGCACACGCTGCATGGGCACGTTGACAGCTTCCAGCGCGGCACCGGATCGAACTTCGCCCTCCTGCCGCCCGAAAACGCGACCGGGAACTTCGTCAAAATCGTCCAGCGTGTCCCGGTAAAGATTGTGCTTGATGGCGCCGCTCAGGATCCCCGCCTGCTTGGCCCCGGAATGTCGGTCGAAACCACCGTCACGGTTCGTACGCTCCCCAGCTGGCTTGCCTGGATGCTATAGATTCGACTTGGACTAGGCCGCAAGACAGCGACCGGAATCGGGTGGACTATACCCCTCGATGATCAGCCCTCCTTGCTCGTTTTCCGCCAAAAGGGTCGCCAGCCGGCCCACCGAACCTGCCGGTCCGGAATCGGCCCATCTGAGACATAGGATTGTTCGCTGTATCGGAGTCGCGGAACCGCGTCAGGACTGACGGCAACCATCCCTACCTGATCAATCCCGCACCTGCCCTCGCCGTCTCTAGAGCAGACCGCAATTCACCAGCCGGTACCCGACACAATGTTCGATATGTGTCCACGAAGGGGAGCCAGTTTGGTGTTTTTGAGCGTCTATCACCGTCTACCGTCGCTCTAAAAACGCCGTATTTCCAGATATTTGGCAAATCCGCCTTCTGGACACGTCCACTACCGCTCATCTAATCTAGCTCATCCGCGGGGGTTAATGCGGGGGTTGGCATTGAGCGGCCGCGCTACCTTCACATTAAATGAGCACTGCCCTCCGAAGGCAGCGGTCACAAGTTCGAATCTTGTTGTGTGCACCGCTCAGAACCGCAGGAAACTGCGAGTCCTAGCGTCGGCGAAAATTTCGATAACGGTCAATCCGACACCACCGACAACGCATTCCGTGCCCACACATTTACCCACACATTGAAGGCTGCATCTCGCCGCAGGCGAACGACACACAGTGACGCAGTTCGCGCGAATTCATAACCTATGGTGAACTTCGGGAGGAAAATGCCTAGTCGCATCAAATAGTTAGGGGGAGAAGTTCAGTGCGGCGACAGATAAAAACTAAATGATTTCAAATACTTAGGGGTTCTGGTGGAGGGGGGAGGATTCGAACCTCCGTACTCATAAGAGGGCAGATTTACAGTCTGCTGC
>Ga0070665_100001713_pt1 | contig 25148 bp, 23 predicted proteins | sample KBSS13metaG_FD_65862 | JGI IMG/M metagenome (GOLD analysis project Ga0070665, IMG submission 65862) | Switchgrass rhizosphere microbial communities from Kellogg Biological Station, Michigan, USA - KBS S1-3 metaG | ecosystem: Host-associated > Plants > Roots > Rhizosphere > Soil ... | reverse complement strand
TTTCCCGACCGGACTTTCACCACCGCCTTGGCGGGATCGAAGTTGACTCCGAGCGGATCGCCACCGCGCGCCACGACGTCCATCTGTTGCTCGAGCAGGCGCCGCTGCATCATGATGCCGCGGTCACTCGTCACCAGGTGCTCCTCCGAATGCAGCGAGATCGGCCCCTGCCCCGCCTGGGCCTCGAAATCGCCGGGAAAGCGCTGATGCTCTTCCTCGGTCATCTCGCCCCAGCTCTTGCCGTTGATCCGGATGCCGAAGGTCGGTGTATCCCGCGGTAGTTTCATGACCATTGCCTGGATGTAGTGCGAATCGTCCACCGGCACGACCCACGACACACCCGACGACTGGCCGATGCGGAACTGGATGTCCGGCACACTCATGATGTTCGGCAACAGCCAGCTCGAAATGCGCTCGATCTCTTTACCGTCCTCGAGCTGCCGCACGGCGGAGTAGCACACGCCGTGGTCGGCGTAGAAAAACTCCACCTTCGGCATGAGAGCATGGGTCTTGTGAAACTGGATGCCGCTGAAGGTCGAATGCAACACCTGCACGTGGAAGGGGTCCATCACGTTGTCATTCATGTGGAGCCAGCTGTACGGCACCAGCGGGAGTGACCCGTCGCCGGTGGAGCCGAAGCCACCGACACTGACCCACAGCATCTCCTGCGGCGAGATGTTCTCCAGGTTGTCGTAGAGCGGCAGGACGGGACGCTTCTCCGGCGGCCCGAGATAGGCGAACACCAACCCGTAGCGCTCTTCCACCGGGTACCACGGCTGACGGGCGTTGTCGCGATGTCGGCCGCCATCGGGCTCGCAGGGTTGATCCAGGCAGCGCCCCTGAGTATCAAACAACCAACCGTGATAACAGCAGCGGATGCCTGCGGCTTCGACACGGCCATAAAAGAGGGACGTTCCCCGGTGCATGCAGCGCGGATAGAGCAAACCGGGGTGCCCATTGCCATCCCGGAACAACACGAGATCCTCGCCGAGGATGCGGACTTTGCGCGGCAGGTCGCGGACTTCCGCGGCGGCCGCGATCGGCTGCCAGTAGCGGCGCATCAGCTCGCCACAGGCGGTCCCCGGCCCCACCTCGACCAGTGTCTTGTTGAAGTGTGGCGGCGGCCTGCCATAGGCACTGCCGTCGCGTGCTGCGGTAGTCGGTCGTTCGCTCATCTTCGAACCCCCTTCGAGCCTGCACTTCCCCGCCATTGTGCAAGAGCGTAACCCAACCCGCGCGGTTCACAAAACTTTACACTCGGAACAAACGCCGCTAACGCGGGCTCGGCAGACTGCCCCCGCACTCTCCCTCACCTACGAAAGGAACAGGACCATGAATCGAACTACCCTGCTGGCGTTCGTCGCCGGCGCCGGACTTTCGGCCGGCATCGCTGCCTTCGCGCAAGGCGGCATGGGCGTCATGCACCACGGAATGCTGCTGTCGCAGAAGACACCCGCCGAAATGTCGGCACACGTCGACCACGTGCTCAAACACCTGTATGTCGAGATCGACGCCACGGATGCCCAGAAGGCCCAGATCGACCCGCTGGTGCACCAGGCGATGACGGACATGATGCCGCTGTTCCAGCAGGCGTCGGGCCGCTTCGAACAGCTCATCACCGATGTGGGAGCCGTGCTGACACCGACCCAACGGCAGGCCTTGAAGAGCCACCTCGGGAAGCTACACGGGGCACCGGGCTCCTGAGCAAGCGAGTACAGTCCGCATTCGTATGAGCGAGCGCGTACTGCTTGTCGAAGACGATCCCCGGCTGGCTGAGATGCTCGGCGAGTATCTCGGCCAGGCCGGCTTTCGCATCAAGGTCGTCGCCCGCGGCGAGGCGGCGCTGCGGCAGGTTGCGGACGACGTCTACGATGCGGTCGTACTCGACCTGATGCTGCCGGACATGGATGGTTTGGATGTCTGTCGACAGCTGCGGACGCACTCCGACACGCCGGTGTTGATGCTGACCGCCCGAGGCGATGCGATCGATCGCATCATCGGCCTGGAGCTCGGTGCGGATGACTATCTGCCGAAACCCTTCGAGCCACGCGAGCTGCTGGCGCGATTGCGGGCGATCCTGCGGCGCCGGGCTCCGGGAAAGACCGCCGCGGAGCGGCCGCTGCACTTTGGTCGTCTGGACATCGACAGCGCCGCCCGCACCGTGATGCTCGACGGCGTACGCTGTGATCTCACCGGCTACCAGTTCGACCTGCTGCTCGTGCTTGCGGAAAACGCCGGGCGTGTGCTCTCCCGCGAGGCCCTGATGGACAAGGTCAAAGGGGAGCCCCTGGAGGCGTTCGATCGCTCCATCGACGTCCACATGTCGCGTATCCGGGCGGCGATCGAGGACGACCCTAAGAAGCCGCGACGCGTGATCACGGTGCGCGGCGCCGGTTACGTATTCGCCAAAGTGCAGGACTGATGTTCCGACTCTACATCCGCTTCTACTTCGCCCTGTTGGCGAGCCTGTTTCTCTTCCTGGTCGCCACCGCGACCATCTGGCACCTCGTCGGCATGCAGCACGCCACGCGGATGCAGGCGTATGTCGTGGTAGGCCGCAACTTCCACATCGTGTTGCTGGTACTGGCCACCGCGATCGCGGTCGGTGCCTATCCGCTCGTGCGCCAGATCAGCAAGCGTCTCGAGCGGCTCCAACAGGGCGTCGAGTCACTCGGGGCCGGTGATCTTGCGGCGCGCGTGCCCGTGGAGGGACACGACGAGGTGGCGCGACTGGCCGGCAGCTTCAACGCCGCCGCCGCCCGGATCGAGCAACTGGTCAAAGCCAACAAGGCCCTGTTGGCCAACGCCTCGCACGAGCTGCGCACGCCGCTGGCCCGCATCCGCCTGGCGGTGGAGCTCCTGAAAGAGTCCGCCGACCCGAAGCGCCGGCTGGGATTGGAGCAGGACATCGCGGAGCTCGATTGGCTGGTGGATGAGATCCTGCTCGCGAGCCGCCTGGACACTGTCACGGATGCTCTCGACGCCCAGGAGGTCGATCTCCTCGCCTTGGCCGCGGAGGAATGTGCCCGGTACGACGGCGCGCAACTGGAAGGCACTCCAGGACTCATTCGCGGCGACCCGAGGCTCCTGCGCAGGCTGCTCCGCAACCTCCTGGAAAACGCCCTCCGCCATGGCGTGCCGCCTACCCAGGTCCGGATCGCGCGCGACGCGAACAGCACCACGGTTACGGTCTGGGACGCAGGGAGCGGCGTCCCCGGCGCCGAATTCGAGAATGTATTCCGCCCGTTCTATCAGCCCCCGGCCGGCACCCAGCGCACCGCCGGCACCGGCCTGGGCCTGTCCCTGGTACGCCAGATCGCCCGCCGCCACGGCGGCGACGCTCGCTGCGCCAGCATGCCCGACGGCCGCAGCAGTTTTGTCGTGACCCTACCGCTGCGATCGCCCGTTTAACCCGAAGCGCCGGGTCGCTGCGTTCACAAGTCGAACGACAGCCTCAGGGAGACAAAGCGCAATGAGCCGACCTGCTCCTTCGATAAACACCACACCGTTGATCGACGTTCTACTGGTTCTACTCGTCCTGCTGGTCATCACCCTGCCCCGATCGACGCACCGGATCGCCCTCGACCTTCCCGTCGGCCCGCCGAGCGGGTCACCTCCGGCCGTAACCGATGTGGAAGTCGATTTCGATGGCCAGGTGTTCTGGAATGGCTCACCCGTCCACGACGATGCACGCCTCGCGCAATGGTTCAGCGAGGTCGCGGCAACCCCCGGCCTGGTGAGGATTCTTCCTGATCGTCACGTCCGCTACGAACGTGTGGCGCAGATCCTGGCGTCCGCACAAAGGGCTCACGTGACACGTCTAGCCCTGGCCCCCGTGCCCTAGCACTCGAAAGTCACTTCGTTACAGAAGGTGGCCCTGGAGCCCTCACTGGAGGTGAACCTGCTGTCCCGCTCCAACTCCTGAACGAGCACCCGGCGCGGGACTTCCGTACCCGAGGCCACCGAGCCGTACTTGCCTGCCCGGGTCGAACAAAGGGTCTCCAGCCGGTTTTTCGTGCTGGGGCCCCCTTTGTTCTTGAAGAGGGCCCAGAGAGGTTTGGGCGTGGCGTTCAAACTCCCGTGGTGGCCTACCTTGTAAAGGTCGACGTCGGCGAGGAGACGCCGCCACTCAGGTTGACTCAACGCGTAAGACCAGCTCCCGACCTGCGCATCGCCCGGCAGGAGGATCTTCCGCTTCCCGACCTCGAGTAGCAGGATGACGCTGGTGTTGCTGATCACGGTGTCCAGATCCTTCACCAGGCCCAGAAGCTGCCCGGCGCGGATCTGGCGCGACTGATTGACGAACCAACGCACATTCGGAGGCAAGGCGGTCCTGGGAGCACGTTGCGCACGCGGCAAGCTCTGGCGCATCGCCAGACTCTGAGATGCCCAGAAGGAGCGGAACTGCCCGAAATTCGCGGGGTCCCGCACGCGCTGTTTGCGGACGGTCTCGCTTTGGCGCAGGGTCGGCGGCCCCAACACGGTACATTTCACACCAGGCAGGATGCTCAATTCCATTCCCGCACTGACGTAGTGGGCCTTGCTCCTCTGCCCCATCTCTCGCAGGTTCTTGAACGCGGACGGACTGCCCATGTTGCCATCACCAATGAACTGCAACTGGTCCCGCGTCTGCTTGCCCGCGAGACTCTCGTCCGTGGCAAACTGTTTGATCGCCGCGGCGACCTCCTGCATATCCTCCAGCGCACCGAGAAACTGGCCGGTCATTTCCTGCGAGTTCGCCCTCGCACGGGGGTCCTCTGTCCAGGGTTGAACAACGTGGTCGGGCTTCAGGTCCGCGATGATCTTGCCCGTCGGCACATCCGTACCAAACCCGCTGATGTGGTCGCGATGCCGATGCGTAGCCACCAACACGTCGAGCTTGCCCGCGCAGACTTTTTTGATGTCTTGCGCGACCCGCTCCATGTAGTCGGTTTTCTTCGAAGCGTACCTCGGAGGCGCAGTGCTACCGAAGTCGACGAGCATGTGGCGCGCCCCTTGCGCGTACTTGAACGTGAGTAGGAAACAATCCCCGAAACCCACGTTGTACATGCGGACGCTGACTGCGATAGGTGCGATGGCCGCCATGCGCTACTTACGAGCGATACCAGTCCATGTTCCGGCGTACGTGGAGACGAGCGAATGCCCGGTCCTTCCCGGCACCTGGCCCAATCCCTCCGTGGCTCCACAAGTAGGCCAAGCGCTCACTCTGGCGCGCCGTGTCCATGATCGACTTGCCGATGTTGTACTTTACGTGCCCGTATTCGTCGAAAATCACCGTGTTACCGCCGTACAGCGTCACCTCCATGTCCGCAGGCATGCCTTGCGGCTTGCGGATCCGCAGTTGTGACAATTCCCGCGCATCCAACTTGAGCGTCTGGTGATACTCAGCAACCGTTTCCCGGAGCATGAACCCGTCCCGCCCCACGCGAATACAGGGCCGCACGGACAGGACGCGCGTATGCGCGTCATTGTGGAGTTTGAAATGCTCCTTGTTTTCCCAAAGGAAGCGGAACAACTCGTCCGGATCGGACTTCATGTTCTCGAAGTGGGTCCGGTCGTACACGAAGGTGGCGCCCGGCGGGGGCGGATCCCACGAGCCCGCCTGGCGACCAGGTTTGCCCCGCGAAGTCGGATGGATGCCGTAGCCCCGGAAGGATTCGAGCAAATGCTGGCGCAATCCATATTTCGTATCCGCGGGGTTGAGCTCCGAGTCCACCGTGAGCAACGCACTCGCAAAGTCGCCAAACTCGATGTCCGTGGGCGGGCAATAGTCGATGGCGCGTACGCAGGCACTGAGCAGGTGATCTGCGAGCTCGGCTCCTTCCTGCGCGGCACGGTTGCGATCGAGCCGGCTCGCGTCACCGATGGCCTTCAGGCGCTCGACCCAGATCGCGAGATACGCATTCAACACGGCGGCGACCAGGACTTCGCCACACGCGTGCGGCTCGTCCCATTCTCCGGAGCGGAGATAGTTCTCACCCGGCGGCAACGCAACCGAGCGCCGCAGCGCATGCCCATGAACCCCCGCCAGCTCCGCTCCCATCTCCTGGGCCAGCCCGAAGAGGCCGGACTCCTTGAGCGCCTGGACGGACACCGCGGCACGCTTGATGAATTCCCCTTCGGCCCGGGGCACGCCCAGGTCAACAACCTTTGCAACTATCGATGCGGCCGAGAAGACCGACAGGAGCGCGACCATGTCGGCAAAGCCTTCGTGAAACCCCGACTGTTGCGGTGAGGAGGGATCGGTGTATCGCTCCCTGAGGCCATCCAACAGGGCATGAGTGGTCTCGTGAGCGACAATTTCGTGGGACAGGCAGGTATAGAGGGTGCGCTTGCCGTCGTTGCTCGGAAAATAACCGAAGAGCAGTCCCTGCGCCGTGTCCGAGTAAAACGCATTCGCGTCCGCGAAGGCGCGCGGCGCGACCTGGATCTGGTGAGACCCGAAGCTCCAGCTCAATCGACGCCCGAGGGCGTGCTCGAAACGCGCCAGGGTCTTCATGACGATCCCGTAAGTCATGAAGGCGTGGAAGTCCGGGCTCGCCAGCAAGGCCGCATCGCTACTTTTCTCGAAGGGATCTCGCGGCGACCGGTAGGCGTCACGCGCGTGCTGGAACGTCCGCTTCGCGGCGCGGAAGGAGTCGGTACTCGAATCGTAGTCGACTATCGAGACCCGATAACCCCGGGGCCCCGCTTCGAGTACCTCGTTCGGCACTTCGATCTGGGTCCGGAGAATCCTACCGTCGGTGCGCACGCTGGGATCGAGTGCGAGGATAGTGAGCTTGCGCGTCGGGTGATAGGCCACACTTTAGTGTACATTGGACCCGATGCGATTAGGGTTGCAGCACAGCTATTCGGGCCTGTCGAGCCGGTTTTACGCCGCGGTCACACCTACGCCGGTACCCGCTCCCGCGCTCATCGTATTCAACACACCGCTGGCCCGGGATCTCGGGCTCGAGCCGGAGGCGGTGGAGCCCGAGGCGGCCACCCTGTTCTCGGGTAACCAGTTGCCGGAGGACGCCAACCCGATTGCCATGGCCTACGCCGGGCACCAGTTCGGCAGCTTCGTGCCCCGCCTGGGAGACGGTCGCGCCATCCTGATCGGAGAGCTCCGCGACCGCGACGGCGTCCTGCGCGACATCCAGCTCAAAGGCTCGGGACGCACCCCCTTCTCCCGCGGTGGCGACGGTCGCGCCGTCGTCGGGCCGATGCTACGCGAGTACCTGATAAGCGAGGCGATGCACGCTCTCGGTATCCCGACCACGCGTTCCCTCGCCGTTGTCGCCACGGGCGAGCCTGTCTATCGCGAACAAATCGTGCCCGGCGCCGTGTTGACCCGCGTCGCCGCGAGTCACATCCGCGTTGGTACGTTTCAGTACTTCGCCGCCCGCGGCGACCAGGACGGGCTGCGCGAGTTGCTCGAGTATGTCATCGCACGACACTATCCCGCCGCGCGCGAAGCCCACTCACCGGCGCTCGCCGTGCTGCAGGAAGTCGCGCGACGCCAGGTCGAGCTCATCGCCCGGTGGCTGCTGGTTGGTTTCATCCACGGGGTGATGAATACGGACAACATGGCTCTCTCGGGTGAAACGATCGATTACGGCCCCTGCGCCTTCATGGATGAATACGATCCCAAGACCGTGTTCAGCTCGATCGACCACGGTGGACGCTACTCCTACGGCAATCAGCCGGCGATCGCCCAATGGAACCTGGCGCGGCTGGCCGAGACGCTGCTGCCGCTGATCGATCCGGATGCCGACAAAGCCGTTGGTCTCGCCACCGCCGTGCTCGAGCCCTTCATCGACCAGTTCGACGCGCTGTTTCTGGATGGGATGCGTCGCAAGATCGGGCTCTCGACCGCCCTGGACGGCGACGCGGAGCTCGTCCGCAATCTCCTGACCCTCATGCAGCAGTCCCATGCGGACTTCACGCTCACCTTTCGCAGGCTCTCACTCATGGCCGCGGACCCCGCCGAGCAGCCACGGGTGCGTGAGCTGTTCGCTGCGGAGTCCGACATCGAACGCTGGTTGAAGACCTGGCAGGAGCGACTCGCGCAGGATCCGCAAAGCGCGACCGAGCGACTTGCCAGCCTGCGCGCCGCCAATCCAGCCTACATTCCACGCAATCACCGCGTCGAGGCTGCATTGACAGCGGCCGAGGGCGGTGATTACGCCCTCTTCCGCAAGCTTCTAGGCATCCTGGAGCGTCCCTACGACGCTCAGCCTGAAGTGGCTGAGTACTCACAGCCCCCGCAGCCATCGGAGCGCGTGCTCCATACGTTCTGCGGGACCTGATGCGCTGCAGTGAGCGCGCGGCGCTCACTTCTTCTTCGGCTGTTGGATCAACTCGATGCGGTTGCCGGCAGGGTCGTTGGCGATCCCGATGTAGATTCCCGTGTTACCGAATGGATGGGGCTCGTTTTCCAGGGTGCCGCCTGCCGCCTTGACGGCCGCTGCGGCCGCCGCGATATCCGTGACATTGAAAATGATGTGCGGGACCGGATCTTTCATACTGTTGGAATCGCGATGCATGATCACGATCTGGGCGTTGGTATTGGCCTGCGCCTGCGCGACGGTCGCCCCGAAATTCAACATGATCTCGACCTGGTTGCGGAACTCCAGGCGGCGGACTTCCTGCAGCCCGAAAGCGGCCTCGTAAAACTTGGCCGTGGCCGGCACGTCCTCGGCGCCGACGCGCGCCGCATTCAGCGTCACCCCGTCGGCCTGCGCGATGCCGACGACCATGGACAAAAGACCTAAAGCAATAACCTGTCGCGTCACGTTGGATTCCCCCTGGCACGTCATACTTGACACGATCATAGCAAGTGGCTCGCGGCGTCGGCGCGGGCCGGACTGTAGTGACCATTTTCGGTGACAGGCTGGTTACATAACTGCAAGGAAGTGTAAGATGACCAACGAGCATTCGACTTGAGCGTCGGCCACGACTAGCGTGCGCGGTCCGATCGACTCACACGGGACAAGAAATGGAATCAGGGAAGGCGCGCCGCGCGGGCTGCCTGGCAGTGTTGACACTCGCGCTCACAGGCGTCGCGTACGCGCAAGAAGCACCGGCCCTGCGGGGCGAGAGCGAGGCGGAAGCCGAGATCGTCGTCACGGGCTCGCGCATTCCGAGCGCCGGTAATATAGCGCCACCGGGTGTCATCACCATCAGTGGGCAGGATCTCGAAGACCGTGGCTTCAAGGACGTGTTCGATGCTCTGAACACCCTGCCGGCCAATACCGGCTTCACCCAGGGCGCGGACTTCGGTAACACCTTCACGCCCGCCGCCAACACGATCAGCCTGCGTGGGCTCGGCCCCAATCACACCCTGGTTCTCGTCGACGGCCGCCGCGTCGCCGATTATCCGATCGCCTACGACGGTTCGGTGAATTTCGTGAACCTCGCCAACATCCCGGCCGCGGCCATCGAGCGCATCGAGGTTTTGAGCGGCGGCGCCTCGGCGATCTACGGGTCGGACGCCATCGCGGGCGTGGTCAACATCATTCTCAAGGACCACACCGACGGCGTCGATGTCAACGTCAAGGCCGGCACGACGCAGCACGGTGGCGGCGGTAACGGTCGGCTGCAGATCATTGGCGGTCACACGTGGGACAAGTTGAGCGCCCTGTTCGCCGTCGAGATCGATCGCACCGAGCCGATCTGGAGCGAGAACCGCGACTTCATGAACTCGTCGGCCTCCTTGAAGGGCCCGACCTTCGTCGCCTGGGCCCGTCAGGACCTTACTACCGGCAACTACCTCGATCCACCCGGCGGCTGCACCGCCTTCGCCCCGCTCTTCCAACACAGTGTAATCCTCCGGGACAGCGGCGACAGTGGTAACTATTGCGCGAGTGGCAAAACGCGCGCGACCTATTGGACGACACAAACGGGCAACCAGGGTGAGAACCTCTACGGGCGCATCCGCTACGAGCTCAACGAGCAGACTCAACTATTCGGCAACCTCCTCCTGGGTTGGAACAGCACTTGGAACAACACCCGTGGGCCGATCTGGCAGTCAGAGCTCGCCGGCGCGGGCTACTTCCTCAACCAGAACACCGGCGACTACGAGGAATGGAACCGCCGCATCGCACCCGAGGAGATTGGCGGTGTCGACCGCTACAATCGCTACTGGCGTGATTTTTCCGCGATCAGCTCGATCGGGATTCGCGGCGACATCGGCTCCAGCAAGTGGAAATACGAGGCTGTCTACAGCGGCTCCTACTATCTCGACCGCGAAGAGCGTCCCTACATGCTGGCCGGCGTGGAAAACTTCTTCCTCGGGCCCCAGCTCGGCGTCGACAGCACCGGGGTACCGATCTACGCGCCCGATACGACGCATTTCAACCAACCGCTTACGCCCGCACAATTCAGCACGCTGCTCGGTCATGCCGACAGCAAGAACGACTCCTGGCTGCAGACGGTCAGTCTGAGCGCCACCGGAGAGCTCGTGCAGCTACCAGCCGGTCCGCTGGGAATGGCCGGCCTCATCGAATGGGGCGACCAGGGCTTCGGCAATCATCCGGATGCCCGCATCAACCAGGGAGTTTTCTTCAACGCAGCGACCACCACCGTGGCAACCGGTTCCCGCTCACGCTACGCGGCGGCCCTGGAATTCAAGGTTCCACTGCTCAAGGGGCTTGATGCCCGCGTGGCCGGCCGTTACGACAGTTACTCCTTCTCGGGACGCTCCGAAGGCAAGCCCACCTATAACGTCAATCTCGAGTACCGGCCGATCGATCAGGTCAAGCTGCACGCGAGCTACGCCACGAGCTTCCGTGCTCCTGATATGAACTATATCTTCCAGTCACGGCTCCGGGGTTACGAAGCCGCCACCACCGACTATTACCGTTGCGGCCTCATCGGGGCGCCGCTCGACTCCTGCCCGTACGCCAACGTCTCGCCGGGCTCGAACTTCATACAATCCGGCAGCGCCAGCCTCGGGTTCGAGAACGGCCGCTCGTTCGACTATGGCGTGGTCTTCACGCCAATCGAGAATATCGAGCTCTCGGCCGACTACTGGAACATCCGCATCGACGACGAGGTGAGCCTGTTGGATGCCGACCTGTTGCTGCGGACGGAAGCCGCCTGCCGCCTGGGAACGCTCAACGCCACCTCCTCCCAGTGCGTCGATGCATTGGGCCGGGTCGAGCGCAACCCGCCCAACGCGATCTTGAATCCGAACGCCATCACGAACCTGCTGATCAGCCCGATCAATGCGTCGTTCGAGCGCACCGACGGCATGGACTTCGGCGCCAAGGTGAAGTGGCACCTCGACGGCATCGGGAGCTTCTCCTGGGTGACGAACTACACCAAGGTCATGAGCCACTACTACCAGCAGTTCGCGGGCAATCCGCCGCTGGACCTGCTGCGCTCGTTCGACAATCCCAACGGCGATTCCGACTTCCCCGACAAGCTGACCACCACCCTGACGTGGTCGCTGCGTAATTGGTCAGCGACCGCGGAGGTCGACCGTTATGGCAGCATCATCAACCAGGCGCAGACCGCCTTCCTGACCCCGACAGCGATCGCCAATGTCAGCGCGCAATACAGTTTTGGCAACGCCACTGTCGCCGTGATCGTGCACAACCTGTTCGACACGATCAAGAAAGACCCGAGCGCCGGTTGGCCCTACTATCCGGTGGGTTACTACCTGCCCTATGGGCGTGAGGGCTGGCTGGAATTCAGCTATCACTTCGGAGGTTGAGCGCCGCCTGCACGAGCTGCAGCAGCTCGTCCGGGGGATAGGGCTTGCACAGGACCGCTCGCGCGCCGGCTTGCAATAGCCGGCGCCGCAGGCGCCCATCGTCATCCGCCTCTCCCGTGCAGTAGATCACAGGCGCGCCGACACCCCGGTCCTGCAGGCGCCGATGGAGCTCGAGCCCGCTCATTCCCTCGAGCCTCAGGTCGAGGATCAGGCATGCCGCCCTCTGGCACAGCCTGCAACATGCGCTGCAACTCGAGTCCGCTCAGGCCCGGGTCAACGAAGCCTGTGTCGCCCTGCTGGAGCATTCTCAGCGCCTGGCGCTCGGGGCGATCTCTCGCGACATCACCGAGCGCAAACGCGGCGAGCAGGCGCTTGCCAAGGCTCAGCAGGAGCTGGCTCATGCGGCCCGCGTCCTCAGCATTGGCGAACTGACAGCCTCCCTGGCCCACGAGATCAACCAGCCGTTGGCCGCGATCGTCGCCAACGCGCATGCCTCCCGCAGGTGGCTCGATCGCAAGGTCCCTAACTACAAACTCGCGCAGTCGTCGCTCGAGAACATCGTGCGCGACGGCAATCGGGCCAGCGCCATCATTCAGCGCGTGCGCTCATTTTCGGCCAAGGCGCTGCCCTCGCAAGATCGTCTCGATGTGAATGACGTGATCCGCGAGGTTGTTGCACTTGCCGCTCACGAGATCGCACGCGAGCAGGTTGGACTGCGAACCCATCTCGCCGAGGATCTGCCGACCGTCGTCGCGGACCGGATCGAATTGCAGCAGGTCGTCCTGAACCTCGTCATCAACAGTATCGAGGCGCTGCGGCCCGTCGTAGCCCGCCCCAAAGACCTGCTCATCACCTCCACTCGCCGCAACAAATCGACGCTGGAGGTGGCCGTGATGGATAACGGCAGCGGCATCGACGCTCAACACATCGAGCGGATGTTCGAAGCGTTCTTCACTACCAAGTCGCACGGCATGGGGTTGGGATTGGCGATCAGCCGACGGATCATCGAGGCCCACCATGGAACACTGCGCGTCACGCCCAACCCGCAATGGGGGCTGACACTGGCCTTCACGCTGCCTATTTCAAGACGCAGACGGCCGGAATCTGCCAATGGCCGTTGGCATCCCGGATGAGCCAGTACACGCTGTCGATGGTAGCGAGCCCGACCAGGTCGTAAACGACGTGAACGGGATAGCCATAAGCGCCGCCGCGCCCTTCCCCGCCCAAAAGAGACAGGGCTTCCAGGTTGTTACGGGGATGTCGTGGCGGGCCGATCTCCAGCACTCGCCACGCGAACTGCCACTTGTTACCCACGTCCATCTGCTTGACGCAGGCCTTGATTGCGGCCGCGGAAGGTGGCGGCGGGGGCTTCTCGTCCGCGGCAGCCGCGGCGCCACCGAGGCACAGGGCCAACACGAGCGGGGCGGCGCGCGTCATGGGTAGTACTCGAGGTTGAGATAAGCCGCTTCGATATCGACTTCCCGCAGCATGTCGTAGTAGGCCCAGTCCTTGTACTTCTCCAGCAGCAAGGTCTTTTTCAGCTCCGTGAGCGACTTGCCCTGCGCCATCCCCTGCGACACGCCGGCGCGCAGATCCTCGAAATACTGCCGCCCTTCGCTCACATCGGCCTTGGTGAACGTCGTCGTCCCATGACCCTGAGCCAGGATGTCGAAATCCAGGCTCTCGATCGTCCGGTACGAGCGGATCCACTCCGACAGCGGGTGCCTATCGAACATGCCACACCCGCTGGGCAGGGAGCGCATCGACCGGGTCACCAGCGCGTCGGCCGGAAAATCCGTCGAAAAGACGACGCGCTCCAGCGGAAAGCGCAGTACCGTCCCGTCATCCGCGTGGTTCAGACCCGGAAAGATGAGCTCGATGGTGCGGCCGCCCACCACGAGGGTCATGCGTTCCGAATAGACGATGTCGGGCGGTACGACGCCTTGAATGGCCCACCATTGAGCTGGAGTCAGGTGTCCGGTGTGGTCGCGGTCGATGGCCTCGAAATAGCCGCGCGCCATGCCGCAGATACCCGGATGCTCCAGGGTGGGAATCGCTATTTCTTCCGTCTCGATCGTCCCGTTGTGATTGAGATCGATCATGTTGCCCGGCAGGTGCGGCCAGCGGCCATCCATGTTCTTGAGAATGCGCTCCTGGCCGACGATGTGGGGGTGAGTGTCGGCAAACACGGCCGCGCCGCCCACGTGGTCCCAATGACTGTGACTGTAGATGATGTACCGGACGGCCTTATCCGGAAAGCGGGTGTGCAATTCGGCTTTCAGCCAGGTGGCGAAATCCGTACTGATCGGATCGACCAACAGGATGCCATCCGGCGTCACATAGATCAGGCTCCACCAGTTGCCGTTGCCGGCGCGCCAGAGGTCACCTTTGACCTGCTGGAAGAGGCGGGGCGGCCCGGTCTGGGTAGCACCGGGCGTGGAGTAACTGCAACAGAACAGGCTACCAACGACGAGCAACGCCCAGAACGTGCCGCGATGCCCGCTTGCCGCTGTACCCCCCATGCTCGCTCACTCCAATGACTTGAGGACATCCTCCGGTATGTCACTGCTGGCCGGCTTGTCCCAGCCCGCCTCGAAATACTTCTCCCACACCTGCGCCCACGGCCTGCCGTAATAGTCCACGAACTCCGGGTCGCTCCTGCTGAGTTGCTTGGGCCGGCCGTCGACATTGTGTACGTTCGAGAGGCACTCGATGAACGTGTAGCGCGCGTTCGGATCGTCGGGCGTCGCCTTGCGCAGGAAGCGATCCTTGATCCGCACCGGCTGCTCCAGGGCCTCGGGGTCGTACCAGACGACCTCGTTGTCGAGCCCGATGAGCTTGCCGTTCTCGTACACCGGCTTGAAGGTTTCCACCGCCTCGAGCTTGCCGCTGTTCTCGAACATGGTGTGTTGGGTCCACGCCTGGATGTTGGCCGTCCAGGCGACGAGCGTCGTGCCGTCCCAGAACCCCACCGTCTCCCCATACCACTGGGGGACCTTCTGCACGTGCTGTTTGCCGATCAGCACCTGGCGCAGAAAGTTGTCCGCGATGCCCGAGAGGAACTGCACCTGGTACGGCGTCATCGTGAGTTGGAACGCCGAGCCGCGCGAGGGCCACGCCCACCAGCGGGTAAAGCCCTCCGGGTAGCAGAATGACGCGTTCCACTGCTTGGAGTTGTCGACGCCCTCGTGATAGAGCATCTGCACATAGCGCTTCTGGTACTCGGGGGTCAGGAGCGACACGATCGTGGAGGGCTGATTGATGCCGCCCCAGATCCAGCGCTCCCCCGTCATCCCCATCCGCGCGAAGTACCCCTGACCCACCTTGTCGGGCGGCAGGCGCCCCGGCATATCTGAAGCCTTCATATCCCGGTCGTAGAACCCGTCCCAGTCGGGCGTGGTCGCCTTCGTATAGACGGTCGGTCCGCCCTTCGCTTTCGCCGCGGCCAGCAGCGCTTCGTAATGCGCCTTGGCCGTCTTGTACGGATAGGGACTTACGATGTCCTCGCGCGGGTAATCCAGGCTGCAGTCGCCCCAGGAGGCGGTCTTGGGCGGGTTGGCTCCGATCCGCCCGCTCTCCCAGAGTGACTCCGCAATCATGCGGGGCGTGTTGCAGCGGTAGTAGCGCGGATCCGCCCAGAGCTTGCGATCCTTGTAGAAGTTCTTCGAGGTGAACATATCCGTCGCCAGGGGTTTCACACCCGCCGGAGGCGGCTCGAACGGCGGGAGCTTGCCGGTTTTCAGCGGCGCGAATCCGCCCACCGGGGGCTGTGTAACGCCCGCTCCGGTCTGGGCATACGCTGCCCCCTGAAGCGTCAGCCCGGCCAGCGGGCCGAGCAGCCCGCCCATGCGTACAAATGACTTCATCGGCCCCCTCCAGCTATTCAATGATGCCACCCTCTTCCTTCGCTGCCTGGTGGGCGCGCTTATCGTTCGGATACCAGTAGTGTATGTGGCAACTCTCGCACGCCTTGTCGATAGTGGTAATGGCGGCGAACAACGCTTTCGTATCCTGCGCGGCCACTGCCTTCAAACCAACGCTCGCGGCAGCGCGCAGCCGCCCGGCGCGCTTGACGAAGTCGGGATGCTCCGTGTCCAACAGCTTCTGCACCTGCTCGGGCTCGTTCTCGACCGCGGGATTGGCGCTGCGATCGCCCGGCTCGGCGGCCTTGCGCCCGGGCGCGATCAGCAACTTCTCGGCGTCGACCAACACCTGGAGATGGTGACGCACGGCCTCCCACTCCTGCGCGGTTCGCGGGGCCTTGTGGCTGATACCGTGCTCGTCGGCGACGTCGGCGATCGACTCGAACAGGAAATCGCCGCTCGGATCGACCATGGCGGCCATGATGGTACGGATGCTGTAGTTCGCCGGGTCGGTGCTGGCGGGTGTGGCCGCGTCCGGTGCCCCGGTGGCGGGTCCGTCGGACGGAGCGCCGGTCGCAGACGCTGGCGCGCCGGCGGCGTCAGGGCCTCCCGACAGGAAATCATCGAAGTTGGTCGCAGGCGCCGCAGTGGTCGCAGCCTCCTTCGCCTGGGCGCCCGTCGTCGTGAACCCGATGACGCGTCCCGCGAAAATAATGGCCACCCACAAGGTGATCGATAGCGTGGCGGTCACCCGGCCGATACCCGGCGCGGTCGGCGCCTTTTCCCAGCGCGCGACGCTCCTCCCCGCGGTCAGATGAAACAGCGCCATGTTGAGACCCGCCAGGGCGAGCAACGCCATCTTCACGCGGAACGGCGTGTTGTGGAAATACACCCGCGCGTTGGTCATGAACATCAACACGCCCGTCAGCGCGGCGACGCCGAACGCTCCCCAGGTCAGCCGCAGGAGCTCCGTCGACATCCGGCCGAACGGCCGGTGGGTCCAGGCCACTCCCAACAATCGCAGGTCGACGATCGTGATGGTGCCGAACACCACCGCGAGCGCCATGACATGAATCGATTCCAGGATGGGAAACGTGTAGAGCGAATCGCGGATGGAGGTCGCCAGACCCGTTTGTTCCAGACTCAGCAGGAAGGCGCTGACATCCATGCCGGTATCACGCCTTCGTGGCGGGCGACAAGTAGCCCCAGATGTGATCGTAGGCGATCAACCGACCCAGCAGAATGATGCAAGCGAGAACGACAAACACCAGCAGCGCGGCCAGGCGCACGCCAGGCCGACGCACCAGGGTGTCGTCCCAGCGCTGCTGTTGTTTCCTGACGGAGGCTTGAAAGCTCGCGGCGAGCACGACCAGCAGTGCGACGAAGCCCATTTTGAGCCAGAACGAGAAAGTGACCAACTCGCGCACCGGCTCCGCGACGATCAACAAGCCACCGCTCGCCAACAGCAGGCATAGGGCCCCCGTCAACCACGGCCCGAATCGCGCCTGGACCGCGAGTACCGTCTGATCGGTAGCCGCCCAACCCATGACGCGCAGGATCATCATCAGCGCCGCGCCGACCGCGAGGCCGATGCCGATGATGTGCAGGGATTGGATGACCGGGATCATCCAGACTTCGTGGCGCTGGATGAAGAGGCTGGGAGCCGTAGTGGAGAGCCAGATCGCGAAATCGTTCACACACACTCCCCGGATCGGAAACCTACGCTTTAGCTTGGGCGGCGCGTGAGAGTCATCAGAAGGTGGCGTATCCCAGGAGCTCGCGCCCGGTGACGGTGTCGCATGTTTTGCCGGCTGCCGGTGGAGTTTTCCACGGACACTTGGCGACGGCACTGTTGCCGGCCTTGGAGCCGAAATCGGTGCCATCGCGCAGCGGGTTCACCTTGACGCTGATGATGGTACCGGCCTTCATGGTCTCCGCGGTGATGCCCTGCTGGGCGACGGCGGCGGCGCCGGCCATCTCGATTCCGTAGGCATGCGGCTTGCCGTCCTTGTCCTTTTCCAACTTCCCGTCGGCGCCGATCAGGTAGATGTGCAGCTCGGCGTGGTTGGCTTGCGCGACGAACTGGTACACCACGCCCGTCAACACCAGGATCCTGGTCTGGTCGTACATGGCGAACGAGTGATGCGCGACGGCCGGTGCGGCGGCGAGTCCAACGGCCACACAAGCGAGAGCACCGGCCAGCGTCCGGCTCAGAATCGGTCCGATCTTCACTGCCACTATCCCCCTCGTGAGAGCAGCACATCTTACCTTGACGCGTGTCGATGGTGCGCTCAGCATATTCGACAGGCGAAAGTAATTTCGCTATTCGAAATTCGAAAAAACAATAGCATAGGACTGAATTTGCGTGAAGACACGGCCGCGGCTTTATCGCACTCCGTCCATTTTGCTCTCGTTTGTAGCGAGCGTAACCGTATCGCTGGCACAGCCAGTGATAGCACCGTCGGTGCCGGCTCGCCCTCATGGGCCGGGCATTCAGTCCGCTCAAGATGCACGCGAGCCGCAAGTGCTGGCGATGTGCAAGCATCTCGTTCCGGCCTCGCCTTTCAAAGCGCCGCCGGGATTCAAACCACCCACCGGTGCAGCGCACGAGTATTCCATCAGCGCGATCAAAGACGTGATCGCCGGTGCCGTGCGCTGGCAAACCCTGTGGAGTGTCGCTGGCAATAACGCCGATGGGATCGTCGCCACGCCCCAGGGCCTGCTGATTGCCCAGAACAGCAACAGCGCCGTGATCGAGCTCGACGCGAGCGGCAAGACGACCGTGCTCTTCAAGGACACGAACACCGGTGGCGCCTTGTCGATGAGCAAGCAGGGCGCGCTCTTCATCGTCCAACGCGGACTCTATCCGTCCATCTGGCAATTGCGGCCGCAGCGCAAGTTGCTCGCGGACAAATACCAGGGCGATCCGCTCGACTGCCTGCGCACCGTCATCAACGATCTCACCGCCGACAGCCGGGGTGGCGTCTATTTCACCGACGGCGGCCTGTTTTATGCTGCTGCCGATGGGACGATCACCCAGTACGGTGAGAACCTGTCGACCAACGGGATCATCCTCAGCAGGGACGAGCGCACCCTCTATGTGACCAACAAGGACACCGTGGCCGCCTTCGACGTGCAGCCGGACGGATCACTGACCAGGCAACGCGAATTCGGCAGACTGCACGGCGGTGGCGATGGCGCCACGATCGATGCGGAAGGACGCGTCTATGTCACCGCGCACGGCGAGCAGGATGGTATCGATGTCTTCTCCGAGAAGGGGGAACCACTGGGCTTCATACCGACCCCTTATCCGGTGATCAGCCTGGCGTTCGGGGGACCAGGTAAGAAAACTCTTTACGCGGTGGCGGAAACGGGCAAATCGCCCGCGCAGGCCGCCGCCATCCTCACGGTGCCGATGATTGCCGCCGGGTATCCGGGACGCGCGAAGTAAGTGAAGTTCCAGGGGGACCATGATGCGAATGAAGTTGGAGATTCTGGACCCGAAGGCCTCAACCTAGTGTTCTCCAGATGGCAAAGTGGTGAGTGACCAACGTGGCAAGCGAAGAGCCCCAACCTAGGCGACCGCCGCGGCCTCGAACCGTACGTTCGAAGGCCACGGGCGGCATAGAGGCTCGCGCGACGCAGGACGGCGCGCGGCGCGAGACTATGGGCGGGCTCGCCAAGGGGCTGAGCGTCATCCGCGCCTTCACGCGTGAACATGCATCTCTCAGCCTCAGCGAAGTGGCCAACCTGACTTCGCTACCGGCGGCCACCGCCCGACGCTGTCTGATGACCCTCGAGGAGCTCGGGTACGTGATCCGCAACGGGCGGCAGTTCCTGTTACGCCCCAAGGTGCTGGAGCTCGGTGCCGCCTACATCGATTCCATGAACATCGATTTCCTCACCAAGACGCACCTGGAGGAAGTCGCTCGCAATACCGGTGACTCGGCAGCCTTGTGCGTACTGGACGGCACCGACATCGTCTACGTGGCGCGGACCTCCATCCGCACCTTGCTGCGCCTGGAAGCGCACGTCGGCAGTCGCTTTCCGGCGCATGCCACTTCGGTGGGACGCGTGCTCCTGGCGGGGCTGACTCCTGCCTCACTGGACCGCTACTTCGAGACCGCAAAGATCGAGCGCCTGACGAGTCACACGGTGACAGATCCGGAAGAGCTGCGCCGCATCATCGAAAAGTGTCGGCGCAGCGGGTACTCGGTCGTCAAAGACGAGTTGGATTACGGCGTCGTTGCTTTGGCGGTGCCGGTGCGCGACCAACAGGGGCGCGTCGTCGCCGCGCTCAACAGTTCCAGTCATTCCGCACGCATCACCGTCAGCCGCCTGGTCGAGGAGCGCCTGGAGATGCTGCGGGGAGTCAGCGGCCAGATTACCCGGGATCTGGCGTCGCTACCGCATCTGTCGCTGAATGCGGGTTAGAAGTCTGTCCGGCTCGTGCCGCCGCCACCGCGAGCGGCACTAGGCCGCTGCCGCAACCCGCCTCTTGCTGGTGTATCTGTGCGCCATGAACTCCAGTGGCAGCGGCCTGATCCTGCTCGCCTGGCCCGCGCACCAGAACGTCTCGAAGCGATCCTTACAAAGCGCTTGGGCGGCGGCAGTGGCCGCCTTCAACATCTTGCGGGGATCGAACTCCGTCCGATCCGTCCACAAGACGCGGCGCATCGCCCCGGTCATTGCGATGCGAATGTCCGTGTCGATATTCACCTTGCGCACGCCGTTGCGAATGCCTTCCTGGATCTCCTCCACCGGCACGCCGTAGGTCTCTTTCACTTCGCCGCCATGCTCGCGGATCACCGCCAGCCATTCCTGTGGGACCGACGACGAGCCGTGCATGACGAGGTGAGTGTTCGGCACGCTACGATGGATGGCCTGGATGCGGTCGATCGCCAGGACCTCCCGCGTCGGGCGCCGACTGAACTTGTACGCTCCATGCGAGGTCCCGATGGCGATCGCCAGGGCATCGACACCCGTGCGGGTGACAAAGTCCATGGCTTGCTGCGGGTCGGTCAACATCTGTTCGCGCGACAGCGTGCCCTCGGCGCCGGAGCCATCCTCCTCCCCCGCCGTGCCGGATTCCAGTGATCCGAGACAACCGAGCTCTCCTTCCACGGACACGCCAACCGCGTGAGCGATTTCCGCGACTCTGGCGGTGACCTCCACGTTGTAGTCGTACGAGGCTGGCGTCTTCATGTCCTCACGCAGGGAACCGTCCATCATGACGCTCGTGAATCCGGACCGGATCGAAGCCTGACAGACGGAAAGGCTCGCACCATGATCCTGGTGCAGCACGATCGGTATGTGCGGCCAGGTCTCCACGGCGGCCTGCGTGATGTAACGCAGGAACGCTTCTCCCGCATATTTACGGGCTCCGGCGGACGCCTGGAGGATCACCGGACTGTCGGAGGCGTCCGCTGCCTGCATGATCGCCTGCACCTGCTCCATATTGTTGATGTTGAATGCCGGCACTCCGTAGGCGTGCTCCGCGGCATGGTCGAGAAGCTGGCGTAAAGAAATCATCGGCATGACTGTTTCCCCCGGTAGCTTGATGTCATCCTGAGTGCGGGGTGCGCGCGGCGTCCAGTTAGAAAAAGTTGGGCTCAGCATAAGCCGCGCCGTATACTGCCGTTGTGAGCAAGCCCAATCGCGAGCAGTTACTCGCCGCAGCAGGCCAGACCATCACCGATGTGATCGGCCCGGACCTGCGGGTGTTGTTCTGCGGTATCAACCCGGGTCTTTACTCGGGCGCGACCGGATTCCATTTCGCCCGCCCGGGCAATCGTTTCTGGCCGGCACTGCACGCGGCTGGATTTACTGACCGGCTGTTGCCCCCTTCAGAACAACGTGAGCTGTTGCGTCATGGGTGTGGCATAACCAACCTCGTGGCGCGGACCACGGCGAGCGCCGACGAGTTGCAGGCGGAGGAGCTCATCGCGGGCCACCGCAAATTGCTCGCCAAGGTGAAGCGATATGCACCCCGCTTCGTGGCTGTGCTGGGAATCACCGCGTATCGAAGCGCTTTCCAGAAGCCGGATGCGACGCTCGGACGACAGCAGGAATCGCTCGGTGAGGCGGCGGTGTGGGTTCTGCCCAACCCGAGCGGGTTGAACGCCCATCACCAGTTGAAGGACCTCACGCGGCTGTTCCGTGCCTTACACAAAGCGGCCTTCTGACGGTTAGCGCGCGGCGGGCGGCTCGGTGTTCGTCGGAATGCTCGCGTAGTGACGATACAGAGCGACCGCCCTGTTGATGTAGGAATTCTCATGACCTGCGGCCAGGAAATTGTTGGGCAGTACCCGCGTGATGGAGTAGTAGGCCCAGAAGCCGGGTGCGCGCTCGTTCAGGAAGTACAGCGTGTGGAGCCCCCCGATGGCGTAGAACGTCAGTCCCCACTGCTTGATGGGCTCGGCATTGAGCGTCTCGACAACGAGACTTCCGGGCTGACTCGAACGCAGCTTCAATCGATACAGGACGTCATGCCCTGAGCGGCTGTCCGCTATCCGATAGTACCGATCGCTCCCCGCGGAAAGCTCCGCGACGGAATAGTCAGCGCGCGGCCTGGCGTTGGAATTCACCGCAGCCGTCGCATATGCCGACAACACCAGGGGCCGCCACTTCTGCTCCGTTGTCGACCAGTACTGCACCCCGAGCAGTTGGCTGATGGCACCAAAGCGCGCGACGAAGGCCGTCGGATTGTCCGGGGTTCGAACAACGCCTGCGACGGTGATCCATAGCGCCGCAGGATCATATGTGCCAAAACACTCGGCGCCAGCCGGTAGAGTGGTACTCGGGCCGCGGATGGCTTGCACAATGGGGGGAGCACCGGGGGCTGCATATTGCGGCTGGATAGCGGCGCCGGGGCAGATCGGTCCCTCAGCCAACGGCCCCCTCTCCTCCAACAGAACTCCCTTCGCCATCAGAGGAACCCACGGCGCCACGACGGTCACGGTCGAGAGCACGAGCGTCAGCAGCACGCGCCAGCCTGTTGTGAATCGGGCGCTGCGGGTCATTGGGCCGCAAAGGCTACTTTCTCCTCCGGGACAACGCAAGCGCGGGCGCCGCCCTCACCCATTGGCTGATGGGTTCAGACGCGGCGCCCGGGTTTCAATCAGGGCGATCCGCCACCGTATTGGACGCCGAGCTGCTGGAGGTAGGTGTCATATTTTTTGGCATCGTAATAAAATGGCACCATCTTCGGCCGCATACGATCCATGAGCTCGTCATTGCGATGTATCGCGGGCTGATCCTCGGGCCCCAGCATCGAGACATAGCGCTGGTCCTTGGTCTGGACGTTCCTGAAATAGTCCTGGGCGTCGGCCAGCAACTGCGGCGTCGTCATCATGTCCAACACCGTCAGCGCCACGGCCTTCGCGCCAGCGACCGCACCCTTGTGCGCGATAGGGGTGGCCATGGCCATGGCCGCCAGCACGTTGTGCATCGGCGCATTCGGGATGTTGGATGGGAACATCACGGTGACAGTCGGTACCGTCCACGTGACATCGCCCACGTCGTCGGAAGCACCGATGCCGGGGCCATCGGGCCCGAGTAGCGGCCCCACCTGCGCGCCGAGGGGCTGGATCTTCAGATGATTTTCGGTCTGCACGGCCTTGGCGAACGCCTGATCGTCCGCCGACCAGGACGGCATGCCCACGGCCTTGATGTTTTCATAGGTCGCCAGGGCCAGCGGCTTGTTGGTATATCCCGGCGCGGCCTCGCCGAGGACTTGCCGGGTCACGGTGGTACTCGTGGCCTGTGCCGCGGCGGTGGCGATCGTGTTGCCCGTCTCGTAAAGCTCCCTGACGGAGGCGAAGTCGTGCTCGCGGAAGTAGTACCACACCGCAGCCGTCGCCGGCACGATGTTGGGTTGATCACCGCCGTTGGTAATGACGTAGTGCGACCGCTGCGTGAGCGGTAGATGCTCGCGCCGGAAGTTCCAGGCCGAGTCCATGATCTCGACACCATCCAGGGCACTGTGCCCATCCCAGGGGTCAGCCGCGGCGTGCGCAGACTTGCCATGGAAGGTGTATTCCACGGACACCATACCGGTGGTCAGCCCTCCACCCCAGGCGGTTGCGAAAGTCGAGGCGACGTGCGCGAAGACGCAGGCGTCAACGCCTGCGAATACGCCGGCGCGCACGTAAAAGGCTTTGGCGCCGAGGAGCTCTTCCGCAATACCCGGCCAAAGCAGCAGGCGGCCTTTCAGGTGATGCTTTTCCATCACCTCTTTGGTCGCGAGCGCAGCCGCGATCATCAGGGGCATGCCGGCGTTGTGCCCCTCGCCATGGCCGGGCGCGCCTTCTACCAGTGGCTTGATGTGCGGGATGCCCGGGACCTGCGACAGCCCACGCAGATCGTCCTCGTCGCTCCCCATGGCAATCAAGGGACCGCCGTCGCCCCAGGTGGCGGTCCAGGCGGTTGGAATTCCGGCGACGCCCCGGGTGATCTTGAAGCCGTTCTTCGCCAGGATGCCGGTGAGATATTCACCCGTGCGGATCTCCTGGAAACCGGGCTCGCCGTAGCTGAAGACAGTGTCCACCATGACCTGGACCAACTTGGCATGGGCGTCGATGGCGCTGTGGGCCTCCTGCTTCATTTCCGCAGGCGCCGCGGCGAGCGCCCCTGACGTCAAAACACAGGCGCCGAGCCAGAACCCGATCAATGAGCTCGTACGGATCATGTCCACCTCGATGGCGTAGGGTGCGCCAATACTCGCAGATGTCCGTCGCCCGTCAGTTATCAAATACGACAACCTTAAGAAATGTCCGGTTTCGAACCGCGCGATCTGCTAACGCAGGTCAGTTGTCGTACTTCAAGTACATCCCTGAAGGACCGCGGTCAAACTGAGACGGCGGGCCGCAACTGCACCATGGACTCGTGCAACGCGTCACGGACTTTGGTCTTGCGCTACGTAAACATGGCGACCATCAGCGAGCCCGCAAGCTCGCGGTCCCATCCCGCATCGCCGGGCACTGGCAAAACCACCTCGGACTGGAAGCCGGCCTTGCCGGTGGTGCATGCATGAATCATATCTATCGCCTTCGCTGGAACCGTTCGCTCGCCCGTTGGATCGTCACTTCCGAGCTCGCGCGCGGAATGAGCAAAGGTCACGGCCTACGCCGGCGTTCACGCGTGAATGGCCACGCCGCGGCAGTAGCCGCCCTCGGTTTGTCGCTCGGGCTTGCCAGCGCCGCCTTTGCCGGTCCGACGGGAGGCCAGATCACAGCGGGCTCCGGGCAGATCACCCGGTCCGGCACGACCACGACCATCCAGCAGAACAGCCAGAACCTGTCCCTGGGCTGGCAGAGCTTCGATGTCGGCTCACAGGAGACTGTGAACTTCGTCCAGCCGAACGCGAGCTCTCTGGCGATCAACCGCATTTTCAGCGCCTCGGCGAGTGAGATCCTCGGCCACCTCCATTCGAACGGCCAGGTCTGGCTGATCAATCCCAATGGCGTGCTCTTCGGCGAGCATGCGCAAGTCAACGTCGGAGGCCTGGTCGCCTCGACGCTCGACACGGTCGGCGACGACTCCAACGGCTCGCAGAAATTCAGCGGCAATAGCCAGGCGGCCGT